>OLRG01000028.1_pt1 | contig 157156 bp, 157 predicted proteins | sample 1672331 | NCBI WGS metagenome assembly OLRG01 (sample SAMEA3136672, study PRJEB25190) | human gut metagenome
ACCTGATCGCTGTTGCTCACCCCGACTTCCGCGCCGAGCTGCGTAAGGAAGCCAATAAGTATATGTATTTCTAAGAAGCAGTCCACCCTCCCAGAAACGCCGCTGGGGGACGCCGTATCACACGGTGTCCCCCAGCGGTCTTTTTATTCCATCGTAATGATGCAATCCTGTAACGTCACAATTTTCATCATGTTATGATTTTTATGTAGGGGCCGCAGATCTCTGCGGCCCGCCCCCGCCGTGCAGTACATCTCAATCCAGCAAAATCGCGTCTCCCCCCAAGCTCACCCGGTTCTCCGGGGCCAGTCTCTGACATAGGTCCCGCAGTGCCAGCAGCTTGGGGTCTTTCGCGTTCCGGCTCTCCACCCCAGGCAGGCCGTATTCCTCCCCGATCATGGCATACTTCGTCTCACCCAGATCATGGTACGGCAGCAGATTCAGCTCCGGCCGCCCCGCCAGCCCCGCCACAAAACGCGCCCCCGCGGCGACCTCCTCCTCGCTGTCGTGATATCCCGGCACCAGCGGCATCCGCACGATGACCCGCCCGCCCTTCTTCGGCAGCTCCTCACACAGCTTCTCGATGTTCTGCAAGATGCGCTCGTTCGGCACGCCAGTCAATTCCTTGTGCTTCCCGCTGTCCATCGCCTTCAGATCGACAAACACGGTGTTGCAATGCTGCGCCACCGCCCAAAGCTGCTCCCAGGGCGCAAAGGCCGAGGTCTCGATACAGGTGTTGATGTAATTGGCCCGGCAAAGCCGCAGTGTCTCCGCCGCCACCTCATGCTGTAACAGTACTTCCCCGCCGGAGATCGTCACGCCGCCCCCGCCCTTCCGATAAAAGGCCGCGTCCTTCGCCGCCTCCCGGTAGAGCTGCTGGGCCGTATACGCCTTCCCCGCGATCATCCTGGCCTTCGCTGCACACAAGGTCACGCAGGCCCCACACTGAACGCAGGCAGAAAAGTTTACGGTCACCCGTTCCCCTGGCACCACGGTATTGACCCCATGGGAACAGACCTTCTCGCACATCCCGCACCCGGTACACTTCTCCCGGTTCACCGCCAGCTGGGGCCTGGCCGCCAGTCCAAAGGGATTGCTGCACCACCGGCACCGCAAAGGACATCCCTTAAAAAACAGAATGGTGCGGATACCCGGCCCGTCCGCACTCCGAAAGCGCCCGATGTCAAATAAAATGGCCGTTTTCTCGCTCATGTTACGCCCTCCCCAAAATAGCAGTTTCCCGGAGCCAAACGACTCCGGGAACTGCATCAGAAGAAAAATCAGAAGGTATGCTCCGTGCGGTTGATGATATCGTCCTGCACGCGCTCTGCAATGTCAGTCCAGTAGACGCTGTACCCCGCCACACGAACCATCAGCGTAGGATAGTTTTCCGGGTGTGCCTTGGCGTCGATCAGCGTTGCCTTGTTGATGGTATTGAACTGCACGTGGTACACCCCATAGTCGTTGAGCATGGTCCGCACCAGATTGGTGAAGTTCCGCATCCCGGCCTCTTTATACTCCGGCTGCACATAGGTGGCGTCGGGGCAGTTGAGAGGAATGTCTCGAATGGTATTCATAAGATGATCTCCTTTCCGATCTCCGGTCCGATCACTGCATCAGCTCGCTCTGGCTGATCCACATGTTCAGCAAGGTTCCGTTGGTATAGGCCGGGAAGTCCAGCTTGCCATAGCTCCGGGCCGCCGCCGTGGGGCCGTTGGTGTCGGCCTGCTGGGTGGCGGACATGGTGTCGGAGATGGGCATCCCCGCCAGCCGTCCGTTGGGGGTGGCACCGGTCATTGCGCCGTATCCCACGTTGGACTGCACCATCTGCACCGCCGCGTCGCAGTAGTGCCCGCGGTACATCTTCAGGCGCATGGTGGAGTGGGCGAACCACTCCCACAGGTCGGCCGCGATCTCGTCGGCAAAATCATCGTCGTTGCCATACTTGGGCGCGGCCAGGAGCTTCGCCCGCAGGGCCTCGTAGCCCACGAAATTCTTCTTACAGGCGTCGGCCACTTCGGGAAGCGTGGCTTCTTTATCTACATAGACCACTTTCTTGATGGCTGCCACCGAGTCCACCATGGTGGCAAAGCCGACCATCTGCATCGTGGGCCCAATGTTCACCTTGGCTCCCCCCGCCGTGGCGTCCTTGGCCCGCTCCAGCGCCCCGTCCAGCAGCACGGTAAAGGTCGGCAAATTGAACTGCTCAGCCAGGATCTTCTCGCAGATCAAGAGGTTGGCATGGCACTCGTCAATGGCATACTTCACCTGCCCCTTCACCGCGGCATAGAAGTCCTCGAAGGTCGTCAGCGTCTCCGGTGCTCCGGATTCATAGGTCACGACCTGACCGCAATAGGTGCCGTCCACGCCTTCCGCCTTCCTGCCGTTGGTCACTGCGGCAAAAATACATCCAGCAACGTTAATAATACCAGAGTCCGTGTGGCCATACTGCAAGCCCTCGGCCCCCGGCTCCACACAGCCGATGGGAGAACCATATTTCAGGATATCCCGCCGGTTGTAGTTGGAGTGTCCGTCCAGGCCCCCGGCCCGGTGTTCCAGCATCTCATACAGCCCTTCGCAGTTGAAAAAGGAGGGGTGCCCCATGCCCTCTGCCGCCAGCTCACAGGCTTCGTACAGCAGAGCGTCCGGCGTTTTCTGGTGCAGCATCAGCGACACCGCCGGAGAGGTGGTCTTCGCGTACCGCATCGCCCGCAGGCACAGGTAGGAAAGCTCGTTGGACGCATCCTTCCCCTTCTCGTCCAGGCCGCCCACATCCAAATGGGGATAGCGGTAATACCCGCCAAAGATATAGGCCATCTGGGTAGACTGGAACCACACGTTGGAGGTCACCCGCACATACAGCTCTTCGATCAGCTCCATGGCGCTCTCCGGCGTCAGGATGCCCTTTTCGATGTCGGCTTTGTAGTACGGATACATATACTGGTCGAACCGTCCCCAGGTGATGGACGGCCCCGCCCCTTCCACGAACAGGAAGAAGCATACGGCCCAGGCCGTCTCGCAGGCATCATAGAAGGAGGTGGCCGGCCCCCAGGGGACGCGGGTCATCATCTCTGCCATCTTCTCCAATTCCTGCTTGCGCACCGGGTCTGTTTCCTGGGCGGCTTTCCGGGCGCAGGCGGCAGACATCCGCTCGCCCCAATCCCGAATGGCCTCCAGCACCTCGATAATGCCGTTGTAGAAAATGCGCTTGTCTACGGATTCCGGGTCGTTGGGGTCCAGGGCCGCCCGCAGCGCCTTGGCCTTTTCATAATACTTCACGAACCCATGCTCGATCACATCCGTCCAGGACGGGATGAAGTGGGAGCCGTTGGCGCACAGGTAGTTGGACACGTCAGACACGCCGCCAAACTGCGCCCGGTCCCATTCCTTGGGGTCCACATAATGGCCCCACTGAACGGCCATGGTCTTCTCCTTCCAGTATGGCAGAAGATCCTCTTCCAACTCCTTATAATCCTCATCCGTGATCTCAAAGGGGTCATAGGTCCGACCCCGCAGGTTGGGCAGGTCGTCGGCTAACCAGTGGGCGTGCAGCTCGATGGCGAAGTTCGCCCCTCGGATGCGCTTGGTGGGCCAGCCCACCAGCTGCTCATAGTCATACACGTTGTCGCTGAGGGAACGGTAGACCTCTGCCGAAGCCTTGTACCGCCGCAGCATGCTGGGCATCCCCTCCGTCTCGCGGTACACCTTCGTGTACGCTCTGGCGCGGGTGATGTCCACGTTGGGACGGTTGGAGTGGAGCATCCCGTTCAGCTCCTGGATCCGCTTCGTGCTGCCTACCTTGGCAACGGTGCCCGCCCGCAGCTCATTGCCCAGGGCGGCCCCGGCGGTGGGGGTGTGATTGGTAGCCATAAAAACCCTCCTGTTCTGTCGATGTCGGCGCTTCGTGATCTCAGGTTTATCTTGCGGTTTGCTTAGTCGATGGGGCTCTTCTTTGCCCAGTCCACGATCTGGTCAATGTCGTGGCCGAAGAGCAGGGTCGCGTCATATTCCTTCTCCAGCGCCTGGATGCGTTGGATGTTCTCAAAAAACTCATCCGTGGTCTTGTTGATGGTGCCGCCGGGGGGCAGCTGGTCGCGGTAGCTCTGGGCGGTGTAAACGGTGTCGCTGGTGGCGATGATGTTCCCATGGTTCTCGGTGTGCAGGATGAGGCCGATGACACCGGGGGTGTGGGACTTCTGGATAAACAGCGTCAGGTCGTCCGCCAGCTTGGTCGTCTCGTGGATGGTTTTGAACTGGATGCCCTCCACGTCAAACAGGGCGCGGGTGTAGGCCCCGGGGTTCCCGGTCATGACGCTGAAGTAAGCCTCTTTCAGGTCTGCCTCCGAGATGATGACGTTTTGAATCGCCTTCGTGCCCACAAAGTGGCTCAGGCCGCCCGCGTGGTCAAAGTGCAGGTGAGAGAGGATGAGGAGGTCGATGTCCTCCGGCTTCAGGCCCTTCTCGGCCAGCGCCTCCTCGATGGTGATGCACTCGGTCACGGGGTAGTTGTGCAGCATCTCCTCGCTGTACAGCTCGGCAAAGTGTTCGCTGTTGCCGGTGTCATAGAGGATGTTGCCCAGGGTGGGGTGCTGGATGAGCAGCGACACCGCCGGTGACACAACCATTTCGTTCTCATCCTTCCAGTCCACCAGACGAAATTTTGGAAATTCCATTTTCCCCAAATACAAGACATGTAATCGTAAGCCCATGACACTGGCTCCTTCCGTTTTGATATTGTCATATTCATTAAACCCCCGGCCCCCGAAAAAATCAATTCTCAGAAATGCAAGCACGCATTCCTTTTTCGCATGGATCGTGCTATACTAACCCAAAAAGGGGGTTTCTTTCACCATGAACATCGACCATCTCCGCTACTTCCTCGTCCTCACCCAGGAGATGCATTACGGCCGCGCCGCCCAGCGCCTGAATATCTCCCAGTCCGGTCTCAGCCACGCCATGGCCGCCCTGGAGCAGGAGCTGTGCGCCCCCCTCTTCCAAAAAAGCGGCCGGGGCATCGCCCTGGGGCGCTACGGCGCCGCCCTTCTCCCCCAGGCCCAGCAGATCGTGACCCTGGCGGACAACTGTCTGCGCAGCTTCCAAATGCTCCGGGAGGGCATCGGCACCCTCCGCATCCAGACCATTCCCCTGCTCCTCGTTCCCCTGGTCACCCGCCTGTGCCGCCAGTTCAAAGCAGCGCACCCCGGCTGTGACTTCACCTTTTCCACCGGCATGTCCAGCCAGGTCTGCCAAAGCGTCCTGGAGGGCGAGGCCGACCTGGGCTTCTGCTCCAAGATCTTCTCCGACCCCCAGCTAGAGTATGCGGCCATCCAGAGCCGCCCCATGGTCGCCGCCGTCCCCCTGGACCATCCCTTGGCCCAGCAGGAGAGCGTCACCCTGGAGGAAACGCTCCCCTATCCCCACGTCACCTACTCCTGGCTCAGCGGTCAGCGGGACCCGGTGGACCGCCTCTTTGCCCCCGTCCGGGACCGGTGGCACATCGCCTACGAAGTGGAAGACGCCAATTTTATCCTGGAGCTGGTCGCCCAGGGCTTCGGGATCACCGTCCTGCCGGACACACCCCCGGTCCACCGCCCCGGCGTGAAGCGCCTGCCCGTCACCGATCCCATCCAGACCAGCGACTTCTACATCGTCCGCCAAAAGGCCCCTCATCTTTTGGCTGCCGCCGACCAATTTTTTGACTACTGTGTCAGCCAAGCAAACGGCATGGACCTGACAAACGAACAGCTGCCCCCGTCCGCTCGGTGAAACCCAAGCCAACGGGGGCAGCTGCTCATTTACATAAATACAATAAAATTCGATCCGATCACAGGTCACAGGCCACCAGGTCGGCAAAGGTCTGCCGCCGCACGGCCAGCCGCGCCCTGCCATGATGGACCATCACCAGCGCCGGACGGCACAGGCGGTTGTAGTTGGAGGCCATGGTAAAGTTATACGCCCCCGTGGTCAGCACCGCCAGCAGATCGTCCCGCTGCATCTCCGGCAGCTGGATGTTCTCCTGAATGAGATCACCGCTCTCACAGCAACGCCCGGCTACCGTGCAGGTAACCTCCCGTGCGTCGTTCATCCGGCTGGCGGGCACGACGGTGTAGGGTGCCTTGTACAGGGCATAGCGGGGGTTGTCCGTCATGCCGCCGTTCACCGTGACATAGCTCCGGTAGCCCTCGATGGTCTTGATGCCGCCCACGCGGTACAGCGTCAGGCCTGCGTTGGCCACGATGCTCCGCCCCGGCTCCAGCAGGACCTTCGGCACGGGGTAGTCTTTCGCCGCGCACCCCTGCCGCAAATGCTGCGCCAGCGCCCGGATGTTCCCCGGAATGTCGACCACGGGGTCGCTCTCCAGGTAGCGCACGCCAAAGCCGCCGCCCAGATTCAGCGTTTCGGCCACAAAGCCGTGGGCCTGGCGCATGGCCTGGGCAAAGTCCAGCAGAATATCGACGGCATCGCAGAACGGCTCCGCCTCAAAGATCTGGGAACCGATGTGGCTGTGGAAGCCCTCGACGATCAGGTTCTTCCGGCACAGCGCGTCGGCAACGAACCGCGCCGCCTGCCCCGTCTCGATGGGCACGCCGAACTGGCAGTCGATGCGTCCGGTGTTGATGGCCTGCAAGGTATGGGGGTCAATGCCCGGCGTCACCCGCAGCAGCACCCTCTGGCGGATGCCCCGCACCCTGGCAGCCTCGTCCAGCCGGGCCAGCTCCTGGTGGTTGTCCACGATGAAGCACCCCACGTGGCTGTCCAGGGCATAGGCAATGTCCTCGTCGGTCTTGTTGTTTCCGTGGAAGTAGAGCTTCTCCGCCGGGAACCCACCGGCCAGGGCCGTGTAGATCTCGCCCGGAGAGACCACGTCTGCCCCCATTCCCTCCTCGTTCAGCACGGGGTAGAGGCCCTTAAAGCACAGGGCCTTTCCGGCAAACAGGGGGTAAGAGCCCTCCGGCATATTCTCCCGGAGCGCCTGGACATAGGTCCGGCAGTTCTCCCGCAGCTTGTCCTCGTCCAGGACATACAGGGGGGCGCCAAATTCCTCGGCCAAGGCCACGGTGTCCAGGCCGCCCACGGTCAGGTGGCCTTGTTCGTTCACAGCCAGGTTATCATACAGCATAGGTCAGTTCCCGTCTTTCTCGTTCTATATTTATATAAGGTATCTCAGTCGTCGTATCTCACGGACCCAGCAGATCGTCCATGTGGTAGAAGCCAGCCGGCTGGCCCACCAGGAAGCCCGCCGCCGTCAGCGCTCCCTCGGCAAACAGCGCCCGGTCATGGGCCTGGTGCTTCAGGGTGATGGTCTGGTTGTCGGTGGCAAAGATCACTTCATGCTCGCCGACCACGTTGCCCATTCTCAGGGAGTGGATGCCGATCTCGTTGGGCTGGCGCTTGTGCTGCCCGGAGCGGCCATAGACGTACTCGGCGTCGGGCCGCTGGCTCTTCACCGCGTCGGCCAGCATCAGGGCCGTGCCGCTGGGGGCGTCGGCCTTGCGGTTGTGGTGGGCCTCCACGATCTCCACGTCGCAGCCGCCGAAGATCGCCGCTGCCTGCTTCACCAGCCGGGCCAGCAGCGCCACGCCCACGGACATGTTATAGGACTGGAAGATGGCGATCTTCTTGGCCCCCGCTTCGAGCTTGGCAAATTCCTCCGGTGTGTACCCGGTGGTGGCGGCCACCAGAGGCAGCCCCCGGCTCACGCAGTAGTCTACCAGCTCCCCCACGCCGGCGTGGTTGGAAAAGTCGATGACCACGTCCGCGGGACCGGTGTACTCTGCCAGACTGGACACAAAGCCCTCTCCGCCGCTGCGGTCCACGGCGGCGGCCAGCGTATGGCCCTCATCCTCGACCAGGCGGCAGACCTGCTGCCCCATACGCCCGGCGGCGCCGTTTACGATGATATTCATAGTCGTTCCCTCTCTCCGCTGCAAAGCTTAGACGTTGATGCCCAGGGCACGCATGCGCTGGATCATGGTCTCGTAGTGATCCTCTTCCATGGGGACCAGAGGCAGCCGCAGGAAGTTCTCGCAGTAGCCCATGGCGGCCATGGCGGCCTTCACGGGGATGGGGTTGCTCTCGCAGAACAGGGAGCGGATCAGGGGCATGTACTTGCACTGTAACTGGGCGGCCCCGGCCACGTCCCCGGCGAAGAACTTGTCGGTGATGGCAACGGTCCCGGCGGGCACCACGTTGGACAGCACGGAGATGCAGCCCATGCCGCCCATGGACAGGATGGGCACGATCTGGTCGTCGTTGCCGGAGTAGATGTCCAGCTTGTCGCCCACCAGGGAGAAGGTCTCGACGATCTTGGAGATGTCGCTGTTGGCCTCCTTGATGGCGGCGATGTTGGGGTGCTCGGCCAGCTTCACGTAAGTCTCAGGCTGGATGCCGATGCCGGTGCGGGAAGGGACGTTATAGAGGATCACCGGCTTGGTGCTGGCGTCGGCGATGGTGTTGTACATCGTCACCAGACCGCGCTGGGTGGTCTTGTTGTAGTAGGGGGTCACGACCAGAACGGCATCGGCACCGTCGGCGCAGGCGCTCTTGGTCAGCTCCACGGCGTAGTCGGTCTCGTTGGAGCCGGTGCCGGCGATGACAGGCACCCGGCCGTTGACCCGCTCGCAGGCGTAGGCGATGGCGCGGCGGTGCTCGGCGTCGGTCAGGGTGGAACTTTCGCCGGTGGTGCCGCAGATGACCAGGGCGTTGATCCCCTGGGCGATCTGCCAGTCGATCAGGGTCCCGAAGCGGTCAAAATCAATGCCTTCGGGGGTGGTGGGGGTGACAAGGGCGGTAGCAATGCCTCTGAAAATAGGATTCTGGTTCTTCATGGTAAGTTCCTCCTGCATAATGAAATCTTTTTGTCGATTCCTGCCCGATCTTCCCGTCCCCCTCAAAAAAGGCAACAAAAAAATCAAGCAAGCTATGCGGGGATAGCTGCTTGATAACATCATATCCGCTTACGACAAACTGCCGAAGCATCTCGGTATCAAGGATAGCCCTCCGCAAATACCCATTTGCGACAGTCGGGCAACTCTTAGTTTGCCCGCCCAGCACAGCCCCCTTTGCAGCAAGGACTGCCTTCGGCGTCTGCCCCTTTCCCCGGCCCTGCCCTGCAAGGCATCTGGTACCGGTTACTCTTGGCGAAACGCGCCTCTATCTCTGGTTGCTCCTGATTGTATGGCATTTTTCTTGGTTTGTCAAGAAATTTTTTTCATCTTTTTCCACAAACCCGGTCGTTCTTCTTGGTCTTTTCGCCCAAAATACCTTGCAGATCCCCAAGAAAGGGCAGACAAATGCCCCCGGATATGCTACACTAAGACAAACGACATGACCCACAGGAGGGACGTAAATTTTATGGATCACATCAAAGACGAGCTGTCCCATCTCGGCGGCATGAGCAGCAACGACGCCTTCGATCTGCTCACCCTAGGCCTGTTCCCCGACGAGGAGCCGGAGGAGGAAGCAGCGGAAGAGGAGGACATCGTCCAGCACGTCAGCCCCCTCACCGACATGGACAGCCTGGACTTCTACCTCTGGGTCGAGGAGGGCGCCCAGGCCGAGGCCGACCGCCGCCAGAATAAGCCCAGCAAGCCCCCCAAAGCTGAATAAGCAAACATGCACCAGCCCACCCCCAAGATGATCCCGTGCTAGATCCCCCGCTTGGTGGTGGGCTGGCGCTTTCCGCAGCTGATTGGCAACGCAAGACGTGCAATTCCTCGCGTTGCCCCCAGCATAGCAGATTTCCCTGCGCACTTGCAACCTTTTTGCAAAATTAACACGTTTGGAAGCAAAATTAGCAACTTTCTTTCCCTTTACAAAGTTATACTTGAGATTATAATAATCTGCGGTATAATACAGGAGCCGGTCGGCTCCCGCGTCTTCTGGGACTTGGTCGCCAAAACCGACGCCGTCCCCTGGGAGCGGGACCGCCGCACCGTCTGGTACGTCCTCTTCAGCGCCTCCGGCTTCACCGACGACCTAAAAGCCCTCGCCGCCCAGCGGGAGGACTTGCTTCTCTTTGACGAAGAAACAGCACAATAACAAAAGCGCACAGATTTTTTAGGTCTGTGCGCTTTTTGTGCGCTGAACAAATGCCTATCAATTCACGATAAGCACGTCTGTTCCATCTATGTTCTTTACCTGGATATTTTCAAATTTATCCCGAATCACCGGGTCAGTGATTCCAAAATAATCCAATAAACCGTATATATTAAACACCGGCTGGTATCCGCACACATTTACTCCATTATCAAGTTGTTGTTGATATGGTAGCACATTCTTTTCCACTTTACACTTTACTCCTGTTTGTTGATAGATAGATGTACTTAGTACTTTTTCTATCTTACTTGTTTCAGTCCAATCAATAGAAGAATTGGAGTCTGCTTCTGTCAACGAATACTTTAAATCTTTAGATTTATATGCCACACTAACATCTGATTTATAGTTGTTTAATGACACTTCTTTTCTTTGGACACAGTAGGCGCACCCAATATTTCTTTGAGTCAACCAAACAACACCAGATGCAAATTGGCTGGTCTTACTATCAGATGCACGTATCATTCTATTATAGCCGCCCGAAAATAACGTGTTTAAGGCTGCAAAAGTATCAAGAGTTACATACGGAGCTCCTGTATATTTATCAAAATATATCTCTACAATTCCAGACATGCCCATCCATGATGTCTCAAAAAAGTCATCATCATAATCGTCGCTTGTATATGACCAAAATGTTCCATCACATAACCGATAGAACTTTGCTCCATCTTTTATATACTGAAATGTAGTGCTTGAGTTGTTGAAATCCGGAGTAATATCTATTCCAGATTTTGCAATCATTTTTTGACTAATTATTTCTTCGTTTAACAATTGTTCTAATAAGGTCCAATTATATTTATTAGAAATAGACAGCGCTTTTAAGGAAATTATTGCTATATCCCCTCTAGTAATCGACGTATCAGAAGTATATTGACCAGAAGTTAAACCAATCTCATCCGATAACTTCCATGCCTTATCCCACTGAAAGTCTGTACCATCTTCATAACCAAGTGCACGTAAAACGAAGGTAAGATACTGCGTTGCGTTGACCTTCTGTTTTCCTCCAAATGTGGTTTCTGATGTTCCAGATGTTAAGCTATAAGCGTAGGCATACCCTATATAAGGTTTTGCCCAATTAGAAACATCAGTAAATGGTGTGTTCCACAGCCAGTCTTGTCTTTTTGCGTCCGCTTCTTTTCCCATCAAGCGAATCAACATCGTGATAGCTTCTTCCCGCGTTGGTGCGCGGTCCAGGTCATAGATGGGGTTGCCGTTTGCGTCGGTGCCTGTGCCGTTGAACAGGCCCAGCGTATGGAGTGCGTTTGCCGCTTGTACTGCTTCGTCGCTGGCAGCAAATGCAGAGGGGACCAACGAGACTGCAAGAGTAAGTGCCAGGATGAAAGATAAAAACCGTTTCATATTACACCTTCCTATTCTTCATGAAATCGACTCTTTCCAGGAAACAATGTCCTCTAAATGCAGTATAACATCTTTCCGTGTTCATTTCAACGCATTTTAACATTTTTAAGAAGCAATCTTATAGACCCGGATACCATAAAATAGAGCGGTAGGAGGGTTGCCGCTATGGATGAACAGTTTTTGCGTGATCGCATTTCCCAGCTAAGGATGAAAAAAGGGGTATCTGAATATCAAATGAGCCTGGAGCTGGGACACAGCCGAGGATATATTCAAAATATCTCAAGCGGGAAAAGTCTGCCCTCCATCACAGGCTTGTTTGAAATTTGTGAGTATTTCAACATAACCCCCGCCCAATTTTTCGACGAGCAAACGGATGATCCTTCCTTGATTTCCGGTCTACTGAAAAACATAAAAAATTTAAAGGAAGAGGATCGTCAACTCGTTCTGTTGCTTTGTCAGAGATTATCAAAAGAATAGCTATCTTGATTCAAAACGCAGAGAGCCACTCAACTCCCTGCGTTTTTGCTTTGCCCAAAGAAAAACCTTGACCAGAAAATATAGAAAAAGACCTGAAATCCGAAGATTCCAGGTCTTGGTGGAGATAAGCGGGATCGAACCGCTGACCTCTTGAATGCCATTCAAGCGCTCTCCCAGCTGAGCTATACCCCCGTATTCGTTTCGTCCTTGGCGTTGGGCCGTTGCCCGCTCGCTTGGGACGAGTGTTATAATACCAGACGGGGGCCGCTTTGTCAACACTTTTTTGAGATTTTTTCAAAAAAAGTTTCAGCAGCGTTGGGACAGGTCATCCATGGCCTTTTCCAGGGTCCGGGCGGCGCGGCGCAGGGAGCGGCGGACTTCCTTTTCCTGGCTCTTCAGGCGCATACCGACGGCGACCCCCGCCGCCATGCCCAGGGCAATGCCGGCGCAGAAGGGATGGGTGCAGCACATAGGGCGTTCCTCCTTTTCGTGGTTTTGTCTGTTGCAGACGTGCTTAGTGTGCCCCGATTGGCGGAAAAATCCGTTGCTAAAATTTATGGGATTCGTTATAATGAAGTGTTATCATCTGATTTATTTTTTGAGTACCCGGAGGTATTCCATGACCACACTCTATCTCATTCGTCACGCCGAGGCGGAGGGCAATCTCTACCGCCGCATCCACGGCCAATATAATAGTCTCATCACCGACAACGGCTACCGCCAGATCGCAGCCCTGCGGGACCGGTTCGCCAACGTGCCCATCGACGCCGTCTATTCCAGTGACCTCTTCCGCACCATGACGACTGCCCGCGCCCTCTTCCTCCCCAAGGGCCTGCCCCTCGTCACCCGCCCGGACCTGCGGGAGATCAGCATGGGCCAGTGGGAGGACTACTCCTGGGCCGGGATCGACCGGCGGGAACACGCCCGCATGGCCCTTTTCTCCGCCACCTCCCCGGACTTCCGCGCCCCCGGCGGCGAAAGCTTCCCGGAGATCCGGGTGCGGGGCTGCAAGGCCATCCTGGACATCGCCGCCCAGCACCCCGACCAGACCGTTGCCGCCTTCGCCCACGGCACCCTCATCCGCAACACCGTAGCCGAGTTCCTGGGGATCCCCCCTGAGGAGATGCGCAAAATGGGCCACAGCGACAACACCGCCGTGACCAAGCTGGAAATTGAAAACGGTCACGTCACCGTGGTCTATAAAGACGACAACTCCCACCTCTCCGAAGAAATTTCCACCCTGGCCAAGCAGCGCTGGTGGAACAAAAACGACCAGCGGCCCGACGTAAATTTCTGGTTCGACCACTTAGACCTGGACACCCAGGCCGACCGCAACTATTACTTAGCCTGCCGCCAGGATGCCTGGCAGACCATCTACGGCAACTTAGACCGCTATGACGGCGCGGGCTTCCTGGACGATGCCTATGACTCCTGGAAGGCCAACCCCAAGAGCCTGGTCGTTGCCATGGCGGGCAGCCACCGGGCGGGCCTGCTCCAGCTGGACCCCCGCCGGGGCCAGGAGGCGCACGAGGCCTACATCTCCTTCCTTTATCTGGCCCCCGAACAGCGGAACAACGGCGTCGGCATCCAGCTCATCGGCAAAGCCGTGAGCCTCAGCCGCCCCCTGGACTGCGACAAGCTGGGCCTGGTCTGCTCTGAGCAGAACGCCCACGCCTTGGCCTTCTATCAAAAGTACGGCTTCCACACCATCGGCACCGAGGCCGGGGCCTACGGCACCCTGTACCGGATGCAGAAAGACATCGGCTATACCGTCCGAGAGGACCTGATGTGAAAACCATCCACGATTTCCTCCCCATCTCCAAGGAGGACCTCTTAGACCGAGAGTGGTACTACTACGACTTCCTGCTCATCACCGGCGACGCCTACGTAGACCACCCCTCCTTCGGCACCGCCATCATCAGCCGCGTGTTAGAGGACCTGGGCTTTCGCGTGGCGATCCTGGCCCAGCCGGACTGGAAGAACTTAGATTCCTTCACCGCCCTGGGCAAGCCCCGCTACGGGGTCCTAGTCAACGGCGGCAACATCGACTCCATGGTCGCCCACTACACCGCCGCCCGGAAGCGCCGCCATGACGACGCCTACTCCCCCGGCCGCAAGGCCGGCCTGCGCCCCGACCGCGCCACCATCGTCTATGGCAACAAGGTCCGGGAGGTCTGGGGGGACATCCCCCTCATCATCGGCGGCTTAGAGGCCTCCCTCCGCCGCTTCGCCCATTATGACTACTGGGAGGATAAGGTCCGCCGCTCGATCCTGCTGGATGCCCAGGCCGACCTGCTCATCTACGGCATGGGCGAGCGGGCCGTGGCCGACATCGCCAAAGCCCTGGCCGCCGGAACGCCGGTGCGCGAGATCACTGACGTGAAGGGCACCTGCTTCCTGGCCAAGGACCCCTCCACCTGCCACTACCCCTCTCTCACCGTCGCCTCCTATGAGGCCGTCTGCCAAAACAAAAAAGCCTACGCCGAGGCCAATCTGGTGGAGTACGATGAGCACGACCCCATCCGGGGCAAGGCCGTCATCCAGCCCCACGGGGACCGCTATCTCATCGCCAATCCCCCCGCCATGCCCCTGACCACGGCGGAGCTGGACCACGTGGCCGAGCTGCCCTACATGCGGGAGCCGCACCCGGTCTACGACAGCATGGGCGGCGTGCCCGCCATCGAAGAGGTGCGCTTCTCCGTCACCCACAACCGGGGCTGCTTCGGGGCCTGTAAATTCTGCTCCCTGGCCTTCCACCAGGGCCGGATGATCACCTCCCGCAGCCATGAGAGCGTCATCCGTGAAGTCACCGCCCTGACGAAACACCCCGGCTTCAAGGGGTACATCCACGACGTGGGCGGCCCCACGGCCAACTTCCGCCGCCCTTCCTGCCAAAAGCAGCGCAAGCACGGGCTGTGCAAGCACCGGGACTGCCTGGCCCCCACGCCCTGTCCCAACCTGGACGCCGACCACGCGGATTATTTACAGCTGCTCCGCAAGCTCCGGGCCATCCCCGGCATCAAGAAAATTTTCATCCGTTCTGGCATCCGCTTCGACTATCTGATGCAGGACAAAAACGGCGAGTTCTTCGCCGACCTGGTCAAGCACCACATCAGCGGCCAGCTCAAGGTCGCCCCGGAGCACTGCGTGGCCCACGTTCTGGACGCCATGGGCAAGCCCCACATCCAGGCCTATGAGAAGTTCCGGGACAAGTACCAGCGGCTCAACCAGAAATACGGTATGAACCAGTTCCTGGTCCCCTATCTCATGTCCTCCCACCCCGGCGCGACGCTGGCCGACGCCATCGCCATGGCCCAGTGGATCAACAAGACCGGCCGCCAGCCGGAGCAGGTGCAGGACTTCTACCCCACCCCCGGCACCCTGGCCACCGGCATGTATTACACCGGCCTGGACCCCCGGACGATGAAACCCATCTACGTCCCCAAAACGCCCCACGAGAAAGAGCTCCAGCGGGCCTTGCTCCAGTGGAAACGCCCGGAAAAGCGCCGCCTGGTCCTGGAGGCCCTCCACCGGGAGGGCCGGGAGGACCTCATCGGCTACGGCCCCGACTGTCTCCTCCGCCCCAACCGCCCCGGCAAACCCGAAGCGGCACAAGCCGCCAAGTCCGGCAAACCCGGCAAACCCGGCAAGGCCCAAGGCAGAGGCAAAGCCCCCGCCAAATCCCAGGGCAGGGGCCAGCACGCCCCCGCCCCACAGCGCAGTAAGTCCGCCGGAAAACAAACCAGCCGCTCCCCCGGCAAGACCCAGGGAAAGCGGCGGAAATAACATCTCGCTATATTTTACGCCCACCGAAGCCTGTTTCGGTGGGCGTTTCTGTTTGGATTCGGTTATCCCCGGAAGCGATAGCCTACGCCCCAGACGGTCTCAATGTACTGCGTCCGGTCGGGGTTCAGCTCGATCTTATCCCGGATGTGCTTGATGTGGACGGTGACGGTGGACACATCGCCAATGGCCTCCACCCCCCACACACTGTCAAAGAGCCGGTCCTTGGAAAAGACGGTGTCGGGATGCTCGGCCAGGAAAAGCAGAAGGTCATACTCCTTGCCCGTCATGCTCGTCTCCTTGCCGTTGACCCAGACCCGGCGGCTGTCCCGGTCGATCTCCAGGCCGCGAATTTTCAAAACCTCCGGCCGCCGCTGCTCCCGGCTGCCCACCAGGCGCTCATAGCGCTGGATGTGGCCCTTCACACGGGCCACCAGCTCGCTGGGGGAAAAGGGCTTGGTCATATAGTCGTCGGCCCCCAGCCCTAAGCCGCGGACCTTGTCAATGTCATCGGCCAGGGCGGAGATGATGATGACGGGCGTATCCTTGACCTCCCGCAGGCGGCGGCAGATCTCAAAGCCGCTCAGCCCCGGCAGCATCACGTCCACGATGACCAGGGCATAGTCCTGGCTCAGCGCGGCCTGCAAGCCCTGGTTGCCGTTGTCGTATAGGTCACAGTCGAAGCCGCCGTTGATCTCTAAGTAATCCCGTTCCAGCTCGGCCACGCTCTGGTCGTCTTCGACGATGAGGATCTTCATGGCATACCCTCCTCCTTTTGCAGGGGGAGATAGACAAAGGCACGGGTGCCCTCCCCCTCTTCGCTGATGAGCCAAATTTTTCCGTGGTGGCTGTCCACAATGCTCCGGCAGATGGCCAGCCCCAGTCCGCTGCCGGGGACAGAGCTGGTGCGGGCGGCGTCCGCCCGGAAAAAGCTGTCGAAGACATGGTGCAGAGCCTGGGGGCTGATGCCCTGGCCGTTGTCCGTCACCTGCAAGACCAGGCCGCCTTCATACTCCTCGGCAGAAAAGTGGATCTCACCACCCGGTTTCCCATATTTTACCGCATTGGAGACCAGGTTGTCCAGCACCCGCTTGAGCTTTCCCCGGTCGGCGGTGACGGTATAGCTGCCTTTGGGCAGCGCGGCCTGGAAGGTCATGCCGCTCTGCTGCACGTCGTCCTGGTATTCCTCCGCCAGGTCCTGCAAAAAGGGCAGCATGTCCACATATTCAAAGTGATACTGCATCCGCCCCAGCTCATACTCGGAAAAGTCGGACATGTTCCGCACAAGCTTTTCCATGACCATGGTTTTGTTGTACACAATGTCCAGATAGTGCTGCTGCTTCTCCGGCGTGGCGGCGATGCCGTCCTGGATCCCCTCCACATAGCCCTTGATGGCCGTGATGGGCGTGCGCAGGTCGTGGGAGAGGTTCGCCATGAGCAGCCCCCGCTCCTCTTGGGCCGCAGCCTCCGCCGCCGCGGTGGCCTTGAGGCGCTGCCGCACGCTCTCCAGGGCTTGGGCCAGCTCGTCCAGCTCCCGCTCAGGATAGGTGAGGATCTGAAAGTCCAGCTCCCCGCTGCGCAGGTCATCCGCTGCCCGGCGGAACTCCCGCAGCGCCGCCGCGACACGGCTGGTGTACCGGCTGGCCAAAAGCACACACACCAGCACCACCAGCAGACACAGCGCAATGGCCGCCAGGACCACCACATGGATCATGCCGTTTGGCCCCAGGACCTCCTTCCCGAAGAGGAAGGAGACGCTGTCCATCAAAAATTGTTCTCCATCCGGCACCTTTTTCACAAAGGCGATCATCACCGCCACGATCACCGCCAGCCCCACCAGCAGCGAACAGGCCAGCATGAGCAGGACAGTGCGCAGAAATTGGCCGCGCAGGGTGGTTTTCTTGGGCATGGGCAGGACCTCCTAAAAGATGTGGGAGATACGATCGGGTCAGGCCTCTTTCCGGTCAAACAGCAGATAGCCGCCGCAGCCAAAGACCAGGCCATAGCCCGCCAGCAGGCCGATCCGCGGTAGCAGAGACAGGAAGGGCAGCGTCACGCCGATCCACAGGTTGTGCCAGCGCAGATAGCCGGTAAAGACCAGGCCGCCCACGGACGGCATATAGGTCCCAAACACCACCAGGGCCACATAGCACACCACGCACAGCAGCACGGTCAGGCTGGACCCCTTCACCAACTGGTTGATGAGCGCAAAGAAGAGGATCAGCACCGCCATGGGGATGAGGTCCAACACGCAGGCAAAGAAGCTGGAAAAGATCCCCTCGATGCCGCCCCCCAGACAAACCTGGGAGAGCGTCGAGACGAGGTACAGCACGGCCAGATCAAAGGCGCACAGCACCCAGACCGCCGCCGCTTTGGAGAAAAAGAGCTTGGCCTTTCCCACGGGCCGCATGAGGGAGAAGCGAATGGTGTGGTCCACCTGCTCCCCCACGTACAGGTCCCCCGCCGCCATGATCGCCATGAGCGGCAGGAAGATCAGCAGCACAAACGGCATGTTGGAGGACATCAGCCCGCCCAGGATCGCCTCACGGGACACACCCCCGTCGGTCAGATAATTGACGATAAGTACCCGCAGGGCGCTGACCACGCAGATGGCGCTGGCGATGATGAGCAGCACCAGGTATTTCTTTCGTTTCCGGAGCTTAAACAGCTCGTTTTGTAAGCTGGCAGCAAATGCTTGCATCAGAATCTCCCCCTTCTTACAGCACCACGGAGCCCTTTTTGTCCCGCACCTTCGCCAGGAAGTAATCTTCCAGGGAGGGGTGCAGGCGCAGGGCCTCCTCCTTGGTGTCGAAGGAGAGCATCTCCCCCTCGTACAGCACCAGGACCTTGTCACACATTTTTTCAATTTCAGAGGCCAGGTGGCTGGCGACCAAAAACGTCACGCCCTTCTCCTTCGCCAGCCGAATGATGATCTCCCGGATCTCGACGGTGGCCTCGATGTCCAGGCCGTTGGTCGGCTCGTCCAAGATCATCAGCTCCGGCTCGGACAGCAGCGCCAGAGCAATGCCCATGCGCTGCTTCATGCCTAAGGAGAACTTGCCGCAGCGCTCTTTTTTATAGGGGGCCAGGCCCACGATGGTCAGCACCTGGTCCATGCGCTTCTCGTCCACCGCCGGGTAAAACCGGGCGGCCATGACCAGATGGTCCCAGGCGGTGAGGTTCTCATACAGGGCGGGCTGCTCGATGAGCGCCCCGACGTGCTTCAAGGAAGCCTCCCGGTCGGTGCTGGGGGCGCCGAAAACGGTGATGCTCCCCTCGCTGGGCTGGGAGAGGCCCGTGATGGACTTCATGATGGTGGTCTTGCCGGAGCCGTTGGGGCCGAGCAGGCCCACCACCTGGCCCCGCGCCACGGAAAAGCTGATGTTTTTGGCCCCCCGGCCGTTGTGATAAACCTTGGAAACATGGTCCAGGGAAAGAACGGTATCCAAACTGTCGCGCTCCTTTCAGTCAGGCAGTACAGGCGGGACGACCCCGAAGGCCGCAGGCCTTCGGGATGTACCCGTTGGGTTTCTGTTTGAGAGAGAACTTCGGAAAAAGGTACTCAGTCGTTGTCGCTGTAAACGACGTCCCCGCTATTTTCCGCGTCGGGTTCCGGCATCTTCGTGCGGTCCCCGGTGTCCAGCTTCTGGACGGTGGTGGTGCCGTAGTTGGAAAGGGTGACGTTGGCGGTGACGACCAGCTCGTGGTTCTTGCCGTCCTGGTCGGTGGTGGTGAAGGTGGCGGTGAGGGTGTTGTTGGTCAGGTTGCCGTTTTTGTCCACGCCAAACTTGCACTGTGCGGTCTTCAGGACCATGTCCTGGCCGAGATAGGTGCTCATGTCATCCTCGACCATCTTGGGGTTGGCCTTGGCGTAGGACTTGTAGTCCTTGTAATAGACGGAAGTGCCGTCGGTCTTCACGAAGACGATGCCGCCCTGCTTGTTCTCCAGCTGGTCATAATACTGTCTCTCCCAGTCCTTTTCGGACAGGAAGTCCGCGATCTCATTGATCTGCTTTTCGTTCTGGTCGTACCAGGCGTTGTAAGTCGCGCTGTCGGCGGTGTCATCCCTCTGGAGGTAGCCGTTACGGAACTCCTCAGAGAGCTTGTTGCCGCTGAGCTTCTCATAGGCATTGAGCTCACTGGCGGAGTAGTCCTCATAGTAAACGCCCCAGTCGGTGCCCTCGTCAGCAGCCACGGAGTAGGCGAAGAGGGACAGACCGGCATTCACGAGAGAAGGCACCTGGTCCTTGCTGATCTCGATCTGGTACTGGGTCTTGTCGCCGTCCTTGCCCAGCTGGACAAAGTTGTTCTTCAGGTCGCCCATGACGGTGTCGGCGGCGATCTCCATGAAGTTGACCATCCGCTTGGACATCTCATCATCGGCGGAAACGCCCAGCAGGTTGTTGCGGTCCTCTGCCGTCTGGTCGTTGTCATAGGTGTACTCGCGGTAGTACTTGCTGTCGGCGTTGAACCAGGTATCGGTGTTGCCGATGGTGGTGTCGTAGGACTCGTTCTTCTGGCCGCCGAATTCGCTGCTGATGACATGGCTGGACTTGTTCTTGCCGTCGATGGCCATTTCTCCGGTCATGCTGACAAACTCTTTGCCGTCCAGGGTGGCCTTCATGCTGCCCTGCATGGTGACGTTATCGGTCTTGAGGGCCAGGGCCTTGACGGCTTCCTTGTAGGTGCTGTAACCGTTGACGCTGCCAAAAGCAGCCCCGGCAGACACCGCCAGGATCAGCACGCCAGCCACCAGACATACGGTGATACGATTGCGCTTTTTCATGGTGTATTCCTCCTTGTTGGGGTGAATGAACGTATCCTTCAGGATCTCCCGAAAAACCCGAACCCGGAACGGGTTTCTTTTTACAGTGCCTATTATAACAGCGATTCCTGAAAAAAGAATGGGGAAAGTCTTAAGACTTTATTAAATGTCGTCATTAAAAAAGTCCTGCGGACAAACAAACGTCCGCAGGACTTTCTCAATGCACTTGCTGATAAAGCGCAGTCAGTGCATCTGTAAGAATTTTCGAGAAATTGACATGGTTCTGCTCTGCGAAAGTATTCAGCCATGCAGGAATCGTCAAGTTCTTGCGAACCGCCTTGTTTCCAAATTTTTCAGCGTATGCATCCATGTCTAAGGTAAGAAGACTTACAAAGCCTCCTTCATCTGGTGTGACTGCACCTATAGAACTTGCCTTGGGTGCCGGGCGACCTTCTTCCAGTTCGTCCAAAACCCAACCACTTGCAGCATCCTCCGCCATGAGGATCGCATCTGCCAGGGTTTCCCCACCCGTGACACAGCCTGGCAGATCGGGGACCTCTACCGTATAGTTTCCAGTTTCTTCATCCTGATAAAAGCAGGCAGGATACACAAGTTTCATCATGAGCGTCTCCTTTCCAAAGGGTTATTTCAGCCCCGCTTGTTTCAAAATCTTTTTCAGTAAGGTAGCATCTATCGTATCACCCGGATGTTGAGGAATCGTGACTTTTCCCGGCTTTGTAGGATGTACGAATTGCTTGTGGCTGCCTCTGGTGTTTTTATAGATCCAGCCATCGGCCTGAATGATCTTCTCTACTTCTCTCGGACGCATATCTTGCCCTCCCTACGTTTCTATTATACGCATGATACGCATAAAATGCAAGTATTTTCCGGAACGCTTTCCTCCACCTCTGCATAGTCTAAGGATAGGGAAAGCCGTCGCTTTCCCTGCCTCGAACAAAAAACGTCCCGGCGAAGCCTCGCCGGGACGAAGAAAGACGATCACCAAACTTTCGCACAAGCCACGCCCAAGGCCCCGTCGCCGATGTGGCAGCAGATGCTCAGGGGCAGGGAGATCAGCTCCACCAGCTGGTCGGGGAAGGCCGCCTGGACCTCCCGCTGCCAGGCCTTCCCCAGGTCGGGGTCCGCGCCGGAGTAGCCGGAGAAGACGGCCATTTTCATGCCCGCAAAGCGGGTGGCCAGGTCGTGGCGGAGGGCGTCCAAGAGGGTCTTTTTCGCCTGGAGCATCCCTCGGACTTTTTTATAGGCGTCCAATTTGCCGCCCTGGATCTGCAGCACGGGCTTGATGTGCAGCACGGCGGCCATGGCCGCTCCGGCTGCCGTCACGCGGCCGCTTTTTTTGAGGTATTCCAAGGTGTTCACCGCAATGTAGATGCTGGAGGCATCTTTTTCCGCCTCTAAGATGCCCCGAACCTCCTGGGCCGTCTTGCCCTGGGCCAGCAGGGTCAGGGCGTTGCGGATGGACTGGGCCAGGGTGACAGAGATGCGGTGGTCATCCACCACCAACACCCGGCCGTCAAATTCCTGTGCCAGGGCCTTGGCGGTCTCACAGGAGCCGCTGAGCCCGGCCGTCATAGGAAAATGCAGGACCGCGTCGTGGGTCTCCAAGAGACTGGCCCACAGGGACGTGATGACCTCCGGCGAGGGCTGGGAGGTACTCACCTCGGCCTTGGCCTTGAGGTGTCGGAAGAAGAAGTCAGGGGTGCAGGTCTCCCCTTCGTAATACGTCGATCCGTCGATAAAAAAGGGCATCGGGATGAGGTAGATCCCCATTTCCCGTGCCATTTGGGCGGTGATGCCGCTGTTGGTGTCGGTAACGATGGCTGTTTTCACGGTGCTCTCCCCTTCCGCGCGGCATTCCCGCAGCAGATGTCATGCGCTTTGGTCGTTTTTTTAGCATATCATATCCACCCCAAATTAGCAAGAGATGTTTGCGTCCGGCGCGGTCGGTTTGTGCAATGGGGAGAAACCCATTTGGAGTTGCACGAACACGTGCAACTTCCCCCCTGTCCCATTCCCAACGGATAAAGGGAGAAAGGAGGGAAACCACCATGGAGCTGACCTGGCAAAGCATCCTCACCGCCGGCGGGGTGCTCTCGGCGCTGCTGTTGCTGCTGACCACCTACAACCGAGTGTACCGCTGGACCCTGCGCCAAAAGGAGCAGGACGAAGAACTGAAGGCCATCCGCAAGGAGAACACGCTGCTGACTTACGGCGTGCTGGCCTGCCTCAAAGGCATGGCCGAGCAGGGCTGCAACGGCCCGGTGCGGGAGGCCATCGACAAGATCGAAAAAAGCTTGAACCTGCGGGCCCACGACCAGTGAACCGCCCGAAAAACAGAGAGAGGAGAGGACCCACATGAAACAGCTCTTACAGCTGATCGACGTCAAGAGCCTTGTGACCTTGGCCATGACCGGGGCGATGATCGCCCTGCTTTTCGCCCCCGTTGATCCCAACCCGGAGGCCCAGAGCTTATTCTGCACCGCCTACGGGGCCATTATCACCTATTTCTTCACCAAGAGAACCCAGGACCAGAAAACCAGCAACGAGGAGGATCAGCCATGAACCCCCGACCCGTCAGCTATCTCCAGACGGACCCCCGGTGGGGGTCCCTGGACTACTCGACCCGCGGCGAGAAGACCAACATCGCCGTCTCCGGCTGCGGACCAACGGCCCTGGCCATGGTCCTGGCGACCTGGGTCGACCCCAAGATCACACCCAAAAGCGAATGTGCCTGGGCCTTGGCCCACGGCTATAAGGCCCCGCATCAGGGGACCTATTACGGCTATTTCGCCCCGGCGGCCAAGCGCTTCGGTCTGACCTGCAAGATGCTCAACGGCGTGACCCTGTACGGCAAGCCCGACAGCCCCTACCACGCCCAGGCCAAGGCCGCCGTGGACCGGGGCGATCTCGTGATCGCCTGCATGGGGCGCGGGCTTTGGACGTCTTCCGGCCATTTTGTGTTGGTCTGGAACATCAGCGGCAACGTCGTGTCGATCAACGATCCGGCCAGCACCCGCGCCGTCCGCACCCAGGGTGATTACAGTGTATTCAAGCGCCAAGTGAAGTATTATTTCGTGGTGCAGCGCCCGGCTGCCAAGCCAGCGCCCACACCCAAGCCAAAGGAGGAAGAAGACATGGACTTTGACAAGCTCTTCAAAGAACTGACCGACGCCCAGGCCTACACGTTGTTGGAAAAGGCCCTGCGCCACGCCGCAAGCCAAGCCGAACCGGATTGGAGCGAAAAAGAAGGCCACTGGGCCAAAGCGGCCCAGACCGGCGTCATGAACGGCGAAGGCCCGGAGCGCCCCGTCAAGCGCGACGAGCTAGCCGCCGTCCTGGGCCGCCTGGGGCTGCTGTAACAGGAATCGATCAACCACGCAAAAACTGCCGTCTCCCATCGCTGGGGACGGCAGTTTTTTATGCGTTCTTTAGTGCTGGCGGGCGTGCTCGTCGCCTTCAAAAAAGATCGCCAGCGAACCCGGTCCGGCGTGGGCACCGTTGGTGGGGTCGAAGGGGGTGATGATGATCTTTTTCGGTGGGTTCTTCTCCTGGATGAGCTTCGCCAGCGTCTCCGCGTCCTGCCGGCAGTCGCCGTGGGCGATGAAGACGGTCTGATCCCCCGGATAGCGGGCGATCTTGTCAAACTTCTCTGCCAGGGCCTTGATGGAGGCCGCCCGGCCCCGGACCTTGCCGTTCATCACGATATGACCGTGCTCGTCGCCCTTCAGCAGGGGCTTGATGCCCAGCACGGTGCCCAGCAGGGCCTTGGCCCCGGAGACGCGCCCGCCGCGGCTGATGTAAAGCAGGTCGTCTACGGTAAAGTAGTGGGCGATATAGGGGCGGAGAGACAGGATGGTGTCGGCCGTCTCGTCCAGGCTCATGCCCTTCTCCCGCAGCGCAAAGGCCCGCAGGACCAGGAGGCCCTCCCCTAACGTAGAAGAGAGCGTATCGACCACGCGGATCTTCCGCTCCGGGTAGCTCTCCTCCAGCTGCCGGGCGGCGATGCTGGCCGACTGGTAGCTCGATGAGATGCCGGACGAAGCGCTCAGGAAGAGAATGTCCAGGTCAGACTGCAGCAGCGGCTCCCAGTATTCCGCAAACCGCTGGGGCGGGATCATAGAGGTCTTGACCTCCACCCGCTGCTTCATCGCCCGGAAGAACGCCGCGCTGTCGTACTCTTCGGGAGCCTGACAGGTGTGTTCCTCTCCGTTCATATAGTAAGACAATGGAATGACCACCAGCCCCCGGCTGGCCACTTCCTCCAGGGGCAGGCCGGCCAGAGAATCGGTGACAACGGCAAAAGACATGATTTTTGCCTCCTTGTTATGTAATATCTAAAACTAGATTATCAGGAGTAAGAGAACCTGTCAAGGGATATGAGCAACAATTTTATCTTGTTTTACAAAATTTTCAATTTAGAAAGATTTGGAAACCAAAACACAAAAAGAAGCAGCCGTCCCCTATGACAGCTGCTTCCTGCATGAGTACTCAGGGCAAGAAAAAAGACGCGGCCCACCAATGCCTACCCTCCCGTCCTGGAGGGTCCTGCGGCTCTGCCTGGAAGAAGACGGACGGACAGAAACGCGGCGCTTTCCCGGAGAGGTAACGCGGAGGAAAGCCCGCATGGGCCGGGCCTCTTGGCCTGACCCATGCAGTATACTCCACTCCCAGGGGATTTGTAAAATTGAGAAGCCCTATGCTGGTATTAAATTTTTGTTGGGGTCTTCGCAAACTGTCCCCGAATGACTTTTCCGTTGGGATTCCGACGCAGCGGCCCCACAAATTCCAGCTCCCGGATCTTCTTAAAGCCCGCGCAGGCGTCGTTGTGGAAGGCCATCAGCTCGTCCCGCAAGGCATCGCCGGGGGCATAGCCCTGGTTCAGGTGGACGTAGACCTTCACCTTCTGCCCCAGGTCCGGGTCCGGCTCTCCCACGGCCAGACATTCCGCCACAGCAGGGTGGAGGGACAGGGCGTCTTCGATCTCCACGGGGCTGACCCGGTAGCCCTTGGTCTTGATGATGGCGTCGGTGCGGCCCTGGTAAAAGAGGAAGCCGTCGGCATCCCGGCTCCCCAGGTCGCAGGTGTGGAAAATATCCCCGTCCCACAGGCGGCGGGTGGCCTCCTCGTCGTTCAGATAGCCGGTCATCATGCCGTTGGGGCGCTGGCCGCCGTCGGCGACGATCACGATCTCCCCCACTTCTCCGGGCGCAGCAAAGCTGCCGTCTTCCTTCAAAATTTCGACGTGGTACTTGGGCAAAATTTTCCCCATAGACCCCTCCCGGCGGCCAAACGCTTTCGAGGCGGCAGCGATGAGATTGGTCTCCGATTGAGCATAGCCCTCGTAAAGGGGCTGTCCCGTCTGCTCCTGCACCACCTTCGCCAGGTCCGGCAGGAGCTTCTCGCCGCCGACTGCATAGTTGGTGATGGAAGACAGGTCATACTTGTCCATGCCCACTTTGGTCAGCATCCGGTAGACGGTCGGCTGGGCCATCATGCCGGTGACTTTCGTCTCTTGCAGCGTCTCCAGGACTTTTTCCGGGGGGAAGCGGTCGTAGTCATACACCAGCAGCGCCCCGCCCAGCATCCACTGGCCGTAGAACTTGGTGCCGCAGACCACCTCCCAGCCAGTGTCGCCGGTGGCAAAGTGGAGGGAGCCTGGGTGGATATCCTGCATATACTTGGCCCCCCAGTAGTTGCTCAGGGTGTAAGCGCCGTCGTGCAGGACACCCTTGGGCTGGCCGGTGGTGCCGGAGGTGAAATACAGCAGGATCGGGTCTTTGGCGGAGGTGGGGATGCGTCCGAGGACCCCCGGCTGCTTGTCCATGTTCCCCAGCAGGTCCAGATACCCGCTGCCGCCCCCCAGGGCAAAGCGGACGGACACCCCGGCCTGTTCCGCCGCAGCCAGGACGCGCCGATCAGCCCCGTTCTCTCGGCAGGTGACCACGCACTTGGCCTTGGCCTTGGTCATGCGGTAGAGGAAGTCCTGTTCCGACAGCAGATAGGAGCAGGGTGCCAGGATCAGGCCCAGCTTGTGGGCGGCCAGGGCCACGATCCACCAGCTCCAGTGGGAGCGCAGGGCCGTGAGGATCACGTCGCCCCGCTTCAGGCCGTGGCTGCGGAAGAGGTTCGCCATGCGATTGCTCATCACGGACAGGTCTTCCAGGGTCAGCTTGAGCTCTGCGCCGCGGTCGTTGCGCCAGAGCATGGCCATGCGCCATGGCTCGGCGGCGGCCATGGTGTCGATGATGTCATAGGCGTAATTAAAGTTGTCTTCGTATTGGTAGTGCCAGTCCGTCACCTGGCCGTCGGGGCCGAAGGTCTCCTGGATGTAACGGGTGTAGAGGGGTTCCATGGGCGTGCTCCTTTCTGGTCCGAAAAAAATGTAGAAGAAACTCCCGATGGTATGAGGCCACGGGAGTTTCTTTCGTTCTCTGTAATTATTTGCCGATGTAAGTATACACGGCGGACGGGCGGCCACCGGTGGAGTAGTCCACGCCGCCGATGACGCTGTTTTTGTCGATGAGATAGTTCATGTACCGCCGCAGGGTCACGCGGGAGAGGGAGACGTTTTTGGCAATGTCCTCAATGGAGAGCTTCTCGCTCTTGTGTTCCCGCAGGAAGGAGCAGATGATCTCCAGGGTAACGGGATGGATGCCCTTGTCCACCAGCTGGCCGCTGCGCTGGCCCTCCGGGGAGATGACCTTATCCAGCTCCTCCTGGTTAAAGGCTTTGTCCCCGGCAAAGGCTTCCCGGCGGGCCACAAACTTTTGCAGGGCGGACTGGAAACGGTTATAGTCAAAGGGCTTGATGAGGTAGTCCGACACGCCATAGGAATACAGCTCACTGACGTGACGGGCCTCGCTGGCCGCCGTGACCATGATGACATCGGCCAGAATACCCTCGGCCCGCAGCTTCACAAGAAACGTGCGGCCGTCCATCACAGGCATGTAGTAATCCAGCATGATGAGGTCCACGGGGTTGTTCCGGGCAAACTCCAACGCATCCTGACCATTCTGAAAGACCCCGGCGATGGTCATTTTGTTGTTGTGCTCTACATATTGCTTGTCGATCTCAGCGACCATAGGGTCGTCTTCCACGATAATGACTTGATACATACGACATTCCTCACAGCTTTGTCGGTTTTGATATCATTATACATGGAAATCGGACAAAAGGCAAGCACTCAAAGAGGGAAACTTTACCTATCTGAAAACAAAAGTTTGCCGAAAAGAACTAAAGTTCAGAAAGGCCCGGCAGAAACGGTTTCTTCCGGCATCAGTTCCAGTAATCCGTCTCCTGCTTCAGGCCAATGCTGGCGGCCTTGAAGTGGGGGTCCTTCCCCTCTTTCCGTTGGGCCATGTAGTCCTTCAGGGTCTTCACGGCGGTGTTGCCCAGGATCAGAATGACCGGGATGTTGATGATGACCATGAGGGCCTGGAAGAGGTCAGCGGTGTCCCAGGCCAGGCTCATGCTCAGCATCGCGCCGAGCAGGACGATGACGGCGGCGATCAGACGGAAGCCGGTCATAAAGGCGTGGCTGGGGGTGCGCTTAAAGATGAAACGCAGGCAGCCCTCGCAGTAGTAATAGTTGCCGATCAGAGTGGTAAAGGCGAACAGGGCCATGGACACCGCGATGAAGATCGGGCCGAAATTGCCCAGAGAGCTTTGCAGCGCCGCCTGAACATAGGGCGCACCTGCTGCCTCCTCGGTGGGGATCACGCCGGAGCACAGGCACATGAGGGCGGTGGCAGTACAGATGAGCAGGGTGTCGATGAACACGGACAGCATCTGGACCAGGCCCTGCTTGGCGGGGTGGGACACGTCGGCGGTGGCAGCGGCGTTGGGGGCAGAGCCCATACCGGCCTCGTTAGAGTACAGGCCGCGCTTGATGCCCTGCATCATGCAGGAGCCGGTGAAGCCGCCGAAGATCGCGGGGAAGTCAAAGGCGCTGACAAAGATGTTCTTAAACACGCCGGGGATGAGGTTGGCGTGCATCACCACGACCACGATGGCGATGATGACATAGAACACACCCATGATGGGGACCAGAGCACCGGTGACCTTGGTCAGCCGGTGCGCCCCGCCCAGCACGCAGATGGCAAACAGGATGGCCAGGATCAACCCGATGACAAACGCCGTGTGGTCACCGTAGAAGGAGAACCCGGCAAAGGCAGACTGGAGATTGTAGGAGGCCAGCATGTTGTAGCCCACGGCATAGGTCAGGATGATGATGACGGCGAAGATCACGCCCAGCCAGCGCTGCCCCAGGGCAGACTCCATGTAGTAGGAGGGGCCGCCGTAGCTGTGGCCCTTCTTGTCCTTGCGCTTATAGACCTGGGCCAGGGTGGACTCGATGAAAGCGGAGGCACCGCCCAGGATGGCGGTGATCCACATCCAGAACACTGCACCGTAGCCGCCCAGGCAGATGGCCGTGGACACGCCGACGATGTTGCCGGTGCCCACGCGCGAAGCCGTGGAGACCATCAAGGCCCCGAAGGAGGAAATGCCCTCGGAGTTCTTGGGCTTTTCCATCACCACCCGCAGGGATTCGGGCAGCAGACGGATCTGAATGAGCTTGGTACGGAAGGTAAAAAACAGGCCCGCCACAATAAGGAACAGGGGGACCCAGGGCATATACAATACCCCGCTGATGGCGGTCACGACGCCATCGATCCGCGTCAGGATCTCGTTCAAAACAAATCACTCTCTTTTCTCTGTTTTACAGCGGAATTTCCCTAGGAAAGCGGTGAGAAACGCTTTCACCGGAAAATAGCTGCGGCTTTCATTCTACAAGACGGAGAAACAAAAAGCAAGCACAATCGACACACTTTGCCCGGTTTCCCCCATAAAACCGGCGCGGTCCGAACAAACCGGACCGCGCCAGATAACATATTGAGGAGAGCGAGGATGGAATTAGTCCTCGTGTGTTGCGTGACCAAACATCGCAGCTTCGCGATCGGCCTTGGAGATGGCCTTTCTCTGCACGCCGGAGATGGCATACAGGATAAAGCCGATGACCATCCAGCCCACAAACATGATGCTTGCGGTCTTGCCCATGTACACGGGGTTGTTGGGCACGAAGAGCAGGATGAAGACCACGGTGGTGATCAGGGCAGAGAAGCCACCCATCGCCACGCCGCCGGGGATCTTATAGGGACGCTCCATATCGGGTGCGATCTTCCGCAGACGGATCAGCGAGAAGGAGGTGATGCACCAGGACAGCACGAAGGCCGCCGCCGAGAAGGAGGTGATGGAGCCGATCAGGCCGGCGCCCAGGAAGGGGCCGATCAGGGACAGCAGCAGGCAGACCAGCAGGCCGGGAACGGGAATGCCGTTCTTATTCTGCTTGGCAAAGACGCCGGGCACCAGGTTGCCGCGGCCCATGGCCATGAGCAGGCTGGCGGAAGCCATGAAGAAGCCGTTCCAAGTGGTGAACAGGCCGGCGATAGCGCCCAGGGTGATGAGCCAATACAGCACACCGCCCACAGCCCCAGGATACAGGGACTTGAACATGGTAGCAGCGGAGGGGTTGGACATGTGTGCAAACTCCTGCCACTTCCAAGCGTAGCCGAAGCAGAACAGCAGGATGGCATAGAACACGCAGGCCAGGACGACGGACAGCACCACGGTCTTACCCACGCTGGCCACATCGCCGCCGGCATCCTCGATGCCCTGGGGGATGGTCTCGAAGCCAGCCAGGAAGAAGGGGGCGGAGGCCAGGATGGCCAGGATGCCGCCGAACATGCTGTTGTGGGAGACCTGCTTCAGACCGTCGGCGGGGTTGCCGTAGATGGTGGGGTCGGTGACGTCATAGATGGGCTTCCAGTTGTCTGCGTTGCCGCCGATCAGGGAGGCGATGGCACCGATGACAGCTGCACCAACCAGGATGAAGCACAGGATCTTCTGAACGGAAGCAGCGGCAGCCAGGCCACGCATGTTCAGGGCGAACAGCAGCAGGGAGGCGACCGTGCCGATGATGATGGTGATGAGATAGATGGGCTCACCAGCCACCTTGTACAGAATGGGACCGGTCTTGATGCCGGGGATCAGATAACCCAGAACGTCGGTGATCTGAATGGCTTCCCAGGGGATGATGGACACGAATGCGCCAAACGCCGCCCAGCCGGAGATGAAAGACACTGTCTCATTGAACGCCTTGTAAGCAAAGGCCATGCCGCCGCCGGCCACGGGGAGCATGGGGACCAGCTCGCAGTAGCACAGGGCAATGGGCACCATCATGACCAGCGCCACGATGTAGCCGATAGCAGCGGGAATGGGGCCGCCGCAGCTGGTCATCCAACCATTGATGGCCACGGCCCAGCCCACGCCGACGATAGCGCCAAAGCCGATGCAGAAAAAGTCAACGGCGCTGACACCCTTCTTTTCGGGGGTATTACTCATTTACGTTACCTCTTTTCTTCTGATGCCCGCTCCCGATTGGAGCCGGGACAAACGTGATTCGCGCAGGAAACGAATCATTTTTCACAAACCGAGGCATCTCTCCTCCCTTCTGCCCCAGCCGCCCAACGAATAAAAAAGCTAAAAATCCGTCGAGCGAAACCGAAAATTATTATACGAAATACACAGATAGCTGTAAACTTGAGAACTTTAATGATGTGCAAGAAAAAATTTTGCATGAAACTACTTCCTACAAAATGAAAGATTTTATGCATTGCTTCCGCTGCCCATTTTTTCACCTGTCTGCCCGTTCCAAAGACAAAGAGCTTTTATACTGTTATCAGAATATTCTTGCAATCTGCCAGAGAAAGGGGTAAGATAGCTCTTAGACCCTGCCGGAGCGCAGGAGATAGACACGTCCAGGCACCTGACTGATCCAGGGGAAACACGTGGAACGGAGGAAAAGGAGGGGCTGCGAGAATGGGAAAATACGCGCCTGTCATCAAAACTGCCGAGTGCGGCAGCATGACCCGGGCTGCCCATGTGCTGGGCTACACCCAGCCAAGCCTTGGTTACATCATCAACAACATCGAAAACGACTTGGGGGTCAAGCTCTTTTACCGGGACCAACGCGGGGTCACCCTCACAGAGACCGGCAGCGACCTGCTCAAGCTCATGCGGAAGATCGAGGCCATGGAGGACGAGCTGCAAGAGGCCGCTCGCGTGAGCCAATGGGAGCTTTTGCGGGTGGGCATTTTTGCCGGGGTCTCGGCCCAGTGGATGCCGGAGATCCTGGAGGTCTTCTCCAAGACCTACCCGAAAGTCGTTGTGAAATTAGAAACGGAAAAAAATCCCCTGGCGGGCGAGCTGGCCCTGCGGGAGCACCGCTTAGACTGCTGCTTCCACGGCACCAAGTGCCCCCCCGGCATGGAGCTCATCCCCCTATACAAAGACCCCTACTACCTGGTGGTCAGCAAGCACAGTCCCCTGGCCCTCCGGGGCAAGACCGCCGTGCTGGATCTGGCCGAGCACCAATCTCTCATCCCCACCAACGAGTGCGCCGAGCAGGACAGCGTAGCCCATCCGGTCTACGAGGCCTTTGCCAAGGCGGACCATCTGGCCTTCCAGCCCCAAGAAAACCAAATGGCCGTGGCCCTGGTGGAGCGGGGGCTTGGGATCTCTGTGCTGCCTGGCCTGGCCCTGCGGGACTGTCTGCCCGGGCGTCAGGTCCAGCTGCTCCCGCTGAAAGAGGGCTATGTCCGGGAAATCGGCCTGCTCTGCCCCCGTGAGACGGAGCGCTCCCCCCTGGCCAATGCCTTCCTCCGCATGACCCAGGAACAGGTGGAACTCTGGAAGCAGGAACACGACACCCCGCTCCTTTGATCCCGCCCCTTTGATTTCCAGAAAATCACTGGAAATTTATACCTTATATTATATAAGGAAACAACTGGAAAATTTGACCCAAGCAAGCAACGTAGTCGGTTGACAATGACCACCGGATTCCATATAATGGATGTACTTTGCCTTGCCGCCCCGGAAAGGAGGTCCTCCCATGGCTTTGTTGGAGCTGACCAATGTCTCCGTTCGCTTTTCTCTCTCCAAAAAACGCCCGGACCTTGTGGCCCTGGACCGGTTCAGTCTCTCCGTGGAAAAGGGGGAGCTGGTGGCCCTGGTGGGGCCCTCCGGCTGCGGCAAGACCACCGCGCTGAACGTGTTGGCCGGCCAGGTCACCCCCTGCGCGGGGGAGGTCCGGCTGGCGGGCCAGCCGGTGAAGGGCGTGCTGCCCTCCATGGGCTACATCTCCCAGGCCGACACCCTTCTCCCCTGGCGGACGGTCTTGGACAACGTGGCCCTGGCCATGGAGCTGCGGGGCGTCCCCAAGGCCCAGCGGCAGGAGGCGGCCCGGTCCCTCATGGCGCGGATGGGCCTGGCCGGCTTTGAACACAGCTACCCCAGAGAACTCTCCGGCGGCATGAAAAAGCGGGCTGCCATCGCCCGCGTTCTGGCCATCGACCCGGATATTCTGATGATGGACGAGCCTTTTGCCCCCCTGGACGCCCTGACCCGGCAAAAGCTCCAGGATGACATTTTATCCGTCTGGGAGGCCACCGGCTGCACCATCCTCTACGTCACCCACGACCTGACCGAGGCCATCACGTTGGCCGACCGCGTGGTCCTGATGAGCGCCCGGCCCGGACGGGTGGTCCGGGAGTATCCCATCGACCTGCCCCGCCCCCGGCGGGTGATGGACGTGAAGTTCTCCCCCCGCTTCGTGGCGCTGGAAAAGACCCTGTGGCGGGATCTGGAGACCCAGCTGCGTCAGGAGGAAGCCCTATGACCCCGAAAAAATCCCGTCTCAGCCCCGGTGTTTGGACGGTCCTCTGCCTGTTGCTGGCCCTGTGCCTGTGGGAGTGGGCCGCAGCCGCCGGGCACGTAAACGATTACTTTTTCAGCCGCCCCAGTGCGCTCTGGGCGGAGTTTTTGGAGCTGGTTTCCAGCGGTCTGCTGGCCAAGCACCTCTCCGTGACCTTGCAGGAGGCCGGGCTGGGCCTGCTCTTCGGCGGGCTGTTCGGCACCCTGGCCGGGCTGGGCCTGGGGCTGGCGCCCAGAGTCAGCCGCGCCCTCACCCCCCTGCTCACCGGGCTCAACGGTCTGCCTAAGCTGGCCTTGGGGCCGGTGTTCATCATCTGGTTCGGCCTGGGCCTGCGGTCCAAAGTTATTATGTCGGCCCTGATGGTCTTTTTCATCTTCGTCTTCAACCTCTACACCGGCGTGCGGGGGGTGGACCCCGCCCTGCTGTCCGGCGTGCGCCTGCTGGGGGCCAGCCAAGGGCAGCTCCTCACCAAAGTGATCTGGCCCGCCTGCCTGCCCTGGCTGCTCACCAGCCTGCGGACCGGCCTGGGCCTGTCCCTCTCCGGGGCCATCGTGGGCGAGTATCTCGGCTCCACCAAAGGCATGGGCTGGCTGCTCTCGGCGGCGGGGGATGTGTTCAACTCCACCCGTGTGCTCTGCTGCGTGCTGGTGTTGGTGGTGCTCATCATTGCCCTGGACGCCGTCGTCCACCTGCTGGAGTGGCGGCTGCTGCGCTGGCGAGGCTGAACCCCTCGCCCCTACATCCTGTATCATCGTCCGTTTTTACGGCTTATGATAAACATTTATTTTTAGAAAAGGAGTATTCCCATGAAGAAGCTACTTGCTCTGCTGCTGACCTGCGCAATGGTCTTATCTCTGGGCCTGCTGGCCGGCTGCGGCCAGACCGACCCCGGCGACGCCAACGGCGACAGCCAGTCTGCCGCCGAGACCGATGGCCAGAACACCGACACCAACACCGGCGACCTGGAAAAGATCGTCTTCACGGAGGATGTCCGTGGCTACCACTGGGCCCCCGCCTACCTGGCCCAGACCCTGGGTTATTTCAAGGAGGAAGGCCTGGACGCGGAGTTCCAAACCATCAAGGGCGGCGATGCCACTGCCCCCGTCCTGTCCGGCGACGCCCAGTTCTGCCTGAAGGGCGTGGAGACCAGCCTGATGGTCAATGAGGGGGGCCAGGGCATGAAGATCCTGCTCTCCACCACCCAGAAGTATCCCTATCAGCTCATCGGTGCCACCAGCCAGTACAGCACGCTGGAGTCCCTGAAGGGCGGCGTGGTCGCCGGCGGTCTGAGCGTCAACAGCGGCCCCTACACCTTCGCCAGAGCCTGCATGGCCGACGCCGGCTTCTCCGACGAGGACGTGACCATCACCCAGATGGCCAGCGCCGGCTATGCCGCCGCCATCCAGGCCGGTGAGCTCCAGGGGGCCGTGTCCACCAACCCCTGGTCTGCCAAGAAGCTGACCGACGCCGGCGGCGTGGTCATCATCGACGGCACCGACGGTCCCACCATCAAGAAGATCATCGGCTCCGAGAGCTATGAGCTCTTCACCGTCATGACCTCCGACGACCTCATCGCCCAGAACCCTGAACTGGTCCAGAAGGCCGTGAACGCCATGACCAAGGCCATCCAGTGGATGCAGACCGCCTCCGCCGAGGAGATCGCCCAGAACCTGCTGCCCCTGTTCGACGGCGCCGAGGAAGAGCTGCAGTATGACGCCTCCTACGACAAGGAGCACCACGTCTACACCACCGACGGCTACCACACCGAGTCCGGCTATGAGGCTGCCATCACCCTGACCAAGCTGGCCGGCGGCATCACCAAGGACCTGCCCGCAGACCAGACCTACGATGAGAGCTTCCTGGCCAACGCCTGGGAGACGCTGAACAAGTAAGCACCCCGTCTCTATCCGGCAGGAGGAAGCCAGGTCTTCCCCCTGCCGGTCTTGCATAGACTGCTCCCAGAAAGACTGGCAGAAAGGCTGGGATGCGTATGGGAACTGCGGAACTGTTTCTTTTGGCGGTGGGCCTGTCGATGGATGCCCTGGCCGTGGCCCTGTGCAAGGGGCTGGCCCTGGGAAAGCTGGACCTGGGCCGCGCCCTGTGGGTGGGCCTTTGGTTCGGGGGCTTTCAGGGGCTTATGCCCTTGGCGGGCTGGGCCTTGGGGGCCGGGTTTGCCCGGTCGATCGCGGCCATTGACCACTGGGTCGCCTTTCTTCTGCTGGGCTGGCTGGGGGGCAATATGCTCTGCACGGCCCGCGCCGACGAACCGGAAGACAGCAGCGCCGCCCTGGACCTGCGGGCCATGCTCCCCCTGGCCGTCGCCACCAGCATCGACGCCCTGGCCGTTGGCATCACGTTCGCCTTTCTGGACGTGGCCATTCTGCCCTCGGCAGGCTTGATCGCTTTGACCACCTTCATTCTCTCTGCCCTGGGCGTGGCCCTGGGCAGCCTATGCGGCCAGAAATTGCAGGCCCATGCCAAAGCCCTGGGGGGCGGTATCCTCATCCTCCTGGGCATCAAGATCCTCTTGGAACACTTAGGCGTGTTCTGACCCGCGCACAACAACAAGGAGAACCCCCATGAAAAAAGCACTGTCCCTTTTCCTCGCTCTGATCCTGTGCCTGAGCCTGTCCCTCCCCGCTCTGGCGGCCGCCCCCACCGACGCCGACCAGGAAAACGCCGCCTGGACCCTCTATCACATGGGCCTCTTCCAAGGCACCGACACCGACAAAGAGGGCTTCCCCGTCTTCTCCCTCTCCGACGCCCCCACCCGCGCCCAAGGCGTGACCATGCTGGTGCGTCTGCTGGGCCAGGAGAAGGCCGCTCTGGAGGGCACGTGGACCACCCCCTTCACCGATGTCCCCGAATGGGCCCAGCCCTATGTCGGCTTTGCCTATGAAAAGGGTCTGACCAACGGCACCAGCGAGACGACCTTCTCCGCCGGCAAGACCCTCTCCGCCACGGAATACCTGACCCTGGTCCTCCGGGCCTTGGGCTATGATTCCGCCTCTGACTTCGCCTGGGATTCCGCCTGGGCCCTCACCGATAAGCTGGGCATCACGAACCAGGTCTATTCCGCCGCCACCACGACCTTCCTCCGGGGCGATGTCGCCTGGGTCTCCGCCCAGGCCCTGCGCGCCAAGGAAAAGGGCAGTGACAAGACCCTGGCCGACACCTTGGCCGCCCAGGGCATCCGGGACAACAACAGCCGCTGCGTCTGGAAGGAAGACTGCGTCACCGTCCAGAAGGACAAGCTGGTCTTCTCCTTCGCCGCCACCAAGGACAGCAAGGAGACCTACACCAACTTTGAGGTGACTTCCGCCACCGCCAACGGCGTCGCCTGCAAAATCGAGCAGTACAGCACCCCCGCCAAGGTCAAGGAGCAGTGCCGCAAGATCAGCCGCCGGGAGGACGTGACCGTCACCCTGCCCGACGCCTTCGCCCTGGTCTACCTCAGCTACGATGAGACCGCCGCCAAGGACGCCGCCACCGAAACCGTCACCGCCCACCAGGGCACCTACCCCGTCATCACCCTCAAGCTCCACTGCACCGGCACCCTGAAGGACGGCACCAAGGTCACGGAACTGGTGAGCATGGACTATTACGTCGATAACTACACCGGCTATTACTGAGCCGCTGCGACAAGTTGTCCAAATCCGGTCGTTGATTTTTGTGCATCTTTTTTGAATTTCTGTGTCCCATTTTGCCCCGCTCCTGCGTTCTTAGAATAGAACGACAGGGGCGGGGCTGTTTTACTTCGCCGCCGTTCCCTTTACTCCCCTGGGAAATTATGTTATACTGGCCCCGACCCAACCAACTCCGATGCGTTCCCGCATCCCGACAAAGGAGAATCCCCTATGAAATCGTTTCTGCGCCGCGCTGCCGCCCTGATCCTGGGGGCCGCGACCCTGTGCTCCTCGGCCCTGGCTTCGGAAGCCCTGGGCAGCCGTATCTATTTCTACACCTTAGACATCTGCGACCGGACCACCCTGACCCGCGAGGTCATGTGGTCGGCCTCTAAGTCCGACCTGCGGACGGAAAACTATGTGACCTACACCCCCTCCTCCAGCGTCTCCCCCGTGGTGAGCTACGGCTCCAACGTGGTGGACAAGCAGACGGTCTACTCCATGGCCAAGGGCCTGGAGCGGGGCGGGGAACGGGTCCTCAGCGGCATCAACGGCGATTACTTCGTCATGGCCACCGGCGACCCCCTGGGGCTCGTGGTGACGGACGGCGTGCTGCGCTCCTCCGCCTCTTACTTAAACGCCCTGGGCTTCAATGCCGACGGCTCCGCCGTCATCGGCACGCCTAACCTCTCCCTCATGGCGGCCTTCAAAGGCAACAACCTGAAGATCGCGGACATCAACAAGATCCGCACCGCCAACGGCTTCTACCTCTTCACCGACGACTTCGCCTCCACCACCAAAAACACCCAGGCAGGCGTGGACGTGATCCTGGCCCCCAACACCGAGGGCCAGGAGCTGAAGATCGGCACCACCGTCTCCTGCACCGTAGAGGAGGTCATTGAGGCCAAAGGGGCCACCAGCATCCCCCAGGGCAAGTTCGTCATGTCCATCTCGAACAAGGCCGGGGAATGGCTGCAAGAGACCATCCGCTCTCTGAAAGTGGGCGATACGGTCGACCTGTCCATCTCCAGCGAGGACACCCGCTGGAACAAGGTGGTCGACGCCGTGGGTGCCATGCATTGGATCCTGAGGGACGGCATCGTCGATTCCTCCATCTCCGACGGCACCGCCGCTCCCCGCACCGCCGTGGGCGTGAAGCCCGACGGCAGCGTGATCTTCTACACCATCGACGGCCGCCAGAAGGGCCTGAGCATCGGGGCCACCATCCAGATGGTCGCCCAACGCCTGAAGGAACTGGGCTGCCAGAACGCTGTCCTGCTGGACGGCGGCGGCTCGACCACCCTGGTCTCCACCTATCCTGACTACGGCACGTCCTCCAGCGTAAACAGCCCCTCGGAGGGGACCCCTCGCTCGGTCTCCAACGCCATCTTCCTGGTCTCCAACCTGAAGGCCACCAGCAAGGCCGGCTCCCTCTACGTCACGCCCAAAAGCCTGACCCTGATGCCCGGCGCTTCCACCCAGTGCGTGGCCACCGCCGTGGACACCGGCTGGTGGCCCATGAGCAGCCTGCCCGGCGCCGTCACCTGGTCCGCCGCCGAAGGCTCCGTGACCACAGACGGCACCTTCACCGCCCCGCAGAAGGCCGGGGTTTACACCGTGACCGCCGAGAGCGGCGGCGTGAAGGGCAGCACAAACATCACCGTCTTGCAGCCCACCGCCATTTACGTCACCAACCAAGCCACCAAGAAAAACGTCTCCACCCTGACCCTCGCCCCCGGCCAGAGCGTGGACCTGGCTGCCGCCGCGGCCTACCGCTCCGTTGGCCTCACCGGCAGCGACAGCTGCTTCACCTGGACGGCAGACGAGGCCATCGGCAGCATCACCCAGGACGGCAAATTCACCGCCGGGCCCAACACCGCCACCGGCAAGATCAAGGTCTCCTCCGGCAGCTACGCCGTGACCATCGCTGTCTCCGTCAGCGCCCCCACCCGCTACACCCTGCTGGACGGCTTCGAGGGCACCACCCCCGGCTTCACCGCCAAGGGCGGCACCGTCAGCTTGGACACCGCCCAGGTCAAATACGGCAAGCAGAGCCTCAAGCTGGCCTATCAGGACGGGGCTTCTGTGGCCCTCTCCTCCCCCCGCACGCTGGCTGAGACGGACCGCTACGTCTCCCTGTGGGTCTACGGCGATCAGTCCGGTTCCATCGTCTCCGCTGCCTTCGCCTATGCCGACGGCACCCCCGTCACCCAGTCGCTGACCACCCTGAGCTTCTCCGGCTGGAAGCAGGTCACCGCCGCCGTACCGGAAAACGCCACGACCTTTACCGGTTTCTCCGTGGCCGCCTCGAAGCACGGCACCACCTGGCTGGACCAAGTGGTCTTCTCCAACGAAGCCCAGTGGGACAGCACCGCTCCCTCGGTGGACCTCACGGTCCGGGGGCAGACTGTCACGGCCACGACCCTGGATGATATTTCCGGTTCCCTCACCGCCAAGCAGATCAGCCTGACCCTGGACGGCCAGTCCGTGGACTTCACCTGGAAGGCCAACGGAACCTTGAGCGCCACCCTGCCCGCCCTGGGCACCAGCAGCCACCAGGTCAGCCTGACTGTCTCCGACGCCTGCGGCAACTTGGCCCGGAAGAGCGTCACGATCTCCGGCACCGCCGCCACCCGCTTTGCCGATATGCAGAAGCACTGGGCCAGCACCTACACCACCCCCCTGAACGACAAGGGCATCATCTCTGGGGTCACGGCAAACGGAAAGACCAACTTCCTGCCTGACCAGAAGATCACCCGCGGCGACTTCGCCCTGATGACGGCCAACTGGCTGGGCCTGGACCTGAGCCGCTATGCCGGCGTCTCCCTGCCCTATGCCGACGCCGCCTCCATCCCCAAGTGGGATGAGAACGCCGTGAAAGCCCTCTATGCCGAGGGCATCATGCAGGGCAGCAAGGCCGGTGACGGCAGCCTGCGGGCCAACGCCAAGGCCTCCATCACCCGCGCCGAGGCCATGACCATTTTGGGCCGCATCCTGCCCCAGGGCTACCCCCAGGCCAGCCTCACCGCTTTCTCGGACGCCGCTTCCGTCCCCAGCTGGTCCAAGGACCATGTGGCCACGCTCGTGGAGCTGAAGGTCGTGGGCGGTTCCAACGGAAAGCTCGACCCCAACGCCTCCGTCACCCGCGCCGAAGTGGCCAAAATGCTTTTCACTTTGTGGTGATATGCCCTTGATTTTGCAGGGTTTTTCCCCTTTTTTGTAGCAAACCCCCTTGCAAATCGTAGCATCTTGTGGTATGATTCGATGTAACCGAATTTTATTGCTTCTCTTTCCCTGCGGAAAGAATCACCCGGTCCACAGCCAGCTCGGTGGCGCCGGGGAAAGGAAAGGATCCTATCAATTATGGCTGTTACCATTCTCTCTATCATTCAGGTGCTCATCGGCGTCGTGCTCATCGTCTTTGTGCTGGGTCAGTCCGGTAAGCACTCCGGCCTGGGTATGATCTCCGGCACCAGCGACTCCTTCCTGTCCAAGAACAAGGGCAAATCCGGCGACGCCAAACTAGCCCGCTGGACCAAGTGGGTCGCTCTGGTGTTCATCGTTCTCACCCTGGTCCTCAACTTCCTGCACTAAGCTGCGTTTCTCAGAATGCCCTTCCTTTTGGAGGGGCATTTTGTGTTAATGTTCTCGTTTTTTCTACAAATTGTAAGAGGTGATCCCATGACTCGTAAAGAAGCTTTCAATATGCTCGACCAAATGGCCAGAGGCATCGCGGAAATGTTTGGCTCCAATTGTGAGACCATCATCCATGACTTAGAGGACCCCCATCACCCCATTCTGGCGATCTACAACGGCCACGTCTCCGGACGGACTGTCGGCTCCACCCAGGACCTGACCGGCGCAGAGCGCGACCTATATCTGGACGACGACGTGGTAAACAGCTTGGCTGTGACCCCCAGCGGACAGCAGACCAAAAGTTCTACCTTTTCCATCAAAGGCGACGATTATCACTTCGGTTTTGGCATAAACTATGACTTCACCCCCCTGGCCTATGCCAACCGGGTCCTGCTGGACCTGATGCACACCGAGGTGGATTTCCACAGCGCCCTGTACAAACCCAAGGACACCGGCATCAGCGAGCTTTTCGACAGCGCCGTCCTGCGGGTGGGCAAGCCCGCCCGCGAGATGAACAAGGCCGACCGCCTGCGGGTGATCGAATACCTCTCCAGCATGGATGCCTTTTCCTACCGCCGGGCCGTGCCCTACGTCGCCTCCCACCTGGGCGTGTCCCGCTATACGGTCTACAAATACTTAGATGAAGTCAATGGCAAGATCAACAAGGCCTCTGCCAAGGACAAGGAGGACTGAACCCATCATGGAACACATCCAGTCTGCCATCCGGGCCTATTTCGACGCCCGGCAGGAAGAACTGATCCAAGCCGTCTGCCGCCTGGTGCGGATCGACAGCACCCTCGGCCCCGCCGCCCCCGGCCAGCCCTTCGGCCCCGGCCCTGCCGCCGCCCTGGACGAGCTGGTGGCCTTGGCAACGGAATGGGGGCTGACCGCCCAGAATTTAGAAGGCTATGTGGGCGCCGTCGATCTGAACGACCGGGAGACGGAGCTGCATATCTTAGGCCACCTGGACGTGGTCGACCCCGGCGAGGGCTGGACCGTGACCTCGGCCTTCGAGCCAAAACTGGTGGACGGCCTGCTCTACGGCCGCGGCACCGATGACGACAAAGGCCCTGTCCTGGCCGCCTTGATGGCCATGCGGGCGGTCAAAGACCTGGGCTTCTCCCTGAAGAAGAACGTCCGCCTCATAGCCGGGACCGACGAGGAGACGGGCTTTCGGGACATCCATTGGTATTATGACCGCCACCCCTACGCCCCCCACACCATCTCCCCCGATGCAGACTTTCCCATCATCAACATCGAGAAGGGGCACTATCAGCCTACCTTCCGGGCCGCCTGGCCCCAGGAGGCGGCGCTTCCCCGCGTCTCGTCCTTTACCGGCGGACCCCGGCTGAACATGGTCCCCCCCAAGGCCCAGGCCACCGTGCTGGGCCTGACGGCGGAGCAAGTAAACGACGCCATTGCTGCGCTCGGCATGGAAGCCGCCATCTCTTACACCGTTGCCCCCGCCGAGGGCGGCGTGTGCGTCCAGGCCAACGGCCAGAACGCCCACGGCTCCACCCCCGAAGAGGGCCACAACGCCCAGACTGCCCTGCTGACCCTGCTGGCAGCCCTGCCCCTGGCGGGCTGCCCCTCCACCCAGGCCATTCAAAACCTGGTCCGTCTCTTCCCCCACGGGGACCACATCGGTCAGGCTCTGGGCGTGGCCCAGAGCGATGATCTTTCCGGCGGTCTGTCCCTGGCCTTCACCATGCTGACCCTGACCGACACCGGCTGCGAGGGCCGCTTCGACAGCCGCACGCCCCTGTGCGGCACGGATGCCACCGTCCGCCTGCCCGCCGAGGCCGCCTTGCAGGCCGCCGGTTTCACCGTGGAGGGCGAGATCGACCCGCCCCACCACGTCCCGGCCACCGACCCCTTTTTGCAAACCCTGGCCTGTGCCTACGAGCTGTACAGCGGCCGGGAGAGCCACTGCATCGCCATCGGCGGCGGGACCTATGTCCACGGCATCCCCGGCGGCGTGGCCTTCGGGGCCAGTATGCCCGGCTTCGTCTCCAACCTCCACGGCCCCGATGAGCGCGTGAACGTCGCGGACCTGCTCACCGCCGCCATGATCTACACCCAAGTCATCCTGGACGTGTGCGGCGAATGATCCAGGAGGAACCATGCCCAAAAACCTAGAACTTTTTCTCACCTTTGCCCGCATCAGCGCCAGCTGCTTCGGCGGTGGTTACGCCATGCTCCCCTTTTTTCAGCGGGAGCTGGTCCTGAAGAAGAAGTGGCTCACGGATGAGCAGCTGCTCGACCTCACCGCCGTGGCCCAGTGTACCCCCGGCGTCATTGCCGTGAACACAGCGACCTTCTGCGGCTACCGGGTCTACGGCTTCCGGGGAGCCGTCTTTGCCACCCTGGGGGTTTTGTTCCCGCCCATCCTCATCGTGCTGGTCATTTCCGTCTTCTTCTGGTCCTTTGCGGAAAATCCCTGGGTCCAGTATGCCCTGACCGGCGTGCGGGCCTGCGTGTGCGCCCTCATCATCAACAGCTCCATCAAGCTGGGTAAGAAGGCCATTCTGGACGTCCCCGCTTTCCTGGTCTTCCTGGTGGTCTTTCTGCTGGCGGCGTTCGTCGGCCTGTCCCCGGCCATCCTGGTCATCTGCGCCGGGTGCTTCGGCCTGGCTTACCAGAAAATACGAAAGGAGCGCCCCCAATGATCGTCTTGCTCCTTCGTCTCTACTGGGAGTTTCTGCTCATCGGCATGTTTTCCATGGGCGGCGGCATGGCCACCGTCCCGTTCCTCTTTGACCTGTCCCAGCGCACCGCCTGGTTCTCCACGGCGGATCTGACCACGATGATCGCCATCTCCGAGGCCACTCCCGGCCCCATCGGGGTGAACATGGCCACCTACGTCGGCTACATCACCGCCGGGCTCCCCGGCGGCATCGTCGCCCCCCTGGGGCTGACCACCCCGGCCTTCCTCATCATCCTGCTGGTGTCAAGGATCATGAACACCCTCTGGCAGAACCCCAAGGTCCAGGGCCTCTTCTACGCCCTGCGCCCGGCCTCCGTGGGCCTCATCGCAGCGGCGGCCTTCTCCGTCTGCGCCGTCTCCCTCTTCAGCACGGAAAACGGCCTGACGCTCCACTGGCCCTCCATCCTTCTCTTTGCCGTGATGCTCGTGGCAATGAACCTGCCCAAGCTCAAAAATCTCTCCACCCTCTGGTTCATCGCCATGGCCGCCGTGGCCGGCGTGGTGTTTCACATGGTGGATTAGCCAAACCACAGTATTTCCAAACCAAAAAAGCTCTGGAACCGAACGAAAGGTTCCAGAGCTTTTTTGGTTTGGGATCAGGCTTCCACCAGGGCCTTGGCGATGCAGTCATGGACCATTTGCAGCGTCTCCTCGCTGTAAATGAGTTCCCCGCTGTCAAACTGGATGATGGCCCCAAAGATCAGGGCGCGGATGACATAGACCCGCCGCCGCCGGGTGGTGCGGTCGATGTCGTGCTCCTGGCAGTATTGCAGGATGAGCTTTTGGGTGGGGCTGCTCAGCTCCCCCCGCAGGCGGTGGTAGACGTTGTCAAACTCCTCGTCTTTCAGCGTCAGGATCGCCGCCAGATGGGGGTTTTCGATGAGAAAGCGGACGTACCCCGTGCTCATCTCCACGATCTGCTTGGCGCTGTCCCCGGCGTAGGTCTCCAACAGCTGGAGCTGGGAATCCCGCCACTGGAGATTTACCGCCTCGATGATGGCAGCGATGAAATCGTTGCGGTCGGAAAAATGCTTGTAGGGCGCTCCGGGGGAGACCCCGCAGGCCTTGGCGATGCGGCGCATGGAGAGGTTCGCCACGCCGTACTCGTTGATCTCGTTGATCCCGGCCTGGATCAATGCTTCGCGGGTGTTGCGGTGCTTGGGCTGGTCAGCCATGTTCCATTCCTCCTGCCTGGTTGTCGTTGGCGTTATGGGACACGCAGGGTGTGCCTGCGGATCTTTCCGCTGATGGTCTTGGGCAGGGCCTCCACAAACTTCACTTGCCGCACCCATTTGTAGGCCGCAAGCTTCTGGTTGCAGAATTCCCGGATCTCCCGTTCCAGCGTCGGCCCGGCCTCCTGACCGGCGGTGAGCACCACCACGGCCTGGATCGCCTGGCCCCGCAGGGGATCGGGCACCCCCACGACGCTGCACTCCAACACGGCCGGGTGCTCCATGAGGACGCTTTCGATCTCCCCCGGCCCCACCCGGTAACCGCCTGTCTTGATTATATCATCAAATCGGCCATGAAACCAGTAGGAACCGTCCGCTGTCTGCCAGGCTGCGTCGCCGGTGTGATACACGCCCCCCGCCCAGGCCTGGGCATCGCGTTCCGGGTCGGCCAGATAGCCGGAGAACAGGCCGGCAGGGCGGCTGCCGTCCTCCGGCGGGACCACGACGACCTCGCCGATCTCCCCCACGGGCGTGGGGGTCCCATCGGCGTTTTGCAGCTTCACGTTGTAATAGGGGGAGGCCACCCCCATAGAACCCGGCGTCACCGGCCAGCCGGTGAAATGGGCCAGGAGCAGGGTCGTCTCGGTCTGCCCATACCCCTCCCCCAGCGCCAGCCCGGTCGCCTGGGTGAACTGCCGGGAGATCTCCGGGTGGAGCTTCTCCCCCGCCGTCACCGCATGGCGGAGGGTCGGCATCGGCGGGATGTCTTTTCGCACCAGGTAGCGATAGATGGTCGGCGGAGCGCAGAAGGTCGTGACGCCATATCGGTTGATGACGCCCACCAGCTGCTTGGGGTCGAAATGGTCAAAGTCAAAGACCATCACCGCGCTGCCCACCAGCCACTGGCCGTAAAACTTGCCCCAGGAGGCCTTTCCCCAGCCGGTCTCGGCCACGGAGAAGTGCAGCCCCCCGTCATACGCCTGCTGCCAGTGGCGGGCCGTGATGATGTGGGCCAGAGGATAGGTCCCGTCGTGCACGACCCCCTTGGGCTGGCCCGTGGTACCGGAGGTGAAGTACATGAGCATGGGGTCTTCCGCGCGGGTCGCAATGCGGGCAAACGCTGCCGGCTCCCGTCGGGCCTCTTCCGTCAGGTTCCGGAAGCCGGGCACCGTTTCCCGGACCGTCCACAGCAAGAGCTGTGCCCCTCGCCCTGCGACAGCATCCAGCACATGCCGGGGCACCTCATTTTGCGGGGTGCAGACAAGTGCCTTCATGGGGGCGCAGTCCAGCCGGTAGGCAATGTCCTCTGCGGTCAGCATGTGCGTCACCGGGACCAAGACGGCCCCCAGCTTGTGCAGGGCCAGGGCCACGAACCAGTATTCATAGTGGCGCTTCAGCGCCACCATCACCCGGTCCCCCGGTCGGATGCCCGCCTGCCAGAAGACACGGGCCACCCGGTCGCTGCCGCGGGCCAGGTCAGAAAAAGAAAACGTAGCCTCTGCCCCGTTGGGGTCGCACCACACCATGGCCACCTGCTCCGGGGCCTGGCGGGCCATTTCGTCGGCCACGTCATACGCAAAGTTGAACTCTGCCGGCCAGCGGAGGCTGACCTTCGTCAGTCTCCCGACCTCGTCAAAGGTCTCCCGGCAGTAGCGTTCATAGAGATTCATAGGTCAGGGTTCCTTCTTTCCCTGGGGCATGGGATCCCCCAGGGCACGGAAACGGGCGTAGCGCCGCTCCAGCAGATCGGGCTGGGTCTGCAGCTCCGCCAGTTCTTTTTCTAAGAGGTCCGCCAGCAGGGTATAAAAGGCCGTGTTGCCCAGTTCTTTTTCCGGGAGGATGCGCTCAATGATCCCCAGCTCCAGCGCATCTTTCGCCGTGAGCTTCAGGCTCTGGGCGGCCTCATCGGCCTTGCCCGCGTCCTTCCACAGGATGCTGGCACAGCCCTCCGGGGAAATGACGGAGTAGACCGCATGCTCCAGCATCCACACCCGGTCGGCTACGGACAACGCCAGCGCCCCGCCGCTGCCCCCTTCCCCGATCAGCACGGTGATGACAGGGGTATCCAGGCTCATCATGGTCATCAGGTTCTCGGCAATGGCCTGCCCCTGGCCCCGCTCTTCCGCCCCGATGCCGCAGTTGGCCCCGGAGGTGTCCACGAAGCAGAGGACCGGCCGGTGGAATTTCTCCGCCTGCTTCATCAGGCGCAGGGCCTTGCGGTAGCCTTCGGGATGGGGTGCCCCGAAGGAGCGGGCCATGCGTTCCTTGGCGCTGTGGCCCTTCTCTATGGCGAGGAAGGTCACGGGCAGGCCCCGAAAATGACCCACGCCGCCCACGATGGCCTCGTCGTCGGCAAAGCGCCGGTCGCCGTGCAGCTCAAAGAAGTCCGCACAGAGATTGTGGATATAATCTAAGCCGGTGGGCCGCTTGTTGGCGCGGGCCAGCCGGACGGTGTCATAGGCAGGGGTACTCATGGGCGCCCTCCTTCCTGATGGATCTGCAAAAGGTTGGCCAGCACGGCCTGCTGGTCCCGGCGGGGGACGATGGCGTCCACAAAGCCGTGCTTGAGCAGAAATTCCGCCGTCTGGAAGCCCTTGGGCAGGGCCTTTCTTGTAGTCTGCTCCACCACTCTGGCCCCGGCAAAGCCCACGGTGGCCCCCGGCTCGGCCAGGATGATGTCGCCCTCCATGGCAAAGCTGGCGGTGACGCCGCCGGTGGTGGGGTCGGTGAGAACGGTGCAGTAAAACAGCCCCGCCTGGCTGTGCCGCCCCACGGCCCCGCTGGTCTTGGCCATCTGCATGAGGGAGAGCAGCCCCTCCTGCATCCGCGCCCCGCCGGAGACGGTGTAGCCGACCACCGGGCGGCGGTGGGCCGTGGCGTATTCAAACAGCCGGGTGATCTTCTCCCCCACCGCCGTGCCCATGGAGCCCATCATAAAATACGGCTCCATGATAAACAGACAGCAGGGCTGGCCCCCGATGCGGGCCGTGCCGCAGAGCACGCCCTCTGTCTCGTTGCTGGCGGCCTGGACCTGCTCCAGCTTCTCCCGGTAGCCGGGAAATCCCAAGGGGTCATGCCCCTCCACCCCGGCAAACAGCTCCCGGAACGTCCCCTTGTCCACCAGCATCCGCAGGCGCTGGCGGCCGCCCATGCGGAAGTGATAGCCGCAGGGGCAGGTGTTGTAGTTGGACCACAGGCGGCTCAGGGGAATGGCCTTGTGGCAGTTGGGGCAGGTCTTCTCCGGCTCGCTGGCGTCTTCCTGGAGCAGGGCGGCGGTGCGCCCGCCGGCTTCCAGCTCGTTCTTTGGTTTATAGTGAAACTTCAAAAAGGGCATTGGTCTTCCCTGCCTTTCTCAACCAAGGGCGCGTTTACTCGCCCTCCAGAAACGTAAGGTCATAGCTGCCGTCCATAAAGTCCGGCCGGCTGACCAGGTCCAGCTGCTCGGCAATGTTCGTCTCGATGCCCTCCACCATCAGCTCGCACAGGGCGGCCTTCATTTTCCGAAGGGCCTCCTCCCGCGTCCCGGCATAGACAATGAGCTTGCCCAGCAGGGAGTCGTAGTAGGGGGAGACGGTCGTCCCCGCGACCAGATAGGTGTCGAACCGGACGAACGGCCCGCCGGGGACGTGGAGCATGGTCAGGGTCCCAGGACGGGTGGCATTGATGCGGCACTCCAAGCAGGCGCCGCTCAGGCTCACGTCCTGCTGGCGGAAGTTCAGGGGGACCCCCGCCGCCACGCGGATCTGCCACTTTACCAGGTCGATCTTCGTGAGCATCTCCGTGACGCCGTGCTCTACTTGCAGGCGGAGGTTCATCTCCATGAACCAGAAGCGGCCATCCCGGTCCAGCAGAAACTCTAAGGTGCCCACACCCACGTACCCAATGGCCTTCACGGCCTTGGTCACCTGGTCCATGAGCTTTTTCCGCTGGCTCCGGCTCACCGCCGGGGAGGGGGATTCCTCGATGAGCTTCTGGTGGCGGCGCTGCACAGAGCAGTCCCGCTCCCCCAGGCAGACCACCGTCCCGGCCTCGTCCGCCAGGACCTGGACCTCGATGTGCCGGGCGGGGTGGACGAACTTTTCCATATACACCGAGCCGTCCCCGAAAGAGGCTTCCCCCTCGGCCACGGCCATGGCGTAGGACTGGGGCAATTCCTGGGGCGTCTGCACCAGACGGATGCCCCGGCCCCCGCCCCCGGCGCTGGCTTTCAGCATCACGGGGTAGCCGATCTGGGCGGCGGCGTTCAGGGCGGCCGTCACGTCCGGCAGGGCCTGCGTGCCGGGAATGACCTCCAGGCCGTTGATCTTCATAATGTCTTTGAGGCCCGCTTTGTCGCTCAGGGCCTCCATGCTCTCCGGGGTGGGGCCGATAAAGACCAGGCCGTTCCGGCGGCAGAGGCTGGCAAAGTGGGCGTTTTCCGACAGAAAGCCGTAGCCGGGGTGAATGGCCTGGGCCCCGGAGACCAACGCAGCGGCAATGACCCGCTCTTCATTTAAATAACTATCCGCAGGGCTGGCCCCGCCCACGCAGTAGCTCTCGTCGGCCAGGGCGACATGCAGGGCCTCTTTATCCGCCTGGGAGTAGATGGCGACGGTGGCGATGCCCATCTCCTTGCAGGCCCGGATGATCCGGACGGCGATCTCGCCCCGGTTGGCGATCAGGATCTTTGAAAACATATCGCTTTCTCCGTGATGCCGAAGGAGAACTCAGCCTTGACGCAGAGGGTGTCCCCCACGTAGCCCTCCCCCTCGGCGAAATAAAAGGGGTGCTTGGCCCGGGTGATGCGGCACTTCGTCTCAAACGTATCCCCCGGCAGCACCGGGGCGCGGAAGCGGACGTTCTTCATGCTGGTGTACATGGGGATGGTGTCCTCCGTCAGCGCTTCCTTCATTAAAATTCCAGCCGACTGCGCCAGGATCTCGCACAGGATCACGCCGGGGACCACGGGGGCATCCGGGAAGTGGCCCTGCAAAAACCACTCGTCTCCCCGGACATGATACTGCCCGTGGGCCATCTCCCCTTCCTTGTCCAGCTGGTCCAGCAGAAGCATCCCGTCCCGGTGGGGCAGCAGGGTCATCAGTTCCTCTCGGTTCATGGGGACCTCCTTACTTGATGCGGAACAGGGGGCAGCCAAAATCCACCACCTGGCCGTTCTGGGCGCAGATCTCCACGATCTGGCCGTCTGTCTCTGCCACGATCTCGTTCATGAGCTTCATGGCCTCCACGATGCAAAGGGTCTGGCCCTTCTTCACCCGGTCACCCACCTGAACGTAAGGGTCGGCGTCCTCGGCGGGAGCGGCATAAAACACGCCCACCATGGGGGAGCTGATCTCAATGAGATCCTCGTTGGCCGCCGACTGGGGGACGTCCCCCACCTGGACGGTCTGGACGGGAGCGGCGGTCTGGGGGGCCGGGTTGCGCTCCAGGCGGACCACCCGGTCGTTCTCCGTCACCTCCAGGCCGGTCAGGCCCAGCTCGCTCATGAGGTTGGCATATTTGCGAATGTCAGACTCGTTCATTTCGTCACCTTCCGGAAGGCAATGCAGGCGTTGTGCCCGCCGAAGCCCAGGGAGTTGGAGAGGACCAGGTCCACGTCCGCATGGATGGCCACGTTGGGCACGTTGTTCAGGTCACAGGCGGGGTCGGGGTCCAGGAGGTTGATGGTGGGGGGCAGGATGGACTCATTCAGGGCCTTCAGGCAGGCAATGGCCTCCACGGCCCCCGCTGCGCCCAGCATGTGGCCGGTCATGGACTTGGTGGAGCTCATGTAGGCCTTCTTGGCCTCTTCCTCCCCCAGGGCCAGCTTCACGACCTTGGTCTCCAGGGAGTCGTTCATAGGGGTGCCGGTGCCGTGGGCGTTGATGTAGACAACCTCGCCGGGCTGATGCCCTGCCTCAGTCAACGCCTGCTGAATGGCGCGGGCGCCGCAGGTGCCCTCAGGCCGGGGGGCGGTGATGTGGAAGGCATCGCAGGTGGCGCCATAGCCCACCACTTCGCCGTAAATTTTGGCCCCGCGCCGGACGGCGTGCTCATACTCCTCCAGGACCAGGGCCGCGCCGCCCTCGCCGATGACAAAGCCGCCGCGGCGCTTGTCGAAGGGCAGGCAGGCCGCGTTGGGGTCCTCGGAAGTGGACAGGGCCTGCATGTTGATAAAGCCAGCCACGCCGCACTCCGTGATGGCCGCCTCGGACCCGCCGGTGATGACGGCGTCGGCATAGCCGTGGCGAATGGCCCGCATGGCCTCACCGATGGCGTTGGTGCCGGAGGCGCAGGCGGTCACAGAGGGCATGGCCGCGCCCTGGCAGTTGTAGCGAATGGCGATCATGCCGGCAGCCATGTTGGCGATGAGCATGGGGATAAAGTAGGGGGAGACGCGCTTGGGGCCACGGTCCAGGAGCTTGTTGTGCTCGGCGGTGAAGGTGCGGATGCCGCCGATGCCGGAGCCGAAGTACACGGCCACCCGCTCAGGGGGCAGGGTACCGATGACGCCGCTCTCCTCCACGGCCTGGGCGGCGGCAGCCACGCCGTACTGGGCGAAGGCATCGCTGCGCAGGACCTCGGTCTTGTCCATGTACGCACGGGGATCAAAGTTCTTGACCTCGGCGGCGATCTTGGTCTTGTAGTCGGTGGTGTCGAACAGGGTGATCGGGCCGATACCGTGGACCCCGTTTTTCAGGTTGTTCCAGCACTCGTCCACGGTGTTGCCCACGGGGCTGATGACGCCCAGGCCGGTGACCACCACTCTGCGTGTCTGTTCCATTGCGTTTGTTCCTCCCTTTTAGGTCATCGGAGCAGGCCCGGAATGGGCCTGCTCCGGGAAAATCAGTTGAAAAAGTTACATGGCGATGCCGCCGTCGACCCGCAGCACCTCGCCGGTGATATAGGGGCTTTGGGCCAAAAAGGCCACGGCCTCCGCCACTTCCTCTGGCTGGCCCATCCGCCCCAAGGGGATGGCTGACAGCAGGGCGTTGTCCTGCCCCTCCAGGTCCTTGGTCATGTCGGTGGCAACAAAGCCGGGGGCCACGGCGTTGCAGGTGATCCCCTTGGGGGCCAGCTCCTTCGCCACGGCCTTGGTCAGGCCGATGAGCCCCGCCTTGGCGGCGGAGTAGTTGGCCTGGCCCGCGTTGCCGATCAGGCCGGACACGGATGCGACATTGATGATCGCGCCTGCCTTCTTCCGCAGGAAAAGGCCGGTACAGTGGCGGATGAAGTGAAACGCGCCCTTTAAATCCACGTCGAGCACGCGGTCAAAGGCCTCCTGCTTCATCATCGCCAGCAGGCCGTCCTGCGTGATCCCAGCGTTGTTTACCAGGATATCGACGGAACCAAAGTCCTTCTTGACCTGGTTCACCGTATCTTTGACTGCGGCAAAGTCCGCCACATCGCAGCGATAGGCGATCGCTTTCACGCCGTAGTCTGCCGCGCACTGGGCGCAGAGGGCTTCTGCCAGCTCCTGGTTGCCCGCGTAAACGACGGCCACGTCGGCCCCCTGGCTGGCAAACTGCTTCACGACAGCGGCCCCGATCCCACGGGACCCGCCCGTGACCAGGGCGACTTTTCCGGTAAAGTCCCTCATGCCTTGACCTCCTGCACGACCTTTTCCAGGTCTTCTTTCGTGGCGAGCGGATAGGTCTTCACGGTCTTGTCGATCTTCTGGATCAGGCCGCAGAGCGTGCTGCCCGGCCCCAGCTCGATGAATGTATCCACGCCCGCAGCGATCATATCCCGGACGATGGCTTCCCAGTGCACGGGGGAGGCGATCTGCTGGGCCAGCAGCTCTTTCGCGTTGCCGCTGTACACGGCACCGGTGCGGTTAGAATACAGGGGGATCTTCGGTTCCTCTACCTGGCAGTCGGCCAAGACCTGGGCAAAGCCCTCGGCGGCAGAGGCCATAAAGGGAGAGTGGAACCCGCCCCGGACTTTCAAAGGCAGCGCCCGCCCCCCGGCGGCCTTGACGGCGGCGGAGAAGGGGGCCAGCTGCTCCTTGGCGCAGGCCACAGAGACCTGGCCGGGGCAGTTATAGTTCACAGGATAGGTTTCCGGGAACTGCCCGCACAGCTCTTCCACCTTCTCGTTGGGGAGCTTGAGGACGGCGGCCATGGCCGTGGGCTGTTCCTCGGCGGCAGCCTGCATCAGCTCGCCCCGGCGGCAGACCAAGTGAAACCCGGTTTCCAGATCGACGGCTCCGGTGTAGGTCAGTGCCCCGATCTCACCCAGGGAGAACCCGGCGGCCCTATCGGCTTTGATCCCCGCCTCCGTCAGCGCGGCGGCGGCGGCCAGCTCCACGGCGAACATGCAGGGCTGGGTGTTTTTCGTCTCCTTCAGTTCTTCGTCCGTGCCGGAAAAGCACTGGGCGGAGGTGCCGGGGCGCAGGGCATCCAGCTTCTGAAAGACCTCGGCCGCGGCGGGAGAAATTTCGGCCAGCTCCTGACCCATGCCGGGGTGCTGGGCACCCTGACCGGCAAATACGAATGCTATCTTACCCATTTCGTGGCTCCTTTCAGCACAGGCTCCGCGCCCTCGATGACGTCCCGGACGATGTCCGCCGCAGGCTGGACTTCGTGGACCATGGCGGCGATCTGGCCGGAGAGGAAGCAGCCGTGTTCCAGGTCGCCCTCGACCACAGCCTTTCTCAACGCGCCGCTGCCCAGGGCTTCTAACGCCTCGTCATCCATTCCGCCGTACTCGGCCTTGGAATAGTTCCGGGCAAAATTCGTCCGCAGGCTCCGGACGGGGTGGCCCAGGCGCTTGCCGGTGACCATCGTGCACAGGTCGTTGGCTTTCAGGATGCGCTCTTTATACACAGGGTGGATGCTGCACTCCTCGGCGCTCAAAAACCGGGTGCCCATCTGCACCCCGCAGGCCCCCAGCAGGAAGGCCGCCGCCACGCCGCGCCCATCGGCGATACCGCCGGCGGCGATCACGGGCAGGCTCGTCGCGTCGCAGACCTGGGGGACCAAAACCATGGTGGTCAGCTCCCCCACGTGGCCGCCGCTCTCGCCGCCCTCAGCGATGAGGGCGCTGGCGCCCAGACGGGTCATGAGCTTGGCCATGGCAACGGACGCCACCACGGGGATCACTTTGATCCCGGCCTCTTTCCAGAGGGCCATATACTTCGAGGGGTTCCCCGCGCCGGTGGTCACGACGGCGACTTTTTCCTCGGCCACCAGCTGGGCCACCTCCTCCACGAAGGGGCTCATGAGCATGATGTTCACGCCGAAGGGCTTCTTCGTCAGAGACTTGGCGATCTGGATCTGCTCCCGCAGGGCCTCCGCCGGGGCGTTGCCGGCGGCGATGATGCCCAGGCCGCCGCCCTCAGAGACGGCCGCCGCCAGTTTCCCGTCGGCGATCCAGGCCATGCCGCCCTGAAAGACGGGGTACCGGATGCCCAGCAGGTCGCATAAAGGCGTGTGGATCATGCCCGCTTACTCTCGATGAAGGCCACCAAGTCGCCCACGGTCTCGACCTTCTGGTCCAGCTCGATCTCCATGTCCAGCTTGTCCTCCAGGTTCATCAGCAGCTCCACGGTGTCCAGGGAGTCGATGCCCAGTTCCTTAAAAGAGCTTTCGGGGGTGATCTCGGAAACGTCCTTCTCCACGCGCTCTGCGACCAGCTCTGCGATTGCTTCAAATACCATGATGATGACCTCCATGTGTCGTAATTTACAAGTGATTCAATTGGTAATCAGTGATTACCTTGGAGGTATTTATACTCTGTCTCAGACCATTTGTCAAGCCTTTCTTCCCAAGTTTTCACAATTTGTTCATGATTGCTAATAGCCCCATCTAGGAGAGAAAGTAACAAGAAATAGCTCAAAAAAGTACAAAAACTCCCCTGTTTCCAGGGGAGTTGGGAAGAAATCAGGAGTCGTATTCAATGAGATAAAGTGTCGTGTTTTGGGTGTCGTAGAGGGCGATGGTGGCGTTGTGGGAACTGGCGTCCAGGAACTGTTCCGTCGTGTCCGTGTCGTGCAGGCGGTCCCGGAAATAGTAATAGCCTTCGGTGATCTTCGGAACATTTTTCATCGGTTCTCCATAGTTTACCCCGTCTTTTTCGCCGCCGTAGACAAACAACTGCACCGGCTCCGGCAGGGGCAGGGTGTGCCAGGCTTCGTGTTCCGCCAGCGCTTTTTCCAGCGCCGCGCCGTTCTGGGCTGTAAAGACCAAGGTCCCGTGGGTCTCTCCATCGCCAAAGAATCCCCCGTGGTCGTCGGACCACTGGGTTTCGACCGGCCGGGGCAGGTCCACCCCCAGCATCGCCTCCGCCTGGCCTCTGGGGGAGTTCACCGTGACCACCACGCAGAAGAGGAGCAGGGCGAGGGTGGCGGCGATGGAGAGCGTGAGTTTGGTTTTCATAGGCTTCCCTCCACCATCTCCAGCGCCTCGCCCATCTGAAACACAGCTTCCACCGCGTCGCGCCAGGAATCCCCCACCAGGTGGTAGCGGGAGGAGTTGGCGTGGATGAAGCCCTTGCCGTCCACGGTCACGTTGCACAGCTCGTCATACTTTCCGTTTTTCTCCCCGGCCACGGTGACGTGGTAGACGCTCCCGTCCTCCGGGGCGTAGGCCTTTTCCGTGGGGCCGACCCAGAGGGGGACGATCCGCCGGGCGCAGGCCTGGAGGGCTTGGACGGCCTGGCTGCCCTGGAGGTTCACGGTCTTGCTGCCCCTGGCATCCGAGCGCACGATGCCCACGCTCAGGGGCACCACGTTCCGGTCCTGGAGCCGGTGGAAAGGCTGGGTCTGCCAGTTCAGCACCAGCAGCGCCAGCACCGCGCACAGGGTCAGGATCCCGATGGTTCTGCGTTTCATAAACATTCACCTCTTTATAAGATATTTTATTTCTGTACCAGCAGGTCTGTTATTCCTTCGGGCTTTCCACCCCCAGCAGGATCAGGTTGCACAGCACCAGCAAAAAACCAATGAGTGCCACAGGCAGGCTCACCCAAACCATGTAAAGATCCGTGATCTGATTGAACAAGACACACCCCAGCAAAAGCGCCACGCCGAAGAGCATCCACTTCAGCCGCATCACAGCATGTTCGATTTTCATAGAGATCAGCTCCTTTTTTATCCTTCTGCCTATATAACGTTTGAGAGGGCCAATTTGTGACACCTTTTTCAAAATTTTTTGAAAAAATTCAAAAAACAAAAAGAGACTGGGCTTTGGTTTCTACTCATCAGCACAGTCTCCTTCCACGTTACTATATTGTGAACGATATTTTTTCACTTGTCTTAGTAAGCCCTATTTTTATTTTACATACCATCGAAGCCGTTTTCGTATCTGTATCGTAATCCAGAATCCTGAGCTGTACGGAGATTCGATTTTCTGGGATGTCGATGTATCCATAAGAGTATACGACAGTTCCATTTACTCGAATCTCTATGTGACTTTCTCCAGGAATATTTTTTTCAAATCGCCGTTCTAGCTTTCCCAAAGAAACTTCCTCGCTATATAATATCGTCTGCTCATTTTCTGAATTTACGATCGAGATTTTCACGGGATACGGGATACTATCTCCCGTTGTGTTATCGACAGACGCATGGCATCGATCTCTTGCGTCAAGCACGAAATAGACAACCGAAGACAGGAGGAGCACGATCACAATCGCGATCACTATACTTCTACGACGATATGTCATAGCTTACCTCTTTTCCCAAAATTTTTCCGTTTTCTTCTCACAGTCGGATTCTTTTTTTACTCTTTAATTTTTTAATTTCCTTTCTTATAAAATATCATAATATTCGTTTTTTGTCAATAAAAATCTGTTTTTTCCCTTCTGCTTATATAACGTTTGAGCAGGGCGATTTGTGACACCTTTTGCGAAATTTTTTGAAACCCCTCTAGAACAACAACTAAATTCGCCATTCTAGAGGGGTCCATTCTTTTACCGCTAAATATAAAGCGGAATCGCGTTGAGGGAAATCAACTGATACGACCAAGCTTGTTCCTCCATTTTACAAACTGCTAATGTAAGAACAAACTTTTTATCTTCTTGTATTTTGGAAACAAGAGATTCGGGCATTATTTCTTTCATTTTTTGTGAATTTATTTGATCAATTTGAAATATTAACTCAAACTCTTTCCAAAAAGATGTTGCTGAAATATCCCGCTCACCGCCAGCTTCAACACATCCCTGATAAGATTGAATAGGTATTTTTTCAAGGAGTGAAATCCTTTTTTTCAGCCCTGCTATCCCGTCGTCATTCAACGAATAAACAGCATAATATTGGCTCAGAAGTTTTTCCTTGTTCCCTTGTACAATAGCTTCTGCAATATCATTGCAAAAAAGAACCGCATCATATTGTAATTGAGCAATACTTTTTTTCTCCTCGCTTGCATTTTTATTGTTTTGTAACGTTGATACATAGTATCCCATAAAGAACACAGCAAATAATGATATTGCTAAAACTATAATTTTAGCATAATTTCCCTTTTTCATATTATATCCTTAAGATTTTGAGAAAAGACTCTGCGATATTTTGTTGCCAGTAATGGTAACAGTTCTTGGCGCAATAGAGCCGTCTACATATACTTCTGTAAAGCTTATTGCAGCTTTTGAGTAACAAGTTGCTGTCGTAACACCATTAGTAGGTAGGTTGTTTGATACCATGAAGTCAATAGCTACTCCATCCTGACTTTTAGATGCAGCATCTAAATTCTTAGCTGTTGTTTTTATCTTGGCAACGCCATTACTATTCCAAATTTCTGTCTCTACACTAGAAAGGCCATTTCTATTGGAATGAGATATTCCTTTTATTGCAATTGGAATCTTGGCATAAGTTGCTGCATAAGCTACTGCTCCCCATGGAATGAAAAATGTCGGCATAAGAATTTTAGTAGTACTTGACTGTGCAGCAGGTTGTATATCAACAATACGGCACGTATTTTTTGAGTTGCTGTAACATAGCCAAGCATTTCTAATACTATGCCCCTGCGTATTAGAAACCTGATTGCTTCCACCACTACCAGTAACTGGAGGCAGATTTGCATTATACTTGTTTGCAAAATTTGTAAGATTAACTTGCATCTTAACATTTTGCCGCCAACTGCCACTTGGCATCGCTTCTTTTGATCCGTACAGATAAGTATACATAACGCTACTGCCAGAATAATACGTTGTAATTGCGTTCAAACACTTAACTGTCGCATCCACTGCTAGTGGCTGTACATTTTGTTGGGACATCTCAATTAAGTTATCCTGAATTTCAGTTTCTGCCTTCTTCTGAAATTCCATCGTTGCTTCGTTCAGCCCCTTAAACGGTTTCCCAAACTCAATAAGAAGGGGTTCTTCATCCTTTACTCCATATGTTCCAATACACATAGGAATATAGTTCTCTTCTGTGTTCTCATTGTAACAAAGTGTCAGTGATAGCGAATTTTCTGGATTTTCGCTATCGTCCATCCACCCACTCAATCCTCCAATAAGAATTACATTCCCATCGGGCAAGGATACACGATCCACCTCTCCTGACACATCGAATGTATGGTAACTTCCTAGCAATGTAAAGCTACCCTTTGCCTTACACGTAGTTGATGTATAATCTTTCTCATTATTTTCTGTCAGGAATGATAAATCCAGTTCCGATCTATTACTTTCTTCTAATGCAAGTAAACTCGCATCTTGATCTCTTGAAAATTTTTCAAGAGCGTTCATGTTTTCCTCACTGGTGTTTTTTACCGTCATGTTCGTATCTCTGATATTTGTCCAACCAGAAGTATCACTGCTTGCCAGAGCGACATTCGTCATAGAACAGGATACCACCAGCATGATTACAAGTATCATACTTGTTATCTTTTTCATAAGTTCCTCCTTTTTCTCGGTCTTTGGTCTGTTTGTCTTTCGGATAAACGGATTGTTCACCCTCAGCGCATAGGCATCAACCTCCTAACTCTTCACTGCGCTCCCGCAGGGGATGACTTACCTTTTTGACCCTTCCAACTATACATGTCCAGAAATTTCGATTTGTTCCCGCCAAAATCGAAATTTTTTGATAAGTTTTTCGTCAAGCTTTTACCGTCTGTGAACCAGCCCAGATAGTGCTGGATGCTTTTGCGTTTTTTGCGTAGAGCTGCGCTGTGATATAGTACTGTTTTCCGGCTATTCCTTGATAAGTGCCTTTGAAAGAAAAAGTTCTTCCATTTTTCTTTATCAAGTTAGTATACTTTTCTGGAGTAAACGTATAGACAGCTTTATAGTTTCCATCTGCCTGTTTTTCATTTACTACAATCATTTTTGCGCCAATCTCTTGCATTGGCTCTGTTCCTGACAGGGCAACTTCAATACTTATCTTTCCATTTCCCAGTGCACTTGCTTTCACATTATAGTGATCAATACACTGACTTTCACGTGCACCCGCTGAGATGGATAATCCAAATAACAGTACAACACACAAAAGGAGTGCTGTTGCTCTGTGGCCTATTTTGTTCACGATCTTTACTCTCCTTCATAGATCGAATTTGCCATTTGCTTAAGTTGATCTACTGTTAGGAAGCCCTGAATACGCCCCTGGATATTTCCATTTTTCCAAGTAATTGTTTCCCGTTCTATATTTTTCATGATATAGAACGGCCTGCCCTTTACATAGTACTCCTCAATGGGGGTGTTGCTTTTCTCATACTGGTTCGTGGAAACTTCATCGCCTATGGCAATGTCCACAGAGTATATCTTATTCTGTAACGAGAACGTGAGGTGAATATCATACTCCCCTGTCAATTCCCCCTCTTCCACTTGGAGCAGTTTACTCCCTTCGGGATACCAATTCGGCAGAGCAGGAACGTCCGTCCGCTCAGCAATTTTCTTCTGGGCTTCCTGATAGGCCGTATCCTGGAACACCGAGGATTCCCCCGGAGTTTCCTCTTGTTGGAACGAGAAGGTATCCGTTGTCCAGTGGACAAAGCTCTCCATTAGGTTAGAGCCTTGCACGGGAACGGTCAGGGTGCAGGCCAGGATACATGCCACAGCAGCGGCGGCCACGGCCTTGCGGGGGGCACGATGTTTTTTCCGTTTGGGAGATAGGGGCACCACTTTGGGTTCTTGCTCAGGTTCTTCCTGAACCGGCTGTGTTTCCTCTGCCGGCTCTTGCCAGTAGTTCTCAAAGAAGGCTTCCAGTGATTCTTTTGCTTCCTGCGAGGGGATCACCATACCCTCTTTTTCCCGAATCACCTCCAATATAGCTTGGATATAATCTGTGTCCAAGCTTTCTTCCCAAGAGACGGCAATTTCCTGCTGTAACATTCCATCCAGTTCTGCAACAGAATACTTTTCCAGGCCAGGGTATTTCCCGCAGAATTCTCCAGGCTGTTTCATTGCTTGTTTCCTCCTTTCACTTTATCATGTCCGGCAGAGGCCGTTTGTGCCCGGTCCTCTGCAAATTTTTTCTCACTTTCTCGATAATTTTTCCGAAACTTCTCCTTGATCCTAGCCACACGCTTAGCCAGGGCCGTTTTTGTCGTGCCCATTTCCTGTGCGATGTTCTCCAAACCGTCCTTATGCACATAGACTCGTTTGAGCAGTTCCAATTCTTCCGGTGAGACAAATCCTTCCAGTTCTAAGTCCGCCCCTGGTGGCGGCTGTACCTCTTCTGCCCAGGCATCCTGCGCCTTTGCCAGCAGTTTTGTCTGTCGGTTCTCCTGACGCAGTTGGTTCTGGATGACGTAAGTAAGCGTAACATACAGCCAACCAGAGGGAGATGGACTATTTTGGTAGCTCTCCGGCTTCTCACACAAAATGCGGAAGGTTTCCTGTACTGCATCCAATACCTGATGTGGGTCTGTCCGCCCGGCGGCAAAAAAGCGCTTCGCCGCAAAGCGTTTCATATCATCGTAGTGTTCTAGATATATTTCGCTGAACGCTTCCTTTGTCAATTTCTGCTGTTTTGACATTGTTTTTTGCCTGTCCTCCTTTTTCTAAAATATGAGACAGTATAGCATAAAATCTCACTGTTGACACCCTCTTTTTTCTGCGCTATACTCACCCTAGCCCAACAAAGGAGATTTTTCCCATGAAATGGATGATCGCATCGGACCTGCACGGGTCCGCTTACTACTGCCGCCAGCTGCTGGACTGCTTCGCACTAGAGGGGGCGGAGCGGCTGATTTTGCTGGGAGACCTGCTCTATCACGGCCCGCGGAACGATTTACCACGGGATTACGCGCCAAAAGAGGTCATTTCTTTGCTGAACGGCGTGAAAAACCGGCTGTTTTGCGTCCGAGGCAACTGCGACACCGAAGTTGACCAGATGGTCCTGGACTTCCCGATTATGGCCGATTACGCCGTTTTTCCGGTGGAGGACCGGCTGATGTATGTCACCCATGGCCATGTATTTAACCTTGACAATTTGCCACCCATTCAGCCAGGGGACCTCCTGCTCCATGGCCACACACATGTGCCAACTTGGCGGCCCTTTGGGCAACAAAACGTCTACTTGAACCCCGGCTCCGTTTCCATCCCCAAGGAGGGCAGCTTGCGGGGGTACATGACCCTGGAGGGGACCCTGTTTCGGTGGTGTGATCTGGCCGGAACTGAGTACCATCGGGCGGCTTTGGAGGATTTGACGCCGTGGCCCTGAACCGTGACCTGACCCAGGGGAGCATCCCCAAGGGGCTGCTGGCCTTCGCCCTGCCGCTGATCCTGGGGAACCTGCTCCAGCAGCTGTATAACCTGGCCGACACCTGGGTGGTGGGGCAGTTTTTGGGGGAGGGCGCCCTGGCGGCGGTGGGGTCCTCCTATACCTTGATGACGTTTCTCACTTCGATCTTGCTGGGCCTCTGCATGGGCAGCAGCGTGTTTTTCGCCATGCAGTTCGGACGAAAAGACCCCGCCCGATTCCGGGCGGGGATCTTTCAGTCGTTCTGTTTGATCGGCGGGCTGACCGTGGTGCTGACCGGGCTGGTGTACCTGGCCCTGGGCGGGATCCTGTGGTTTCTCCGCATCCCGGCGGACGTGTGGGACCTAACCCGGACCTATCTCGTCTGGGTGTTTGCGGGCATCCCGGCCACCTTCCTCTACAATTACTTCGCCAATCTGCTCCGGGCCATCGGGAACTCGGTGACGCCGCTGCTGTTTTTGGGCGTGTCGGTCGTGGGGAACATCGGCCTGGACCTGCTCTTCGTCATCCCCCTGAAGATGGGCGTCATGGGCGCGGCGCTGGCGACGGTGCTGGCCCAGTACGCCGCCGGGGTGGGCCTGGCCCTGTGGACCTGGCAAAGCTGCCCGGACCTGCTGGTCAGACCGGAAGACCGGCGGTGGGACCGGAATATTTTGCGGCAGCTTTGGAGCCTCTCGTTCTTCACCTGCCTGCAACAGTCGGTGATGAACTTCGGGATCCTCCTGGTGCAGGGCCTGGTGAACTCCTTCGGCTCGGTCGTCATGGCGGCCTTCGCCGTGGCGGTGAAGATCGACACCCTGGCCTACATGCCCGTGCAGGACTTCGGCAACGCCTACGCCACCTTCGTCGCCCAGAACTACGGGGCCGGGCAGCGGGGGCGCATCAAAGCCGGGACGAAATGGGCCTTGTTCTGGGTACTGGTCTTTTGTCTGCTGATCGGCGGGCTGGTCTGCTGCTTCGCCCCCCAGCTGCTGGCCATTTTCGTGGGGCACGACGCGCAGGAAGTCATTTCCGTGGGCACAGGCTACCTCCGCATCGAGGGCAGCTGCTACCTGGGCATCGGCATTTTGTTCCTGCTCTACGGCTACTTCCGGGCGGTGGACCGGCCGGCGGTGTCGCTGGTGCTGACGGTCTGCTCCCTGGGCACCCGCGTGGCCCTGGCCTATCTGCTCTCTGCCTCCCCCGCCATCGGCGTGACCGGCATCTGGGCGGCGATCCCCATCGGCTGGTTTTTCGCCGATACCGTCGGCGGCATCCTGTGGCGGAAGGACAGCAAACGATCCCATCCATGATCCATAGAAAAGCACCGGTTTCCCAGGCCGGTGCTTTTCCTTACGGTTTTCTATGTGAGATTTTTGCAGTAAGGCGCAAAAATTTCACATAGGGTAACAATTTGCAACTTTTTATCTTTTTCAGAAAAAATTTTCCAAATCCTGTGACAAATCGCCCTGCTCCTGCGTTAATAGAATAGAGAGCCAAACAAGGAGGTGGGACGCAATGGAACAGGGGGCATTAATGAAGGGACGAAGAAGGCCCTCGGCACAGGCGAATGGTATCGCCGGTTCCGGGGGCCTTCCTTATACAATATGATAATAGTATAGCATGTTACGCCGTGATCGCTTCCGCCAGCTTGTCGCGGATATAGTCGCTGACCTCACTCTGTTCGACTTTAAGGACGAACGCCACTTCGTTTTCGATGAGGGCCTCGGCCCGCTGGAGGAGCGTCTCGTCGGAGGCACCCAGCTTTTTCCCGGCGGCGATCAGATCCTCGCGGCGATGGTAGATGCAGGAGACGAGGCTGATGAGCTGGCCTAAGTCGCACTCCTTCACGATGGTCTGGAAGGAGGCCAGGCGGATCTTCCGGTCATCGATCCAGTCCAAAGGCTCCTCCCTGGTGGCCAGGATGAGCGCATCTAGCTCCTCCCGGTCGGGCAAACGGGACATTTTGGCCACCAAGGTGGCGTTGCCTGTGGGCACGAACAGGGTAGAGGCGGGGTTGCTGACGGGTTTTAGGATGTAAAACTCTTTCGGGGGTTCTTTCTTGGTCAGGCGGTCCAGGCGCACGTCATCCACCAGGCAAACGCCGTTGCAGGCATAGCGGATGTACTCGCCCTTCTGATAAGTCTCTGCCATTTTCTAGGTCCTCCTTCCGGTGTGGTACTCCGGCGGCGCGTCCCGACGGAGAAAAATAGAAAACGACCCAGCAGCTGTGGTGCGCTGTCGGGCCACTGATCAAGTACAGTATATCAAAAAAACAACAAAATTTCAAAGGAAACTTTGAGAAAACTGCAAAAACTTTTGTTTTGCACAAAAAGGGCTTGACAGCTCTTCCCCTGCCATGCTATACTAACGCAGAAGTTAGCAAAAGCTAATTATCAAAAACGCCGCACATCGGCTTTTTCTTTTGACCTATGGTTAGCTTCCGCTAATGAGCGAGCGCTAACAAAAACATAGAGATCAGCAAAACATCACTAGGAGGATCTTAACTATGGAATCGATTGCTGTTATTTTCTGGTCCGGCACCGGCAACACCGCTACCATGGCGCAGGAAGTCGTGGCTGGCACCGGCGGCCAGGCAAAGCTCATCAACGTCACCGACACCAACGCCGACGAGGCCGCCGCTTACGACAAGCTGGCCCTGGGCTGCCCCTCCATGGGCGACGAGGTCCTGGAAGAGGACGAGATGGAGCCCTTCTTCACCGCGCTGGAGGGCAAGATCTCCGGCAAGAAGGTCGTTCTGTTCGGCTCCTACGACTGGGGCGACGGCCAGTGGATGCGCGACTGGGCAGAACGCACCAAGAAGGCTGGTGCCATCCTGGCAGCTGACCCCCTGATCGTGAACCTCTCCCCCGACGCAGACGGCAAAGCAAAGTGCCGCGAGCTGGGCAAGGCTCTGGCTGACGCCTGATCCCTTTCCTCCTCCTTCTCTTTGCGGAACACACAACACCTTCTAAAACATCCCGAAGAAAGAGCGGCCTGTCCGACCTGCATCCGCAGGTCAGGCAGGCCGTTCTTTGGGGCTTTGTCGTGTGTTTTACTGGCAGGCGGACAATACATTATAATAGAGTCCGTCCGTGCTGTCCGCCGGGAGATTCCCCAGCCGCCACAGGGAGACGGAGGTCACACCGAAGAGCTTGGCCAGCCGGACCTTTTCGCCTACACTGCGGCTGTCCTCATACCAGACGAACCAGTGCTTTCCGTCCTCGGTCTGGTAGGTCAGGTAGGGGTTCCGGTAAGTATCCGACCAGCCCATGGTCGCGCCACCCTTCATCCGGGTCAGCAGCGTAGACGCCGTGGGGAAGGTCGGCGTCTCCGAGACGAGCTTCCCATTGGCATCCACCTGCCAGGCATTGGCAGCGGAGCTGATGGCCAGGGCCAGCTTACTCGTGTCCTGCACGCCGGTGTTGGGATCGGTGGCCACCCGGAGAGAATCATAGACCGACTGGAACGGCGTAAGGGCCGCGTTCTTATAATAGGTCGTGCCCGTGTAGCCGGTCAATTTGGAGGGCTGGTAGTCGTGGGCCATCAAGATGACTTTGTCCGCCAGGTCGCCGATGGCGCGGTAGTCATAGCCGTTGTAATAGGCCCCGTCCGCCGTGGCGGGCATGACGGCCACCGCCAGACGCAGGTTCTTCGCCTGGAGCTGCCGGGAGAGCGCCTGCAAAAATGCCGTAAAATTGGCCTGGTTGGTGCTGCCGGCCAGCCCCTCAAAGTCGATGGTCACGCCGGTGTACGGTGAACTGCCCAGGTCCGCATAGGTCCGGGTGGCTTCGGTGAGAATGGCCTGGACCGCCTGGCTTCTCCCGTTGGCATCCGCCAGCATCGCGGCCAACGCCCCGCCGTTGTTGTCCATGAAGACGGACAGGTTCAGCTGGCAGTCGTTGGCTTGCAGCTGCTTCACCGCGTCGGCATAGCCGGAGGGAATGGCGTAGACATTGCCGCCGGAGGTCGTCGTGTGCAGCACAGCCCCGGTGTCGGCGGTGTAAGTCATCCGGCTCCACCCCAGGCTGACGGCGTCCATGCTCTGGGTCAGGCCGATCTGGCTGTAAGACGAGATGGCATAGAAGCCGTGGAGCCAGCTGGTCTTGGCCGTGTATTTTTCATAGATGCGGACCAGCATCGTGGCCGCCTGCTCCCTGGTGGCGGAAGCGGCGGGGGCAAACTGGGTGGCGGAAACGCCGTTGGTCAGGCCGATGTCATAGGCCACGGTGACATAGCCCTTGTTGTTCTTCACATCGGTGAAGGGGAGCGCATAGCCGGCGGCCTTCTCCGCCACGGACTGGTAGCCCAAGGCGCGGACCAGGATCACCGCCATGTCCTCGCGGCTGATGGCAGCATCGGGGCGGAAGCTCCCCCCTTTGTCCAGGGCACCGTGCTGGACGGCGGCGGAAATGGCCCCTTCCGCCCAGTGGCCCTTGGTGTCCGTAAAGCCGGAGGCGGTCGTTGTCTTCGTGTCCCAGCCCAGCATCCGGGCAGTCACGGTGACGAACTGGGCGCGGGTGATCGTCTGGCCCAGGCCGAAGGTATTGCTCGTCATGCCGGACATGAGGCCGTAGGTCTTGGCCGACTGAATGGAGGCCGCTGCCCAGTGGCTGTCGGGCACGTCAGTGTAACCCCCTGCCGCCAGCGCCGCACCGGAGGAGGCCAGCAGGACTAGGGTCAAAAGCAAAGCAAAGATACGTTTCATCGGATCTCCTTTCCAGGGTTTGACAGCTTGGAACATTTCCCCCAAAGAATAGCAGACACCCGAAAAAAAGGCAAGGGATGGCCCTTATAAAAATGACGAATTTCCTGCAAGATGCCTGGGATTTCGGTTGACAAAAATTCCGGGCATCTCTATAATAAGGAATGGCCTTGGAAGGAAAAGGCCCAACGACAACGAATCCAACGGACAAGTGAGGTGAAACACAATGGACGCAGGCGGTAGTAACGGCACTTTGGCAGGCCGAAGTTGCACCCAGACAGAGGGGCCGGAACGACCGGCGTCCCCTTGTCCGCTCTAAATGAGATACCGGTCTGCCGCGTGTCTTACTCCTGCTCAGAAACTGGGCGCTGTGCCAGCGCCTTGAAACGCAAGGGAGGAGATGCCAATGGCAGAGAGAACCATTGTCACGCTGGGGGATACCCTGGCGGCCCTGGTGGAGGGCAAAAAATACACCACCCTGCGGGACATTCTCGTGACGATGAACGCGGTGGACGTAGCCGCCATCTTCGAGGATATGCCCCAGGACAAGCTGCCCCTGCTCTTTCGGCTACTGCCCAAAGAGCTGGCCGCAGAGACGTTCGTTGAGATGGACCCGGAGACGCAGGAGCTGCTGATCCAGGGCTTTTCCGACAACGAACTGAAGGACGTCGTCGACGAGCTATACGTCGATGACGCCGTGGACATCGTGGAAGAGATGCCCGCCAACGTCGTCAAGCGCATCTTAAAGCAGGCTGACCCTGAGATGCGCAAGATGATCAACGAAATTCTGAAGTATCCCGACGACAGCGCCGGGAGCATCATGACCACGGAGTACGTAAGCCTCCGGCCCAACATGACCGTGGAGGAGGCCATCAAGCGCATCCGCCGCGTGGGTGTGGACAAGGAGACGATCTACACCTGCTACGTCACCGAGACCAACCGAAAGCTCATCGGTATGATCTCCATGCGGACCCTGATCCTGGCCGATGACGACGATGTCATCGAGGACATCATGGAGTCCAACGTCATCTCCGCCAACACCCTGGAGGACCAGGAAAGCGTGGCCCAGATGTTCACCAAGTACGACTTCAGCGCCCTGCCCGTGGTGGACCAGGAAAATCGGCTCGTCGGTATCGTCACCGTCGACGACGCCATCGACGTCTTGCAGGAAGAGACCACGGAGGACTTTGAAAAGATGGCCGGTATGGCCCCCTCCGACAAGCCCTACCTGCGGACGGGTATTTTAGAGACCTGGAAGTCCCGCGTGCCCTGGCTGCTGGTGCTGATGCTCTCCGCCACCCTGACCAGCATGGTCCTGACCAGCTACGAAACGTCCCTGGCCGCCTGCACCGCCCTGACCGCCTTCATCCCCATGCTGACGGGTACCGGCGGTAACAGCGGTACCCAGGCTTCCACCGCCGTGATCCGTGGCCTGTCCCTGGGTGAGGTCGAGTTTTCCGACACGTTACAAGTCATCTGGAAAGAGATCCGGGTGGCGGTGATGTGCGGCGTCACCCTGGCCGCCTGCAACTTTGTGAAGCTCATGACCGTGGACCGCATCCTGCTGCACAACACCGGCGTGACTGCAACGGTCGCCTTCGTCATCTGCCTGACCATGGTCTTCACCGTCCTGTGCGCCAAGACCGTCGGCAGCCTGCTGCCCCTGCTGGCCGAGCGGATCCATCTGGACCCGGCCGTCATGGCCAGCCCCTTCATTTCCACCGTGGTGGACGTGGTGACCCTGATCATCTATCTCCAGGTCGCCCGTGCCATCCTGCATATTTGATCTCATACTCTGGCAAACAAAGACCGCTTCGGCAAGCACCGTCCAAACCCGGTGCTGACCCAAGCGGTCTTTTTCATTCCGGTACCGAAAAACTCCGTAGGGGCCGCAGACCCCTGCGGCCCGCCCGTACCACCTCAGCCCTTATACGCCTTGCCCGTGGTAGAGATGGGGTCGATCCGCAGCAGCGCGGTCTTGTCAAACATCTTCTCGATCATCTTAAAGCCGATCTCCTCATACCCATGGTGCTTCTGGGTGACAAAGGCCTCCAGGGCCGCCTGCTTCTCGGCGCGGTCCTCCACGAAAACGGCGGTGCCGGTCATGACCACGCTCTCAAAGGCCGCCGTGATCTTGCTGGGGATGATCTCGGCGGAGATGATGGCGGAGAAGCAGCACTTGGGGTCCCGCTTCAGGCACTCGATCTTATACCCATAGGGCGCGGAGTGGATGTACAGCTTATCGTCCACGATGATGTAGTTGATGGGGGTGGCATAGGGGTAGCCGTCGTCGCCCTGGACGGACAGGGTGCCGTGGTCGCCCTTCTTCAGAATGGCCATGGTATCGGCGTCGGAAAGCTGCCGCTCGGCCTTGTGCATCTTGTGTTCCATGAAAAAGTTCCTCCTTTGTTCCGTGTTTGAATAAGCTTAGTATAACAAAAATCCAAAAAATCGGCTGTTGCAGTTGCATCATTTCTCAAACTATTTTACAATGAACGCAATGGGAGGTGTACACCATGGACGTAAACGCACTGCGGCGGAGCTGCCCCCTCTTCCGGGGCATCTCAGAGGAAGACCTGACGGCCATGCTGGGCTGTCTCAGCGCCCGGGAAATTTCTCCCCGCCGGGGGGACTTCATCATGCGCACGCCGGAGGTCCATCCCCTCATGGGGGTGGTGCTGGAGGGCGAGGTGGAGATGATCAGCGAGGACCTCTTCGGCAAGAAATCCCTGCTCAGCGTCCTGCCGGTGGGGAGCCTCTTCGGGGAGAGCTATACCTGCGTCAAGGCCCGCCGCCGGACCATCGCCTACCAGGCCCGGACCCACTGCCGGGTGCTGCTGCTGGACTACGACCGCATTTTGCACGCCTGCAAGCTGGTCTGCCGCTTCCACCACCGGATGATCGAGAACATGGTGGAGCTGATCGCAGAGAAAAACCTGGCCCTGGTGGAAAAGCTGGATGTCGTCTCCCGCTCCACCATCCGGGAAAAGCTCCTGACCTACCTCTCCCGCCAGGCCGAGGCCGCAGGCAGCAGGACCTTCACCATCCCCATGGGCCGCGTGGCCCTGGCCGAATACCTCTGCACCGACCGCTCCGCCATGACCCGCGAGCTGGCCCACATGAAGGCCGAGGGCCTCATCGACTATGACAAACGAAATTTCACCCTGCTTTACAAATCCGCAGGTTGGTGCTAGGATAAGAAAGAAATTCGCGCACAGAAAGGAAGATACCCATGAAGCACGGATTGGTGATGGAAGGCGGCGCCATGCGGGGCTTGTTCACCGCGGGCGTCATCGACGTGATGATGGAGCAGAACATCGTCTTTGACGGGGCCGTTGGCGTCTCGGCGGGGGCCGTGTTCGGCTGCAACTATAAATCCCACCAGATCGGGCGGGTGCTGCGCTACAACCTGGCCTTTTGCCAGGACCCAAGATATTGCAGCATGCGCTCTCGGATCAAGACCGGCGATCTCTTCGGGGCGGACTTCTGCTACCGGCAGATCCCGGACGAGCTGGATGTCTTTGACAGGGAGGCCTATGCCAACTCCCCCATGGACTTCTACGTCGTGGGGACCGACGTCCGCTCCGGCCGGGCCGTCTACCACAACTGCTTGACGGGTGACCACGAGGACCTGGACTGGCTTCGGGCCTCCGCCTCCATGCCCCTGGCGTCTCAGATCGTCTCCGTGGGCAACCGGAACCTGCTCGACGGCGGCATCGCCGACTCGATCCCCCTGAAATTCATCCAGACCCAGGGCTATGCCAAAAACGTGGTCATCCTGACCCAGCCCCTGGACTATGTCAAGAAAAAGAACAAGCTCATGCCCCTGATGAAGGTGGTCTACCGCCAGTACCCCAACCTGCTGGGCACCATGGCCAGGCGCCATGAGGTCTACAACGAGGCCACTGCCTATATCCGGGAGCAGGAGGCCCTCGGCAACGTCTTTGTCATCCGGCCGGAGGCCCCCCTGGACATCCACCGGGTCGAGCACGACAAAGAAAAGATCCAGGCCGTCTACGACCTGGGCCGGGCCACGGCAGAGGAACGGTTGGACGCCCTCCGGGCCTTTTTGCAGGACGACACCACCCAGCCCGCCGGGGCAGACCCCACGGCGGCAGAATCCGCAGACTAAGTAGAATAAAAGGAGAAGACCATGGCAGAAAACACACGGGAGACCCAGCTCCGGGGCCTGGCCACGGAATGGCGCACCATGACCTACAACTGGCGGGACTGCGCCCTCTACGCCCTGGCCGTGGGTGCCAAGGGCGACGAGCCGCAATACACCTATGAAAACGGGATGCAGGCCATCCCCACCTTCGGGGCCACCCCCTATTGGGGCACGGTGAACGTGACCCCCAAGCTTCCCCATCCCCGCGCCATCCCGGTGCTGGTGGAGGAGCTGCTCCGGCCGGAGCGCTCGTATGTCAACCTGGACTATGAGTTCCTGTACCACCGCCCCATCCCGGCGGGCAAAGGCTCCTTTGTCTACCGGGATGTGCTGACCGACCTCTTCGACCGGGGCGAGGGCCGGGGCATGGCCGTGCGCTCCCAGGTCGAGGTCTTTGACGAGGGCGGCACCCTGCTCTGCACCAACCGCTGCACCACCCTCTTCCCCACCCTGGGCGGCTACGGCGGCCAGCCCATGCCCCGCGGGGCCAGCCCGATCCCCGAACGGGAAGCAGATATTGTGGTCGAGGACCACATCGGCGCGGCGCAAAACCTGCTCTACCGCCTCACCGGCGACACGAACCTCGTCCACGTGGACCGGGACGTTGCCGTGAGCCGGGGCCTGGACGGGCCCTTCGTCCATGACCTGTGCGCCTACGGCTACGTCTGCCGCCTGGCCACCGCCCAGCTCTTCCCCGGCCACCCGGAGAAGCTGACCCGGATGTTCGCAGCCATGAAGACCGTCCTCTACCCCGACACCCCCGTCCAGCTCCACCTCTGGAAGCTGGAAGAGGGCAAAGCGGCCTTCCGCTTCGTCAACGCCCAAACAGGCAAAGCCATCCTGGACCGCGGCGAACTGGAGTGGCGGTAAGGCACCCCGAAAAAAGAACCACGCAAAACCAAAGCCCGGCTCTGCATGAGAGCCGGGCTTTGCTGTTTTCACAGAAAATCTTTCAATCTTTGCGTTGTCGCTCACACGACTTCACCCTCACCGGGTGCGGAGTTGGCGTTGGACCATTCCTTCTCCAAAGCCTCCCAATCCCGGATGGGGAGCATCTTGCCCCAATACTCCTTGTCGGCCGTAGTCTTATTCTTGTCCGGCTCGTGGGAGTTGGTGGCTTCCTGCATGTCGGCGTAGTACCACTTGCTGGTGTCCATGTTGTCGGGCCAGCGGAGCATATCCTGATGCAGGCCGTCGTTATGCGGGTGACGGTTCAGGGTCCGGTTGACCAGCGTCACGGCCTCGGCACGGGTGATATACCGGTCGGGTCCGAAGGTCCCGTCCTCATAGCCCTTCACCAGGCCCTTATTGGCTGCATTGTTGATGTAGTCCTCTGCCCAGTGACCCTTAATATCCGGGAACAGGTCCTCCCCTTCATACACGCCGCTGAAGAAGCGGATCGCGATGGTCGCAAACTCGGCGCGGGTGATATACCCGTTGGGCTGGAACGTACCGTCCTCATACCCCTTCAAGATGCCGGCCTTGGTCAAAGTAGAGATCGCATTGTTATACCAAGCGCTGCTCTTCACATCGGAGAAGCCGCTGACCTGGTTCCAGTTCGCCGCCCGGTTCTCGTCGGTCAGCATCCGGAAGTAGATCGTTGCCACCTCAGCGCGGGTGATCTTCCCCTCCGGCCGCACGGGCTTCTTCGTCTGGTCGGTGGTGGGCTTGCCGGTGTAGTAGTCCACCGGGTAGCCGATGATATAACCGTAATGGTTCTTCAAGTCCAGACCAGTAGGCACATCGTCGGGGATGGTGACAGTCGGGTTAGAGGGGCGGTGACCGCTGCTCTTCTTCGTGAAGGTCCACTCGCCATAGAGGGTAACATCCTTAGTCAAGGTCCGTTCACCAGATACTGGTGTGCCACCCTGGGTGAAGCTCCAGCCAGAGAAACTAAAGGTACCGTTTACGCCGTTATCATTCACACCAGAAACGCTGGGGAACGTGTCAGCAATGGTATATTGGGAGTTCGCAGCATAGAATTTCTGTTCCGGTTCCTTATTTTTATACTGCTCTGGAATCTCACCGCTCATAACATAGCTAACCTTATACAGCAAAGGATGTGCAGCTTTCAGCGCCAAAGGAGCAACTTCCTTCTCAGTTTTTTCCGTATCAGACTCTATGGTTGAAATATCTTTAAAGTTCATTGCCGTAGGGTCAAACTCTACAATGTGGAGTTTCGCTGTATCGTGGGCATTCCAACGGTTACTAGTAGAATCGTCATACCAACCATAAATCTTATCATTGCAGTCGCTCAAAATCCACTTATCGCCAACTGTTCCAAAGGTAAGCGTAGCACCCTCTTCATTGTAAATGTCATCGCCAGCCGTGTTCGAGTGATTGTTGTATAGCTGAACTCCACCAGCCATATTTACCGTACCACCATTATAGATACCGCCACCCAAAGCAACCCGACGGTCATTCTCTGCTTCACCATTCGCCAAGGTTCCGTTATTCTTGATGACTGCCTGGCTATTAATGTTCAAGGTTCCAAAGTTAGAAAAGCCTCTGACATAGTTGTTGCTAACGTTAACGTTGGCACCTTCTTCAAAAGTAACTGTATCTGTATTGCGGTAAATAAGAACTGTGTCCCTTGCCTCATAGTATCCATATACGCCAATCGTGATAGCAGACATACTTGCATAATGTTTATTTGTGTCATCTGTCGATGACCAGCTTATTCCATTTTCTGTAGCTTCAAACGTTGCACCTTCTTCAACCTTTATATAAGTTGGATTTCTTCCTTGTGTCATCAGCGCACGAAACTTATTATTATTCAATTTGATGGTACAACCGCTTTCAACTGTAAGAGCATTTCCGCTATACATGTTATAACCAGTTTCGTTGCCGCTGAGATTTGCAACTGATTTGGTAGATAAAGTTAAATTGCACTTAACCAAGCCCTGATTTTCATAATTTGTAACGGAAATATTAGAATCCATAACATTAATGTTAAAGCAAGTAATTCCGTTCAGATTTCCTCCATGGAGAATCACAGAAGATTTGCCTTGGACATTCAGATTTGCATAATCTTCTGCCATCATAGCTGTATAAGAAGTTGGACTACATTTTAATTCAGAGCCACCCTGTACGTTGATAACTGTATCTTTATACGCATAAACACCCCAGCTTTCAAATGTACAAACAGATTTTTCATCCAAAGTCAAAACAGCGCCACCAGTCATGATGAGGCTCCAAGCTTTCGTATTTTCAAAAAACACTTTGGTATTTTTGAAGGTTAAACTGGATTCAAGACCTAAATTCCCCGGATGCTCATGATTCGTTCTTTTTTCCTGCTCAGGTACAGTCACTGTCTTACCATTACCCTGAATCGTAATAGGCGTTTTTATCTCTCCAATAGTCAACTCACAATCATTCAGCAGTTCAATGACATCGGTCGCTCCAGCTGCTGCAATGGCTTCGTCCAGAGTTTCATACTCAGTACCGTCGATTTTTGCAGCATTGTTAGAAGGTTCTTGAGTTGTCGTAGATTCGCCACCTTCGGTGGTGGTGCCGCCACTAGAAGGAATGCTACCGCCTTCGGTGCCGCCACCTTCAGTGCTACCCGTGCCAGACGTAGAAGAGTCACCGGTTGTCGTTCCGCCGGTGTTTTCGGATTCACCATTCTTGCTTTCGTCTTTATCTCCAGTATTTGTATCGGGGTCCTTGTTCGTGTCGGTGCTACTCTCGCTGCCGGTGGTAGTGCTGACGCCATCAGTGTTGGAACCGCTCTCCTGTTTGCCCTCGTTCGCACCCTCGCTTGCGGACTGGCTCCCTGCGGCTACGGTGTTCGCTTGGCTGTCCTCCGTTGCCAGCGCCGTCATGGGTACCAGGGAAAGTACCATTGACAGCGTCATAACCAGGGCCAAGAACTTCTTTTTCATGGGTCTCCTCCTTTTCATCCGTCCGTTTGCTTTTGAGTCACCCATTGTCGTTGGGTGTTAAACCAACGACAAAAGGGTATACCCTTTTGTTTTTTGCAATATTGCTATTGCAGCGATACGTTTGCCAGAGTACGTCTCTTCTCTGGCGGTGTTTTATGCTATTATTGTACCGCATGGTCGGCGGACTGTGCAAGCGTTTGCGGGGAGAAGATCGGGTATATTTTGCGTGACTTCGCGACTTTACCCCCCACTTCATCTATCTTTTCAACAGAAATGCCCCTGTGTCGGCTTTCTCTTCGGAAGCCGCACAGGGGCAGGGGGGTTAGGATTCCTCCAGGGGCAGGCCGGTCAGGTGCCGCCGCAGTAGGTCCAGGCTGTGCTGCGCCGCCTGGTTCCGCACCCGCTCGCGGGTGGCCATGGTCCCGGCATGGAGGGCTTTGACAACGCATTGGTCCCCCCAGGCGATGCCCAGGTAGACCAGGCCGATGGGGTTGCCACGGTCGTCGGGGTCAGGGCCGGCCACGCCGGTGGACGAGAGGGCGATGTCACAGCCCAGGGCTTGCCTGGCCCCGCGGGCCATGGCCTCCGCTACTTGGGGAGAGACGGCCCCGTAGGTATCCAGCAAGTCCTGCGGCACGCCCAGGACATGGTGCTTGACTGCGTTGGTGTAGCTCACGATGCCCCCCCGGAAAATCGCAGAGGAACCGGGGCGGTCTGTGATGAGTTTGGCGATGAGGCCGCCGGTGCAGGACTCGGCCGTGCCCAGCGTCAGGCCCTGCGCCTGCAAGAGGGAGAAGCAGACTTCTTCCAGGGAGTCCACATCGACGCCGATGACGTAGTGGCCCATGAGCGCCTTGACCTGTTCCTCCACGGGAGCGATCAGGGCCAGGGCTTCCGCTTCCGTGTCCGCGTGGGCGGTGATGCGCAGCTCCGTCCCGTTGGGCTTGGCGTAGGGGGCCAGGGTCGGGTTGTGCAGGGCGTTCATCAGGTCCCGCAGGACGGACTCGGCAGCGGACTCGCCGATGCCGAAGGTCTTGACGGTGCGGGAGGCGATGACCCCGTCGGACAGGCCCCGGAGATAGGGCACCGCTCGGTGTTGGAACATCATCTCGCACTCTCTCGGCGGGCCGGGGAGCATGAGCACGTGGACCCCGTCGGCGGCGAAGGCCACACCGGGGGCGGTGCCCCAGTCGTTGTCCAGCACGGTGGCCCCCTCCGGGATCATGGCCTGCTGGTAGTTGTTCTCGGTGACGGGCCGGCCCATGGCGGCGAAGCGGTCCCGGATGCGCTGGGCGCTCGGCTCATGGTAAAAGAGCTTCCGGCCAAAGGCCTGGGCCAGGGCGACCTTGGTCAGGTCGTCGCAGGTGGGGCCGAGGCCACCGGTGGTGATGAGAATATCCGCCCGTTTTTTGGCGATGTCCACCGCCTGCCGCACCCGGTCGGGGTTGTCCCCCACGACGGTGTGGTAAAAGACGTTGATGCCCAGCTCGGAAAGGCCCTGGGAGATCATCTGCGCGTCGGTGTTGGCGATGTTGCCCAGCAGCAGCTCCGTCCCGACGGCAATGAGTTCTGCGGTGTGGCTCACGGGGTCAGCACCACCTTTTCGATGCCGTCCACGGCCTTCTGCACCAGCGCGTCGATGTCCAGCGCGGCCTCGGCCTCCTGGATCTCCTCCAGGGTGGGGCGGGTCTTGGGGTGGCGGGGGGTGAAGACGGTGCAGCAGTCCTCATAGGGCAGGATGGACGTCTCAAAGGTCCCGATCTTCCGGGCGATGCGGATGATCTCTTCTTTGTCCATGCCAATAACGGGCCGGAAGACGGGCAGGGTGCAGACCTGACCGGTGACGGCCATGGCCTCCATGGTCTGGCTGGCCACCTGGCCCAGGGATTCGCCGGTGACCAGGCCATGGGCGCCGACGCGCTTGGCCACCTGCTCGGAGATGCGCATCATAAAGCGGCGCATGAGCAGGGTGAAGAGGGCCTCCGGGCAGCTGCGGCGCAGCTCCTCCTGAATTTCCGTGAAGGGGACGACATGGACCGTCAGCCGCCCGCACCAGGGGGTCAGCAGCCGGGCCAGGTCCAGGACCTTTTCCTTGGCTTCGGGGGAGGTGTAGGGGTAGCTGAAGAAATGCACCATCTCCAGCGCCAGCCCGCGCTTGGCCATCATCCAGGAGGCCACGGGGCTGTCGATGCCGCCGGAGAGCAGGGAGACGGCGTGCCCCCCCACGCCCACCGGCAGACCACCCGCGCCGGGGGTGGGGTTGGCGTGGACGTAGGCGGCAAAATCCCGCACCTCCACGTGGACGATCAGGTCCGGGGTGTGCATGTCTGCCACGATATGGGGAAAGGCCTCGTTCAGCTCTCCGCCCACGAACTGGGAGAGCTGGATGGAGGTCAGGGGGAAGGACTTGTCGGAGCGCTTGGACTCGACCTTGAAGCGCCGGGCGGCCATGAGGTCGTCGTGGAGGTAGGTCTTGGCCGTCTCCAAAATGGCCTCCGGGGTCTTCTCGCAGGCCTTGGCGCGGGAAAGACCCACCACGCCGAAGAGGCGGGTCAGGGTCTCGAAGGCCCCGTCCATGTCGCAGTCCTCGGTCTTCGGCTCGATATAGGTGATGGACTGGCGGGAGTAGATGCGGAACTTTCCAAACTTTTCCAAGCGCCGCCGGGCGTTGCCCATGAGCCGCTCCTCAAAGGTCCGGCGGTTGAGGCCCTTGAGGACCATCTCGCCCATTTTTAAGAGGAAGATCTCATCCCCGGCCGGGGGGGTCATCGGTTGATTTTTTGCCATGTATTTGAATTCCTTTCGCGGTAAGATCATCGGGTGTATATCATCATCGGGTATATATAGGGTTTATTGTAGCATTGGGTGGGGGCATTTTCAATAGGCAGGCAAAAAGAAAGGAGCGATCCAGGCATCGCTCCCTTCTGCGCTTGATCCATTCTTTGGGCAGATCGTTTGGGCGCCTCACACGGAAAAATACTCCGTCTCCCGGTACTGGATGGCCTCGGCCAGGTGATGGGTCTGGATGTTCTCGGACTCGTCCAGGTCGGCGATGGTCCGGGCCACCCGCAGGATGCGGTCGTAGCTCCGGGCCGTCAGGCCCATGTGTTCATAGGCCCCCTTCATCAGGGCCTGCCCCTCGTCGTCCAGGGCGCAGAACCGGCGGATCTCGGCCTGGCCCATGGCGGCGTTGCAGTGGGGGCCGTCGGGGCCGAAGCGCTTGCTCTGCCGCTCCCTTGCCTTCGTCACGCGGGCGCGGATGGCGGCGGACGGCTCGCCGGGGCTGCGGTCGGCCAGGTTTTCAAATTCCAGCGGCGGGACCTCGGAGAAGAGGTCGATGCGGTCCAGCATCGGCCCGGAGAGCTTGCCGAGGTAGCGCTTGACCTGGGCCGGAGTGCAGCGGCAGCGCCCGGACGGGTGCCCGAACCAGCCGCACTTGCAGGGGTTCATGGCGCACAGGAGCATAAAGTGGCTGGGGTACGTCTCGGACGCCGCCGAACGGACGACGGTCACCTTCCCCTCTTCCATGGGCTGGCGCAGGACCTCCACCACGTCCTTGTGGAACTCCGGCAGCTCGTCCAGGAATAGGACGCCGTGGTGGGCCAGGGAAATTTCTCCCGGCCGGGGGAAGGGGTTGCCGCCCCCGGCCATGCCCCCGGCGGAGATCGTATGGTGGGGGGAGCGGAAGGGCCGCTGGGTCAGCAGGGGATGGTCCTTCGTCGTCAGGCCCATGACGGAGTGGATCTGCGTGGCCTCCAGCGCCTCCCGCCGGGTCATGGGCGGCAGAATGGACGGCAGCCGCCGGGCCAGCATGCTCTTACCGGAGCCGGGCGGGCCGATCATGGCGGCGTTGTGTCCCCCGGCGGCGGCGATCTCCAGCATCCGCTTCACCTGCTCCTGGCCCCGCACTTCGGCAAAATCCGGCATGGGCAGGTCCTCCCCCTCCTGGCTCCAGGGGGGCGCAGGGGGGATCTGCTCCCGACCGGAGAGATGCTCGGCCAGCTGCTCCACGTTCTCCACCGGGTAGACGGTGAGGCCTTCGGCCAGGGTCGCCTCCGGGGCGCTGTCTGCGGGGACGAAGAGCCGCTCGATCCCTGCCTCCTTGGCCGCCAGGGCCATGGGCAGCATCCCGACCACGGGGCGCAGGGTCCCGGAGAGGGACAGCTCCCCCACAAAGGCGCAGTCCGGGTCGCACCAATCCAACTGACCGGAGGCGGTCAAAATGCCCACGAAGATGGGCAGGTCATAGACCGTGCCGGACTTGCGCAGGTTGGCCGGGGCCAGGTTCACCGTGATCCGCCCCACGGGGAAGGAGTAGCCGTTGTTCTTAATGGCCGAGCGCACCCGTTCCCGCGCCTCCTTCACGGCAGCGTCGGGCAGACCCACGATGTCAAAGTTGGGCAGCCCGCCGGCCAGGTCGCACTCAGCGCTGACCTCGTAGCCATAAATACCTTGTAACCCCAGGGAACGCACTTTATGGAGCATACCGATTTCTCCTTCCACCTCTGTCAGTTCGACAAAATATTCTAAGATTTGACAAGTTCACTATGACACAGATTTCGGGCGCTGGCAAGGGGTCCGGAGAAAATTATCGAAATTCATGGGGATCAGAAGTAGAGATCCTTCTCATCTGCCGGAGCATTTTGGAAGAACATGATGTCATAAATGGGCAGATACGTCACCTTTCCCTGGGTCGTCACCTTCCGTTCATTGGAGACCACAAAGGCCTTTTTAATATGGTAGTCCTCGTTTTGGACAAAAGTATTGAGGGCGCTGTGGACGGTGTAATCCTTGCCGGACTTGACCTCGATGGGTACGGCAGAGAGGCTCTCGTAATCGTCGATAAGGTAGTCCACCTCGCCCTTGGTCCGGTTGTCATAATAGAACAGCTGGTACCCGTGGGCAATGAGTTCGCTGGCCACCACGCTCTCATAGACGGAACCCAGGTTGACGCTGGTCTGGTCGCTGAGAACGGCGCGGATGTTGTTGCCGTAGAGCAGGCCCGTCAAGATGCCTACATCATTCAGATAAAGTTTCAGCAGATTTTTTCCACTGGATTCCAGGAGCGGAAAGACCGGGGTGGAGATGGCCCGGACGTTCAGGGCGATGCCCGCGCTGACCAGATAGTCGAACTCATCCTGATAATCCCCAAAGCACTTCCCCTTTTTCCCTTCGATGCGTTTGGCCACCACGCGCTTTTTCTTGTTTTCCATGTTGGACGGGATGAGGTCATAGATCCGGCGAATTTTCAGTTTCTTTTCCTCGTCATATTTGGAGGCATCGGCAGCGTAATAATCGTGGATCTCCCGCTGAATTTCCCGGACTAATTGGATGTTGTGGTCACTGAGATAGGAGTTCACCGCGTCCGGCAGGCCGCCCACCAGCAGGTATTTGCGGAAAAAGTCCATCATCTTGTTGTGCGTGGCCTCGTCCAACGCCTCCCGCTTCTCAAATTTCTTCCGCATGGCCGAGACCGCCATCCGGCTCATACCGTTGGCATATAAAAATTCCTCGAAGTCCAAGGGAAACATCCGCACCTTCCGAATACTCCCCATGGGGATCGACGTGGTCTGAGACAAGGTAACGCCCAACAGGGACCCGCTGGCGATAAACGTAAATTTTCCGTCCTGCGACAAAAACTTAAGCAAGGTCAGCAGATGAGGATACGCCTGGATCTCATCCAAAAAGATAAGCGTATTCTCCTTCTGCTTCATTCGCTCTCCCGCCAACATACTGATTTGAAGATACAAATCTTCCACCGTCCGCGTCTCGGCAAAGAGCCGGTCACCCAGAGAATCCTCCACCAGATTGATCTCAATGAAGTTTTCAAAGAGCTTCTGCCCCACGTAGCGAATGAGATAGGTCTTTCCCACCTGTCTGGCCCCGTCGATGAGTAAAATTTTCTGAGAATCACTGGTCAAATGCGCCTCAATGAGCGCTTCCATTTTGCGGTATAGCATGGCTGTCTATCCTCCCGACTGACTTTTCAATCAAATTATAGGCAAAAATTTCTGACTTTTCAATCAAATTCTATGGTGAAATTTCTGACTTTTCAAAATCTAAGACAAAAGAGCGACCCGGAGCATCACACGCTCCGGGCCGCTTGGTCTAGTTTATGATGTTTTCTGCGCCGCTCACTGCATCAGGCCGCACACCAGCTCGGCGTAGTGGGCCGGGTCGGGCAGGGGCAGGTCGGCGATGATGAGGGCCTGGTAATAGAGGACCTGGATGTAGTTCTTGGCCTTCTCCTTGTCCTCGTCATAGGCCTTGCAGAGGGCCTGGAACGCAGAGGACTCCGGGTTCAGCTCCAGGACCTTTTCGGCGCTCATGGGGAAGTCCCGGCGCATCTTGTGGAAGTATTTCTCCATCTCCAGGGAAACGGGGCCATCGGCGGTGAGGCAGACGGTGCCACTCTTCAGGATCTTGGAGATGCGGACCTTGGAGACATAGCCTTTCAGCGTCTCCTGGGCGAAGTCCAGCAGATCCTTGTGGTCCTTCTCGGCCTGCTCGGCGGAGGCCTTCTCCGCGTCGGTGACGGGCAGGGCGTCCTCGTTGGCCACGGAGATGAAGGGCTTGTCGTAGGCGTTCTCCAGCATTTGCAGGACGATCTCGTCCTCGTCCACGGTCAGGTAGAGGACCTCGTACCCGGCCTTCAGCACACGCTCGGCCTGGGGCATCTTGGAAGCGTGGTCCACGGAGTCGGCGCAGACGTAGTAGATCTTCTCCTGAGAGGCGGGCATCCGGTCCACATACTCCTTCAGGGAGGTCAGCTTGTTCTCCTTGGAGGACCAGAACAGGAGCAGGTCGCGGATGGTGTCGCGGTTCTGGCCGTAGGAGTTCATGAGGGCATACTTGAACTGCATGCCAAAGGCAGCCCAGAACTGCTCGTACTTGGTGCGGTCGTCCTTCATGAGCTTGACCAGCTCGTTCTTGACCTTCTTCTCGATGTTGTTGGCGATGATCTTCAGCTGGCGGTCGTGCTGGAGCATCTCACGGGAGATGTTCAGGGACAGGTCGGGGGTGTCCACGATGCCCTGGACGAAGCTGAAGTGGTCGGGCAGCAGATCAGGGCACTTGTCCATGATCATGACGCCGGAGGAATAGAGCTGCAGGCCCTTCTTGAAGTCAGTGGTGAAGTAGTTCATGGGCACCTGGCCGGGGATGTACAGCAGGGCCTTGTACTCCACGCTGCCCTCGGCGGACACATGGATGGTCAGCAGGGGGTCCTGCCAGTCGCCGAACTTGGACTTGTAAAACTCGTTGTACTCCTCGTCCTTGACCTGGCTCTTGGGGCGCTGCCAGATGGGGATCATGGAGTTGATGGTCTCCCACTCCTTGACCGTCTCGTACTCCGGCTTGTAGTCCTCGCCGGCGTCCTCAGGCTTGGGCTTGGGCTTGCTGTGCTCCATCTCCATGCGGATGGGGTAGCGGATGTAGTCAGAATATTTCTTGATGAGGCTGGAAAGCTTGTAGGCTTCCAGATACTCGTCGTATTTCTCTTCCTCGCTGTCGGGCTTGATGGACATGATCACGTCGGTACCCACGGTGTCCTTTTCGCACGGCTCGATGGTGTAGCCGTCCACGCCCTCGGACTCCCACTTGTAAGCGGTGTCCGCGCCGTAAGCCTTGGAGATCACGGTGACTTTGTCGGCCACCATGAAGGCAGAGTAAAAGCCCACGCCGAACTGGCCGATGATGTCGACCTCGGCGTCGTCGGTCTTCTCCGTCTCCTTCTTGAACTGGAGCGAGCCGCTCTTGGCGATGGTGCCCAGGTTGTTTTCCATCTCCTCCTGGGTCATGCCGATGCCGTTGTCGGACACGGTGAGGGTGCGGGCTTCCTTGTCAGGCACGACAACGATCTTGAAGTCGTCGCGGTTCAGGCCCACCTGGTCGTCGGTGAGGGCACGATAGGCCAGCTTGTCGATGGCGTCGCTGGCGTTGGAGATGATCTCCCGCAGGAAGATCTCTTTATGGGTATAGATCGAATTGATCATCAGGTCCATCAGTCGCTGGGACTCGGCCTTAAACTGTTTCTTTTCCATGGTAAGTTCAATGCCTCCAAATATGAAATAGGGTTAGCACTCCAACCCTTTAAGTGCTAACCCTATTATGCTACGGCAGGACAAAAAATGCAATACCTTTTTAAAACTTTTTCACTTTCCACGGTTTACTGCTAATTTTGCTCGATTTTTTGTCAAAAAGGAAGTTGAGGCATTGATTTTTTGATACGCTATGGGTACAATAGAAGAGAAAATTGCTTTTAATTGCAAAAATCTCTTCTTCAGGAGGTTCTCTGATGGAAATTCGCAGAGATTTTTATCTGGATAAGCTGATCCAAAGAAAAAACAATGGGCTGATCAAAGTCATTACCGGCATTCGGCGGTGCGGAAAATCCTATCTGCTGAACACGCTTTTTTACCAGCATTTATTAGACAGCGGTGTGCCAAAAGACCATATCATCCGGTTTGCCTTTGATTCTGCGGATGATCTCTATTTGATCGGAGAAAGTTTGATCCGCATGGAAAAAGAACGGCGTGGTGCAGATCCGGAAAAATTCATGGCCTATATCCGGGCGCAGATCAAAGACGATGCCATGTACTATCTTCTTCTCGATGAAGTCCAGCTGATGGACTATTTTGAGGCCGTCCTAAACAGCTACTTGCGAAAAGAAAATCTGGATGTGTTCGTGACCGGAAGCAACGCAAAGTTTCTCTCCAAGGACATCATCACGGAATTTGCCGGGCGCGGCGACGAGATCCACATGTATCCGCTCAGCTTTGCGGAGTTTATGACGGTCTACCAGGGCGACCAATATATGGGGTTGTCAGAATATATGCTATATGGTGGCATCCCCCTGGTCGTCCTACGGGACGGAGCCGGAGAAAAAGCCGCTGCACTACAGAATCTATTCCAGGAAATTTATATCCGGGATATTCATCAGCGCAACCGGATCCGCAACCAGGGAGAATTGGAGGACCTGCTCAACATTCTCTCCTCTTCCATTGGTTCTTTGACGAACCCGGAAAAACTAAAGAATACCTTCAAAACCGTAAAAAAGTCCAAAATCACCGCTGGCACCATCAAAAAATATCTGGACTATTTGGAGGACTCCTTCTTGATCGAGTCCGCCCAACGATATGACATCCGTGGAAAGGCATATATTGAAACGCCGAAAAAATATTACTTTTCTGACCTAGGGCTTCGGAATGCACGGATCAACTTCCGACAGTTCGAGCAGACCCATGCCATGGAAAACGTGATCTACAATGAGCTACGGATGCGCGGATACAACGTGGATGTTGGTGTGATCGCATCTTCCGAAAAAGACAAAACCGGCAAAGTGGTCCGCAAGCAGCTAGAAGTCGATTTTGTCTGCAATCTGGGTTCTTTACGATACTATATTCAATCCGCCTATTCTTTGCCCGACGAAGAAAAGCGTTCTCAAGAGATCAGGCCCTTCCGCAAGATCGATGATTCTTTCAAGAAAATCGTGATCACCAAAGACATCGTGCCCACCCACTATGATGAGTATGGTATCCTGACCCTGAACATCTATGATTTTTTGCTGAACCCAAAAAGTCTGGAACAATGAGAAACCGCCCGGCAACTACCGGGCGGTTCCTTATATCTCACTGTAAGCCTACGTCATTCGCAAAGTAATCCAGCGTGATCAGGTTGATGGTCTTCACGACTCCCTCGTCGGTCAACACAAAGGTCAGGCCGCCGGTCGTTCCCTTTGTCTGGAAAAGATTCTGAGACGGCTGACTCCCATCCTCTGGGGATGTATTTTTAGCTCGGTATTTTCCGTCGGGGTAAGCTTTCTGTAGGTCCTCCAGCGCCGCACCACGGGCGATACCCTCTGTGGTCTTCCATTTGGAATCCTGGTCCGGGGTATTAGCGGTCAGATCCTCCAGGTCTTCCCAGTAGGTCCCCAAGGAAATGACCTTACCCTCCTGATAAATGACGACCAGATAATCCACGCCTTCTCCATAGGAGATCGTCTCCATCTGCGGATCCTCCGTGGCGTCCAGCTGCGTACCAGTGCCCAAGCTCTTCTCGACCGCAGTCTGGTCCATTCCAAGGGAGATACTCACGTCCCCGGCTTGGTTTTCCATCGTGTCCAAGGCATCTGTCGTTGTCTCCGTCTTCTCCTGCCCACAGCCTGCCAGCAGGCAGCAGGACAGCAGCAACGCCGCAGCAATGACACCGGCCACCTTCGTGCGTCGATCTAGTCGAGTTCGTTTCATTTCTGTCATCTCCTTTGGTATGAATTCGTTTCACTTGCAAATAAATTCTATCATATCTCGGACATCAACACAAGTCTTTTTTATTCAAAATGCCTTTATGCACATGTTCTCGCTTTTTAAAGAGATGATTGCGAAAAACGTCGAAGTTTGTTATACTGATGGTAAGCTATTTCTGTTCCAGAAGGAAGCGCTGGAAAAAAGGCGGTCCGCTCCCTGAATTCGGGGGCACTTCTGTCGTCCCCCGGTCCAGGGAAGGGGGGAGGCCCAATGGCTATCGTTTCATTGATCTGCAGTATTGTTTCTGCAGGCTGTGCGGTGTTCGGTGTTATCTTTAGCATCTATCTGCATCAACAGCAGCGTCATAACGATGACAAAAAGAAGTAACCGCCCGGACGCGACCCGAGCGGTTACTTTGTCATTTCTCATGACATTACCACAATGAGGGAGCAACCGTTACCAGTTACCCCTGATGGTTATAGTATAGCCCAGGAGGTTCGGCCTGTCAAGGTCGGGCCTTCTTTTTTCGTTCAAAACGCCTTCCCCTGGCGCTGTAAGAAGTCGTTCAGCGCCTGCGCATCCGCAAAGTGGCGGTACCCCACCAGAGCGTGGCCCTCGTCGGCGGAGACTTCCACATAAGTCTGCATCTCCGGAAACACAACATAGACGCTGTTGGTCGTCACTTCCCCGCTGATCGGCTGGACGGGCTGATAGCAGACGGCTTCTTGAAGCCCAGCAGCCTGGAGATATTCCTCGGCAAATGCTTTGGCAGAGGCGATATAGTCCGTCTGCTTGGCTGCGTCGGACGGAGTTGCCGCTTTCCAAGCCGCAGTTTCTACGGCAACGATCTCCTTACTGTCCTGATCAATCTCGGCCAAATAAGGAGCTTCGCCCTCCGCGCCCATAAAGCTGATGCCTGCATCATTTTGACCTGCCCCAGCTCGATCGGTCAGGCTGTAATAAGCTTCCCAGCCTGTCAAATCGATCCCGTAAACGGTTTCGATCCACTGTTTCACCGCACTGGTCATTGTTTTTTCGTCCACGCTGTCCACGGTGGGCAATTGGTAGCTTACCTCTGTTGTCTTAGTATCCGTCGCACTCGTCGGCTTCTGGGGCGGGGTTCCCACCGTTGTTTCCCCGTTGGCACAGCCGGCCAGGAAACAGCAGGCCGCCAGAGCCAGGGCGCAAAAGATCGAATGGTTCCGTTTCATCATCGTTGTCTCCTTCCATGGCTTTCATAGATTTTGGCATCCGTATGACATCCCGTGAGATCAGCTCGTCTGACCTCGCCTGTAGAATAGCACGGCCCAACTTTTTTGTCAATAAAATTTTTATCAATGCAAAAAATTTGGTTGACGGCAGCGGCCCGCCATGCTATCATAAAACCATGACATCCCCCACAGAAAGGCGGAGCGATCTTGAAGCAGCCTGACAAAACCCCCGCGTCCCGCCGTCCCAGCGGTCTGGAAGAAAACCTGAAAAAAGCCCTGACGGAGCTGCTCATTCTCTTTCTGTTCCACGAGAAGGAGCATTACATCGGGGAGCTTTCCCCCCTGCTGGAAGAACGCAGTAAGGGGGCGCTGAGCATCGTCTTCCCCTATGCCGCCATCTACCGGCTGACCAGCGCGGGCTATCTCACGGAGACAAAAAAGCGCAACGCCCCCGACGGGCGCCTGCGCCAATACTACAAGATCACGAAAAAAGGCCGGGACTATCTCGCCGACCTGCTGACCACCTATGAAACCTTTTTCCAGGGCATCCAAGCCATTTTGTCCGGGGAGGAATCCACATGAAACAACCTGCCCTGCGGCAGTACCGCAGAGAGCTTCTTATCCACTTTCCCAAAGGCTATGCGGCCCGAACCTTGCTCCTGGCAGAGTTCGACCGCTGTCTGTCCCCCTTGCTGGAAGAGCTTCCAGACCCATCCTACCAAGACCTGATCGCCGCCTTCGGCACGCCGGAACACATGGCGGATACGCTGGCCGACAGCGTATCCGTTCCCCCACCCTTCTCTCGCAAAAAGCTGGCGGGGATCATCGGCGGCGTGTGTGTCGTGGTGCTTTGTATCGCACTCTTTCTCTTTGCAAAAAGCAACGTGCCAGAAGAACAGACCCAGCTGGAAACGACCCCAACGCCCCTCACTGCCTTTCTTTGGGAGCGGGTGGCCTCCTACGATCTCGCCGCCCAGCCCATCCAGTGGGATCAGCCCAAGGGCAGCGGGAATTACCTGCTCCTGCTCCGCAACGACAGCACCCAACCCCTCACCGCCACCATCCAATACGGCGTCGGCCTGGACCCCCACACCATCGATATCCCCGCACAGGGCGAGGTCTGCTTCATCGTGAAAGACGCCCGCGCTGGCCGCCACACCGTCCACTTCGAGACGCCAGAAGACACTCCCACCGGCACCGCCCTCTGTCTCATCGGCTTGGGGACGGCGAAGTAACTTCCTTTTGTCTCTATCAATAAATTGTAAAACATACGCTTGCATTTGTGCGCCATTTTGCGTATACTAAAGAGGCAAGGAGGTATGTTGCTATGGCCAGAACCGCAAACATCAATATCCGCACAGAGCCGGAAACCAAATCCGGTGCCGAGCAGCTTTTTGCCAGCTTTGGCATCAGCGTATCCGACGCCATCAATATTTTTCTGCATCAATCCCTCATGGTCGGTGGCCTGCCCTTTGAGGTTCGTCAGCCCCGTTTCAACGCAGAGACGGAAGCCGCTATGCAGGAGGCCAGAGACATCGCCAGCGGAAAAATTTCTGCCAAGCGCTATGATTCCGCCCGCGCCCTGCTGGAGGACCTCGACAAAGAATGCTGACCTTACAAACGACCAGCAAGTTTCGCAAAGACTATAAGCTGGTAAAGAAACGCGGCCTCCCCACAAAGGAATTGGAAGTGGTCTTACAAACCCTATTGGAAGAACGTCCGTTAGAAGCCAAGTACCGTGACCACGCACTTACTGGGAACTACCTTGGTTTCCGGGAATGTCATATCCGACCAGACTGGCTGTTGATCTACACGATCGACCACGGGAACTTGATTTTGACTGCGTCCCGCACTGGCAGTCATGCAGACCTGCTAGAATAACACCATTCTCTAAAACGAAACCGCTCCCAGCGTAAATCATACGTTGAGAGCGGTTTTGCGCTATCTGATAATTAGGCGAAGGCTTCCCCTGCAAAGCTCACGCGGCCGCCGACCATGGTCAGGGCGACGGGGATGTCTTTGATCGTCTCTTTCGGGACGGTGAAGATGTCCTGGTCCAGGACCACCAGGTCCGCCCATTTGCCGGCTTCCAGGGTGCCCAGGTCCTGCTCAGCCCCGGCCAGGCGGGCCGGGCCGGTGGTGTAGAGGGCGACAGCCTCTTCAACGGTGAGGGCCTGCTCCGGCAGGAAGGGAGTGTTGTCCGTGTGGCTGGCAGGGCGATTCACGGCGCAGTGGATGCCCCAGAGGGGGGAGAGATCTTCTACCGGCGTGTCGGAGCCGCCGCCGAGGACCACGCCCAGGTCCAGCAGGGTCTTCCAGGCATAGGAGGTCTTGGCACGCTCCGCCCCAACGCGGGAAGGGAGCAGAGGGGCGTCCGAGGGAACAAAGGCGGGCTGAATGTCCGCGCCCATGCCCAGAGCGGCCATGCGGCGGTAGAGGGCTTCGTCTCCAAACTGGCAGTGGACGACCCGGTGGCAAAGGGGCTTCGGGTCGCGGATCATCGCTTTTTCGACGGCGTTCACAAACGCCTCACAGGCTCCGTCGCCGATGGCGTGGCAGGCCACCTGTAACCCGGCAGCGTGGCAGAGAGCCACCATCTCGTCCATGGCCTCCTGGGTGTAGACGGCGATGCCGCGGTTGCCGGGGTCGTCGCTGTAATCCTCCCGCAGGTAGGCGGTGCGGGCGCCCAGGCTGCCGTCGGAGATGAGCTTGATGTTGCCCACTTTCAGCCAGTCACTCCCCTGGCCGGAGCGCAGAGGCTGGGTCAGGACCCACTGGAGATCGGCGGGGCGGGGGGCTTCCCACTCCTCCCAGAGGCGGACGGGGCAGCTGTTCTCTGCTTCCATATCGGCGAAGGCTTCCTTCAGGATGGGCCACTTGGTCCCTTCCATCCCCACGTCGTCGCTGTGGACGCTGGTCAGGCCAGCGGCGGCCAGCTGGGTCCCGATCTCCTGGATGCGGGCGATGACCTGCTCTTTGGTCTGGCGGGGGCTGGAGCGCTTGATCTGGTCCAGGGCGGCCTCACGGATGATGCCGTTGAGGTGGCCGTGCTCGTCCTTGTCCAGCTCGCCGCCGGGGATGACGGTGTCCTCGTCATAGCCCGCCAGCTCGAAGGCCTTGCGATTGGCGGCCCCGATGTGACCGCAGACCCGGTCCAGGATCACCGGAAGGTCGGAGGAAATGGCCTCCGCCGTGGCCCCGTCGGGCAGGGTGGGGGGATCGAAACTGTTGTGGTCAAAGCCATAGCCGATGATCCACTCGCCGGGGGCTAAGTCGGCGTGCTTGACATACTCCTGCCCCCGGTCGATGATCTCCTGGAGGGAGGTCACGCCCCGCAGGTCCAGGCGGTGGCAGACCATGCCGGCCTGCAAGATGTGTATGTGGCTGTCGGTAAACCCAGGCAGGACGCAGCGGCCGCCCAGGTCGATTTTTTTCGTGTGCACATCGGCCAGGGCCAGGGCCGCCTCATCGGTTCCTGCCAGGGCGATGCGGCCGTTCTGCACAGCCAGGGCCGAGACGGTGCGCCCGGCCATGGTGTGGATGACGCCGTTGTAAAAAACAGTATCCATGGTGTGTCAGTCTCCTTCTTTTTCTTTCTGCAAAAGACCAGCAGCCCCAGTCTCAGACCGGGGCCGCTGGTCTTTTGCGTATGAAGTTTCTTCCGGACAGGAGGAAGGTATCAGCCCTCGCTGACAGGATGGACGCTCTGGAAGTGGATATTCCAGATCCAGGAGGCGTTCATGGTCACGCCGGTGTAGGCCTTGTTCATGGCGATGTTCTTCACAGGATAGTACAGGAAGACATAGGGGACATCCTGGGTGATGATGTCGAACGCCTGGAACATATCGTCGTTGCGCTGGGTGGGGTCGCTGCTCTTGGCCTGGTCAGCGATGAGCTTGTCCACCTCGTCGTTCTGGTAGGCAGCGGCGTTGGCGCTGTTGCCGCCCTGGTACAGGGGGGTCAGGTTGCCGGAGGGATCGGGATAGTCGGCCTCCCAGCCAGCCATGATCATGTCGTAGTCACGCAGGCCATTGGCATCCAGCTTCTCGCCGAACTGGTAAGCGGTGTGCTCGTCAGTGGAGACCTTGTTGATGTTCACAGTGATGCCGATCTGAGCCAGCTGCTCCTGGATCGCCAGCGCCATGGAGTTGCGCAGGGAGCTGTCGGCGATCATCAGGGAGCAGGTAAAGCCGTCGGGATAACCAGCCTCAGCCAGCAGGGCCTTGGCGGCCTCCACGTCATAGGTGTGCTTGGGGGCCTTGCTCAGGTAGTCGTTCCAGCGGTCGGTCTCAATGGTGAACAGAGCGGTGGAGGAGGGCAGCGCAGTGGAAGCCTCGCCTGCATCCTTGATGAGGCTGCTCTGAATGGTGTCCAGGTCGATGGCGTCATAGATGGCCTGGCGGACCTTCACGTTGTTGAAGGGTTCCTTCTGGGTGTTGAAGGCCACGAAGCTCACGCCGAAGCCGGGGGAGGAGGTCAGGGTCAGGTTCTGGTCGCCCTTCAGCACATCCAGCATGCTCTCAGGGGGAGCCACGGTGCAGTCCACGTCGCCGGTCTGCAGGGCGGTGACGCGGGTGGTGTCCTCGGTGATGATCTTGAAGGTCAGGTTGTCGAAGTAGGGGGCGTCATCCTTGTTCCAATAGTTCTCGTTGCGGGTCAGCTGCACGCTGCTGCCGTTCTGCCAGCTGACGTACTTGTAGGGGCCGGTGCCCACCAGGCCGCCCTCAGGGGTGCCCAGCTTGTCACCCACCTGCTCGGCATAGGCCTTGCTGATCACGTGGCCGGCGGTGGTGGCGGGGACATACTGCCAGGTGGCGTCGGGGGTGGACAGGGTGACGGTCAGTTCCCAGTCGCCGGTCTGCTCGATGGAAGCCACATTGTCATACATCCAGGAGAGGTAGGAAGCGGTTGCGGGGTCCTTGATCCGGTTCATGGAGTAGAGCACGTCGTCCATGGTCATGGCGGAGCCATCGGAGAAGGTCACGTCATTGCGGATCTGGTAGACGTAGGTCAGGTCGTCCTTCTGCTCCCAGCTGGAGGCCAGCATGGGCTGGAGCTGGTTGTCCTCGTCAAAGGTCAGCAGGCCCTGGGTGATCTGGTTGACCACGGGGTTGGTGGTAAAGTCATAGGCGAAGGCGGGGTCCAGCTTCACGATGTCGCTGTCCAGAGCGACGGTGAAGGTATCCTTGCCCGCGTCAGCCGTGCTGCCGCCGCTGTCGGTGTTTCCGCCGCAGGAAGCCAGCAGGGAGACCATGAGGCAGAGACTCATGAGCAGGGCAAGCAGTCGAGAGAATCGGTTCATGTCATTTCCTCCATTCAAAAAATTTTGGGGTTTTCTATTTCGTCGGGCCGCCAGCAGGAAACTGAGGGAACGGCCCGGTACGAACGAGCATGCAACCAAGCAAAACTCACACCAGATGGCAGGCCACCAGATGCCCGCCGCCCACGTCCCGCAGGGGGGGACGGCTCTCCTTGCACTGGGTCTGGCATTGGGGGCACCGGTCGGCGAAGGGACAGCCCTTGGGCAGGTCGATGGCGCTGGGGATATCGCCCTGTAAGACAATGCGCTGCTTTTTATGGTCCGGGTCCAGCGTCGGGATGGCGGACATGAGGCTCTGGGTATAGGGATGGAGCAGGTTGCGGAAGAGCTCTTCCGAGTCGGCCTGTTCGACCACCGTACCCAGATACATAACGGCGACCTGATCGCACAGATGCCGCACCACCGTCATCTCGTGGGAGATGAAGAGCATGGTCAGGGAGAAGGTCTCCCGCAGATCCATGAGCAGGTTCAGGATCTGCGCCTGGACCGACACATCCAGGGCGGAGACCGGCTCGTCGGCCACGATGAAGGCCGGGTCTAAGAGCAGGGCGCGGGCAATGGCCAAGCGCTGGAGCTGTCCGCCGGACATCTCGCTGGGGATGCGGTTCAAAGCGTCCTGGGGCAGGTTGATCTGCTCCAGCAGGTTATGAATTTTCTCCTGGGCCTGGGCTGCGTCCATCTTGTGGACCGCAGCGACCTCCGTCAGGGCAGCACCGATCTTCTGCTTGGGATCGAAAGAACCGTAGGGGTTCTGGAAGATCATCTGCATGTTTTTCCGCAGGGGCAGCAAGTCCTTGCCGGAGAGGTTCGTGATATCCCGCCCCTGGAAAAAGACCGAGCCCTTGGTGATGGTCTCCAGCCGGAGCAGACACCGACCCAGGGTAGACTTGCCGCAGCCGGACTCCCCCACGATGCCGAAGATACCGCCCTTGGGGACGGACAGGCTCACGTTGGTCACGGCATGCAGGACTTTCCGCGGCTCACCCAACTTTTTGGAGGCCACAGGGAACTCCTTGACCAGACCCTCTGTGCGAATGACAGGTTCAGACATGGGCACTCACCTCCTCGGTCAGGGGCTTGAAGCAGGCCGCCAGATGCCCGTCGCCGCAGTCGGCCATGGCGGGGTAGCCCGTCCGGCAGGTCTCGTCGGCATAGGGACAGCGGGGGGCAAACATGCAGGAGGCAGGCGGCTCGAACAGCGCCGGGGGGCTGCCGGGGATGGTCTCCAAGCGGCTCCCTCTGGCCCCGCCGCCGGGGATGGAGCGGATGAGGGCGCGGCTGTACGGGTGGCGGGCGTTGCGGAGCAGTTCTCTCGTCTCGCCGGTCTCCACGACCTTGCCTGCGTACATGACGGAGGTGCGCTGGCAGGTCTCCGCCACCACGCCGAAGTTGTGGGTGATGAGCAGGATGCTCATGCCCATGTCCTGAGAAAGCTGCTGGAGCAGCTCCAGAATTTGTGCCTGAATGGTCACGTCCAGCGCCGTCGTCGGCTCGTCGGCGATGAGCAGCTTGGGGGCACAGGCGATGGCCATGGCGATCATCACCCGCTGCTGCATGCCGCCGGAGAGTTCAAAGGGATACTGACGGCAGCGCTTGGCGGCCGGCTCGATGCCGACCTTGGCCAGCATCTCCTGGGCCTTTTCCATGGCCTCTTTCTTGCTGGCCCCGGTGTGGAAGCGGTACATGTCCGCGATCTGGCCGCCAATGGTCATGAGGGGATTCAGAGACGTCATCGGGTCCTGGAAGATCATGGAGATGTCAGTGCCCCGCATCTTCTCGATCTCCCGGTTGGAGAGGGTGAGCAGTTCCTTGCCCTCGAAGCGGATGCTTCCCCGCATCCGGCTGCGCTGGGGGTTATGTAAGCGCAGGATGGACTTGGCCGTCATGGACTTGCCGCAGCCGGACTCGCCCACGACGCCGTGAATTTCGCCGGGCCGCACGGCCAGGTCCACGCCGGACAGGGCATAGACGATGCCCCGGTGGGACATGAGCTCTACGGTCAGATTCTCGATCTCAAGCAGGTTTGCCATCGGCCGCGCCCCCCTTCTTCTTCAAGAATTTCTTTTCATATTTGCGGAAGCTGGGCAGGGCCGTCTGGGCCTGATCCAGATATTGGTGCAGGCCGTCACTGAAGATATTTAAAGAGACGACCACGATGACAATGACGATACCGGCGGAGAGGGACTGCACCGGGCTCATGAGCAGCACGGAGCGGCCCTCGTCCAGCATGGCGCCCCAGTCGGCCTGGGGGGGCAGGGTGCCCAGACCCAGGAAGGACAGGGAGGCCAGGTCCAAAATGGCGTAGGCCACGTCCAGAGTCAGCTGCACCAGGATCGTCGAGATGCAGTTGGGCAGGATATGCCGGTAGAGAATGCGGGTGTCAGAATACCCTAGGGACACACAGGCCGAGACATAGACCTTGTTTTTCTCCACCAAGGTCAGCGACCGGGTCAGGCGCGTGAGCATGGGGACATAGACAATGCCCAAGGCCAGCACAGCGTTGAACGTATTCCGCCCCAGACCGGCCACCAGCACGAAGGCCAGCAGCAACGACGGGAAGGACAGCAGAATATCGCAGCACCGCATGATGATGGTGTCGGCCAGCCCGCCCTTGTAGCCGGAAATGAGGCCCAGGGGGATGCCGATGATGACGGAGATGACCACGACCATCACAGCGCTGACCAGCGCCGTCCGTCCGCCGTAAATAATACGGGAAAAGATGTCACGGCCCGTCTGGTCACAGCCCAGCCAGTGGGCCGCCGAGGGCTTGGCCAGGACCTGGGTCAGGTCCTGGGCGTTGGGGTCATAGGGCGCAACGACGGGAGCCAGGATACACACCAGCAAGATCGCCACCAGCAACACAAAGGCCACCGTGACCACCGGGGTGAAGAGTTTGCCCACGTTCTTGCGCTTGGACTTGTACAGAGGGCCGTGCCCAATGAATGCACTGAACATACTTTGCCCTCCTTATTTCATGCGGATTCTGGGGTCCAGGACAGCATAGAGGATGTCCACCACCAGATTGATACATAGGAACACGAACACCATGAGCAAGGTCACACCCTGCACCACGGGGTAGTCGGCGGCCTTGATGCCCTTGATGAGCAGATCGCCCAGGCCGCCCATGGCGAACACGCTCTCCACCAGCACGGCGCCCACCAGCATGGAACCGACCTGGATGGAGGTGACGGTGATGATGGGGATCATGGCGTTTTTCAGCGCATAGGTGATGATGACCCGCCGGCGGGGGATGCCCTTGGCAGTGGCCGTGCGGATGTAATCGGCGTTGAGCTGCTCGATCATACTCGTCCGGGTGATGCGGCTGGTGAGGGCCACCATGTTCATCGCCAGGGCGATGGCGGGCAGGATCATTTCTTTCAGGCCGTTGCCCTGGTAGATGGCGGGGAACCATCGCAGCTTCAAGGCAAAGACCAGCATCAGGACCAAAGCCGTCAAAAAGACGGGGGAGGCCACGAAGATCAGCGTGATGACCGATAGTAGTTTATCGATCCAGGTATTCATCTTTACCGCGCTGATGACGCCCACGGGGATGGCGATGAGAATGGCCAGCACGCCGCTGAGCAGCACCAGGGTCATGGTGGTGCCGATGCGCTCCCCGATCAGGAAGCCCACGCTCTGCTTATACTGATAGCTCTCGCCCAGATCGCCCTTGAAAATGCCAGTGACCCAGATGATGTATTGCTCCGGGGCGGATTTATCCAGGTGATAATGCTCCCGAAGCTCCTGTTTCGTCTCTTCACTGACGCTCTTGCCCTGGGTCATGGAAGCCACAGGGTCCGAGGGCGTGATGCGGACCAGGGCAAAAATAATGACCGAGACCGCAAGCAAGACCAGGACCATCTGTCCCAGCCGTTTGAGAATAAATTTTCCCACCGAAACGCCTCCTTTGCCCTGCGGTAGGCTCTCTGGCCAGGTTCCACAGCGGCAAACTAAATCTGCCCTACCTTATTGTAAGGAACAACAAGGCAACGGAGGACGACGGTAAGCCGCTCCTGATTGGGCTATAATCGAGGGTTAATTATAGGCCCCTCCCTCCCAACTGTCAAGGTAGATTCGTCAATTCCATGTAGGTTTGTATATTTTCCTATCATTTCAACGGGAAATAGGGAGAATTTTTTTCTTCAGCGCTTCCGCCGGTAGGCCGGGGGCAGGCCCAAAGCCTTGCGGTATTTGGCTACGGTCCGCCGGGCCAGGGGCATCCCCTCCCCCGCCAGGGCCTCGGTCAGGGCCTGGTCGCTGAGGGGCTTTTTCGGGTCTTCCGCTCGGATCCGGCGCAGGAGCGCCGCCTTCGCCTGCTGGGCCGAGACCTCCCCCGCGCCCGTGGCTCGGCCGAAGAAATAGCCCGTGGGAAACAGACCCTGGCGGCACTGGAGATACTTGTGGGCCAGGGCACGGGTGACCGTCGAGGGGTGGACCTCCAGCTGGTCCGCCAGGTCCCGCCGCAGGAGGGGCCGGGGGGCGTCGGCCCGCCCCCAAAAGTAATCGGCCTGGGCCTGGACCATGGCCTCCAAACAGCGCTGTAAGGTCCCCTGCCGCCGCTGGACGCATTGCAGGACCCACCGGGCCTGTTGAATTTTTTGGCGTAAATACTCCGTGGCCTCCTCACCGGGCTTGCCCTTGGCCAGCTGCAAATACTGGTCGCTGAGATGAAACTGCGGCAGGTCCCACTGGTTCGTGAACACCCGCAGCTCCCCGTCGATCACCGCCACCCAGGCGTCGGGGCGGACGTACTCCACCGGCTGGCTGAGCTCCTCTTCCCGGCCGGGAGCAGGGTCCAGCTCTCGGATGAGATTGGCCGCCTCCCGCACCTGGGGCAGAGAGACGCCCAGCTCCCGCGCAATGGCAGCGTAGGCCTCCCGGCCCAGCTGGTCCAGATGCCCTGCGCAGATGGCCCGCGCCACGGGGGCGTCCCCCGGCAGGCGGTCCAATTGCAGGGTCAGACATTCCCCCAGGTTCCGCGCCCCGATGCCTGCCGGGTCTAGGCTTTGGAGCGTCTTTACCGCCTGCTCCAACAGCGCTTCCGGCACCCCAGCCGCCGTAAGACCCTCTAAGTCCGCCGGATCCAGCCAGCCCCGGTCGTCCAGCAGGCCCACCAGATAGCGGCACACCGCCAGGATCTTCTGGTCCAGCTTCAACCGGTCCAGCTGTTCCTCCAGCAAAAAGGACAGGGAGCCTGTCTCCTGGTCGAGCCGTCCCGGCTCACCCACGGCCTCCCCGCCGCTGGGCCTCGGCTGGTCGGCCAGCCAGGACACCTGATGGGCAAACTCCTCCCAGGAAGTCCCGCCCTCCTGTTCTTCCAGCACAGGGTTTTCCAGGGCCAGGTCTTTGAGATAGGCCGACAGCTCCAACGTCGTCATCTGCAAAATGTTCATGGATTGCAGTAAGGTCGGTGAGAGCTTCAAGGCCTGGGCAAGCTCCAGGGTCTGGGTGGGGTCCATAAAAACAGCCTCCTTTTCAAGGGGTATCTCCATCATTTCACTTGTTATCTCCTTCATTTTGCAATAAAATGAAGGAGATAACAGAAAAACGGCTTACGGCCTAAGTTCTTTGCTCCACATCCTGCTGTCTCTCCCCTGGTCATTTTCGGCGAATAGGGTGACCTCTACCCGGTAGGCCGTGGCGGGCCAGCCTTGGTAGCGGACTTGACCGCTGTGGTGCTGGCCTTCCGGCGTCCAGAGGGCCGAAGTGGTCTCGTCATAGCGAAGGGCTTCGACCCAAGAAGTCTCGTCCACCTGCCGCCAAATGACGATCCGCTCCGCGCCCAAAGCATGCATAATCCCCCAGGCGGAGACGGAGTAGCTGAGGGTCAGCAGGCCGTCCGCCCCCAGCGTGGCATCCAGAAGCTGGCTTTGCATCTGGGCGCTGTCCGTCACCTGTTGCCAGGTCAGCCCCGCCGGGAGCAGGCATTTCTGGCCCGCCGCAGGAAGGGCGATGACGGCGGAGAGTAGCACCGCCGCCAGCAGCGTACAGCCCAGCCGCTGGGCCCGGAGCTTTTTGCGGATGCGCTGCAAGCGCTTCTGGCAGGCCCAGAGGGAAAGGCCCATCTCTTCCGCCGCCGCTTGCTGGCTCTGCTCTTCCAGGGCCACCAAGCGGAGCAGCTCCGCGTCTTGGGGAGAAAGGCACTGGGTAGCCTGCTGCCAGAGCAGGGCGGCGTCCTCGCTCTCCTCCCACTGCCCCAGCCGATCCGGAGCGGGAAGCTTTTCTTGCAGGGGGAGCATCCTGGCCCGGCGGCGGTCCTGCTCCCGGCGCAGGTGTAGGACCTTATGCTTCACCGTCTGCATGAGCCAGCCTTCCGGCCGGTCCAGCGCCGTTACCTCCGCTGCCTTGGGCAGGGCAGAGAGAAAGGTCTCCTGTACCGCCTCCTCCGCCTGGTGGTGGTCCCGCAAGGCCCACAGGGCGTAGCGGTACAGCGACGGATAGCACTGGCGGTAGAGTATTTCCAGTCTGGCGTTTGCGCTGCTGTCCATGGTCGTTCCCTCCCCTCGTGTTTTCTTTAGTATACCAGGAAAGCAGGGGCCTCGTAAACGCAGCGGGCGCAAGTTCTCCCCTTTTCACAAACTTGCTGGGCAGCGGGATCTTTTTGCAAAAAGTGGTCCGTTTTGAAGCCGGTGTGGGAATATCTTAATAGAATCCCCATCAAACGACAGAAAGGATGATCCCCATGAAGAGACTGTTCCCGCTCCTGTCTCTCCTGGCCGCCCTTCTCCTCCTCCCCGCCTGCGGGCAGGCGGAGACGACGGACAACGTCCTGCAAAGCACAGAGCTGATGGCCGGAAGCCATCAGACCACCCAAAGCGTGACCCTCACCACGGAGAAGCTCAGCAGCAAAGACGGCACTGTCCTCACCCTGTCCGTAGAAAACCAGGGGGAATCCCCCGTCCTTCTGACGGCGGACCTGGATTTTGACCACAAAGTCACGGTAGCGCCGGGGCAGACCGGGGTGCTGGCCCAAAAAGTCAGTGGCGTGCCGAAAACGTATCCGTTCGAGGTCCACGCAGAAGAGGCCGGAAGCCTTGTGGATGTGGTGTATGCTGTGACGCAAAGCACAACATAAGCCAGCAGCCCCCAGCGCACGAAGCTTGTGCGCTGGGGGCTGCTTTGCTGTGTGAGGTCCCTCGTGTTAGGTCCCGGCCTGGCCGCCGTTGTTGCTGTTGCCGGCGTTGCCGAGCAGGCTGCTCTCGCCGCTGATCTGCTTGCCGGAGCGAGACTGCTTCTGGCTCTGGGACTGCTGGGCCTTATTGCAGGGCTTGTGTTCCTTCTTCTGGCTCATGGTTGGGCATCTCCTTTCCAAAGACTTCAAGCCTAATATGCCCATTCTCTTGACGAAAAATCCGGTCCATGCGATAATAATACCAATCTGATCTACGAAAGCAGGTGCCCCCTATGGCAAGAAAGGTACTCATCGTAGAGGATGAGAGCAACATCGCCGAGCTCATCAACCTCTATTTAAAAAAAGAAGGCTACGAGACCATGATCGCCCCCGACGGCGGCAAGGCGCTGGAGCTATATCGCCTCTTCCGCCCCGATCTGGTCCTGCTGGACATCATGCTGCCCGTCATGGACGGCTGGGCGGTGTGCTCTAAAATTCGGGAGACGGACAAGACCCCCATCATCATGCTGACGGCCAAGGGCGAGACGATCGATAAGGTCGCCGGACTGGAAATGGGCGCAGATGACTATATCGTGAAGCCCTTCGAGATGAAAGAGCTGCTGGCCCGTGTCCACGCCGTCCTGCGCCGGCTGGGCGGGGACGAGGTCAAGGCCCGCCGCCTGACCTTTGACGGGCTGGTCATCGACCTGGACTCCTACGAGCTGGAGGTCAAGGGCAAGCGGGTGGATACGCCCCCGAAGGAATTGGAGCTGCTGTTCCACCTGGCCTCCTCCCCCAACCGGGTCTTTACCCGGAACCAGCTCCTGGACGAGGTCTGGGGCTTTGATTACTTCGGCGACTCCCGGACGGTGGATGTCCACATCAAGCGCCTGCGGGAAAAGCTGGAGGGCGTGAGCGACCAGTGGTCCCTCAAGACCGTCTGGGGCGTGGGCTATAAGTTCGAGCTGCACAACAATTAAACGAAAGCAAACGCCATGAAACGAATGAAAAGTATGTATGTCCGGCAGGTGGCCATCTTGTTGGGGCTGACCTTTCTGTGCATGGTGCTGTTGGGCGTGGGCTTCTTTAGCCTCTCCTACCGCTACCAGCTCCAGGAAATTCAGACCACCCTGGACCGAAACGCCGGCTTTATCTCCAGCTACGCCGACGCCGCCCTGACCAAGGGCGGGAGCCTCACGGATGAGTCGTTTGTCAACTACATCCACTCCGTCGTCCTGCTCACCGACACGACCGTTTTGGTCTGCGACACCGACGGCCAGGTCCTCTGCGCCGCCGGGTCGAACCTGAATCAGGAGGCCTTCAACACGCCCCTGCAAAATCTCTACGTCCCCAGCTGGGCAGTCAACCAGCTGCTCCGGGGCCGCGAGTACAGCGGCATGACGACCTTCAACCAGCTGCTTAACAGCCGGTGTTATCTCACCAGTGAAGTCCTCTCCCCTCTCACCCAGGACCCTACGGACCCCGCTGACCTCGTCCCCTCCGGGATGGCGACGGGCTTCCTCTTCGTGGCCGCTGACGCCACCAGTGTGTCTGAATTTTTACACAGCACATTACAGCTCTTCCTCATCACGGCCATGGTCGTGCTGCTTATCTCTCTCATCATCTGCTCCATCACCGTCCAGCGCATGGTGGAGCCGCTCAAGGGCATGTGCGCCTTTGCCCACAAATTCGCCCACGGCGAGGTGGACACCCGCGTGACGGAATACGCCAACCGGGATGACGAGATCGGCGAGCTGGCCATCGCCTTCAACGCCATGGCCGACTCCCTGGCCCAGGCGGAACAAAAGCGCAGTGAGTTTGTCGCCAACGTCTCCCACGAGCTGAAAACGCCCATGACAACGATCGCAGGCTTTGCCGACGGCATCTTAGACGGCACCATCCCGCCGGAGAAGGAGCGGGAGTCCCTGCAAGTCATCTCGTCGGAGACGCGCCGTCTCTCCCGCCTGGTGCGGCGGATGCTGGAACTGTCCCGCCTGCAATCCTCGGAACGGGTGTCGGCGCAGGAGCAGTTCGACGCGGCGGAATTGCTCATCCGGGTCCTGGTCAGCCTGGAAGCCAAGATTACAGAAAAAGATCTGGACGTAGAGACCGAGCTGCCCGACGGCCCCGTGATGGTCTGGGGTGACCCGGACGCGGTGACGCAGGTCTGCTACAACCTGCTGGACAACGCCGTAAAATTCTCCTTCCCCAAGGGGAAGCTGACCCTCAAGATCACATCCAAGGCCGGGAAAGCCTACATTTCCATCGGCAACCAGGGCGAGACCATCCCCCCCGACCAGCTCAGCCATATCTTCGACCGCTTCCACAAGGCCGATTCCTCCCGCTCGACCCACAAGGACGGCGTGGGCCTGGGCCTCTACATCGTCAAGACCATCCTCAACACCTACAAAGAGGACATCACCGTCACCAGCCAGGACGGGTTTACCGAGTTTACTTTTACCCTGTCCGAAGTTTGATCCACATATATAAAAAATGGCCCCGGCGCGGTTTCGATCCCAGCGCCGGGGCCTTGCTATCTTCTCTGAATGTTAGGAGCGCACCTCAAAGCGGGACGAGCAAGCTTTACAGGTGACCTCAATTTTCCCCAACCCCCTGGGGACCCGCATGGACTGGCCGCAGGTGGGACACTTGAAGTAGTAATAGACTTTGTCCGTTTTGATCCCCTTGCGGCCCCGCTTCCAGCGGCCGATCGACCGGAAGAGGGCATAGAAACGGGCGTTTTCCATCTGCCGCTTCTCCTGGTTCTTGGACAGCAGGCGGAAGAGCAGGTACACCAGCACCACCCCCGCCGGGATGAGCAGGGGCAGGAAAAACCGCCCAAGGGCCGCCAGGATCAGAAAGAGGACGAGCCAGAAGAGGCTGTATGCGTCAAAGCCTGGGTGCCGCTGAAAAAATGATTGTTTGGGCTGTTCCATCGGCCCACCTCCCTGTGGTCAACATCTGTCTTTTGCCGGGCGCACCCGGACCTCTCCGGACGAAAGCGTCCGCTCCGTGCCGTCGGCCTCCCGGACCCGGAGGGAAAAGTCCTGGTCCAGGTCCAAGGCCAGCGCCGTGCGGGTCTGGTTTCCCTCTAACACTGTAATTTCCTTCCCCAGGACGAGGGAACGCTTGCGGTAGTCCTCGAAAAAGGGGCGCTGGGCAAGGTTCGGGTAAAACTCGAAAAAGTGATTCAGAATGGCCCCGGCCAGTTGGCTCCGACCTTCTATCCCCTGGGGGCGTTCGGCAAAGACGGAACCGGCCTCCGGCAGGTCTTCGGGGAAGCCCCCCTCCGGCGGGAAGCAGTTCACGCCGATGCCGACGATGGCGTATTGCAGGCCGCCGGTCTCCAGGTCCAAGGCCCCCTCGGTCAGGATGCCGCAGACCTTTTTGCCCCGGCAGAACACGTCGTTGACCCACTTGATCTCCGCCGGGACCCCGGCGCAGTCCTCGATGGCCAGGGCAACCGCAGCGGCAGCGCAGGTGGTCAGCAAGAGGGCGTCTTTCGCTGAAAGCTGGGGGCGGACCAAAAAGCTCAGGTAGAGTCCCGTATCCGGGGGAGAGAAAAACGTGTGGTCCCGTCTGCCCCGCCCGGCCGTCTGCGCGGCGGCGACCAGGGCCAGGCCCTCCGGCTCCCCGGCCTCTGCCCGCTGGCGGAGGAGGGTGTTGGTGGAGGAAACAAGCTGCTCCACCTCCAGGCGCAGCTGGGGGACAGTGAGATACTGCGCGATGCTCTGGGCGGATAAAATGGCGCTGTCTTTGGCCAGACAGTAGCCCCGCTTGGAGGCGGCCTCGATGGGGTAACCGCTCTCTCGGAGCTGCTGGATGGCTTTCCAGACGGCGCTGCGGCTGACCGCTAATTTCTGGGCCAGGGCCTCGCCGGAGAAGTACGTCCCCCGGTTGGCCTCCAGGGCTTCCAACACCCGGTCTTTTACTTGCATGGGATCAACTTCCCTTCTGAATTTTGTCCATGTGGTTCAGGACGGCTTGGGCGCATTGGCCGGTGAAGAAGCCCGTGACCAGGCCCGCCAGCAGCAGGACGGGGGCATAGAGGGCGATGGCGGCCGTCCCCGACACCCAGACGGCCACGGCCAGCTGGCCGACGTTGTGGCCGACGGCGCCGAGCATACTCATGACCCAGATGTGGCGGCGGTCAATGAGGGGCTTCACCAGGCACATGACCACCCAGCACAGCACGCCGCCGGCCATGCTGTAAAGCATCCCCATCATGTTGCCTACAATGAGGTTGCCCAGGAAGATGCGGACGACCAGGATCGCCCCCGCCTCCCGCCAGCCCAGGGTCCACAGGGCGAAGAGGGTAATGACGTTGGCGACCCCCAGCTTCACGCCGGGAATGGCGATGGGGATGGGGATCTGCGCCTCGATGAGGAAGACGATCATGGAAATGGCCGTGAGCATGGCCATGGTGGTCAGTTTTTTGATGTTCATGGGCTTACGACACTCCGTCCAGCTGGTTGTTCTGTTCGCCGCCGCCGACCACCTGGACCACCAGCTTGTTGGGCAGGCAGGCGATGGGGTCGTTGGTCTGGTCCGTCGCGCCCTTGCGCACGCAGACCTGGTCGGGACAGCTGGCCTCGCTAACCCGAACCGTCCCGCCGGAGATGACGACGATGTTATAGCCCCCGTTGTCGCTGTCGAAGCGGAGGGTCTGGTCCTCGTCCAGGGGGTACAGGCCCACGGTCTCGCCGTTCTGCGTCACCTGCACGGCCCCGCCGGTGTGGCGGTTGCCATGGACCAGGATCATGCCAAGAATGGCTGCGGCGGCGATGACGGCGATGAGGACCATCCAAAAGCCCAAGGGCTTTGTTTTTTTCGGTTCCATAGCAGTTACCTCCAAGGGGTATGGCTGTGAGGATAAAAGTAATTGTATTTTACTGCATTTCGGGGGGAATGGCAAGAGGCTAGGTACCTTTGTCAATACTCCCCAAAATCCCCCCGGAAAAGCGGCTTGATTCCGTACCCCTCCTGTCTTGACAAGCGGCAGATACTTTCGTATACTAAATTCATACAAGATAGAGGCGCGGCATTGATCAGTACCGCTCGTTTCCCCGGCAGGTCTCCGGGAGCGGGAAAGGAAACGCCGCCGAAGGGTCCCTCCGGTGCCTGCCGGGGCGATGCCTGGGCCGTCAGAAAATATCTGACGGACTGCCATTGGGTCAAATCAGTGGAGCGCTATCCTGGGAACAACAGAGAAATCAGGGGTCCAAGCCCCATCCCCATTTTGTTGATCACCATGGACCTGCTTCAGGCCCGTGGTTTTTTTCGCGCTTTCCCCGTTCCTATCCGCCCATGAAATACAATGAAAAGAGGAGACACCATGAAAAAGATTCTTGCACTGACCCTGGCTCTGGTGCTCGCGCTGTCCCTGTGCGCCTGCGGCGGCGGCAACGCTGACACCACGACCACCGACAACGGCGACGCTGCCGACACCGCTACCGTGGAAATCCCTCCTGTCGAGGACCTGACCGGCACCGACACCAGCACCATCCCCGGCGTGGAGGACGGCGTGCTGACCGTCGGCATGGAGTGCACTTACGCCCCCTACAACTGGACCCAGACCGACGACTCCAACGGCGCTGTGCCCATCGTGAACAACCCCGGCTCCTATGCCAACGGCTATGACGTGATGATCGCCCAGCGTATCTGCGACACCTACGGCTGGAAGCTGGAAGTCCAGGCCATCGAGTGGGACGGCCTGATCCCCGCCCTGAACGCCGGCACCATCGACGCCGTCATCGCCGGCCAGTCTATGACTGCCGGGCGTATGGAGCAGGTCGACATGGCAGGCCCCTACTTCTACGCCTCCATCGTGTGTGTAGCCAAGAAAGGCAGCGAGCAGGCCAAGGCCAAGGGCATCAGCGAGCTGACCGGCACCTGCACTGCTCAGAGCGGCACCATCTGGTACACTGACTGTCTGCCTCAGGTCGAGGGCGCTCAGATCATGGCACAGTCCGAGAGCGCTCCCGCCATGATCATGGCTGTTGAGTCCGGCACCGTGGACTTCATCTGCACCGATATGCCCACCGCCATGGGTGCCTGCACCACCTACTCTGACCTGGCCATCCTGGACTTCTCCAACAGTGAGGACAACTTCAAGGTCGATGAAGGCCAGATCAACATCGGCATCTCCGTTGTCAAGGGCAACACCGAGCTGAAGGACGCCATGGACAAGGTCCTGGCTCCCCTGAACGCCGACATTTTCAACGCCATCATGAACCAGGCCATTGCCGTTCAGCCCACCATCTAATTTGATTCCCTGATTCGACATTTACTCCAAATGACCCCAGTATCCGGCCCTGTTTTTGCAGGGTCGGATACTGCAACTTCCAGAGAAAGGAAACCGCTGACCCATGGACAAACTTATGCAGCTGGGCTACGATATGTCCAGGCTCTGGGCCAAGTATTGGCCCGACTACATGACCGGCATCCGCAACACGCTGATCGTCGCGGTCATCGCCACGCTGGTGGGCTGTATCATCGGCCTCATCTGCGGCATCTTGAACACCATTCCCTACACAAAGAGCGACGCCGTGGGCAAGCGGTTCATCCTGAAGCTGATCCGGGTGATCGTCCGCATCTACGTGGAGGTCTTCCGCGGCACCCCCATGATCCTGCAAGCCGTATTCATCTACTACGGCCTGCCCTACTTCTCCGGCGGAGCGATCTCGTTTAAGGGCAGTACCGGCGTTTGGATGGCTTCGCTCATCGTCGTGTCCATCAACACCGGCGCTTATATGGCCGAGTCCGTCCGCGGCGGCATCATCTCCGTGGACCCCGGCCAGACCGAGGGCGCCAAGGCCATCGGCATGACCCACTTCCAGACCATGGTCCATGTGATCCTGCCCCAGGCCTTCCGCAATATCATCCCCCAGATCGGCAACAACTTCATCATCAACATCAAGGACACCTCCGTCATGTTCGTCATCGGCTTCATCGAGTTCTTCGCCGTCCACCGCAACATCGTCGGCCTGAACCTGATGTACTTCCCCTCCGCTACCATCGAGATGATCGGCTACCTCTGCCTGACCCTGGCCGCCTCCATCCTCCTGCGCGTGCTGGAAAAGAAGATGGACGGCAACGACAGCTATGAGCTGGTCCAGGTGGACGCCCTGACCATGTCCGCCGGGACCTACAGCCATCCCAGCAAGGGTACCCCCTTTGACGAGCGCAACCCCGAAGCAGTCAAGTCCATGCTTCGCGAGGACCTGCGCCGCCAGGCCGAGCGCGACGCCGCCATCCGGGAGGGCCAGAAAGCAGAGACCCGCCGCTCCCACGGGGAGCGCAACCACCAGGACGGAGGTGAGCAGTAATGACAGACGAACGCATCCTACAGGTCAACCACCTGTCCAAGTCCTTCGGCAAGCACGAGGTGCTGCGGGACATCGACTTTACCGTGAACAAGGGCGACGTGACGTCCATCATCGGGGCCTCCGGCTCCGGCAAGTCCACGCTGCTGCGGTGTATCAACCTCCTGGAGACCCCCACCAGCGGGGAAATTCGCTTCCACGACGAAAACATCCTCTCCCGCAAGGGCGGGGCAGCGGCCTACCGGACGAAGGTCGGCATGGTCTTCCAGTCCTTCAACCTCTTCAACAACATGACCGTGCTGGAAAACTGCCTGGTCGGCCAGACCAAGGTCTTAAAAAAGGACCCCAAGGAGGCGGAAGAGGTCGCCATGAAGTACCTGACCAAGGTCGGCATGGCCCCCTACATCAACGCCCGCCCCCGGCAGCTCTCCGGCGGCCAGAAGCAGCGCGTGGCCATCGCCCGCGCCCTAGCCATGGACCCGGAGGTACTGCTCTTCGACGAGCCGACCTCTGCCCTGGACCCCGAAATGGTCGGTGAAGTGCTCTCCGTCATGCGGGACCTGGCCAACGAGGGCCTGACCATGCTGGTCGTGACCCACGAGATGGCCTTCGCCAGGGACGTCTCCAACCACGTCGTCTTCATGCGCGACGGCGTCATCTGGGAGGAAGGCTCCCCCCAGCAGATCTTCGTCGATCCCCAGCGGGAGGAGACAAGAGACTTCCTCTCCCGCTTCATGGAGCGCTGAGCCACCCCTACAACACTATACAAAAAGGACCTGCACTCGTTGAGAAAAACAAGCGCAGGTCCTTTTCCTACTCTGCTTTGCTACCCCACTCTGGTGAGCAATACTTTTGCAGCCGACCGGGCAAAGAGCCTGGCCCCGGCTAGGGCCTCGTCCAGCGTGTTCCCATGGCTGCCCACCTCCACCAGGAGGGAGCCTTTGGTCATCTGCTGGTTAAAGCGGGCCGTCCGCAGGGTGATGGGCCGGGCCAGTCCCGGCCAGAGGGAATTCATCTGCTGCTGCAATTCCATGGCCAGGGCCATGTGCTCTGTCCAGTCCGGGAACACCGCCCCCGCGTCGTCACTGCCCACCAAAAGCATGACCTGGGCCGTCTTCACCCCGTCGATCTGCAAGACCGGCTTGTAGACCGTCCCGTCCGCCCCGACCAGCGCATCCCGGTGGACATCCAGGACCATTTGAAGGGTGGGATACTGGGCCAGATATTGCGCAGCCGCCGCTTTCGACCGCTCGTAGGCCCCGTTGTAATCGGGATAGTCATAGAGATTCGTGTCGTGGATGACGCGCAGGCCCATTTCTTCAAAAATTCGTGTGATCTCCTCCCCTACTTTTATGATATTATAAGAGGGATCGGTGGTCCGGGCCGTGCCGCTCTCCTGGTAGGGCGCGGCGCTGTCCTGGGCGTAGGCTTCGGTGGAGTGGGTGTGCAGGATCAGGATCTGCGGCCCCGCCTCCGCCGGCTGAAAGTGCAGGCTGGAGCCGGCCTGGGCAATGGCTGCTAAGTCCACCGTTTTTTCTGTGCGGTTGAACAAAGAAATGCCCTGGGCGTTGACGTACTCCGTCCCGCTGCCGGAGAGGGTGCGTTCTTCCACTTTGTCCGGGGTAATTGGGGATAAGTTCGGTGTTTCCCCGATCTCTTCCGGCGGGGTGGTCTCCTCTGCCGTGCCGCTGTCCGCGTGCCCGGCGGCGGCTTGGGCCAGCAGGGCAGAATCCGCCAGCAAAATGCGCTGCCAGAAGGACAGGGCCTGTCCGCCCGGTGCATCCGCCTGCGTCTGTTGTTCCAGCAGATAGGCCGCGGCCTGCTCCGGCAGCGGCGGCAGACCGGCGGCCACCGCCGCCATCCCCACGCCCGCCAGGGCCAGGATCCCCGCCACGCCCCGGCGCAGCAGGCGGGCTGCGCCCCGTTTGGCTGCCTTTGGTTTCATTGGCATCACTCCCGTATGCCATCAGCCTATGCCCCGGTGGACAGGTTCAGAACCAGACCTGTCCCCAAGATCCCCAAGACCATTCTGCCCCAGGAGGTGCCCCTGTGAAAAAGCTCTGGACTTCTCCCCTCGTCTCCTTCTTTCGGGAGGCGATCCTGCTCTATTTCAGCCGCCGGGTGCCCCAGGCGGCGGCCTGCCTGGCCTATTTCGTGATCCTGGCCGTGTTCCCGGTGCTCATCTGCGTGTCCTATATTCTGGGCCTGGTGAACATCGACGTGGGGAGCCTCATCGGCCAGCTCCAGACCATCCTGCCCCAGGCGGCGCTGGATGTTTTGGAGAGCTACCTGCGCTACATCGCCATCCACCGCAGCCCCGGCCTGTTTTTGGCAGGGCTGGCGGGCTGTTGGTTCTCGGCCGCCGCGGCCTTTCGGACCATCACACGGGTCATTTTGGATATGTATGATGACGTGTCTCAGTCCATGGTGCGGGGCATGGTGGTCAGCATCCTGTTCCCCTTTGGCCTGCTGCTGACCGTGGACCTGTCCATCATGGTTGTGGTCACGGGGCAGCGGACGCTCCGGGCCATTGCGGAGCATTTTCCCTTCTGGGACCGGATGCTTGACGTGTGGTCATGGACCAGATACGTCCTGCTCTTCGCCATCTTCTGCCTCTTCCTCATGGCGGTCTTAAACATGGCCGCGCCCTTTGGGACGCCCCGGCTGCCCATGTTGGTGACGAGCTTGGTCTCGGCCTTTGCGCTGGTGGTGGCGTCGGGGATCTTCTCCTGGTTCCTCAGTATGTCCACGCGCTACTCGCTGGTGTATGGGAGCCTGGTGTCGCTGATCATCCTGCTGGTGTGGCTGTATCTCTGCGGGCAGATCTTGTTTTTGGGCATCGTGTTTACCAGCGTTTGGTATAAGAAGCGTCGGCACAGAAAATGACCGCCGCAAAGCCTCCCCCGCCCCTTGTATCCCCCTGGGGATTGTGATATAATGTACTATCACAAATTATGTCATCTGCCCGGAGGGTACGACTATGCGTCAGCAAACCTTTCAAAAAGCGCTTTCCCGGCTGACGGACACGGGCTTTCGCCTGTTTTTCGTCACTGGGTTGGTCTTTGCCGTTCTCACCGGCCTGTATAACATTTGGCTCTGCATGGCGGAGCTGGTGGTCCTCTTGGTCCTGTATCTCTACTTCCAGTCCGGCGCCATCCGCCGGAAGCAGGAGGCGATGGATTACCTGGACCACCTGGCCAGCGGGGTGGACAACGCCTCCCGTCGGACCATGCTCTCCAGCCCCATGCCCATCGCCATTTTCCGGCCGGATACGGACGACATCATCTGGAGCAACGAGCGCTTTCTTCACCTCACCGGCGACCCGGACCACCTCTTCGAGACGAAGCTCTCCGCCCTGGTCCCCGCCTTTCAGTGCCAGTGGCTGCTGGACGGCGAGCACCTCAGCCCGGAGCCGGTGCCTGTGGGAGAAAAGCTCTATCTGGTCTACGGCAACCTGGTCTGCACCGGGGAGCAGGACAGCTTTCTGGCCACGACCTATTGGGTGGACGTGACCCAATACGCGACAGTAGCCGCCAAGTTCGACGCCACCCGCTCCGTCGTGGGCATCTTACAGGTGGACAACTACGAGGACCTCAGCCGAGGCCTGGAGGAGGGCGAACGGGCCGTGATGCGGTCTGAGCTGAACAACCGCCTCTCCGCTTGGCTGGACCCTTCGCAGGGGCTTTTATGCCGCTATGACCGGGACCACTATCTGCTGCTGGTGGAGGCCGCGCAGTTCCAGGTCTTCTGCCGGAAGAAGTTCTCCCTGCTGGATGAGATCCGCCAGGTGCAAAGCCCCAACGGGGTCGCCGCCACCCTCTCCATCGGCTTCGGCCGCAACGGGGAGACCCCCCGGCAGCTCCACGAATACGCCTCCCTGGCGCTGGACATGGCCCTCAGCCGGGGCGGCGACCAAGTGGTAGTCAAAGACGGCAACGACTTTTCCTTCTTCGGCGGCCGCTCGAAAGAGACCGAGCGCCGGACCAAGGTCAAGAGCCGCGTGGTGGCTTCCGCCCTGTCGGAGCTGCTGGCCAGCACCCACCAGGTCATTGTGATGGGGCACAAATACCCCGACCTGGACGTACTGGGAGCCGTGGCCGGCGTGTGCGCCATTGCCCGGAAAAAAGACGTGCCCATCAAGGCCGTTCGCGCCCCCTCCCCCTATCCTTCCGAGGAGCAGACGAAGCAGCTGGCCTCCCTGCCGGAGTACCAAGGCATCTTCATCCCGCCGGATGAGGCCATTCGCCTGGCCAAGCCCACCAGCATCGTCGTGGTGGTGGACACCAACCGGCCGGAACAGACCCAGGTGCCGGAGCTGCTGACCTCCGGGGCCAGGATCGTGGTCTTCGACCACCACCGGCGGGCGGCTTCCTACATCGAAAAGCCCGCTCTGAGCTTCCACGACCCCTACGCCTCCTCCGCCAGCGAGCTGGTGGCGGAGCTGGTGCAGTATATTCTGGACAACGGCGACCTCAAGCGCCAGGAGGCCGAGGCCATGCTGGCCGGCATCGTGCTGGACACCAAGAACTTCACCATGCGCACCGGCAGCCGGACCTTTGAGACGGCGGCCTTCCTCCGCAAGGCCGGGGCCGACACCGCCCTGGTCCACAAGTTCTTCCAGCATGACCTGCGGGATACCGTGACCAAGATGCAGATCATCCAGGGGGCCCAGACCTACCGCGGCTCCATGGCCATCGCCCTGACCGACCGACCTGTGGGCCGGGCCATTGCAGGGCAGGCGGCGGACGAGATGCTGAACATCGCCGGCATCGAGGCTTCCTTCGTGCTCTTCCCGGAGGCGGGGCAAGCCTATCTCTCCGCCCGGTCGGGGAGCAACGTGAACGTCCAGGTCATCAGCGAGATGCTGGGCGGCGGCGGCAACGCCACCACCGCCGGGGCCCAGTTCCCCGGCAAGACCACGGAGGACGTGCTGCCCCTGCTGAAAGAGACCATCGACAATTACTTCGACGACGAGGCATAATTTCGTATCGTTACCATTCTTTTTTAGTTTTCCCTTTTGCAAACATCCTCATCCTACGAGATCGAGATAGAAATTTTGGAGGTACAACACCATGAAAGTGATCTTACAGAAAGACGTCAAGGGCCAGGGCAAGCGGGGCCAGCTGGTGAACGTTTCCGACGGCTACGCCCGCAACTTCCTCTTCCCCAAGAATCTGGCCGTGCCCGCCAACGCGGACAACATGAACAAGATGATCATGCAGGACAAGGCCAAGAAGGCCCAGATGGCCGCCGAAAAGGCCGAGGCCGAGGCCATTGCCGAGAAGCTCAAGGCCGTGGTCGTGAAGATCCCCGCCAAGGCCGGCACCGGCGGCCGTCTCTTCGGCGCCGTGACCAGCAAGGAGATCTCCGAGGCGCTCCAGGCCCAGTGCGGCCTGAACGTGGCCAAGACCAAGATCGTCCAGGACGAGCCCATCAAGAGCTTCGGCACCTATCAGCTCAAATGCAAGCTGGGCTATGAGATCACCGGCACCCTGAACGTGGTGGTTTCCGAGGAGAAATAAGAAACTTCCCTGAGAGATAGGTGAATCCGATGGACGAATCCTCTTTACTTCTCCGCCAGATCCCCCACAGCGTTGAGGCTGAGCAGTCGGTCCTGGGGGCCATGCTCATCGACCCCCGCTGCATCCCCAACGTGGTGGAGCAGCTCACCGGCGAGGACTTCTATCTGAAGCCCAACCGGGATATTTATGAGACCATCTACACCATGTTCAGCTTCTCCGCCACCATTGACCCGGTGACGGTGCTGGACCAGATGAAGTTGCGGGGGGTCTACGATGAGAACACCACCAGCAACTACCTGCTCCAGCTCATGGAGATCACCCCCACCGCCGCCAATGTCTCCGAGTACATCCGCATCGTCAAGGACAAGGCGCTCCTGCGCCGCATCTCCGAGACGGCGGGGGAACTCACGACCCTGGTCCAGGAGGGGGGCGAGACGGCCCAGGCCGTCCTCGACCTGGCAGAACAGCGCATCTACGCCATCCGTCAGGGGAAGTCCTCCCAGGGCTTGGAGCCTCTTTCCAAGATTTTGGTGGATGTGTTCGACCGGCTGCAAGAGCTGTCCATGTCCGGCTCCGACGTACCCGGCATGGCGACCGGCTTTGCCGACCTGGACCGGACCCTCACGGGCTTTCACGGCTCCGAGCTCATCCTATTGGCCGCCCGGCCCGGCATGGGCAAAACGTCCTTTGCCCTGAACGTCCTGCTCCACGCAGGCAAGTTCTCCGGCAAGAGCGTGGTCTTCTTCTCCCTGGAAATGAGCCGGGAGCAGCTGGCCACCCGTCTCATCTCCAACGAGGCCTTTCTGGACAACAAAAAGCTGATGACGGGCAAGCTCTCCCCCGACGATTGGGACAGCGTGACCGTGGCCTCCACGGCCCTGGCCCACACGAAAATTTTCATTGACGACAACCCCTCCCTCTCCGTGGCGGACATGAACGCCAAATGCCGCCGGGTGGAGGATTTGGGGCTGGTGGTCATCGACTACTTACAGCTGATGCAGTCCTCCGGCAGCGGCACCCGGTACGCCGGGGAGAACCGCCAGCAGGTGGTGGCAGACATCAGCCGTTCCCTGAAAATCATGGCAAAGGAGCTCCACGTACCGATCCTGTGCCTGTCCCAGCTCTCCCGTGCCAACGAGAGCCGCTCGGACAAGCGCCCGATGCTCTCGGACCTGCGAGAGTCCGGGGCCATCGAGCAGGATGCCGACGTGGTCATGTTCCTGTATCGAGACGACTATTATAACAAGGACAGTGACAAGCATAATCAGGCCGAGTGCATCATCGCCAAAAACCGCCGGGGGGAGACCACCACCATCCCCCTCCAGTGGCTGCCGGAGTTCACTGCCTTTTCCTCAATGGAGCGGAAATATGAAGAACCCTATTGATCTGGCCGCCGAAGCAGCGGCATTTGCTGACCAGTATCAGATGCTTCCCCAGGGAAGCACGGTTTTGTGCGCCGTGTCCGGGGGAAAAGACTCGATGGCGCTGCTGTCCGTGCTGCAGACGTTGGCGCCGGAGCGCAACCTCATGATCCACGCGGCGCACTTCAACCACCAGCTCCGGGGCGAAGAGTCCCAGCGGGACGAGGACTTCGTCTCGAAATGGTGCGCCGACCACAACATTCCCCTGACCATCGGCAGCGGGGACGTGGCCCAGGCCGCCCAGGAGCAGGGCAAGGGCATCGAAGAGACCGCCCGCGCCATGCGCTACGGCTTTCTCACCGAGACGGCCCAGGAGGTCGGGGCGGAAAAGATCGCCACGGCCCACAACGCCGACGACAACGCCGAGACCGTCCTGCTGCACCTGGTCCGCGGTTCGGGCCTGGACGGTTTGACCGGCATCCCGCCGGTGCGGGGCATTTTGATCCGGCCCCTGCTGGGCGTGCCGCGCATCGACATCGAGGTCTACTTAGCCCAGGAGAACATCCCCCACGTGGAGGACAGCTCCAACCAAGACACGAAATTTGCCCGCAACCGGATCCGGCAGGCGATCCTGCCCGTGATGAAGGACTTAAACCCCGCCTTTGTTTCGACCTTGTCCGCCAACCTGGTCCACCTACGGGAGGACCGGGAGCTGCTGCACGACATGGCCGAGAGCGTCACCTGCGAGGCCTTGGTGGAGGACGGCAAGGTCTCCATCCAGGCCGCTTCCCTGGCGGACCTGCCCCACCCCATTGCCGCCCGCGCGGTGAAGCAGCTGCTGGCCAAGGCCGGGCGCTTCCAGGTCTCGGCGGTGCACATCGACCAGATCATCGAGCTGGCCACCGGGGAGACCCCCTCGGCCAACCTGAACCTGCCGGAGGGCCTGTTCGCCTGGCGGGAGTATGAGAACCTGGTGATCTGCCCGGCGGAGGCCATCCCCCCGTCGTTTTCCCTGCGGCTGCTGACCGGCCCCGGCGTGTTCGCGCTGGACAACGGCTGGCAGATCGAGATCGAGGAGACCACCTGCCCGGAGATCCCCGCCCAGGAGGAATATGAGTGGGACATCGACCGGGAGAGCGTGACCTTCCCCCTGGTCCTCCGCGCCCGCCAGCAGGGCGACCAGCTGCGTCTGCCCGGACGGCGGACCAAGACCCTGAAAAAATGGTTCATCGACGAAAAGATCCCCCGGCAGCACCGGCAGAGCGTGCCCGTGCTGGCCGATGAGACGGGCCTGCTGGCTGCCGCCGGCCTGGGCCCCAACTTCCCCCGTGTGGCCACCCCCGGCCACCCCGCCCTGCACATTCGCCTGACCCCGAAACAGAGAGAGGAGAACGAATTAGTATGATGGAACAGGATATGCAAGAGATCCTTTTCACCCCGGAGGCCCTGGCCCAGCGGGTGAAGGAGCTGGCCGATCAGATCACCCAGGATTACGCTGGGAAAAGCCCCCTGATCGTGGGCACCCTGCGCGGCTCCTTCGTGTTCATGGCAGATCTGGTGCGCCAGATCAATTTGCCCCTCACCGTTGATTTCCTGTCCGCCTCCTCCTATGGCTCCGGGACGGAAAGCTCTGGCCATGTAAAGCTGAAGCTGGACCTGGCCGACGACATTTCCGGGCGGGATGTGCTGATCATTGAGGACATCGTGGACTCCGGCAACACCCTCTCCAAGCTCCTGCCGGAGCTGCAAAAGCGCGGCCCTGCCTCCCTCAAGGTCTGCGCCCTGCTGGATAAGCCGGAGCGCCGGGTATTGCCCTTCCAGGCCAATTACGTGGGCTTCACCATCCCCGACGCCTTTGTGGTGGGTTATGGGCTGGACTTTGACCAGCACTATCGCCAGCTACCCTACATCGGCGTCCTAAAGCCCAGCGTATACGAATAACCGCCCTCCCCCCCGCGGGCGTGATCCCGGGGCGGGAGATCCCCGGCCCCTCAAAGGAGTGAGTTCCATTTGAAACCAAACACAAATCCCTTTCGCGGTCTGATCCTGGTGCTGTTCGTGGTGGCCCTGGTCTTCTGCGGGACCAGCATTTACCGCACGGCCTCGGCCCACCAGCAGACGGACCGGGTGTACTCTGACATCCGCACGCTGTTCGAGCAGGAAAAGGTCGACCGCTTCACCGTAGATGACAACAACAACCTGACCATCACCCTGAAAGAACCTGTGGACGGCAGCCGCATCGTTGTCTACTCCATTTACAACTTCCAGCTGTTTTACGACGACTTCAATGATCTCGTTGTCAAACAGTATGAGAGCGGCATCCTCAGCAGCTATGACTACCCCGACAGCCCCTCTCCGGCCTGGATGAGCACCATCCTGACCTGGGTGGTGGTGCTGGCCGTGATGGCCATCCTGTGGTATTTCCTGTTCCTGCGCCGGGCCCAGGGCGGCGGGGGCGGCCCCTCCGCCAGCCAGTTCGGCAAGGCCAAGGCCCGCACCCTGGCTGAGACGGGCCGCACCGTCACCTTCGACGACGTGGCCGGGGCCGACGAGGAAAAGGAAGAGCTGGCTGAGATCGTGGACTTCCTGCGCCAGCCCGCCCAGTACACCCAGCTGGGTGCCCGCATCCCCAAGGGCGTGCTGCTCGTGGGCCCTCCGGGTACCGGTAAGACCCTGCTGGCCCGCGCTGTGGCCGGGGAAGCAGGGTGTCAGTATCTGTCCATCTCCGGCTCCGACTTTGTGGAGCTGTATGTGGGCGTGGGTGCTTCCCGCGTGCGCGACCTGTTCGAGCAGGCCAAGAAAAGCTCCCCCGCCATCGTCTTCATCGACGAGATCGACGCCGTGGGCCGCCAGCGCGGCGCAGGTCTGGGCGGCGGTCACGACGAGCGTGAGCAGACCCTGAACCAGCTCTTAGTCGAGATGGACGGCTTCGCCTCCAACGAGGGCGTCATCGTCCTGGCCGCCACCAACCGGGCGGACATCCTGGACCCCGCCCTGCTGCGTCCCGGCCGGTTCGACCGGCAGATCTACGTCGGCCTGCCCGACATCAAGGGGCGGGAGGAGATCCTTCGCGTCCACGCCCGCAACAAGCCCTTGGCAGAGGACGTGGACCTGCGGACCATCGCCCAGGCCACCGTCGGCTTCACCGGCGCAGACCTGGAAAACCTGCTCAACGAGGCCGCCCTGCTCTCCGCCAGAGAAAAACGGCCCTTCATTCGCATGGATGTGATCCACGAGGCCATGCTGAAGGTCATTGCAGGCCCGGAAAAGAAGAGCCGCGTCGTGCCCCCCCACGCCAAGAAGCTCACCGCCTATCACGAGGCCGGCCACGCCGTGGTCATCCACGAGCTCAAGACCCAGGACCCCGTGCATCAGATCACCATCATCCCCCGCGGTCCCGCGGGCGGCCTGACCATCTCCCTGCCCGAAGAGGACCGGATGTACCAGTCCCGCAAGGAATTGCAGGAGCGCATCTGTACCTGCCTGGGCGGCCGGGTGGCCGAGGAATTGGTGCTGGGCGACATCTCCACCGGCGCTTCCAACGACTTGCAGACGGCGACCTCCATCGCCCGCAGCATGGTGATGAAATACGGCATGAGCGACCGCCTGGGGGCCATCTCCTACGACAACGACCAGGAGGTCTTCATCGGCCGCAGCATGTCCCAGGCCCGCGCCTACTCCGAGGAGATCGCCGGGCTGATCGACGAGGAGATCAAGGCCCTGCTGGACACAGCCTACGCCCGCTGCCGCCAGATCCTCTCCGAGAACATGGACGCCCTGGAGCGCACGGCCCAGTATCTGCTGGAGTTTGAGACCATGTCCGCCGACGACTTCAAGCTGGTCTTCGACGATCCCGACGCCTTAGAGCAGCGCAAAGCCGAGGAGCGCACCCAGCGGGAGCGCGAGGAAAGCGAACGCGCCGCCAAGGAAGCCCGTCTGAAAGCCGAACGGGAAGCCGAGCGTCAGCGCCAGCAGGAGGTGGCCGAGGCCATCTTCCAGGGCGAGCCTCCCAAGGACCAAAAGCCCCCCCAGACGCCGGACCCCTTCTAACGCAACATCCAGTATATCTTACAGAATACAAAAACTCCGAGGTCTTATCAGGTATATCTGATAGAACCTCGGAGTTTTTCTATGATATAAATTTTATCAGTTGTATCTGATAAAACCTTGAAATTTATTTAGTACGTCAGGTATACCTGTCAAAATAATCTAAAGAACTCCCTTAAAAGCATTTCATCATTTGACAATCTTCGTTTCATCTAGTATACTTCTTTTCGTGGAAACCCAATGCCTGCAATCGTAGGCATTGCTCGGTAAAAGACGGTGCCTGACATCCCGCGTAGGCGGATGGAGGCGTGTATAGAGCCAACGCGGGAAATCTTCCCAAGGAGGTGATATACATAACACTTCAAACCTTTGCTGATTTGATGACCATACTGTGCGGCGTCGCTGCGCTGTTGGACATTTGGACAAGAAAGAAGTGAGCCGTCTGCTGCAACAGACGACTCACTGAGTTTTAGAGATTTCTCTCTTGGACAAGTAAGTTTATGTATGTGGCACCGTCTTGGTTTCCACATTTTTATTATAGCGACATTCGATTAAAATGTCAACATTCTGTTCCAGTGATCTCACTTGAACTTTTTCGTTACATCTTTGCCTGCCCGTCGTGATAGGCCTGACCGACCACGCCGCCCAGGAGGCGGTAGACGCGGCGGACCCGGTCATAGGCCAGGAAGTTGGCCTTGTCCGCGTCCACCAGGCCGTCCTCGCCCAGGATGGACTCATCGGCGCTCATGTTGACCACCCGGCCGATGACCCGCAGGCCGCCGGGGCCGTCGGTGATCTCGGCCACCTCGCACTCTAAGGTGAGGGGGAACTCCTCGAAGAGCGGGGCATCTACAAACTCGCTCTTGAGGGGATGCAGGCCCGCCCGGGCGATCTTATCCGGGGTGGTGTTGCCGGAAACGAGGCCGACGTAGTCCGCTTCCACCAGGTGGGCCTGGTCTGCAAAGCTGACGGTGAAGGCACCCTTCTTCCGCAGGTTGGCGGTGGTCTTGTGGCCCTCGGAGATGTTCAGCTCCACGTAGACGCTGCCGACCAGACCGCCCCAACCGACGTTCATGGCGTCGGGGGTCCCGTTTTCGTCATAGGTGCCGATCACCAGCACAGGCTGGGGATAAAACCCGATGTTCTGAAAATTCTTTCTCATGTTCTCTGTCTCCTTTTGAAATGAACTCAAAGCTGACGGCCCACGGTATAGGCCGAGCCGATGGCCGTCATCACACTGCCGACCTTGCCGCCGTCACCCACCTGGTAGACGGCCACGCCAGCGCCCTGCAATTCCTGGGCCAGAGAGGGGCGGGAAGCAAAGCCCACAGCCAGAACGATGTGATCGGCGGGGATCGCTTCCTCGGTGCCGTCAGCCGCAGTCGCCACAGCCCCCGTCTCCGTGACGCAGGTCAGGCGGGCGCCGGTCTTCAGGCTGACGTTCTGCTCGGCCAGCAGGTCCCGCAGCATGGAGCTGTTCATCTCCGGCACGGGGATGCCGGCGGATAAAATATCCGGCAGGGCTTCCAAAATCGTCACATGCTTGTCGGCCTGGGCGTAGCCCAGGGCCGTCTCACAGCCGACCAAGCCGCCGCCGACCACCAGGATGTTCTCGCCCGGCAGGTCCTTTCCGGTGAGGGCCGTGACGCAGTCCACAACGTTCTCGCGTTCGATGCCGGGGACCTTCGGCACGACGGGGGCTGCGCCCACGGCCAGGACCACCGCATCGGGCTTATGATACAGGACCGCCTGGGCGTCCAGCTTGGCCCCCAGCTCGATCTCTACATCCAGCTTCTTCAGCTGGCGCTGATACCACTGGTTCAGCTCGTTCAACTCTTTCTTAAAGTCGTGGGCCCCGGCGGGAATGAGATTGCCGCCCAGCTGGTTGCCCGCCTCGCAGAGGGTGACCTTGTGGCCCCGCAGCGCCGCACAGCGGGCGGCCTCCATCCCGGCCACGCCGCCGCCGACCACTAAGACATTTTTCTTGACCGCGGCAGGCGTCAGGTCAAAGCTGGCTTCCCGCGCCGCCTGGGGATTCACCGCGCACCCGGCTCGACGGCCGATCTTCAAGGCCCCGATGCAGCCCTGGTTGCAGCCGATGCAGGGGCGGATGTCCTCAGGACATCCCATGGCGACCTTTTGCGGATAGGCAGGGTCCGCCAGGGACGGACGGCCCAGCACGATGCCGTCAATGCTGCCCTCGGCCACGGCCTGGGCCGCCAGGTCGGGATCGTTCATGCGCCCGCCGCAGAGGATGGGGATTTTGACCGCCTCTTTCGCGGCCTTGGCCAGGGGCAGGACCCGGCCCTTTTCCATGTAGCAGGGGGGCGCGGCGTAATAGAAGGAGTCGTATTGGCCAAAGTCCACGCTCAGGCAGTCGTAGCCATAGGCTTCCAGACGCTTGGCGATCTCCAGGCCCTCTTCCAACGTCCGGCCTACCTCGTCCTCGCCGTGGAGGGAGGGGTGGTTGTAGCCCTTGATGTAGCTCTTGAGGGCCAGGCGCATGGACACGACAAAGTCGCTGCCACAGGCGGCCTTCACCCCGTCCAGGATCTCACGGGCACAGCGCAGGCGGTTCTCTAAGGCTCCGCCGTACTCGTCCGTCCGGTGGTTCATAAAGGTCATGGCGAACTGGTCCAGTAGGTAGCCCCAGTGCATGGCGTGGACCTCGATGCCGGGGAAGCCGCACTGCTTCAGCAGCACCGCCGTGGCGATCATCTGGTCGATCTTCTGCTTGATCTGATCCTTCGTCAGGGCGGGAGCGATGCGGGCCGGGTCGTGATAGTACGGGATCTCCGAGGGACAGAAGCAGCCCAGGGCGTTGCGTCCGTACCCCATGGACACCTGGGGCATCATCTTGGCCCCGTAGGCATCCAGGCGTTCCAGCAGCTCCACCGCCGAGCGCTGGAAGCTCTTGGGGGCTTTCAGAGGCTGCTTGCTGTCCAGAGGATGGACGGGGTCCACCAGCGTATCCGGGTGAAAGGCCCCGGTGAAAATGAGGCCAAAGCCGCCCTTGGCCCGCTCCTCAAAGTAGGCCAGGCCGTTCTCTGAGAACTCCCCAAAGGGGCCGTGGAGCGAGGGCAGGGTCAGGGGGCCGACGCAAAAGCGATTTTTGATGGTCAGCTTGCCGATCTGCAAGGGCTGTAACAGTGGTGCATAGGGAAACGTCATGGGTATCTTCCTCCTTATAATGTCCTTTCATAAAAATCCCAGGCATTTTTCCAGCACACCCGCTCGATCTGGCGGGGCGTGAAGCCGCCTTGTTCCAAGGCGCGGATGAGCCGGTCCATGTGACCGGCGTCTTCCAGCTCCAGGGGGCAGTCAATGCCGTCAAAATCCGAGCCGAGGGCGGCCAGCTCCTCCCCGCCCACGTCCATGACATGGCGGATGTGGCGGACGATGTCCCCCGTCCGGGAGACTTCATGCGGCCCCAAAAAGGCGGAATAGAAATTCACGCCCACCAGGCCGCCGTTGTCAGCCAGGGCCTTGAGCATCTCGTCGGTCAAATTCCGCCGGTGGTCCCGGAGAGCGCGACAGCAGGAATGGCTGGCCAGAAACGGCCGCTTGGCGTGGCGGGCCACGTCCCAGAAGCCGTCATCGCCCAGGTGGGAGACATCGGCGATCATGCCCAAGCGTTCCATCTCTTCCAAAAACGCAAGCCCCGTCTCCGTGAGGCCCCCCGGCTGGCCGTTAGGCTGGCCCAATTCATTGGGATAGTTCCAGGTCAGGGTGAGCATCCGCACCCCCACACGATAGAGGGTACGGAGCAGGGGCAGCCGGCCCAGGCAGACGCCGCCCTCCTCCACCGTCAGCAGACAGCCGAGCTTTTTCTCCCGGCGGGCGGCTTCCAAATCAGCGAAAGATAAGACAGGCTGGGCCAAGTCTTTGTTGTTCGCAAGCTCTTCCCAATATAGATCGGCCAGGGTCAAGACCTCCTGCAAAGGGTCGCGCCCCCCTTTGAGATTCACAAAGAGGGCGAAGTTTTGCAGGAGATAGCCACTGCCCTTTAATTTTTCCAAATCAATGTGGAAGTCCGCCTGCCGCAAGCTACCCGGTTGCCCCGCCCGCCGGGTAGCCAACAGCCGGGAAACCGTATCACAGTGTAAGTCGATGAATGGCATTCATATCACCTCAACGGGAAATGACAGGCCACGCCCCGCGCCCCCTCTGTTTGCAGCTTCGGGACCTCCTGGGCACAGCGGGCCTGCGCGTAAGGACAGCGGGTCCGAAACCGACAGCCGGAGGGCGGCGTCACCGGGCTGGGGATCTCCCCGGCCAGGGGCGGGCCGTTTTCATTGCGCTGCGTGGGGTCGGGCCGGGGGATGGCGGCGAGCAAGAGCTTCGTGTAGGGATGGCGAGGCGCGGTAAACACTTCTTCCGTCGGCCCGATCTCACACACCCGCCCCAGAAACATCACGCACACCCGCCCCGCGCTGTGGCGCACCACACTCAAGTCATGGGAGACCAACACATAGGTCAGGCCCTCATCCGCCTGTAAGTCTAACAGCAGGTTCAGCATCTGGGCCTGCACGGACACATCCAGGGCCGAAACAGGCTCATCGCAGACCACCAAGCGCGGCTCCACCGCCAAGGCCCTGGCGATGCCCACCCGCTGGCGCTGGCCGCCGGAGAGCTCGTGGGGATAGCGGCCCAGCAAATTTCTGGGCAGGCCCACCCGCTCCAAGAGGGCCTCTGCTCGGCTCGCAAATTCCCTGGGCGGACAGAGCTTGTGGATGCGCAGAGGCTCCGCCAGGATCTCCCCCACGTCCCAGCGGGGATTCAGGGCGGCGGCGGTGTCCTGAAAGACCATCTGCATCTGCCGCCGCAGGGCCCGTAATTCTTTGGGGGCGCATCGGGCCAGGTCCTGGCCGTCGAAGAGGACCTGCCCCTCCGTCGGTGGGAGCAGGCCCAGGAGCAAGCGGCCCAGGGTGCTTTTGCCGCACCCGGACTCCCCCACCAGCGCCAGGGTCTCCCCCTCGTAGACGTGCAAGTCTACCTGGGAAACGCCGTGGAGAAGGGCCCCCTTTTTCCCCTTCACGGGGAAGTCTTTGGAGAGGCCCCGTGCCTCGGCTAAGATCGTTGGCATCGTTTCCCCTCCTCTCAGGTTACTTGGAAACATCGGACGAAATGCCCCCCGCCCACATCCCGCAGGGGCGGGACGCTCTGGGCGCAGGCTTCCGTGGCCCGGTCGCACCGGGGGCAGAAGCGGCAGCCGGGGGGCGGACAGCGCAGGTCAGGGACCGTGCCGCGAATGGTATACAGCGTCTCCTGCCCCCCTTCCAGGGCGGGGATGGCCTTCCGCAGGCCCTGGGTGTAGGGATGCTTGGCCTCCCGGAAGAGAGCAAACGTCTCCGCCGCCTCCACGATCTGCCCGGCGTACATCACATAGACCAGGTCACACAGCTGGGCCACCACGCCCAGGTTGTGGGTGATGAGCAGAATGGCCGTGCCATGCTCCCGGCGCAGGTCGCCCATGAGGGAGAGGATCTGGGCTTGGATCGTCACGTCCAAAGCCGTGGTCGGCTCGTCGGCCAAAAGAAGCTCCGGCTCGCAGGCCATGGCCATGGCGATCATCACCCGCTGCCGCAGGCCGCCGGAGAGCTCACGGGGGTAGGCGTCGTACCGGGCCGCCGGGTCGGGGATGCCCACCTGCCGGAAGAGATCGATGGTCTTCGCCTTGGCGGTCTTTCGGTCCATCCCCCGGTGCAGGCGCAGGACCTCCGCCACTTGCCGACCCACGGGATAGACGGGGTTGAGGGAGGTCATGGGGTCCTGGAAGATCATGGCCAGCCGGTCCCCCCGGAGCTTGCGGCGTTCTTTTTCCGACAGCTGGCGTAAGTCCCGGCCCTGGAAGCAGATCTCTCCCGCCGTCACCTCTCCCCCGGCGGGGACCAGGCCCAGGACGGACAGGGCCGTGACGCTCTTGCCGCACCCGGACTCCCCCACCAGGCCCACGATGCTCCCGCGGGGGACGGTCAGGTCAATGCCATCCACGGCGGTCAGCTCCCCCTGCGGCGTGTGGAACTTGGTCTGTAAGCCGGAGATGGTCAGCGCGGACGTCTGCCCCAGCGCGGTGCTCACTCCCACCCCTTCCAAATGTCCGGCTGATAGCCGACGGTGGCCTGCTTGCCGTTGCGGACGATGGGGGTCCTGAGCAGGGTGGGGTCCTCCAGGAGTTTTTCGATCTTGTCCTGGTCATAGGCCAGGTACTCCAGCAGCGCCGCGTCGGGGTGCTTGTCGTCGATGAGGTCGGGGAGCTTCACCGAGCGCAGCACCGAGGTCAGCTCCCCCTTGCTGATGCCGTATTTGTTCAGGTCGATGGCCTGGAATTTGACCCGGCGCTCCTTAAAATAGCGCTGGGCTTTTTTCGTGTCGAAGCATTTGGACTTGCCAAAGATCTGGATGTTCATGGTCCGGTTCCTCCTGGGTCAGCGGCCCGCCAGCGGGCCGGTCGTTTTGTTCCAGCATAGCACATCCCGACCCAAAAACCCAGAGGAAGTGAAAAATATGTATACTTTTTTGTTCCAGCGTGCTATACTAGGAGAAATCAAACCGTGAACAGGCCGCGCTTTGCGGCATGAGATATATGACCCTGCGCACCCCAAACTGCACGATCCTTCCACGGTGCTACCAAGCCGTGACGAACCAGGGGAAGCCGGACAAAACCCACCGCGGGACAGGGCGGTCGGGTGCGTCCAGCGGCTCCCCTTGTCTTTGTGCCCCCAATTGGAGGAAACTTTGGGGCTTGCCGCCGGGACACACTGAAAAAAAGGAGTTATTATGGCAGAAAAACTGAAAATCATCCCCTTGGGCGGACTCAACGAGATCGGCAAGAATCTCACCGTCTACGAGTATGGCAACGACATCATCATCGTAGACGTGGGCATGGGCTTCCCCGACGACGACATGTACGGCGTGGACGTAGTCATCCCGGACGTGAGCTACCTCATCAAGCACCAGGATAAGATCCGGGGCATCTTCCTCACCCACGGGCACGAGGACCACATCGGCGCCCTGCCCTACGTCCTGCGCTCCTTCCAGGCCCCCATCTATGCCACCCGGATGACCCTGGGGCTGGTGGGCCTGAAGCTGGAGGAGCACAAGCTGCTCGACAGCACCAAGCTCGTCACCTGCGAGGCGGGGGACATCGTGAAGGCCGGGAAATTCTCCGTGGAATTCATTCACGCCAACCACTCCATCGCCGACGCCGTGAGCTTTGCCATCAAGTGCCCCGTGGGCACCGTGATCCACACCGGCGACTTTAAGATCGATCCCACCCCCATCAAGGGCAAGATCATGGACCTGACCCGCCTGGGGGAGCTGGGCAAAGAGGGCGTGCTGGCCCTGCTGTGCGACTCCACCAACGTGGAGCGCCCCGGCTACACCCGTTCGGAGCGGGCCGTGGGCAACAGCTTCGACGCCCTCTTCCGGGGCTGTAAAGAGCGCATCATCGTCACGACCTTCGCCTCCAACGTGGACCGCATCCAGCAGATCATCAACGTGGCCGCCAGCTACGGGCGAAAAGTCGCCATCACCGGCCGGAGCATGGAAAACTCCCTGCAAGTGGCCACGGAGCTGGGCTATACAGAGATCCCCAAGGGCGTGCTCGTGGACCTGAACCACATCAAGTCCCTGCCCAAGGACAAGGTCTGCATCATCACCACCGGCAGCCAGGGCGAGGCCATGTCCGCCCTCTTCCGCATCGCCTTTTCCACCCACCGGCAGGTGGAGATCCAGCCCGGCGACCGGGTCATCATCTCCGCCTCCGCCGTGCCCGGCAATGAAAATTCCGTGAACAACATCATCAATGAGCTCTACCGCAAAAAGGCCGAGGTGGTCAGCGAGAACGCCGGGACGCTCCACGTCTCCGGTCACGCCTGCCAGGACGAGCTGAAGATCATCCACGCCCTGGTGCGGCCCAAGTTCTTCATGCCCGTTCACGGCGAGCAGCGCCACCTGCGCACCCACGCCCGTGTGGCCGAGGAGATGGGGACGCCCCCCCAGAACATCATCATCGCCGACGTGGGCCGCGTGGTCGAGTTCACCCACAACTCCGCCCAGCTGGCGGGCACCGTCCCCTCCGGGCGGGTGTTCGTGGACGGCTACGGCGTGGGCGACGTGGGCAGCGTGGTCCTGCGGGACCGCCGCCACCTGGCCCAGGACGGCATGATCGTGGTGGTCGTCTCCCTCTCCGGGGAGACCGGCGACCTGGTCTCCGGCCCAGACATCATCACCCGCGGCTTTGTCTACGTGAAAGAGTCCGAGGGGCTTATGGACGAGCTGCGGGAGGTGGCCTTGGACTCCCTGGAGGCCTGCCAGGCCCAGGGGATGCTGGATTGGGCCAGCATCAAGTCCGCCATCAAGAGCGAGATGTCCCGCTACCTCTACCGCAAGACCAAGCGCAACCCCATGATCCTGCCGGTCATCATGGAGGTTTGATCCCCCCTGGCCGAGCCGAGACATTCCAAAGAGAGAGGAAGACAACCATGTGGAAACGACCCATTGCCGGGGCTTTGGCCCTGGTGTTATCCCTCAGCCTGCTGGCTTCTCCGGCCCTGGCCGCCGAGACCAAGGACGCCGACCAGCAGGCCCCCGCCGCCTCTGACACGACGCCCGCCCCGGACACCGGCTCCGATGCTGACAGCATCCCCGGCACCGGCGGCGACAAAAACGACAGCACCCCCGACGGCGACACGAACAACGGCACCGGCGGCAACAGCAACGGCTCTGCCGAGACCCCCTCCACCCCGGAGGCCCCCGCCGAGCCGACGACGCCCACCACGCCGACCACCCCCACGACCCCGGAGCGGCCCTCGACGCCCAGCACGCCCCTGCCCAACGGCCCCACCCTGCGGCAGGACCACGTGCGCTACATGGAGGGCTTTGAAAACGGGACCTTTCGCCCCGACCAGAAGCTGACCCGCGCCCAGGCCGCCCAGCTGGTCTACCGCCTGCTGGCCACCCCGGACAACGGCACCGGGGCCTGCTCCTACACGGACATCGCCGGGCAGTGGTACACCCAGCCCATCCGCGCCCTGTGCGCCCTGGGCCTGTTTGACAACGGCAGCAAGTTCCGCCCCAACGACGTGATGACCCGCGCCGAGTTCATTGATCTCTTGGTCCGCACCAAGCCCATCTCCGGCAACAGCGCCGGCTTCCCCGACGTGTCCTCCGGCTATTGGGCCGCCAGCCAGATCCAGGCCGCTGCCTCCCACGGCTGGATCAGCGGCTTCCCCGACGGGACCTTCCGGCCCAACAGCGGCCTGACCCGCGCCGAAGCCTGCACCGTGGTCAACAACATGCTCGGCCGCACCGGCGACGCCGCCCAGGCCACCCGGCTCATCGCCCTGGGCATCTACTCCGATGTCTCCGCCTCCTACTGGGGCGCGAGGACCATCGCGGAAGCCTCCGTCTCCCACACCGCCGCCGCTTCCGGCAGCGGCGAGAGCTGGAACGGCGTGGATGTGGCCAGCATGACCTTCACCCCCGGCTTCCACGCTGCCGGGAACCAGCTGTACTACGTGGCCTGGACGGGCAAGCTCGTCACCAACACCACCCTGGGTGCTTACAAAGCCGACGCCACCGGCGCCCTGACCCAGACGGCGAAGTCTTACCAGATGACCAACGTGCCCTACATCAGCCAGATCGACAATATTTACGCCTGGGTGGGCTGCGAGGCCGTAGCCGACCTCATGGGCCTGAAGGCCAAGGGGTACGCCCAGGACGTCACCATCAAGTATTTCCTGGACAATCTGCCCCGGTCCAAGTCCGACCCGGAGAAGGGCTTTGTCGGCTCCCCCTACGTTCCCGACACCTCCAAGCGGACCCGCACCACCATCTACCCGGCCAAGCTCGCAGAGTATTCCAACACCTACTGCGGCAGCGACAACCCCTGCGCCGATTTCCGCGGGGCCTCCATCACTGACTTGCAGCGGGAGTTGCTGGCGGGCAACTGCGTGGTGGGCTACATGACCCTGTGGTGGGCCTCCCCCTACTATCGGACCTACAACATCGAGGGCACCCAGCAGCGCCTGGTCAGCAACAACCACGCCGTTCTGGTCTGCGGCTATGACCCCAACAAGGGCTACTACATCTCCGACCCCTACAACTACTACAACCGGGGCCAGGTCCACCAGTATTGGGAGAATGCCAAGACCTTTGAAGCCATCTGGAACGCCCGAAAGGTCGGCATGGTCATCCGCTGATTTTTTCTCCCCCTGACTTCTCGCCTTCGGTGGCTTTGTCACTTGCCCTTTGTCCGGAAATTGCCTATAATAAAGGCAGCAGGAGCCCCCGCTGCGGGGGGAAAGGAGCGTCCGATCGCATGGCAAAAGCAGGCTTCATCCACGATAAATTGGACATCAAGTTTCTGGTGCTCTATCTCATGGCCCGTGTGGCCTCCCCGGTGGATTTCTCCACCCTGGCCGACCTGACCTTCTGCGACGACGGCGTGGAGTATTTCGACTTCGCCGCCGCCTTGGCGGAGCTGGTCGACACCGGCCACCTGGAGCTCAAGGACGATAAATACAGCATCACCGAAAAGGGCCGCCGCAACGGCAAGATCTGCGAGAGCAGCCTGGCCTACTCCGTGCGCCGCAAGTGCGACCGAAACCTGGCCAAGGTCAACGGCGTACTCCGCCGGGATGCCCAGGTCCGCGCAGAGATCCTCCCCAGAGACGACGGGGCGCACACCCTGCGCCTGATCCTGGACGACGACAAGGGCAACATCATGACCCTGGACCTGCTCACCGTCTCCGAGGAGCAGGCCGGTCGCCTGGCGGAAAAATTCCGCACCCACCCGGAACGGCTGTACGACAGCATCCTCCAAGTGCTTCTGGAAACAGAAGAGGAAGGATAACGACACAAACGCAAACCAGCGCGGCAACCACGTTTTCCCGTGGCAGCCGCGCTGGTCTTTTCTCTATGCTCCTTATCTGTCTTCTTCCAAGTGCGTCTTGCAATAAAGCAGGTATTGCTGCTCGTCCACAGAAAAATTACAGCAGCGACCCGCCAAAGTAGGCCAGGCTTTTCCGCTGACAATCATCTCATAGAGTTTTTTCGCTTGCTTTACGATCGTGTCCCGGTTTGAGTTACACCAGGAAAGCTGGTTCGATAACAAATTTTTATATGCAATATCCTCTTTTGTATCTGACTCTGTGCGTCTCATATCTACTTTTGTTAAGCTCTTTGGATGTACGGGAATCATGTTGTTGAAATTGATGGCTCCCCAGGTGCCCTGGTTGATCTTCAAAAAATCCACTTGGTTTTTCATGCGCAGGTGTTTCGGTTTTGGAGAAGTCAGCGGCGCATAATAAGAGATTCCATTGACCGTAAAGACGATGCCGATAAAAGGGCGTGTTTCCTTACGATCCATAGTATACGGCACACAGGGATCATGCTCTCTCAAAAAATCGCAATACGTCGAATCGACTCGAAAAAAAGAAAAACTCATCAAATATCCTCCTTTACAAAATTTGTAAAAAAGAGGACTGAACCCTGGGGATTCAGCCCTCTGCTTTTTCGTTCCCACTTATGGTAGGGTACACCGCTTTTTTGGCTCCCACTCATGGTAGGGTACACCGCTTTTTTGGCTCCCACTTAGTGGCAGGGTACTCCATCTTTTTTGAGTATTGCTACTCGGTATTTCTATTATACGCCACACACCAAAGGATGTCAATTGGAAAAAACGTCCTCGCAAATATCGAACAATGGTAGCAAACCAAGCCAAATTTGTCAAGAAAGAGCGGAAAAATACCCTACTCTTCTTCTAGTTTTTCTGTGCAGCGGCGTTAGCCTTCCAGTTCCTGGATGGCCGTCAGCAGGGCGGCCTGGTCCATTGCCACGGCCTCGCGCAGGGCGGGGTCGGTCAGGGGCTTGGGGCCGCGCAGGGCCTCGGTGAGGGCCGCGCTGGAGAGATACAGCTTCTGGAAGCCCAGGTTCTGGGCCACGCCTTTCAGAGTGTGGGCGGCGCGGAAGGCCGCCTCCCAATCCTGGCTGTTAATGGCACTTTCCAGGCTGTCCCAGCTGGTGTCCGCCGGGTACTTTCCTATGAATTTCCGCACCATCGCTTCGCTGGGCAGACGCCGCAAAACGTCCGCGCTGTTGCCGCCGATCTTTGCATAGAATGCCTCTAGTGTCATAACCCACCTTCTCCTTTGATCCGCTGTTGTCCTTCCTGAGAAAAATACCGTGTATTTTGGGGCCGTCATTCTGAGGTTTTCGGGGCGTTCTCCCGGTGCTTGCGGGCGCTGCCCTGCTTCTCCCGGCCTGGGAGCAGCCCCTCTTCCTGGAGCACCTCGCGGGAAAGGCGGTTGGCCTCCTGGCGCTGGCTCTGCTCCGCGTCCTTCTGCTTTTCCTCTTCGGTCTCCTGCATGGCCTGTTTGATCTGGTCGGCCCCGTCCATCAGGCACTCCAGCAGCAGGGAGTTAAACGCGCCGCACTCGCCGTTGACGATCATGTTGAGGGCCGTTTCGTGGTCAAAGGCCGCCTTATAGCAGCGCTCACTGGTCAGCGCATCGTACACATCGGCCAAGGAAACGACCTGGGCGGAGATGGGGATCTCATCGCCCTTGAGCCCGTCGGGATAGCCTCGGCCGTCCCACCGCTCGTGGTGCCAGCGGCAGATCTCGCGGGCGACCTTCACCAGGGGTTCATTTTGGCTGAAGGGGACCTGGCGCAGCATATGCTCACCCACGGCGGAGTGGGTCTTGATGATCTCAAACTCCTCTTTCGTCAGCCGGCCGGGTTTATTTAAGATCTGTTCGGGAATATTGATCTTGCCGATGTCATGCAGGGCCGAGGCTGTGCTGATGAGGGAGATGTCTGCCTCGGTCAGGGGATACCGATCCGTCTTTTTGCGCAGCCGGCGCAGCAGCAATTCCGTGATGGTGCGGATGTGGACCACGTGCAGGCCGCTCTCGTTGTTTCGGAACTCAACGATGTGGCTCAGAATGCTGATCATCGTGTTGCTGACCTTTTCCTTCTCATACACCTGCTCGGCCACCATCTGCACCAGGCGCTTCTGCTTGGCGTAGAGCATTAAGGTGTTGCTCACCCGGCGGCAGACCACGCGGGCATCGAAGGGCCGGGTGATGTAGTCGCTGGCCCCCAGGTCATAGGCGCGTTCGACGAAGGTATAGCTATCCTCGGCGGAAATCATAATGACCGGGGTCTCCTCGATCCAGTGATACTGGTTCATGATCTCCAGCACACCAAAGCCGTCTATCTCCGGCATGGTGATGTCCAGCAGCAGCAGGTCGACCTCCGGGTGGCAGTCCAGCAGCTCCACGGCCTGCTGTCCGTTCTCCGCTTCCAGAAACGTATAGTTTTCCTTGCCCAGGATCTGGATCAAGACCATCCGGTTCAGGGCGGAGTCATCTACGATCAATATGGTTTCTTTGTAGTCCATACATTCATTCTCTCCCTCGACAACGTAACCCGCGAGAAGCGTTTTCCCAGTGTAGGCCCCACAGAAAACAGAGCGCACAGAGCCGCATCCTAACACAAATAATTGTGCTCTAGTTTACCACTCCCACGACGCCCTGTCAATCCACTCCGCCGTTGACACCCACCTGTTTTATCTGTTATTCTGACAAAGAGGTGAACCCCATGAAACGAGATCGCGTGTATCTGTCCAAACCCGATCGCCTGCCCTTTGCGCCGGATCAGGCCTCGGCACTGACCCGGCTCATGGCCGTGCTGGAGAGTTCGTTTGACGGCATCTTCATCACCGACGGCCAGGCGACCCCCCTGTGGTGCAACCACTCCTATGAGATCATCTCCGGCTTGACCGCCGCAGACGTGCTGGGCATCCCCATGGCCCAGCTGGTGGCCACCGGCGTCATTTCCCACTCCTCCACCCTCAAGGCCCTGAACCAGGGCCAGGCCGTGACCCTGGAGCAGACCTTCACCACCGGCAAGCAGGCCGTGGTCACCAGCACCCCCATCTACGACCAGGACGATAACGTCTGCCTGGTCGTGACCAACGTGCGGGACATTTCCGAGCTGACCGCCCTGCAAGAGACCCTGGACCACCAGCGCCGCCTGTCGGCCAAGTACCGGCAGGAGATGTCCGTCATCCGGGCGCAGCTCATGACCATCCCCCAGCTGGTGGCCGAGGACCCGGCCACCCTGAACCTGCTGCGCATCGTCAGCCGCGCCGCCCAGCTGGACACCGTCGTCCTCATCCAGGGCGAGACGGGCACCGGCAAGGAGCGCATCGCCACCTATATCCACCAGCGCTCCCCCCGCACCTCCAAAAACTTCATCCGCGTCAACTGCGGGGCCATCCCGGAAAACCTGGCTGAGAGTGAGCTGTTTGGCTATGAGCGCGGCGCTTTCACCGGGGCCAACCGGGAGGGCAAGCCCGGCCTGTTTGAAGTGGCCAACGAGGGCACCATTTTCTTAGATGAGGTAGGCGAGCTATCCTTAGCCACCCAGACCAAGCTCCTGCGGGTCCTCCAGGAGAAAGAGATCACCCGCGTGGGCGGCAGCAAGCCGATGAACGTCGATGTGCGCGTCATCGCCGCCACCAACCGGGACCTGCAAAAATGCGTCACCGAGGGGACCTTCCGAGAGGACCTCTACTATCGTCTCAGCGTCTTCCCCGTCTGGGTGCCCCCTCTGCGCCAGCGGAAATTAGATATTCCCAAGCTGGCCCGGTCCGTCATCGACGAGCTGAACCAAACCTATGAACATAAAAAGTCCCTCACCGCCGGAGCGGAAGCGACCCTCCTGCGTTACTCCTGGCCGGGCAACGTCCGGGAGCTGCGCAACGTGATGGAACGCGCCTTCATCATGAGTGACGGCGAACAGATCCAGGCCGAGGACCTGGCCATCCTGGACAACGGCGACCTGCACACCCCCAAGACCATCTACCCCTCCTACGGCGTCGCCCCCGTCCCCCGCTCCTCCTACTCCGAGGACACAGAAGCCGCCCTCTCCCCAGAGCCGCTCACGCTCCCATGTCCCGCCGCCGGTCCCGTCCTCACGGACGAACCGCTCCAGGAGCAAGTCGCCCGCTACGAAGCGGCCCTCATCGCCCAGGCCATGCAACAGGAAGGCTCCCTCCGCGGGGCCGCCCGGAAGCTGCACATGGACCCGGCGACCCTGCTGCGGCGGAAGAAGAAGTATCAGCAGGCGGGGCTGATCGGGGCGGAGGTCTAAGTGCTGTTTCACTTTTGCACCGCCCACACATCCCGTCTTTTCCCGTCGTTTTATTGCTAAAACACTGTTTTAATTTTGAAGCAGCAGTTCCCCTGCTTCCCCCTGGATTTTTCCCGATCCATCCAAAAACGGCCCGGTTTGACTGCTTATTTTTAAGTAGATATCCAAACCGGGCTTCTTATTTTTCGGTTTTTTTCGCCTTTTTCAAAAAATTTTTCCTGGTTTTCTTTTTTTGTCTCCACTTGGCACGCTGATTGCTTGTATATTAGGGCGAACGACGAACTATCTGAACAATTCCTCCATTTACAATTCTTACGTATTACACAAAAAAATCCTCTACGGTACGAAATCACACCCAACACACACTGAGAAAGGAACTACGATTATGGCATTGATGACTGGAAAAGAATATGTGGAAAGCCTGCGCAAGCTGAACATGAAGGTTTATATGTTTGGTAAGAAGGTCGAGAACCCCGTGGACGACCCCATTCTGGCTCCCTCCGTGAACTCCGTGAAGATGACCTATGACCTGGCCCAAGGCCCCAACTATGCGGACCTGATGACCGCCACCTCCCACCTGACCGGCGAGACCGTCAACCGCTTTATGAACATCCACCAGTCCACCGACGACCTGGTGAAAAAGGTGAAGATGCAGCGCCTGCTGGGCCAGGTCACCGCCGCCTGCTTCCAGCGATGTGTCGGCATGGACGCCATCAACGCCGTCTATTCCACCACCTATGAGATTGACCAGAAGTACGGCACCCAGTACCACGAGAACTTCAAGAAGTTCGTCATCGAGGCCCAGAGAAAGGACTGGACCATCGACGGCGCCATGACCGACCCCAAGGGCGACCGCGGCCTGCCCCCCCACAAACAGGAAGACCCCGACATGTTCCTGCACGTGGTCGAGCAGCGGCCCGACGGCATCGTGGTCCGCGGGGCCAAGGCCCACCAGACCGGCATGTGCAACTCCCACCAGGTCCTGGTCATGCCCACCCAGGCCATGGGTCCTGAGGACAAGGACTACGCCGTCTCCTTCTCCTGCCCCGCAGACGCCGAGGGCCTGTTTATGATCGTTGGCCGCCAGAGCTGCGACACCCGCAAACTGGAAGGCTCCGACATCGACGTGGGCAACGCCCAGTACGGCGGCGTGGAGCTGCTGGTCGTGTTTGACGACGTGTTCATCCCCAACGAGAACATCTACATGAACGGCGAGTCCGAATTCGCCACCGTCATGGTCGAGCGCTTTGCCGGCTATCACCGTCAGTCCTACGGCGGATGTAAGGTCGGCGTGGGCGACGTGCTGATCGGCGCTGCCGCCGTGGCCGCCGACTACAACGGCGTGGCCAAGGCCAGCCACATCAAGGACAAGCTCATCGAGATGATCCATCTCAACGAGACCATGTACTCCTGCGGCATCGCCTGCTCCGCCGAGGGCACCCAGACCGCCTCCGGCAACTACCTGATCAATCTCCTGCTGGCCAACGTCTGCAAGCAGAACGTCACCCGCTTCCCCTATGAGATGGCCCGCATCGCCGAGGACCTGGCCGGCGGTGCCGTGGGCACCTGCCTGTCCGAGGCAGACCTGCACGGCGAGTTCACCGGTCCCTGGGTCGAGAAGTATATGAAGAACGGCACCGGCACCACCGCCGAGAACCGCATGCGTATTCTCCGCCTGATCGAGAACCTGTCTCTGGGCGCCGGGGCCGTCGGCTACCGGACCGAGTCCCTGCACGGGGCCGGCTCTCCCCAGGCACAGCGCGTGATGATCGCCCGCCAGGGTGACATCGACGGCAAGAAGGTCCTGGCCAAGCGCATCGCCCGCGTGAAAGAGGACTAAGTCTCCCCAAAAAACCGGACAGAATCAACACCGAGGAGGACACGAACATGACGCAGCATCTGGAAGTACTCTTGGAGACCCTGGTCCGCCCCGCCCTGCGGGAACACGGCGGCGACGTGGAACTGGTCCGCTATGAAAACGGCGTCCTGCGCCTGAAAATGCTGGGCCGCTGCGCCGGCTGCCCCGGCGCGACCCTCACCAACGAGACCCTCATCGAGGGCCAGTTAAAGCCCCTCCTGCCGGAGCTGCGGGAAGTGATCCTGGTCCACGCGGTGAGCGATTCTCTCCTGGCCCAGGCACGGGCCATGATGACCCGAAGCCAGCTCCAAAGCTAAACTCCTTCCCATAAAACCTTTCCGGGCCACCCGCGTCGCAAGACATGGGTGGCCCGGAGGGGTTTTTATGGGGATTTGTTTTTATGGGGATGTTACGTTTGATCCTGTACCAGTTGCAGAGAGAGCAAGCAAACGAACTTCTCTCCCTGGGGCAGGGCGAGGAAGTCGCCGTCGTGGGCTTTGGCGATGTCCCGGACGATGCCCTGGCCCAGGCCCTTGCCTTTGCGGTACTGGGCGGGGTCGTAGGGGTTTTCGGTTTTGAGGAGCAGGCTCCCGCCGTCCGGCCCGGCCTTGATGGTGATGCGCCGCCGGTCCGGCGGCAGGGGGCGGACGGCTTTGATGGCGTTGTCCAGGAGGTTGGCGAAAACGCTGCACAGCTCCCCGTCGGAGAGGCCCGTGGCTTCGGGGACGTCCAGAGACGCTTCCAGGGTGATGTTTTCCCGGCGGCAGAGGGCGGCCTTGTTGGCCAGGACGGCGTTGACCACGGGGTTGGCACAGAAGTGGACGGTTTCCGTGGTGGTCAGGCTGTCGGAGAGAGCCCGGAGCTGGTCGGCCAGGCGGTCGTAGTCTTTTTGTTCCAAGAGGGTCAGGCCCACGGCCAGCTGGTTCTTGTAGTCGTGAGCCAGGCGGGCCACGGCCCGCTCTTTCTCCTGGAGGACATCGTATTCCATCATCTGGCGGTCTTTCTCATACTCCATGACCTGGAGCTTTCGCTCCAGCTCGGCCTTCTTGGCGGTGTCCGTCATGGTTTTCAGGAGGAAGATGTTGACCACGATGCAGTAGAGGCAGGCCAGGGCGAAGTAAGCCGCCAGCCGGGGCGAGGGATACTGCTCCACCAGCCAGTAAAAGCCGACGATGAGCAGCAGATGCCCCAGGGGATAGAAGACGAAGCGCTTCACCGTCTGCCGCTGGAGGGGCGTGGTCTGGTGGAGCTTTCTCATGATGGGGATCAGCCACAGGGCCAGGGTGGCCACATAGTTGAAGTAGGTCACGCCCAGGCGGACGGCGGGGTTGGTCAGGATCTCATACTCGCTCAGATGCAGCCACTGCACGCAGAGGATCATCGCCCCCATGTCCAGGGCGAAGACCGTCACCCAGGTGTAGAGCAGGGCAAAGAGCTTGTGCCACACGCTGCTGCGGAAGAAGACAAAGACCAGCAGCAGCGCCAGCCCATTGGCCGAGAGGAGCTTGGCCAGGGTGTGGGCCTCCAAAAGGCGGCTGACCACCGCCGCCAGCAGGTACCCGCCCGCCGTCAGCCAGAAGTTGAGCCTGGGGGCAAAGCGAGGCTCCAGCATAAAGTTCATAAAGGCCGCGTAGGTCAGGATCTGCAAGGCGCTGGCCAGCAACAGAAAGACTTGCAGGATCATAGCCGCGCCCCCCGGTAGAGCAGGTAGCGGGTGCGGGTCTCCTCCTGCTTGCTGCGGCTGATGGGTACGGCCCGGCCCCCCTGGAGGAGGACGTTTTTCCGGTCGATGCGGTCGATGTAGCGCATGTTGACGATGTAGCTCTTGTGGACCCGAACAAATTCCTCCGGCAGCTTTTCCTCCCACTCGTCCAGGCGGCCGTGAAAGGCCCGGTCCGTCCGGCCGTCGCGGGCGCAGATCTGGATGGTGTGACCCTTGCTCTCCAAGGCCAGGACCTCCCGATAGGGGACGCTGCACAGGGCGCGGTTTTTCTGGTAGGTCAGCACGTCCTGGTCCTTGGCACGGGCGTCGATCTGCTGGACGCACCGCCGGAGATGGTACGAGAGGTACATATCTTCCACGGGTTTGGTCAGGTATCCCACGGGCTTGACCTGGCCGGTGAAGATGCGCTGGCAGTACCGCTCACCGTAGGCGGTGAGATAAAGGACTTGGATGGGCTTGTCCGCCCCGTCGCACAGGTCGTCCGCCAGGGCGATCCCACTGGCCGGACCGAACTCGATGTCCATGATGAGAATATCCGGCAAACACGCCCGCGCCGCCGCCCGGACCGCCGCCGGGTCTTCAAAGGATTGCAGCCGCACGTCGGGCAGGATGCGTGCGATCTTCTCCTCCAAGCCGCGCAGGTGCACCGCCTCGTCATCGCAGAGCCAAATGTCGTACACAGCCATCTCCTCCTGTTTTTTGTTTGCTGCTGCTATCTTACCATAGAATATCCCAGGAGGCAAACCCTGCCGACATCAGGCAAACCCCAGGGCCAGGCCCACGCAGCGGACCAGAAACGCCATGACCCACGCGATCACGCACTGGATGAGGACGGTGGCTGCTGCGGCCTTGCCGCTGCCCAGCTCCCGCCGGACCGTGGCAATGGCCGCCACGCAGGGGGTGTAGAGCAGGGTGAAGACCAGGAAGACCACGGCAGTGAAGGGGGTGAAGAGGGTGGTGATGTTGGCCGCATCTCCTCCGACCAGCAGGGTCAGGGTGGACACGACGCTCTCCTTGGCGGTAAAGCCCGTGATGAGGGCGGTGGAGGCCCGCCAGTCGTTGAATCCCAAGGGGCCGAAGAGGGGGGCGAAGATCCCGCCCAGCGCAGCCAGCAAGCTCTCGCCGGGGGTAGCAACGACGTTCAGGCGGGCATCAAACGTCTGCAGGAACCAGATAATGATGGAGGCCAGGAAGATGACGGTAAAGGCTTTTTGCAAAAAGCCCTTGGCCTTTTCCCAAATGAGGTGCCCCACGCTCTTGGCGCTGGGCAGGCGGTAGTTGGGCAGCTCCATGACAAAGGGCACCGGCTCCCCCCGGAACTTGGTCAGCTTCAGGATCCCGGCATACAAAATGCCGCACAAGATCCCAAAGACATACAGTCCGACCATGGCCAGCGCCCGGTACGGCCGCGGGAAGAAGGCCCCCACCAGCATGGTATAAATGGGCAGCTTGGCCGAGCAGCTCATAAAGGGGGTCAGCAAAATGGTCATCCGCCGGTCCCGCTCGCTGGAGAGGGTCCGGGTCGCCATAATGGCCGGGACGGAGCAGCCGAAGCCCACCAGCATGGGCACAAAGCTCCGGCCGGAGAGGCCCAGCTTCCGCAGAGGCCGGTCCATCACAAAGGCCACGCGCGCCATATAGCCTGTGTCCTCCAGGATCGACAGGAAGAAGAACAGCGTCACAATGGCGGGCAAGAAGCTCAGCACACTGCCGATGCCCTGCGCTGCGCCGTCGATGACCAGGGAGTGGACGACCGCATTGACGTGCAAGGCCTGCAACCCGTGGTCCAGCAGGGCGATGGCCTGGTTCACGAGAAAGGCCATCCCGTCGGACAGCCACGCCCCGATGCCGCTGAAGGTCATCCAGAAGATCACCGCCATAATGCCGAGGAAGCAGGGCACGGCCGTGTATTTGCCGGTCAAAAACCGGTCGATGGCCATGCTGCGCTTGTGTTCCTTGCTCTCCCTCGGCCGCACGACGGAGGTGCGGCAGAGATCTTCCAGGAAAGAGAAGCGCATGTTGGCCAGGGCCGCCTCTCGGTCCAGGCCGGACTCCTTCTCCATGACGGAGACGATCTGTTCAAACGCCTCCCGCTTGTCCTCCGGCAGGTGGAGGGCCTGCTCGATGATGGGGTCATTTTCAATGAGCTTGGTGGCGGCAAAGCGCACCGGCAGGCCGGCGGCTTTGGCGTTGTTCTCCACCATGTGGGCCGTGGCGTGGATGCACCGGTGGACGGCCCCCAGGGGGTCATTCTGGTTGGGGTTGTCCGGGCAAAAGTCGATGCGCACCGGAGCCTCCCGGTAGCGGGCGACGTGGATGGCGTGGTCGATCAGCTCGTTGATACCCTCGTTCTTCACCGCCGAGATGGGCACCACCGGGATGCCCAGGGCCTGCTCCAGCTCGTTGACCCGGACCGTGCCCCCGTTGGCCCGCACCTCGTCCATCATGTTCAGGGCCAGGACCATGGGGATGCCCAGCTCCATGAGCTGCATGGTCAAATAGAGATTGCGCTCGATGTTCGTGGCATCGACGATGTTGATGATGCCGTCCGGCTTCGTCTCCAGCAAAAAGCGCCGGGTGACGATCTCCTCGCTGGAATAGGGGGAGAGGGAGTAGATGCCCGGCAGGTCGGTCACGGTGGCCTCCGGGTGGCTTCGGATCGTGCCGTCCTTTCGGTCCACGGTGACACCGGGGAAATTACCCACGTGCTGGTTGGCCCCGGTGAGCTGGTTAAATAGGGTCGTTTTCCCGCAGTTCTGGTTGCCCGCCAGGGCAAAGCGCAGGGGCTGCCCGGCGGGGATGCCCTCCGTTTTCTTCGGGTGGTCTGTCTCCACGGTGCTTTGTTCTCCCACGGCGGGGTGGTCGATGGCCTGGTAGCGGAGCGGTCTGGTCTCCACGCCGGTCTTTTGATACACGGCCCCGATCTCTATCTTTCGTGCCTCGTCCAGGCGGAGGGTCAGCTCATAGCCCCGGAGCTTGATCTGCACCGGGTCACCCATAGGGGCGGTCTTTTGCAGGGTGACTTCGGTCTGCGGCGTCAGCCCCATATCCAGCAAATGGTGGCGCAGTGACCCGCTGCCGCCCACTGCTTGGATCACGGCGCTTTGGCCGGGCTTGAGCCGGTCCATCGTCACCGTTTGCTCGTTTACAGCTTGCAAGGTTCGTTCCGTCCTTTCCAGCAGATCCCTGTCGGTTCCGTTGCGTCCCGTTTCGCCAGATCTCTGCCCGTTTCGTAAGCCTAGTGTAACACGCCTGCGCCCACTGCGCAACCGCTATTCTTTTTGCTCCACCCAAACTGCAAAAAGTTTCTTCTATACAAGAAACTCTTGATTCATTCTTGATTTTATTCTATTATAGAAGAAACTTTAAAAGTCAGGGGAGAAAGCTCAGCACAGAAACCGTCTACAACTATCTTGACGTTCTGGAGAGTGCGTTCTTGATCCACAGATACCCTTCTGCACATCAATCGCGGCGGGATCCGTCAAAAAAACATTCTTCAATTTTTAGAAGCATGAATCCAAAAAGCCGACCCTGATTTTGGGTCGGCTTTTTGGGGGTTCCGGATGAAGTTGTATCAATAGTTGTCTGCCTTGACCTCGAAGAAGGACTGGGGGTGGTTGCAGACGGGACATACATCGGGGGCCTTGTCGCCATACTCCAGGTGTCCGCAGTTGCGGCAGTACCAGACCTTGACGGAGGACTTCTTGAAGACCTCGTCGTTCTCCAGGTTCTCCAGCAGCTTCAGGTAGCGCTCGTAGTGAGACTTCTCGATCTCACCCACGGCGGCGAAGAGGTCAGCGATGCGGTGGAAGCCCTCCTCGCGGGCCTCTTCTGCCATGCGCTTGTACATGCTGGTCCACTCGTCGTGCTCGCCTTCGGCGGCGGCCATCAAGTTCTCGGCGGTGGTGCCGATGCCACCCAGCTCCTTGAACCAAAGCTTGGCGTGCTCCTTCTCGTTGCCGGCGGTCTCCTCGAAGAACGCGGCGATCTGCTGGAAGCCGTCCTTCCGGGCCTGGCTGGCGTAATAGGTGTACTTGTTTCTGGCCTGGCTTTCGCCGGCAAATGCCTCCCACAGGTTGGCTTCGGTCTTGCTGCCCTTCAGTTCCATTGTTGTGCTCCTTTCTGATGTTCGTTGTGGTTTATATGGGTTTGCCCTGGGCCGTCTGCCCTTTGGGCTGGTGTTCTTTGTTGTGGCTTTAGGATACTGCATTTTGGCCTGAGATACCGTGACTTACACACACTCAGAGAAAAATGATGCAAAAACTTCCTTGGAAATTTGACTTTTTCTGTCTGAGAAAGTTTTCCCCCACCGGCGCATACTATACGCACGGCTTCTTTGCAAGCCCCCGCGTTTTTTCAGGCGCGGCAAGCAACGAAACAACGGAGGGATCATCATGGCTCGCAAGTATCTCACCGCCGGGCTGCTCCTGGTCCTGACCTTGTCCCTGACGGCCTGCGGCACCAGCGACAAGGCCGGGACCTCGGCCCACCGCTGGGACGGCGGCACCAACGCCGCTTCTCAGGACTGGGCCATCCAGCGCCAGGCGGACGCCCGTGGCCCACTGTCGGGCAGCACCGACGGCAGCTATCACGCCGACAGCCAGGGCCGGGTCGACGGCTACCACGCCCGCTCCTATGACGGCAAGCGCGGCCAGGCGAAATCCAATCGGGACAAGGCCGGTGACGACCTAAAGAAGGCCGGCGAAAACGCCAAAGACACCGCCAAGGACCTGGGCAAGGCCGCCCAAGACGCCGCCCGCAGCATCGGTGACACCGCAGAGGACGCCCTCGACGGCATGAAGCAAGCCGCCAAGAACGCCACCGACAGCGCCCAGAAATCCACCAGCGCCCGGTAAAGCGGACCCAGCAACACAAGCCAGGGGAGAGACAGCTAGGTCTTTCTTCTGGCTTGTTGTCTTACTCGCTCAGAGGTCAGGGAATTCTTCCAAGACTGCCCGGAAAAGTTCCCGCATCTGTTCGTTGGGCAGCCGGATTTCCGACATTCCCCAAACGACCGACTTCGTGAGACAACCATTCAGATATAATACGCTCCAAAGCTCGCTCTCATTGGAAAATTGATAGTCATAGGATTGACGCTCCTGAATGGACTGGAGACACGCGTGGCCACTGCTCAAATGCTCCATCGTTCCAGTAAAATTACTGCCGCCGACTTGAGCAAACGTGCGCAAAAGGGCATGCTCCCGGCTGTTTTCCCAGAAGTTGACCGGTGTCGCGTTCGGGTCAGCTTGCAGAGCATGGAGATAAGCCATAACGTCTCTGGGGCAGAAAAGCTCTTTCCTTCCAAAGGAATAGCCACCGTACCAGTCCTTCCATGTTTCAGCGCAGGAAGCCGCACCGACATTGGCTAGGAGCTGATCGACTTCTGCCTGAGTAAAGCCCAGCGGAAGGGTCGCCATCGTTTCAAATAAAAAGCGGTCCAACCGTCCGAAAGGTCCTTCCTGCGGATAGCGCATGCGGCCAGCGATCACAACAAGCTCTGCCGACCAATTTTCTTCCAGCGTATGCAAAAGGCCTCGGACCCAATCGGTCATTTGGGGCAAATACCCGTGTTCTCTGGCTTTCTCCAATGGTGTGTCATAGGCATCCAACAAAACGACGACATGCTTTCCGTAGTGAGTTTGCATGGCATCTATGAGAATAGCTAGAGATTGGCTGGCATAATGCCATGAGATATCTCTTTCTGCTATGTGGCGAAGTTCCTTCTGCTGCATTTCCGATAGCTGGTCATTTTCCAACAGGTAGCCGTGCTCCTGAAGAAGGGCGGAGAAGACGGACGCCAGCGCAGAACAGGCATCCTCAAAGTTCTGACCATCGACTGACGCAAAGGACAGAAAGAGCGTGGGATACTGGTTCTGCTTGCGGCGGCACAGCTCCGCATCTTGGGCAATCGCCAGGTCCGCAAACAGCGCTCGGCTGTCGGTCCGAATGTCAAAAAAAGATTCCAACATCCGCATCATCACAGTCTTTCCAAAGTGCGGCGGTGCCGTTACCAAAAACGATGCTCCTCCGTTCAGGTTTTGGAGACATAAGGTTTTATCAACGTAGTATGCACCATTCTGGCGCATTTGTACAAAGTCAGATTCTCCGACAGAAAATAGGCAGGGACGCATAGCTGGCTCCTTTCCAATCAAAGTTATATCACCACTCACATCATAACACGAACTCCCCCCGTTTACAAGAAAACGAGGGGAGGCAGCCACGGTGAATTCGTGACGATGGTCGCACCGCCAACGGTGGAAATTTATTTTACAGCGAGATTTGTATTGCAGCTACTATAAATATCATGTATAGTGATCTCATAAGAAGTAGGACTTTTATTTAATATTTAACTTGACCTGTAGATTTTGGAGTGTGCCATCATGAGAAAAGATACGATAGGGGTATGCTGCTTATTGGCGTCTACGGCGATGATACTCATGATCGCTTGGTTTTTTCAAGCTCATCCTGTGGTAGCTTCTCCAGAAAACACACGAATTATGTTTATTGAAATTGGTGGCAGGGAGGATGAAGATCTCACGATCCCATCGCCAGAGCAGGAAAAGCAGATCTTGGCGTTTCTTTCAACCTGTAAAGAAACGCATACGACTCGGCGTGAGCTTTCTTGTGGATATGATGCTAGCTGGAAGTGCATGACAGTAATGCTGGCCTTCCCCAATGGACAAGTTCGAGGGGTTTTGCTTGCTCCGAGTGAAGATGAAGAAGTTGACGCTTCAAGTATACTCAACACTTCATATCCAGCATCTGGGTCTACAGGCTACTTTGACACAATATGCACGTTACAAAATCCAAAAGAGATTCGGAATTTTCTGGATACTGTGCTATTGCAAGAAGACGAAGAATCAACAACTTGATTCTTAAGTACAATACAACGGGAGCTGTCTCGCTATGAGGCAGCTCCCTTTGCAATAGACAAAGTATTTACTTCTTCTGCATCTTCGTGGCGATGGTCACGCCGCCGATGGCGATGCGGTCCAAGCCGTTGTCGTGGAAGACGAGGGTCAGCTTCTTGTCCTCGCCCAGGACCTCCTGGACGGCGGCCTGCATGGACTCGGCCAGGGCGTTGACCTTCTCCTCCTTGGTGGGGCCGGCCTCGATGTTGGCGACCACCATCTTCTGGGGGGCGGGCTGGCCGTTTTCGTACAGCGTCTCGTACTCGTTGACGAAGGTGTAGATGTGGGGGGCCTTCAGGATGGGGGCGGCAGCGTCATACAGCTTGGCAGCCAGGGCATCCTTGGTTCCTTGTTCCAGCTTGGGAACGTTGACGTACATACTGGGCATACTAAAAATCCTCCTTGTGATAGGGGGCGGCAGGGCCGCCTTACAAAACGCCGTGAGGCGGTCTTGTCGTGTGGGTAACATCGGATCAGGACAGGGGCTTTTTCTCCTCGTCCTTCTTTTGCAGCTTGGTCTTGGTGCCGTCCTTCTCTACGAAGTAGACGTTGTCCAGCTGGGCCTCCAGGCTTTGGCGGATGGAGGCCAGATACTCCAGGCGCAGGGTAGCCTGCTCCTGCTTTTCTTCCTCGGTCAGGCCGATGGTCTTGCTCTTGCGGGCCAGCTCGTTGAGCCGGGCGATGCGTTCTTCTGTCATGGTGCGGTCCTTTCTTTCTATCGGAAATAGGATGTTCGTCTGAAAATTATAGATAGCGCTGGATCGTGAGAATGGTCCGTCCGCGCTTGGACGTGCCCCCGATCTCGGTCAGGACACACTTGCCCAGCCCCCGGCAGGTCAGCACGTCTCCGGCCTCGACAACTTTATCCGCCTTCTCACAGGGCCGGTGGTTGACCATCACCCGCCCGCCTCGGATGAGCTCAGCGGCGCGGCTGCGGGGGATGGAGAACCCAGCGGAAACAACGGCGTCCAAACGGACGGAGGCTACGGTGGCCCGGACTTCCTTCGTCTCCCCCGGCGTGGGGGTGAGCTGGTCCAGGGGCAGCGGCGTGAGGGTCACAGGGTAACGCCCGGCCTTTTCCCATTGGGCCAGTAAGATGGGCAGGGTCTCCCGCAGGACGATGACCTGCGCCCCCGTCTCTCCGATCAGAATATCCCCGATCTTCTCCCGCGTGATGCCCAGGCCCATGAGGGAACCCAAATAGTCCCGGTGGGTCAGCTTGGCCCCCTTGGGGGTCTTCACCTCCAAGGCCGCCAGGGGGCAGTCCTCCCCGGCCAGCCAGAGGTCTTCGTCCAGCCAGTCCGGCAGAAAGCCCCAGAGCTTGCGCTCGGCATCCGCATAGCCGCCGTGCAGCACGCCCTGCCCCGGCGCGGCAGCCATCAGCAGGTCGGCGCTCATGGCTTGCTCGGCGGGGGAGAGAAAGGCTGTGTGGGTGGGGATGCCCCGCTGATCCGCCCGCTGCTGCTGGTCCAGCACACGAGCCAGAAGCAACCGGCTCTCGCCGTCTCTGGCGTATTTGTCCAGCAGCTCCGTTTTGTTCATGGTGCCGTCTCCCTCCCTTCCAGCTTGGAAAATTCTGTCTTTCCAAACCGAATGTTCATAGAAACCAGTATATCCCGACAAAGTGCCTATTGTCAACGGAAATAGGAGGGTTTATAATCTTCTTTATCCTGAGCGTGGCTCCCCTGAAAGGGTCGAACTGTCCGTGGGACAGTTCGATTCAGTAAAATTTTCCTAAAACAGCTGGCCGCAAAGCGGTCTGAGGGGGCCACTCCGCGCTCAAATAGCACTGATCTTGCCATAAGGAGGAATCCACGTGAAACGCGTCCTTTTTATCTATAACCGCCACGCGGGAAAAAACAAGACCTGGGCCGGACTGTCCAACATCATCAACGCCATGACGGAAGAGGATTGTCTCGTCACGGCCTATCCCACCCAGTACCGGGGCGACGCCGGGGAGGCCATCGTGCGCTGGAGCAAGGACTTTGACCAGGTCGTGGTCGCTGGCGGCGACGGCACCCTGAGCGAGGCCATCGCCGGGGCCGTGCGGTTAGACGAGCAGCCCATCATCGGCTACATCCCCGTGGGGACGACGAATGACTTTTCCAAAAACTTAAACCTGCCCCTGGGCGATCTGACCGCCCTGGCGGCCACCGCCGTCACCGGTGTGCCCCACACCCATGATCTGGGCCGGTTCAACGGCCAGAGCTTTCTCTATGTCGCCGCCTTCGGGGCCTTTACGGAGATTGCCTACTCCACCCCACAGAAAGCCAAGAACCTTCTGGGCTACAACGCCTATGTGCTGGAGGTGGTCAAGAATCTCGCCTCCATCAAGCCCTACCACTTAAAGGTGGAGTACGATGACAAGGTCATCGAGGGGGATTTTCTCTACGGCATGGTGAGCAACACCACGTCTGTGGGCCGCTTCAACAACTTCCCCCCCGGAAACCCGGACCTCTCCGACGGCCTGCTGGAGGTGACCCTCATCTCCCCCGTCCGGGACGTGAAAGACATGGAGGAATTCAGCCGCGCCCTGCTGATGACCAACCCCGCCATCCTCAACTCCATGATGACGACGTTCTCCACTGCCAAGGTCAAGTTCACCGCCGCCCAGGAGCTGCGCTGGACCCTGGACGGCGAGGCCGGCGGGGCCCACCAGGTGGTCGAGGTGGAGGCCGTCCACAACGCCTATACCATCATCCACGGACCCGAAAAATCGCAATAAAGCTTGCATCTGAAAACGCTTTTAGAAAATTTCGACAAATAACCTGCAATTGTATTGACTTTCTTTTGGCTTGATTGTATAATAAAAGCACCACAAGAGGTCAGAGACTCAAGGAGGCCATACCCCATGAAAAAGATCCTGTTACCAGTTGACGGCAGCAAACGTAGCCTGCGCACCGTAGAAGCGGTCAAGCAGCTCTGCGACCCGGCAGAGAGCGACATCACCATCGTCAAAGTCGTCAGCGCCCAGCTGTATATCAACTCCATGGATGAGATCAAGCACAACGCAGAAAAGGCCCAGCCTGAGTTAGACGCCGTGGCCGACCTTCTCCCCGGTTACCAGGTCAAGACCCAGGTCCTCCTGGGCAGCGCCCCCGGAGCGGAGATCGTGGAGTACGCCAAGGAGGAACAGATCGACATGATCATCATGACCCGCTCCTCCCGCGGGCCGCTGCGCAAGCTCGGCTCGGTCGCGACCTACATCGTGCGCAACGCCTCGTTCCTCGATGTGATCGTGATGCGGGAAGTGGGTGACGAATAAAAGCACCCCCTTTGGAAGACCCCAACCCTGCAAGCCCACAGCAAGCAACATGATGATTGGAGGTACCCACATGAAGAAGATCCTACTGCCTATCGATGGAAGTCCCCGCAGCCTGCGCACCATTCAGGAGATCAAGCAAAGCTACGACCCCAAAGAGACGGAGATCACCATTCTGTTAGTCACCCCCGAACCCCGGCCCCATAAGATGACTGACGACAACGACGAAGTGAAGCCCATGCCCGACCACGACGAGATCAAGTCCGTGGACGAGAACGACGCCGAGGTTTCCCGTCAGCTCCTCGCCTCTTTTGCCAGAATGATGCCTGAGTACAAGGTGGACACCGCCCTGCGCTTCGGTAACCCTGGCCCGGAGATCATCGGCTTTGCCAAGGAGGGCGGCTTTGACGCCATCCTGATGACCCGCTCCTCCCGCGGTTGCACGCAGAAGATGGGTTCGGTCTCCACTTACATCGTGCGCAACGCCTCTTTCATCGACATCACCGTGCTGAAGGGAATTTGAGGCGATTGCCTGACTGCACATGAATCATAACAAAATGATAAAATTTTTGGCCAGCAGCTTCGCGCTGCTGGCCTTTTTTTGTGTCTGATGCCGTCTGCGTCACGCTTCATGGAGATGCCCCACGTCCGGGTCCGGCCAGAGCGTCACGAGAGCGCCGCCCAAAAATGTTGTGTCCAGCCAGAGGTCCAGGTCGATGACCCGCTCCTCCCCTTCGTCCAGGATCGTGCAGAGCAGGACGCGCTCCCCCTCCGTCATGGAGATGAGGGGGACCCAATGCCAGCTGTCCAGATTTTTCAGGGCGCCGTTGGAAAAGTTCAAAAAGGCCACAGGGCAGTCCCGCCCCAGGGCCTGGGCCAGAAACGCCCGGCATTGGGCGGAGGAGGGCCGCTGGGGGCGGCGGGCAATGGGCAGGACCTCGCCCTTGAGATAGCAGCCCCGGCTCTGGGCAAAGCTGCGGCAGCCAAGGACCATATTCTCCGGGTTGTCCAGGCCGCGGGAGCCGGGGGTGACGTAGGGCCACACCGCTTCCATATAGGCCAGAAAGCCCGCCTGGGTGTGGGCTTCGCCGGGAGCCATGGGGGCCAAAACGGGGTGGGCCTGGGCGAGATAGGACAGCAGCGCCGCCGCTGTGGTGGGGCCGCAGCCGGCCCGGCGCTGCCAGAGGTCATGGTACCACTCCTGGTCGCCGCCGCGATACCGGGTCCCGTCGGGGCCGGTCAGCGTGAGGTATTCGGGGTGGGAGAGTTTGTAGGGCATGGCCAGCCCCTCCTTTCTGCGAACGCTTGGGTTTGTCACAAAGCGCGTTACGAAACAGGGGGCGGAATGTTCCGCCCCCTGTCTGGGTCTTGTTCTGATCACAGGATCCCCGATCCTGGTGTTCAACCCTGATTTTCCGGGTCAGCCTGGCCGATGGTCATGAGGCCCAGGTAGCTGTCGGCGTTGGCGACGCTGCCTGCCACATCCTCGTCCGTGAGGGTCTTTTTGACCTTGGCGGGGATGCCGACCACCAGGCTTCTGGGCGGCACGATGGTCCCCGCCGCAACAACGGCCCCGGCCCCAACAATGGAGCCTTCGCCGATGACGGCGTGGTCTAAAATCACGGAGTTCATGCCGATGAGGCACTTGTCTTCCACGGTACAGCCGTGGAGGATGGCCCCGTGGCCGACGGTGACGTGGTCGCCCACGGTCACGTGGTTGCCCTCGTCGCCGTGGAGGACGCAGTTGTCCTGGACGTTAGAAAAGGCGCCGATGGTGATCTTCTCCTGGTCGGCCCGGAGGACGGCATTGTACCACACGTTGGTCTGTTCGCCCAGGGTCACGTCACCCCGGAGATAGGCACCGGGAGCCACCCAGGCCGTGGGATGAAGGTTCGCCATAGTGTGAAACCCCTTTCTTACTTGGACAGCACGCGGACCCGCAGCACGCCGGGGATGGCGGCAATGGCAGCGGCGTCCACCGCGGCGTCGGTATCCAGGATATAGTAGCCGTAGTCGCCGCGGGCTTTGAAGGCAGAGGCCACCGCAGGCACGGCGGCGGTGACGGCAGCGCCGTCGGCGTTCTTGGTGATGACGCAGACACGGGTCTTGGCAGCCCAGGGCATGGACAGAACGGGCAGGTTCACGGAGTTCACGATATTGCCGTTGTCCAGGTAGTCCTTGATCTCGCGGGCGGCCATCATGGCGCAGTTGTCCTCGCTCTCCGGGGTGGAAGCACCCAGGTGGGGGATGGCCACGACGCCCTCAATGGCGGCGGTGTCGCTGTTGGGGAAGTCGGTGACGTAAGCGGCGCACTTGCCGGAGTCCATGGCGGCCTTCAGGGCAGCGGTGTCCACCAGCTCGCCGCGGGCCAGGTTGACCACGCGCACGCCGTCCTTCATGGCAGCAAAGGCGGCCTCGTTCAGGGTGCCCTTGGTGTCGGGGGTCATGGGCAGGTGCAGGGTGATATAATCTGCCTTGGCATACAGCTCGTCCAGGGTGCCCACGACTTCGACGCCGGGGGTCAGGTTCAGGGCGTGTTTCACGGACAGGAAGGGATCATAACCGACGATGTTCATGCCCAGTGCAGCGGCGGCGTTGGCCACCAGCACGCCGATGGCACCCAGGCCGACCACGCCCAGCGTCTTGCCCATGATCTCAGGGCCGACGTAGGCGGACTTGCCCTTCTCGACGACGGCGGAGATGTCAGCACCGGCGGCGGACTGCTCCTTGACCCAGGTGATGCCCTGAGAAATTTTACGGGAGGCCAGCAGCAGGGCAGCGATGGTCAGCTCCTTCACGCCGTTGGCGTTGGCGCCGGGGGTGTTGAAGACGACGATGCCGGCGTCAGCGGCCCGGTCCAGGGGGATGTTGTTCACGCCAGCGCCGGCGCGGGCGATGCACAGCAGCTCAGCGGGGAAGTCATAGTCGTGCAGCTTGGCGGAACGGACGAGGATCGCGTCCTCGTGCTCCATGGTATCGCTGATCTCGAAGCGGTCGTCCAGCTGGGCCAGACCGATCTTGGAGATCTTATTCATGGTTTTCACATGATACATGGGAAATCCAGTCCTTTCATAGTGATTTCAAGCAACGCCCCCCAAAGCCTTCCCCTGGGGGGAAGGTGGGCCAGCGAAGCCGGGTCGGATGAGGGCCACGTTGCAGAGAGAAGGCTTATCAGTAAAGAGGTAGAGATGCAAGGGTTTGCCTCTCCACGCTCTACCCTAGTACACTACGGCTCTGTCGCGGTAGGCAGCCCTCATCCGTCTGCTGCGCAGCCACCTTCCCCCTCGGGGAAGGCTATTTTTATTAGTTCTCGCTGTCGAACTTCTTGATGAAGTCGCACAGCTTCTCCACGCCCTCAGTGGGCATGGCGTTGTAGATGGAGGCACGCATGCCGCCCACGGAACGGTGGCCCTTCAGGTTGGTGAAGCCCTGCTCCACGGACTCGGCCACGAACTTGGCGTCCAGGTCGGCGGAAGCGGTGCGGAAGGTCACGTTCATGAAGGAGCGGGAGTCCTTCTCGGCAGCCACGGTGAAGAGCTTGGCGTTGTCCAGCACGTCGTAGAGCATGTTGGCCTTGGCGATGTTGATCTTCTCCATGCCGGCGGCGCCGCCCTGCTGCTCCAGCCAGTCGCACATCAGGCCGAGCATGTAGATGCACCAGCAGGGAGGGGTGTTGTACATGGAGTCCTTGTCGATCATGTTCTTGTAGTTCATGATGGCAGGGGTGATGGGCAGCTCATGGCCAGCCAGGTCCTCCCGGACGATGGCGATGGTCAGGCCGGCGGGAGCCAGGTTCTTCTGGGCACCGGCGAAGATGATGCCGTACTTGCTCACGTCCACGGGACGGGACAGGATGTCGGAGGACATGTCGCTGACCAGAGGCACGCCGTTGGTCTCAGGGACGTACTGCCACTGGGTGCCCTCGATGGTGTTGTTGGAACAGTAATAGAAGTAGGAGGCGTCGGCGCTCAGCTTCAGGTCGCCCTGGGCGGGGATATAGGTGTGCTTGCGGTCCTCGGTGGAGGCGGCAATGTTGATCTCACCGTACTTCTTGGCTTCCTTCATGGCCAGGTTGGCAAAGTTGCCGGTCACGGCGTAGTCGGCCTTGCCGGTCTTGCCGATCAGGTTCATGGGGACCATGCCGAACTGCATGGTGCCGCCGCCCTGCAGGAACAGGACTTTATAGCCCTCAGGCACGTTCATCAGCTTGCGGAACTTGGCCTGGGTGTCGTCAAAGATCTTCTGGAAGACCTTGGAGCGGTGGCTCATCTCCATGACGGACATACCGGAGCCGTTGTAGTTGGTGATCTCAGCGCCTGCACGCTGGAGGACCTCCAGAGGCAGCATGGAAGGGCCAGCGGAGAAGTTAAATACACGATCGTTAGCCATAGGAATTAACCCCTTTCTTTTATAACCAATGCGAATAGAACGATTCTCTAGCTCATTTATTATATCCGTCTGCCCGTCGTCCGTCAAGGTGGCAGACTGGGCTTTTGTGGAAGAAACTTCCCCATCCAAACCGGATGGGGAAGCGCGGAAGCCTTATTCTGCTTTGCAGACGGTGCTGACCTCCCCGGTGATGGAGTCGATGACATAGCCGCCGATGCGGATGTCATGGGGCATGAGGGGGTGGTTGCGGATGGTCTCGACGGTGTCGGTGACGGACTGCTCCACGGTGTCGAACCCGGCCAGCCATTTCTCAAAGTCGATGCCGCAGTATTTCATGAGGTCAATGGACTCCTGGGAAATGCCCCGCTGCTTCATGTGGTGGATCATGATGTCGCTGTCGATGTGCTGCACGCCGCAGTCGGTGTGGCCGATGACCATGATCTCCTCCACGCCCAGCTCGATGATGGCCACCAGCAGGGAGCGGATGACGCTGCCGAAGGGGTTCGTGACCACGCCCCCGGCGTTCTTGATGATCTTCACGTCGCCATTTTTCAGACCCAACGCGGCGGGCAGCAGCTCCACGAGCCGGGTGTCCATGCAGGTCAGGATGGCGATCTTCTTGTTGGGGTATTTGCTGGCGGCATACTGCTCATAGCGCTTCTCGGCCACGAACTGCTTGTTGTAGGCCAGCATCTCTTCAATGATCATAGGCGGTCCCTCTTACTTGAGCAGCTCGGCCTTCTTCTCCAGGATCGCGCCGCCCGCCTGGCAGGCGTCGCAGGTGCACCAGACGGCACCGGCGGCTTTGGCCGCGCGGGCCTTGTCTGCCCCGTCCTCGCCCAGGTACTTCTTGCCCAGGTCGGTCTGCGCGAAGGCGATCAGGCCGTCGATGGTGGTCACGTCCTCCTCCAGCTCCTGGATATACTTCTTGGTGGCCTCAGCCTCGCCGGGGGTGCCTGCGGCGTCCAGCCAAGCCTGGGCAACGTCCTTCAATTCCTGACAGCAGGACCCGGCGGCCAGGACCTTTTTGGTCTGCTCCGTGACAAACTCCTGTAACGATTTTTCCATGGAAAAAACCTTCTTTCTTGGTTAAGATACTTTATTTTATCACACTCTGCAGAGGGATGCAACGGCGGAACACGCCTGAATTTTCCGTCTAGGATGGACAAATTTCCGTCAGAAACGGTCAAATTTGGGATACGTCTTCAAAAGCAGGGGAGAAACTCCCCTGCTTTTTGTGGATTTCCCGCCTTGACCTTTCGGCGTTTTCTTCGCATAATGTCACTAATATACTTTACTGCATCAAAGGAGGCAGCATTTATGGGAGTTTATGTAGTGACCGGCGGCTCCGGCGGCATCGGCGGCAAGACCGTGGAGATCCTGCGGGAGCAGGGCCATGAGGTCATCAACGTGGACCTGAAGGACAGCGACATCTGCGCAAACCTGGCCACCAAAGAGGGCCGGGACGAAGTGATCCAAAAGATCCACGAGCTGCACCCGGAGGGCATCGACGGCCTGTGCTGCAACGCCGGCGTGTCCGGGGCCTGCGGCAATGTGAAGCTGATGGTCAGCCTAAATTACTTCGGCGCGACCAACCTGGCCCACGGCCTGTTCGACCTATTGAAAAAGAAGGGCGGCAGCTGCGTCGTCACCTCTTCCAACACCATCTCCCAGGGCGCAGCCCGGATGGACCTGGTGGATATGCTCAATTACAGCCAGACCAAGCCCATCAACGAGGAGCGCATCCTGAACATCCTGGACGATTTTGACGGCTCCGACCTCTCCGTGGGCAACAGCATTTACGTCACAACGAAGTACGCCCTGGCCCGTTGGGCCCGGCGGGTGTCCGCTTCCTGGGCCGCCAACGGCGTGCGCATCAACACCGTGGCCCCCGGCAACGTCTCCACGCCCATGACGGCCACCATGAGCGAAAACGCCAAGGCCGCCCTGGCCGCCCTGCCCATCCCCATCAACTATGGCACCGACGAGCTGATGCACCCGGAGGACATCGCCAACGTGATCGTCTTCCTGATCTCCCCCCTGGCCCACGGCATCAACGGCAACGTGATGTTCGTGGACGGCGGCACCGACGCCCTGCTCAACTCGGAAAAAGTTTATTAAAAGGAGGCCGTATTTCCATGACACTCATCAAACAGTTCGTCCAGGCCATGGTCAACCAGGATTCCGTGGCCCTGAGCAAATGCTTCTCCTCCACTGCCATCTTCGTGGACTACTGCCCCAAGGACGCCGGGCAGCCCCAGCTCCACGCCTACGGCCCGGAGGGCATCGACATGTTCTTCCGCAACCGCTTCCTCTTTAAGAAGTTCCAGATCACCGATCCCCTCATCATCAGCGACACCCAGGCCTATTACTACGCCGTCTACAACGGCTATCACATCCGCGCCGTGGCCACCATCCAGGATTTCAGCGAGGACGGCGAGATCCAGCGCCTGGTGGTCCGCCCCGCCTGACCCCGCTGGCCCCATGCACTCTGCCTGACCAAACCTGACGTTTTCTTCTTTTTGCCCGCCGGACGAAAAAATCGCGTCCGGCGGGTGTTTTCTGCATTGTATTTTCTTTTCTCTTGCAATTTTGAAACACGGTTTCTTGTGAATTTTTGACGCTCGATACATTCATTTTTGCTCTTCTCTTGTTCAGCTTTGCAAACAGAGAAGAAATGCACAAAAATAAGTTCTGTCTTTTGTACAACCTGTCACTTGACTATTTCTAAGAAATCAACGATAATAGCCACAGTTCCAAGAGGAACGACGAAACCTTCCAAAAAGCAAAAAATTGCGACAGAAAGTTTCATCTGCAAGAAAACTTGCAAAATCAATTTGATTTCGTCCGCGTGTGGTTCCTTCCTTCTTATCCACACCGCGACTGACATAAATCCTTCCATTATTACTCACCAAAAAAGCCTTTCGGGTAAAACCGAAAGGCTTTTTTGGTTCTGTCCAACTGACTATGGCAAATAAAACAGGATTGGCCCTGTCCAGCAGGTCAGTTTTGTGGTATTTTATAACCACTGAATCTGAGCGGCCTGGTTTCGGAAAAATACTCCACAGGCTCGCTGTCCATATTGTAATTAAGGAGGACCCATCCCATGAAACGTGTCGTTTCCATCCAAGATATTTCCTGCCTGGGCAAATGCTCTCTGACCGTCGCCCTACCCATCATTTCCGCGATGGGCGTGGAGACCTGCGTGGTGCCCACGGCCGTTCTGTCCACCCACACCGGCGGCTTCAAAAACTTCACCTTCCACGACCTGACCCAGGAGATCGACCCCATCTCTGACCACTGGGCCAACGAGAACATCCATTTTGACGCCATCTACACCGGCTACCTGGGCTCCTTCGAGCAGATCGACCTGGTGGGCAAGTTCTTCGACCGTTTCGGCGGCGACGGCACCTTGGTCTACGCCGACCCCGCCATGGCGGACAACGGCGTGCTCTACCCCGGCTTCACCCCGGAATTTGCCAAGAAGATGGGCGAGCTGTGCGGCAAGGCCGATGTCATCGTTCCCAACCTGACCGAGGCCTCCTTCATGCTGGGCATCGACTACGTGGGCGATGACTATGACGAGGCCTACATCAAAAAGCTCCTCAAGGACCTGACCGGCCTGGGCTGCAAGACCGCCGTGCTGACCGGCGTCTCCTTCGAGTCGGGCAAGATCGGTGCCATGGCCTATGACTCTGCCACCGACAGCTATTCCAGCTACTTCAACGAAAAACTCCCCGTGAGCTTCCACGGCACCGGCGATGTCTTCGCCTCCGCCTGCGTGGGCGCTCTGATGAACGGCAAGGACCTGACCGGCGCCCTGAAGATCGCCGTGGACTACACCCTGGAGTGCATCCGCGAGACCCAGAAAGACCCCGAAGCCCGCTGGTATGGCGTGAGCTTCGAGGCTGCCATCCCCATGCTGGTCCACAGCCTGGGCCGCTGAACGATCCCGGTTCAGCCACGCTTCCCTTTCGCTTTCTCTCGTTTTTCTTCCCTTTGCCCCAAGTCCGGTCTTTTTTCACCGGACTTGGGGCTTTTTTCTGCCGGTTGAAATATTTTAAGGCTCTGGATGTGTTATCCTAATAGAAGACCCCATAGAAAGGCGGTGGGCCGATGCGAACGCAGTCTCCCCTCAGCCGCTCTGAGACGAGGTTTCTCCACACGCTCTACCAGAGCTACGCAGGCCCCCTCTACCGGGTGGCCCACCATCGTCTCGGAGACCCCTACTTAGCCCAGGACCTGGTCCAAACGGTCTTCCTGGCCGCCGCAGAAAAGCTCCCCACGCTGCGCCGCCACGAAAACCCCTGGGCCTGGCTCCTGCGTGCCCTGCACTATGAACTGAGCCACACCTACACCAAGCTGGCCAGGGAGCGGCAGCGCCTGTGCCCCCTAGACCAGGCCGAGGCCACCACCAGCGCCCCGCCCCCGACCCTGGGCCTGGCCGACATCCTGCCCGCCCAGCTCACAGACCGGGAGCGGGAGATCCTCCTCTTATACTACGAAGAGGGCCTGTCCTATCAGGAGATCGCGGCGCATTTTGAGATCCCCGTCTCCACCTGCGGCACCTGGCTCTCCCGCGCCAAAAAGCACTGCCGCGCCCTTCTCTCCGCCGGGACTGCCCTAGCCTTCGCCATCGGCCTGGCGGCGATGCTGTTCCTCTCTCCCGGCACCACACCGACGGCCACAGAGCCGACCCCAGAGGGCTGCCGTGCCCTCTACTCCATGGTCACGCTAGAACCCGCGCCCGTCATCACCCCCATCCGGGCAGACCTGCCGGTAGAGGTCATCCTCAACGACCAACCCTTCTTCCTCCCTGCCGACGCAGAGCTATTTCACCTGCCCTTTTTCAACGCAAAAGACGATACCCTTGACACCCCTCCAACGACCCTAAACAGCCCAACATCCCCAAGCAACAAGTAGGGGCCGCAGACCTCTGCGGCCCTCGCGTCTGAAGCGATACCACGTTACGATACATAGTACGACTCGGCAGGTTTCGGGCCGCAGGGGTCTGCGGCCCCTACAAAAAATGGAGATACGAAGATATGTTTATGGCAGGACGAATTTCTCCAGCGCCACAGCTACCCCGTCCTCGTCGCAGGAGGTGGTGATGTAGTCGGCGGCGGCTTTGACTTCTGCTGTCGCGTTGGCCATGGCCACGCCGATCCCGGCGGCTTGGAGCAGGGGCAGGTCACTGCCCCCGTCGCCCATGGCGAGGACTTCGCTGGCGTCGATGCCTAAGTGGTCTAAGAGAAAGCGCAGGCCGATGCCCTTGTCGATGCCCCCCGCGATCACTTCCAGGTCGTTGGGGAAGGGGTCGGCAAAGCCGATGTCCGGGAGGTCGGAGAGGGCCGCCCGGAGGCGGGCCTTGGTGTCCGTGCTGTCGGTGAGGAAGAAGAGTTCTTCCACGGGCCGCTCATCCTGGGTCAGGAACTCCTCGACGGTCCCCGGCAAGATCTTCCGGGTGCTGAGATGATACGCCAGCATCGCCGTCCCTGCGTAGCGGGCTTTCAGGGTGTCGTAGTCCGTCTGGGAGAGATAGCCCACCCCCTCCCGGAAGACCTGGCGGATCATGTCGAAGTCCGCGCACCGCGCCAGCACGGCCAGGCAGGTGGCCGGGGTGAGGTGCTTTTCCAGCAAAAAGCGGTCCTCCTGCAAGTCCCGGATGGTGGCCCCGTTGGAGGTCACGGCATAGCGCAGACCGGGCAGGTCTAAGACGGCCTGGGGCAGGCCCTGGGCAGGCCGCCCCGTCACCGGTACAAGAAGCACCCCCTGTTCCCTGGCCCGCTCTAAAGCCGCCAGGGTGCGGGGGGTGATGTGTTTTTCTTCATTGAGCAGGGTCCCGTCCAGATCCAGCGCCAGCAGACGGATGTTTGGTTTCATGGTCGCTGCCTCCCTTGTTCTGTGTCTTGATGCTTTGATGATAGCACAGTTCGACAGGCTTTGCCACCTTGAAAATCTCGGAACCATCCTCTATAATAAGGCAGACACTTTACAAAACCGAACTAAGGAGGACCCCTGCCATGCCCACTCGTCCCTATCCCATCCTGACTGTCAACGAAAAAGCCGCCCGCTCCCTCCGGGCCGGGCACCCCTGGGTCTATGGGGCAGAGACGACCGGCCCCGACCAGCCCTATCAAAACGGGGACATCGTGGACGTGGTGAGCCACAAGGGGCGCTGGCTGGGGGCCGGGGTCATCAACGACCACTCCAAAATTCGCGTCCGGCTCCTCTCCCGCAACACCAACGACCGCTTTGACGAGGCCTTTTGGCGGCGGCGCATCCAGTACGCCCTGGACTACCGAAAGACCGTCATGGGGCCGGACTTCGCCTGCTCCCGCCTGATCTTCGGGGAGGCCGACCACTTCCCCGGCCTGACTGTCGATCTCTTCCAGGATATTCTCGTCACGGAAGTGCTGTCCCTGGGCATGGAGGTGCGCAAGCACATCCTCTACCCCCTGCTCGTCGAGCAATTAAAAAATGACGGCATTGAAATTCGCGCCATCTACGAGCGCAACGAGGCCGCCCTGCGGGACAAGGAGGGCCTGCCCAAGGAAAAAGGCTTCTACCCCCTCCCCGGCCTGGCCACGGACCTGGACGGGCATTTGGAGCTGGTGGAAAACGGCATCCGCTACGACGTGGACTATATCAACGGCCAGAAGACCGGCTTTTTCCTGGACCAGAAGTATAATCGCCGGGCCGCGGCGTCCCTGGCCCCCGGCCGCCGGGTGCTGGACTGCTGCACCCACACCGGGGCCTTCGCCCTCAACTGCGCCCAGGCCGGGGCCGAACACGTCACCGCCGTGGACATCTCCAAGGACGCCGTGGAGCTGACCCGCCGCAACGCCGCCCTAAATAACCTCTCGGACAAAATAGACGTGCAACAGGCGGACGTGTTCGACCTGCTCACCACCCTGGCCCAGGAGAAGAAGCATCCCTACGACTACATCATCCTGGACCCCCCGGCCTTTACCAAGAGCGGGGCCACCGTGAAAAACGCCTACCGGGGCTATAAAGAGATCAATCTCAAAGCCATGAAGCTCCTGCCCCGCGGCGGCTATCTGGCCACCTGCTCCTGCTCCCACTTTATGACGCCGAACCTCTTCTGTCAGATGCTCCGCGAAGCGGCCGCCGACGCCGCCGTCTCCCTGCGCCAGATCGAGGACCGCCGCCAGTCCCCCGACCACCCCATCCTCTGGGGCGTACCGGAGACGGAGTACCTGAAATTCTACCTTTTCCAGATCGTCTGACCCGATCTTTCCCCCACAGCTGCTTCTCCCCGGAGAGGCAGCTGTTTTTTATTTTCCAAAAATCCCTTGACAAATCCAGTCTATTCATTTAGACTGAGCTTGTCTAAAACATTCGACTGGAGGGCTGACCTATGAAACCCAACACCAACCTGACCCTGGCCGACCACCGTCTGCTGGACCTGGTCTGGCAAGCCGAGCCTGTCTCCTCCCCGCAGCTGTGCAAGCTGGCGGAGGAAGCGCTCGGCTGGAAGCGCACCACCACCTACACCGTCATCAAGCGTCTGTGCGGGAAGGGCTGCCTGAAAAACGAGAACGCCATTGTCACCTCTCTCGTGGACCGGGCCACCGTCCAGCAGGCCGACGGACAGGAGGTCTTGCAGCGCTCCTTCAACGGCTCCCTGCCCAACTTCCTGGCCGCCTTCCTCCGGGCCGGTTCCGTCAGCGACCAGGAGGCCGCCCAGCTGGAAGAGCTGCTGGAAGAATACAAAAACCGCTGACCCCCCGGACCAAGGAGGTACGTTATGGATGGCTTCTTTCCCACACTCTTGACCATGTCCCTCACCGCCGCTATTGCGGCAGGCGTTGTGATGGTCCTGCGTCTTTTCCTCAAGAAAGTGCCAAGATGGATCACCTGCCTGCTCTGGGCGGTGGTGCTGCTGCGGATGGTCTGCCCCGTCGGCTTTTCCCTCCCTGTGAGCCTGA
>OLRG01000031.1_pt1 | contig 153150 bp, 136 predicted proteins | sample 1672331 | NCBI WGS metagenome assembly OLRG01 (sample SAMEA3136672, study PRJEB25190) | human gut metagenome
CAAGGCCCAGTTCGGCGGCCAGCGCTTCGGCGAGATGGAAGTTTGGGCACTGTACTCCTACGGTGCTTCCAACGTTCTGCAGGAGATCCTGACCATCAAGTCCGACGATACCTCCGGCCGTGTTAAATCCTACGAGGCTATCGTTAAGGGCGAAAGCATTCCTGCTCCTGAGGTACCTGAGTCCTTCAAGGTTCTCATCAAGGAAATGCGCTCGCTGTGCCTCAACGTAGAGCTTGAGGGCCACCAGCATCAGACCATCGATGTCACTCACGACCCCGATGAGGATGAGCTTTTGGGCGCCGCACTTCCTGCTGAAGAAAAGTCCGAAAAGGACAGCGACGACCTGTTGGGTTCCATCACTGCCGAGCTTGGCAATCTGATGGGCGAGAAAAACGACACTGACGACCTTATCGGTAAGGGAGAGGAGAACTAAATGAGCGAATTTGACGTTAACAATTTCGACGCCATCCGCATCTCTCTTGCAAGCGCTGAAGATATCCGTGGTTGGTCTCGTGGCGAAGTTAAGAAGCCCGAAACCATCAACTATCGTACGCTCAAGCCCGAAAAGGACGGCTTGTTCTGCGAAAAGATCTTTGGCCCCACGAAGGACTGGGAGTGCGCCTGCGGTAAGTACAAGCGCATTCGCTTCAAGGGCATCGTCTGCGAACGCTGCGGTGTTGAGGTTACGCGTTCCAAGGTTCGTCGTGAGCGCATGGGCCACATCGAGCTCGCTGCTCCGGTAAGCCATATTTGGTACTTCAAGGGCTCTCCTTCGCGCCTGGGCTATCTGCTCGACATTCCGCCGAAGGAGCTCGAGAAGGTTCTCTACTTTGCATCTTCCATCATCACGTTTGTTGACAAGGAAGCTCGCGAAGAGGACGTAGAAGAGCTGCGCGACGAACTTTCCGCAGATTTGGAAGAATTGGACGCAGAGCGCGATCGTCTCATCGAGGCTACGCGCCGTCTGTCCGTCGACTACGTTCCCGAAGAGGACGAGTTTGTTGATGACATCGACGAAGACGAGCGTATGACGCCCGAGGAAGTCGAAGAGGAAATCGCTGACATCTACGAGGAGTTCAACGAGCGCAAGACCCTGCGTTCTGAGGCTCTGGAGGCTTTCCTGAAGATCGAGCCCAAGCAGCTCGTATCCGACGAAGCCCTGTATCGCGAGATGCGCCTGAACTATTCCGACTACTTCAAGGGCGGCATGGGCGCAGAGGCCATCCGCGACCTGCTCGACAGTATCGACCTTGCTGCTACTGCCGAAGAGCTTACTGAAACCGTTGCCACGGGCAAGGGTCAGAAGCGCACCAAGGCTATTAAGCGCCTGAAGGTTGTCGACTCGTTCCTGCATTCCGCAAACAAGCCTTCCGATATGATCCTGGACGTAATCCCGGTTATTCCGCCGGATCTGCGTCCTATGGTTCAGCTCGATGGCGGCCGTTTTGCAACGTCCGACCTGAACGATCTGTACCGTCGCGTTATCAACCGCAATAACCGCTTGAAGCGTCTGCTCGACTTGGGTGCCCCCGAGATCATCGTTAACAACGAAAAGCGCATGCTTCAGGAAGCAGTAGACTCCCTGTTCGACAACGGCCGTCGTGGCCGTCCCGTAACGGGTCCTGGCAACCGTCCGCTGAAGTCTCTCTCCGACATGCTGAAGGGCAAGCAGGGGCGTTTCCGTCAGAACCTGCTCGGTAAGCGCGTTGACTACTCCGGCCGTTCCGTAATCGTTGTTGGTCCTAACCTGAAACTGCATCAGTGCGGTCTGCCTCAGCAGATGGCCCTCGAGCTGTTCAAGCCCTTCGTAATGAAGCGCCTGGTAGAGCTTGAGTACGCTGCTAACATCAAGGCTGCAAAGCGTGCGGTAGATCGTGGCGCCAGCTACGTTTGGGATGTTCTGGAAGAAGTTATCGTTGAGCACCCGGTACTGCTGAACCGCGCACCTACGTTGCATCGTCTGGGCATTCAGGCGTTCGAGCCCGTATTGGTAGAAGGCAAGGCCATCAAGCTGCACCCGTTGGTATGTACGGCATTCAACGCTGACTTCGACGGCGACCAGATGGCTGTTCATGTACCGTTGGGTGCCGAGGCTCAGGCTGAGGCTCGCGTACTGATGCTTTCCGCAAACAACATCAAATCGCCTGCACATGGTCGTCCGCTGACCGTTCCCACTCAGGACATGATCATCGGTATGTACTACCTCACCGCTGCCCGTGATGGCTTCCCTGGTGAAGGCCGTGCATTCATCGACTTCGCTGATGCTCGCAACGCCTACGATGCTCGTGCTGAGGTCGACCTCCAGGCTAAGATCTGGGTTCGCCTTCCGAAGGACACCTTGGTTGCAACTGCATTCGGCAAGTTCGACGAGCACAAGGCTGGTTCGCGTCTGCAGACCACTATTGGTCGCATTATCTTCAACGGTGTGTTCCCGGACGATTATCCGTTCCTGAACTACCAGATGAACAAGAAGGAAATCGGCCGCATCGTAGAGGATGTTTGCAACCGCTACACCCTTTCTGAAGTTGAGCCTATCCTCGACGGCTTGAAGGACACCGGCTTCCATTACGCCACCATCGCTGGTATTACCGTTTCCGTTTACGACGCAACGGTTCCTCCCAGCAAGGACGCAATTCTTGCCGATGCCGACAACAAGGTTGCCGCTATCGAGGAAGACTACGAGATGGGTCTTATGAGCGCTGAAGAGCGTCATAAGCAGGTTGTTGACATCTGGACCGAGGCTAACGAAGAGGTCGGCGAGGCAATGGCTGCCAACTTCGACAGCTTCAACCCGATCTTCATGATGGCCGACTCTGGTGCTCGAGGTAACATCAAGCAGATTCGTCAGCTTGCTGGTATGCGTGGCCTGATGGCAGACACCAAGGGTGGCACGATCGACATTCCTGTTAAGTCGAACTTCCGTGAGGGCCTTTCCGTTCTGGAATACTTCATTTCTACGCACGGCACTCGAAAGGGTATGGCTGACACCGCGCTGCGTACCGCAGACTCCGGTTACCTTACCCGTCGTTTGGTTGACGTTGCTCAGGACGTTATCGTTCGCGAGATCGACTGCGGTACTTCCGACGGCGTTCCTTACCCGATTCACAACGATAAGGGCGAGTTGGACGAGAATCTGGTTGGTCGTTGCGTTCTGGAAGACATCCAGGATGCCGAGGGCAATGTTATCGTTGCTGCGGGCGACTTCATCAACTCCATGGATCAGGTTGCCGCTATGGACGCTGCTGGTATCTCTACCATCAACATCCGCACGGTCATGACCTGTCATGCAGAGCACGGCGTTTGCCAGAAGTGCTACGGTTGGGATCTTGCTACTGCACGTCCGGTTAACATCGGTACCGCTGTTGGTATTATTGCTGCACAGTCCATCGGTGAGCCCGGCACGCAGCTCACGATGCGTACGTTCCACGCCGGCGGTGTTGCAGGTGAAGACATTACGCACGGTCTGCCCCGTGTTACCGAGCTTTTCGAGGCTCGCAAGCCTAAGGGCCAGGCTGTACTTGCTGAAATCGCTGGTACCTTGCAGGTAACTGCCGACAAGGTGAATAAGACGCTTACTGTTCATGACCAGGAAGGCAACATCCGCGAATACGTGGTATCTGCTCGCGCAACGCTTTTGCCGGGCGTTACCGATGGTTGCGAGGTCGAAGTTGGTCAGCAGCTCACCAAGGGTTCTGTAAATCCCCACGACCTGCTTCGCCTTACCGACCCGAACACCACGCTTCGTTACATCGTTGCTCAGGTTCAGGACGTGTACGTGTCCCAGGGCGTAGACATCAACGACAAGCACATCGAGGTTATTGCTCGCCAGATGCTGCGTAAGGTTGCTGTTCTCGATCCGGGCGATTCCGACTACTTGCCGGGCCGCCAGGTTAACCGCTTCGAATTTGAAGATACGGCTAACGCTCTGGTTCTGGAAGGCAAGAATCCTCCGGTGGGTCAGCCTCTGCTGCTCGGCATCACCAAGGCTTCGCTGGCAACCGATTCGTTCCTGTCTGCTGCATCGTTCCAGGAAACCACCAAGGTTCTTACCGATGCCGCTATCGAGGGCAAGGTTGATACCCTGCAGGGCCTGAAGGAAAACGTTATTATCGGTAAGCCTATCCCGGCTGGTACCGGCCTTAAGCGTTATCACGATGTAGGCCTTACCTATCGTGGCGTGGCTGTTGACAAGGTTGATTCCGACCGTCTGCCCGATTCCGCTCCTGAGGCGCTTCGCGAGATCGAAGAGCTGCTGCCTCAGCCGCAGGATTGGTCGCTTGATGGCGATGGCTACCTGGGCGCTGGTTCCGACTATGCAAGCTACTTTGCTTCCATCACATCGGGCTACCGTGGCAACAACCTTTCCGATGAGGATGCCCGTCTGTATATCTACGACGACCTGGGCGTGTCGCAGCGTTGGGCCAACAAGTTCTCTGAGGCTGGCATCGAAACCGTGGCCGACCTGGTTGGTCACACCGAAGACGACCTGCTTCGCATTGAGGGCATTGGCACCAAGGCTATCGAAGAGCTGAAGGAAGGTCTTGAAAAGCATGGCTTGTCTCATGTGATCGAAGACGACCTGAACGCTTCTCGCGATGACATGAGCCAGCTGCTCGACATGGTGTTCTCTCCTGATGACACCGTGCTTATCGGCGGCGACCAGCCTGCAACCTTCAGCACTGAAGGCGAGGACATGCTGGGCGAGGCTCTGCCTCCGCGCTCCTATCAGCGCAACCTGGAAGAGCTCGACGCTCTGCTGGGTGCCAACGACCTTGGCTTCCACAGCACGGATGCTGATTCCGACTCCTCTTCGGGCGAAGAATAATCCGAGCGAAAGCTAATCGCATCAAAGGCGCGTCCCCGAGTGGGACGCGCCTTTTTGTTTCTTTGGAGAAGGCTTCTTTAGTGCACTAAAGCGCCATGCGGTATCTGCATTTAGAGTGCTATTCTGATACTCGCAAAAAGTTGAAAGGGAGCAAACGATGCCCAATACTAAAACGTATCTTTCCGATGACCGTACTCCTCCGCAAAGCCAAATCGGTGCTTCGCTGGAATCATTGGCGCACACCATCCATGAGCGCCGCAATGCGGGCGATGAAAGCTACACGCATCGTTTGCTTACGGGAGATATCGATACGCTTTTGAAGAAGGTTGCCGAAGAGGCTCATGAGGCTACGCTTGCGGCGAAGGACGTTGTATACAACGAGGGCGACGACGCACAGGTTAACCACCTGCGCTATGAAGCAGCCGATGTGGTGTATCACCTCATGGTTTTGCTGGAACGTTGCGGCATCGGCCTTGACGAATTCGCAGCCGAGCTCAATACCCGCATGACCACCGAAGAAATCGAGGAACGCGGCGGCGTAGTGCTGCTGAAGCCTGAATTCGTAAACCGCGGCAACCACGTGGAAAAATAGAAGCAGGTACCAGATTCCCGTATTGGGAGTCGAAGACTGGGAATATAGGGAAGGGTGCCGTTTTCTCGTTTAAAAGGCAGAGCCTCGCTTGCGTAATTTGTCGCAAGCGAGGCTCTGCCTTTTGCTGGATGATAAAACGGCACCTGCTTTTACAATCCTGGCATGTCATGTTTAGGGGGGGATCCGGTACCGTTCCAGCTTAGAGATACTGGCCGCGGACTTCCCAGAAGGCAACTGCGCTGGCAGCGGCCACATTGAGCGAATCAACCTGATGCGCCATAGGAATCTTCACGGTGTAGTTGCAATTGGCAATAGTGGAAGGCGCCAAACCATCGCCTTCGGTTCCCAGGACAAGTGCCAGCTTTTTGGCGCCTGCGATATGCTCATTCTGAAGTGTGACGGAATTGTTTTCCAGCGCCAGGGCCGCAACGGTGAATCCGAGCCGGTTCAGTAGCGGCACTCCCTCTTCTGCCCAATTGCGTTCAGTCCCGATGCGCGTCCATGGTACCTGGAACACGGTTCCCATAGAAACGCGGTTGGCGCGACGGTAGAACGGGTCGTGGCACCCAGGGGTAACCAGCACGGCATCCATTCCCAACGCGGCGGCCGAACGGAATATCGCACCGATATTGGTGAAGTTCGTCACATCTTCCAAGATGGCAACGCGCGTTGCATTGTTAAGCAAGATGGCAACGTCAGGCAGGGCGGGTCGGTGAAAAGCCGCAAGCGGACCACGCGTGCGTTCGTAGCCGGTAAGCTCAAAAACCTGTTGGTGCGTGCCAACGAACAGGGGAGTGGTTGGGGCGGCAGCATCGATGCGAGCAAATAATTCTTCGCACGCAGGGGCCCAGCGCTTATCGGCTAGCAGAGCAAAAGGAGCAAGCCCTGCATCCATAGCCCGATCAATCACGTTGCGCGATTCGGCAATGAATAAACCCTCGCCGGACACTTCACTGCCTGTTGCAAGGCGAAGGCCCACCAGTTGCTTGGGGTCGCGCAGCTCGGAATCGGTCATGCTGGAAAATACGCGTAAACGGGCATCGTCTAAGTTGGTGAGCTCGATGAGGGGCATGGCGTTCCTTTGCTGTTGCGGGTTTGTTTGAATTATACGTTGAGGGGATTTTAACCCCGAAGTGCTTGTCAAGCACTAATTAGGTGATTGTGCTAAAATATCGGGTCGGAATATCACCCACGGAAAGGTACATATATGTCAGGGCATTCAAAATGGGCAACCACCAAGCATCGTAAGGCAGCTCAGGACGCAAAGCGCTCCGCGCTGTTCTCCAAGCTTTCCCGTAACATTACCGTTGCGGCGAAGGAAGGCGGCGACCCGAACCCTGAAAACAACGCTTCCCTGGCAGCCGCTATTGATAAGGCAAAGAGCTATTCCTTGCCTAAGGACAAAATCAAGACCGCTATCGACAAGGCTTTTGGCTCCGGTAAAGACGCTGCTAACTACGAAACGGTTGTGTATGAGGGCTATGGCCCCTGCGGTGTTGCTATCTACTGCGACGCTCTGACCGACAACCGCAACCGCACCGCTGCTGATGTTCGTGCTGCCTTCAACCATCATGGCGGCAATCTGGGTACTTCCGGTTCTGTTGCTTTTCAGTTCGAAAAGAAGGGCCAGATCCTGGTAGAAAAGGTTATCAAGTCCGAGCAGAAGAAGGTCGCCGACAAGGAAAACGCTGTCGACGAAGACGAATTCATGATGGCTGTCGCCGAGGCTGGCGGTTCCGATTACGAAGACGCTGGCGAAGAGTGGATCGTATACACCGCTCCCACCGATCTTATGACGGTTAAGAAGGGCCTGGAAGAGCAGGGCATCGAAGTTAAGGGCGCCGAATTCATCATGGAGCCCACCACGCCTACCGAAGTTACTGTTGCTGATGCAAAGAAGGTTATGCGCCTGGTAGACCGTCTGGAAGAGCTCGAAGACCTTCAGAACGTATATCACACCATGGACATCACCGACGAAATCGCTGCTGCCCTCGACGAAGAGGAATAAGCGATTCCCGTATCTGAAAAGGGACTCCTTTAGTTCCATTTTTGACAATCAACTGGTGTTACTTAGTAACGTTACCGTAAAAAGAAAGGCTGCTTTGTGCAGCCTTTCTTTCTTTTAATCAAGGGTCTATTTCGGACTGGTGCCTGTGGTATAGTAGTTGAACTTCAAAGCATTAAACGCACTACTTAACCACACTACGATGCTCAAGGGGTCTTCTTTTCGTGACGCGACAAGCGAACATTCTTTCGTTCGATGAGGTGAAAGCCCGCGAGGCTTCGCTTCCGCGTACCGTTTCACCCTCATCCTCTTCCCGCAGAGCCTACGAGGCTCATCGAAATGCCGAAGAAGGCGCGACTCGTCGTACTTCTTCTCGCTCAAACACCCCTCGTGTTTCCAGTGCGCGTTCTTACCGTGAGGCATCGGCATCTCGTTTTGCCGAAGGCAATTATGCCCAGCTCCAGCGCCCTTCTCAGGAGCGCGCCTCTATGCGTGGGTACGATGATTTCAATCTCAATCACAGCGCTCCACGTGCTGGTCGTGGTTATTCTTCGTCTGTTTCCGCGGGCGACCGTCGTTATTCGTCAGCTCGCGCTCAGGCTCGTAGAGGCTATCAGCCCCAGGCGCCCTCTGGCTATGCTGCTTCTCGCATCGATGCCGCACGTGGTGCTCGTTCCTGTCGCATAGACGATGCGTCTGCGGAAGGTGAAGAACACGCAGCAGCGCGTCGTTCAGCTCAGCGCAAGCAGAACGAAAGCTTCTCTCGCGAGATCCGCAAGCGTTTCCGTGCCGCAAAGGCCGATCGTGAATTCGATCGCACTATCGGAGCTCGCGAAAGGGCACGTGCGCGTGCTGAGCAGCAAGAGCAAGGTAGCCGCGCCGCCGTATACGATATGCGCATGGGTTCAACCCAGCGTAAGTCGGTGCGCAGCATGGCTGAAGGCGAAAACGGCAAGCGCGGTTTTTCGCTACCGTTTGCCGTGCCTTTTACGGGGTCTATTTCCGCATGGGCAACGCGCGGCATCGTTTCGCTTATTGCCGTTGTGTTTGCGGTAACCATGCTCTATTTCCCTTGCCAGAATTACTACAACGAAACACGTCAGCTTCAGCAGCTCCAAGCTGAATACGATGCGCTTCAGGAATACAATACCCAGATGCAAAATCAGGTTGATTACCTTAATACCGATGAAGGCATTGAGGATTATGCTCGCTCCGAGTTGGGATGGATACGTCCGGGCGAACATGTTGTTTCGGTTGAAGGAGTAACCCCTTCAACCGACACTTCGCGTTCAAACGATCGCGTCTACGCCATTCCCGCTGGTAGCGTGGCAGCTCCCGACACGTGGTATTCCGGCTTTTTGGATGTGATCTTTGGCTATGGCCACTAATTCAAAACGTATTGCAGCTTTCGACATCGGCACGGTAACGTGCCGATTGCTATTAGCAGAGGTTCAAGATGGCGTGCTTCATGAGCTTGAGCGCCGTTGTGTTATAACCAACCTTGGTGTTGGTGTCGATAAAACGGGCGTCCTCCAGGAAGATGCTATTCAGCGTGTGGTTGCGCAAATTGGCGAGTACATCGAAATTGTAAATAGCTATCGCACCGAACAGCAACCCGAAATCCCCATCGTGGCTGTTGCTACCAGCGCTTCGCGCGATGCGAAGAATTCCGACGCTTTGGTGGGGAAGTTGCACGATTTGGGCGTAGAGCTTTCCGTTATAGAAGGCGAACGCGAGGCGGCTCTTTCATTTCGTGGCGCTTCGCGCGGGTACGAAGGCGAAAACCTTCTGGTTGCCGATATCGGTGGCGGCTCCACCGAGGTGGTGCTGGGCGTTGGCGGTGAAGCTCCGAAGTTGGCGCATTCGTTCAACGTTGGATGCCGCCGTATGACGGAGCGCTTCTATGTTTCCGATCCTCCGGCTGAACTTGAATTGGCGCAGGCTCGCACCTGGGTTCAACACGAATTCAAGACTTTTTTCGAACATGCGAAAAACAAGGGGGTTGCAATCGACCGTATTGTTGCGGTGGCGGGCACGGCAACAAGCGTTGTTTCCATGGACAAGAAGATGGAAGTGTACGATTCTTCTTTGGTTGATGGCGTTACGGTTTCAAGTGAAACCTTGGACTGCCTGTACCGCCAGCTATCCAGCATGCCCCTTGCAGACCGCAAACATGTAGTGGGTCTTCAGCCTGAACGCGCTTCGGTTATTGTTGCCGGCTTGGGCATTTTACTTGAAGTGCTTGCGGCATCAGATTGCAAATCCTTCACAGTTAGTGAATCGGACATCCTTCAAGGTTTGATCCTTGGTGCCTATGAGCAGGGGAAATAAACAAATCTTGCTTATTGGCCAAGGTTTGTTCACCAAAGAGCTTTCATGGGAATAATCCTTAGCCGTGCGTTAAGGATTATTTTTGCTATGATGGTAGCGCTTGCCCGTTAGGGGCAACACGGGAGCGTGGTGGAATTGGCATACACAGCGGACTTAAAATCCGCCACCTTCGGGTTTGTGGGTTCGAGTCCCACCGCTCCTACCAGTTCTGAATTCAGCAGTGCCCCGTTTTAGCGGGCACTCGGTTATAAACGAAAGCGTTGAAGATGACAGACATCGCACCTTACATGCAGGATCCCAAGATCGTCCAAAACATCAAGGATTTCGAGGCATACTGCAAGACAGAAGATGCATCTGCCCAAACCGGATCGCCCGCGCTGTTCGAATCGTACCTGAGCCGCTACGCGGACAAAGTCGGCGACATCATCAACACGTTTATTCCTGCGGGTAGCCACCCCGATATGGACAAGTACCTGTACGCTCCGCTTATGAAGTACAGCCAAAATGGTGGCAAGCGTCATCGTCCTCTTATCTGCGTTGCGGCATGTGCTGCGGTAGGTGGCGATATCCGTCGCGCTTTTTCCGCCGCTGCCGCTATCGAACACTTCCATACGGCCGCTCTTATTCACGACGATATTGCCGATGAGGCATCGTTGCGCCGTGGCGAGCCTTGCATGCACCTTACTCAGGGCGAAGGTCTTGCCATCAACGCGGGCGACTTGGCCCTGTCCATCGTAAACGGCATCGTTATGCGCGACCCGTTGCTTTCCGACTCCATGAAGGTGCGCGTTGCCATCGAGCTGGTTTCCATGGCCCAGAGCACGGTGGAAGGCCAAGCTCTTGATATCGGTTGGGCCCGTGATGGTCGCTACGACATCACTCCGGAAGATTATCTGGTTATGGCAACGCACAAAACCGCGCACTATTCCGGCGCGGTTCCTCTGGCTGTTGGCGCTATGGTTGGCGGCGGTACGGAAGAGCAGGTTGAAGCTCTTCGTGCTTATGGTTTGGATACTGGCCTTGCGTTCCAGATTCAGGACGACTTGCTTAACCTGGTTGGCACCAAGGAAGCGAAAGAAAAAGACTATCGCAGCGATATTACTGAAGGCAAGCGCACGCTTGTTGTGGTTCATGCGCTGCAGAACACCACAAAGCGGGAACGCTTGGTAGAGATTCTTTCCTCTAAGGAAACGGATCCGGCAATTCTCGAGGAAGCGGTTTCCATCATGCGTGAGGCTGGCAGCATCGATTATGCGCGCGCTTATGCAGAGAAGCTAACCGCCAATGCTCAGGAGCGCCTTGCGAAAATCCTGCCCGAATCGAAGATGCGCGACCTTTTAGCGTCGATGGCAGATTGGTTCGTTGATCGACTTAAGTAGTGAAGCATATGGATCCTATTAAGAAAAACGATTCCGGCGCTGCAGTTGAAGATGTGCAGCACAGGCTCGTAAAGGCTGGCTACCTGGCTGAAGACCAGGTAACGGGCACCTTTGGTGCCGAAACGGAAAACGCTGTTTTGTCGCTGTGCCGTGATTGCGGCATCGAACCGCGCGCTGAGGTGGACAACGCCGTTTGGACCAAATTGGTTGACGCGTCGTTCGAATTGGGCGACCGCAACCTGTTCTTGCGCGTTCCGTTCTTCCATGGTGCCGATGTGCGTACGCTCCAGGAAGCTCTTTCTGCGTTGGGCTTTTCTTGCGGTATTGCCGATGGTATTTTTGGCGTCCATACGGAAGATGCGCTGCGTCGTTTCCAGCTGAACATGGGCTTGCCCACCGACGGCATTGCCGGTGCATTCACGTTCCGCGCGCTTTTGCACCTGCAGCATTCCTGGAAGGGCAAGGATTCCTTCAGCCCCGTTCCCCGTTTGGGCTTTGCCCGCGCGGCTCAGGTGCTCGAATCGAATCTTATCTGCCTTTTCGGCACATCGGAATTCACCCGTTCGGTTGCTGCTCGTATGTCGAACTTGGCGCTTGCCACTACTCCTGCATCGAAGGTTACCAGTGCCGATTCGTTGCTGGTTGCTCCCGATGAAAGCATGTATTTCGTGCAAATTTTGGTTGGCAACGAAAAGCCCGCTTCCACGGTTCCCACGGTAGATTTCGTGGACGAAGAAAGCCTTCCCGACCGCGTTGGTCAGGCTCTTATGGCAACGGAAGGCCATCAGCGCCGTATTGCCGTTCGCCTGCCTGAAGAGGGATGGGAAGACGCTGGCGCCGATCGTTCGGCTCAGCATTACGCCATTGTTTTGCTTGATGCGCTTTGCTCCGGTTTGGTTATTGCGGAGCAGCGATAGCGTTGGTTTTCGTTTGCTATACTGAGGACGCATAGGCAATTGAGCAGAAAGGCGTCCATGGAAGCATCAGCTCTTATTCTTGCTGCGGGTGCAGGTACCCGCATGAAATCATCTAAACCCAAGGTGGCTCATCAGATTTTTGGCAAGCCCCTTGTTCGTTGGGTTGTCGATGCCGCGCATGCTGCGGGTATCGATTCCGTTGTTGGCGTGGTGGGCCACGGCAGGGAACAGGTAGAGCCTCTCCTTGCCGACGTAACCACGGTTGTCCAGGAAGAGCAGCTGGGTACCGCCCATGCGGTTCTTGCCGCTCGTGGTGCACTCGAAGGCCGCAGCGGTTCTCTGGTGGTGCTTACGGGTGATTCCCCGCTGGTACGCGCTGAAACCATCGCCGAGCTTGTTCGCACGCGCGAAGAGGCCAACGCTGCCGTGGTTGTTCTGACCATGGAAGCGGAAAACCCCACAGGCTATGGCCGCATTATTCGCGATGCGGCAGGCGACGTTCAGGAAATCGTTGAGCAGAAAGACTGCACGCCTGAACAGGCAGCGGTTACGGAATGCAATTCCGGTTTCTATTGCTTCGACATCGAAACCCTGTTTGCTGCGCTGGAAGAAGTTTCCACCGACAACGCGCAGGGCGAATACTATCTTACCGACGTTTTGGGCATTGCCCGCAACCAGGACAAGCGCGTTCTTGGCTTGAAAGCCGAAGACGCATCCGAATGCCTGGGCGTTAATTCCCGCCGCCAGCTTGCGGAAGCCACCAAGGTGCTGCAGCAGCGCATCAATGGCATGCATATGGACAACGGCGTAGCCATCATGGATCCCGCCACCACGTGGATTGGCCCCGATGTAACCATCGAGCCCGATGTTGAGATTTTGCCCATGACCTTCCTTATGGGTGCTACCTCCATTGCCACTGGCAGCGTTGTTGGTCCCAATTCCCGCCTTACCGACACTACGGTGGGGGCTAATTGCCAGGTCGAAGAAACCGTGGCTATCGAAACCGTTCTTGACGCTGATGTTGCGTGCGGTCCTCGTGCGTATCTGCGTCCTGGTACGCACATGTGCGAAGGCTCCAAGGCGGGCACGCACGTGGAAATCAAGAAATCTACCATCGGTAAGGGCAGCAAGGTGCCGCACTTGAGCTACATCGGCGACACCACCATGGGTGAAGGCGTTAACATTGGCGCCGGCAGCATCACTTGCAACTACGATGGCGAAAAGAAATGGCCTACCACCATCGGCGACAACTGCTTTGTTGGCAGTGACGTAATGATGGTTGCTCCGGTAACGCTGGGGGAAAACTCCCTTATCGGTGCCGGATCTGTTATCACCAAAGACGTATCTGCGGGGGCCCTTGGTTTGGGCCGTGCCCGCCAAACGGAAATTGAGCATTGGAACGAGAGGAAGAAGAACTAATGAGCAACATGACCAAGACCATGGCGGTATTCGCCGGGTCAACCTGTCCCGAGCTGGCTGAGGATATTGCCACTGCGCTGGGCACCACGCTCGGCAACGTGAAGCTCGAGAAGTTCTCGAACGGCGAAATTTACGCACGTTATCTTGAGAGCGTTCGTGGCGCAGACGTTTTCATCGTACAGTCCACTTCCACGCCTAACGTTAACGAAGCGGTAATGGAGCTGCTTATTATGGCCGACGCGGCAAAGCGTGCTTCTGCTCGTACCGTTAACGCCGTTGTTCCTTGCTATGGCTATGCTCGTCAGGACCGCAAGGCTGCTGCACGTGAGCCTATTACGGCTAAGCTGGTTGCCAACATCATGACTGCTGCTGGCATTGACCGCACCATTACCATCGACCTGCATCAGGGCCAGATCCAGGGCTTCTTCGATACCCCGGTTGACCACCTTACGGCGCTGCCTATCTTTGCCGATTACTTCCGCAAGAAGAATATCGACACCGAAAAGCTCTGCGTGGTAAGCCCTGATGTTGGCCGCGCTAAGGCTGCAAAGAAGCTTTCCGACATGCTTCACTCCGACCTGGCCATCATGCACAAAGGCCGTCCTGGTCATAACAAGGCAGAAATCACCGCTCTTATCGGCGACGTTAATGGCAAGATCTGTATCGTTAACGACGACATGATTGATACCGCTGGTACCCTGTGCGCTGCTGTTGCCACGTTGAAGCAGAAGGGCGCTGAAAAGGTATATGTATGCGCTACGCATCCTATTTTCAGTGGTCCCGCTTACGAGCGCATCGAAAACTCCCAGATCGACGAGCTGGTAGTTTGCAACACCGTTGCTGTTCCTCAGGAAAAGCAGACTGGCAAGATCAACGTTATTTCCGTTGCTCCGCTTTTGGCCCGTGCCATCAACAACGTATACGACAACAAGTCGGTTGCTTCGCTGTTCGACCCAGAGTTTGCCCTGTAAGGCATGCGCGTAGTAGTTGGCCTGGGCAACCCAGGGGAAGAATACGCGCATACGCGCCATAACGCGGGCTTTGAGGTGGTAGACCTTTTGGCCAGCGAATGGGGCGTAACTTACTGGAAGAACACCTGCGGTGCTTTGGTGGGCGAAGGTAAGCTGCGCCATTCCGATGGCAGCGTGGAAAAGGTAATTTTAGCGAAGCCCCAGAGCTTCATGAACCTTTCCGGTGGGCCTACGTCGAAGCTGTGCAAGGAATACGATTGCCCGGTTGAAGAGCTTATTGTTATCCACGATGAGCTTGATATCGACCCAGGCACCGTGAAGGTGAAGAAGGGCGGTGGGCATGCAGGTCATAACGGTTTGAAGTCCATCATCGAAAAGTGCGGTTCGCGCGAGTTCTTGCGCGTGCGCACTGGCATCGGCCGCCCTCCTGGAAGGATGAGCGTGGTAGATTTCGTGCTTGGCACCCCGAAAAAGGACGCAAAGGACGATTTCGACCAGGCATGCCAGCGTGCTGCCGAAGCAGTTGAATCGCTGCTGGAAAAGGGCCTGGCAAGAACGCAGGATGTGTTCAATCAGCACTAACGAAGATCCCGATCGCAAAAGCGGTCGGGGTCTTTTTTTTGTTGGTGGGGGGGGGTGCTGATCTTGACAATAGGCTAAGGGGCAACGTCGCTCCGCCAACCGCTGTAGCTGCACAGACACGGAGCTTGCCTTTGGTGCGTTTTACCAGCTGGTGGCATATAATGTCGGCATTGCATTTGTATCGTATCCCTAGTGATTTGACGATGTGGATGCGGTTGTAAAGGAAACTCATTGATGGGGAACCGAGTGGAGCTGAGAACTGTTGCTTCCCAATAGCGGAATCCATTCTTCGATGTTCCTCAGTATGTCTGACGCACTCATAACATAGCAACGATCAAAGCGTCTAAATGGCGGGCTTGGCGAGTTTAATGTGCTTGTGCGCTTAAAGAACCTGTAAAGAAAGGCAAATAGCCGTGATAACTGGAGCAACTAGGGGTAAGGTCGACGCCATTTGGCAGAAGATGTGGGAGGGTGGCATTACCAACCCTATTGAGGTTATTAGCCAGCTTACCTACCTTATGTTCATTCGCTCGCTTGACGAAAAAGAACTTGAAGCCGAGCGCATGGAACAGGTGCTGCACGTGCCTCAGCCGCATATTTTTCCAGAAGTCTACCGCAATGCCTATGGTGCGGAAATCCCCGGAGAAGAACTTCGTTGGAGCCGCTTCAAGGACAAGTCTGCTCAGGAAATGTATCGCATCGTAAGCGAGTTCGTGTTCCCGTTCATCAAGGAACTGGGAGATGGCTCTGCATTTTCTAAAGCAATGGAATCTGCAACCTTTGGCTTCCCAGCAGGCAAGCCTTCTCTGCTTGAGAAGGCCGTTGACGGGGTTGAAGGGTTGCTTGCTGAGTTCGATGAACATATTGGAGACTTGGGCGATCTTTACGAGTACATGTTGTCTAAGCTTTCCACTGCGGGCACCAATGGTCAGTTCCGTACCCCACAGCATATTCGAAACATGATGGTTGCCATGGTTGACCCCAAGCCTGGTGAGCTTATATGCGATCCTGCTTGCGGTACCGCTGGCTTCCTTATTTCTGCTGCCGAGCATATTCGTCGCAATTACGAAGCGAACATGACAAGTCAGCAGTGGGATTGCTTCGCGGGTGCGAAGGGGGCAGACCCGCAATTCAGCGGTTTTGAGATGGATCAGACCATGCTGCGAATTTCCACCATGAATCTGATGCTTCACGGTGTTGATGCGCCAGATGTGCGCTACATGGACTCAATTTCCAAGAGCAACACTGTGCGTAACCGCTATGACGTGATTCTTGCGAACCCACCGTTCACTGGTTCGGTGGATGTTGAGGATATCGACAAAAGCTTGCGCGGCATCGTTGATTCCAAGCAGACAGAACTCCTGTTCGTGGCTCTTTTCCTGCGTATGCTGAAGATGGGCGGCCGCTGTGCGTGCATCGTTCCCAATGGCGTGCTGTTCCGCAGCAACTCGAAGGCATACGGTCAGCTGCGCCGCGAGCTGGTAGATAACCAGAAGCTCGAGGCTATTATTTATATGCCGAGTGGTGTTTTTAAGCCCTACTCAGGGGTCAGCACGGCTGTTCTTGTGTTTACTAAGACCGACGCTGGTGGCACTGATGATGTTTGGATGTACAACATGGAGGGCGACGGCTTCACCCTTGATGACAAGCGCGATGCCGACGAAAAGCACAACGACATCCCTGATATCTTGAACCGATGGGCGAATCTTGCCGATGAGGCAAAGCGCGAGCGTACGGACAAGAGCTTCCTGGTTCCTAGGCAGGAGATTGTCGATAACGACTACGACTTCAGCTTTAACAAGTACACCAAGACCGAATACGAGCGTATTGAGTACCCGCCCACTGAAGAAATCCTGGCCGATCTTGCTGATCTGAACCGTCAGATGGCTGAAAGCCTTGCAGAACTCAATAAGATGCTCGGAGGTGATCGCGATGAGTAGCAAACCCCGATTTGTCGGGGAATGCAGGCATGTGAAACTTAATGAGATTTGCTCCAAAGGCAAGTCTTCGTTGCGGCAAAAAGACGTTATCAACGATGGGCCGTATAGCGTTTATGGTGCTTCTGGCGTTGTCGGGACGACAAGCGATTATCAGAACGAAATCCCTTATGTTGCCGTTATAAAAGACGGTGCAGGTGTAGGCAGGGCAAGCGCCTGCGAGCCAATGACATCGGTTCTGGGGACCATGCAGGCGCTAATCCCCAATCCAAATGTCGAACGTGATTACCTACTGTATCTTGTGAGATCGCTGCGACTCGGCGAGGGGTTTTCTGGTTCGACCATCCCGCACATCTACTTCAAGGATTACGGCAAAATCGAGGTTCCACTTCCTTCCTTGGAGGCTCAGAAGCGGATTGTCTCCCAGCTTGGGTTGATTGAAGCGCAGATTGAGCAGGCTGAAGCCCAGACCACACAGCTTGACCAACTCGTCAAATCCCGGTTTGTCGAGATGTTCGGGGACCCTGTTGTAAATCCGAAGGGTTGGGACGTTTCCACCATTAAGAAAACAGCTATCACGTATGGTGATGGTCCATTTGGGTCGAACCTAAAATCGGCCGATTACGTTCTGTCAGGCGTAAGAGTGATTAGGCTCGGAAACATTATGCGTGGTGAGTTCTCCGAAAAGGATCAGTCCTACGTGAGCTATGAGAAGTTTGAGTCGCTAAGGAAATACGAGTGCATCCCTGGTGAGGTCGTAATTGCGACGCTCGGCGATCCGATCCTTCGGGCCTGTATTGTTCCCGATTTCGGAGTTCCTTCAATTCACAAGGCTGACTGTATGTATTACGAAACTAATAAAGAAATGGTTTTGCCGGTATTCGCCATGTGTGCCATCAACCAACCCTCGATGCTTCAGCGTGCATTGTTAGACTCTCATGGACAAACTCGTGCACGAATTAATTCGACTCAAGCCGGCAACCTGCCAATGATTCTTCCGCCAATGGATCTTCAACAAGAGTTCGCTGACTTCGCCGCCCAGGTCGACAAATCGCGGTTTATCGCGCAGCAGCAAATTGAAAAGCTGCAAATGCTCTACGACAGCCTCGCCCAGGACTACTTTGGGGATTAAGGACCCGCTATGAACTTCGACTTTCTGAAAGAGCAAGGCGCCTATTACGAGTTGTTTGCGGATGCATGTATTGAGGCTGAGAAGATCTTTGCGACCTCGCCTGCCATGTGTGCGGTGGGCTGTCGTAAGGCGCTTGAGCTTGCCGTCAAATGGGTTTATGCTGCCGACTCTTCCATCAGCATGCCCTACAAGGATAACCTCGCTTCGCTTCTGCATGAATACAGCTTCAAGGAATGCCTGGACGAGCGCGTGTGGCGTCCTCTTCTCGGCATTAACAAGCTGGGCAACCTGGCGGTGCACACCGATAAGCTGGTAAAGCCCGCTGATGCCGCGCTCTCGCTCCGTAGCTTGTTCAATTTCATCGATTGGATTGATTACTGCTACGGCGCCAACTATGTCGAGCGCTGCTTCGACGAGAAAAAGATCCCCGCTAAAGGTGTGCCACTGTCCAAACAGCAGGTAGCTGCCATTAAGGCGCAAGGAGCCCTTGTTGCCAAGCAGGAAGACGAAATTAAGAGCCTAGAGGCCAAGCTTGGGGCTATGGCGGAGCGGCTTGCCTCCGAGCGTGCCGCCAATCAGCAAAGCCGAACATTTAACCCTGAAGAGATATCCGAGTTCGAGACGCGCAAGCGCTATATCGACTGGGATCTGGGGCTTGCGGGATGGAGCATCGGTGACGACGTCGTAGAAGAGCGCGAGGTGCATGGCATGCCCGTAGAGCCTGGTAACAACACCGGTACGGGCTATATCGACTACCTGCTTTTGGGTAAGGACGGCAGGCCGCTTGCGATACTTGAAGCCAAGCGCACCAGCAAATCGGCGCAGAAGGGCAAGCAGCAGGCTCGTCTGTATGCTGATTGCCTTCAGGCCGAGTTTGGTTACCGTCCGCTCATCTTCCTTTCCAACGGCTTCGACACCTTTTTTATCGATGACGAGAGCGGTCCCGAACGCCAAGTGAGTGGCGTTTTTTCACGCGACGACCTTCAGCGCATCATGAACCGCCGGGGGAGTTGTCAGACGCTTTCTTCAGTGTCGGTTAACACCGATATTGCAGGTGGTGGCGCTAACCGTTACTACCAAGTGGAAGCCATCAAGCGCGCTTGCGCTAACTTTGACGAGGGTCACCGTCGCGGCCTTCTTGTTATGGCAACGGGTAGCGGCAAGACTCGTGTATCTGCTGGCCTTGCCGATGTGCTTATGCGCGCTAACCGCGTGAAGAACGTGCTGTTTCTTGCCGATCGCGTGGCTCTAGTAAGCCAGGCTGCCCGTGCTTACCAGAAGTACCTTCCCGACACTTCGCGCTGCAACCTATGCAAGAACAAGGAGGAACGCGATGCTCGCATCGTGTTCTCAACGTATCCCACGATTCTGAATGCCATCGATGCTGTACGCAATGATGACGGTGTGCGTATGTATTCGCCCGCACACTTTGACCTGATTATCGTGGATGAGGCGCATCGTTCCATTTTCAAGAAGTATCGAGCAATCTTTGATTATTTTGATGCGCTTATTGTTGGTCTTACCGCCACGCCCGCCAACGAAGTAGACCGAAACACCTATGACTTCTTTGAAGTGGAACGTGGTGTCCCAACTTACGTATACGAATACGAAACTGCGACCAAGCAGGATCATGTGTTGGTGCCCTTCCTTGGCATTAAAACGCACACGAGCTTTATCGACGAAGGCATTACCTACAAGGATCTTTCCGACGAGGATAAGCAGATCATTGAAGAAGACTTCGAGGAGACGGGTCAGGACGTGCCCGACTATATTGCTAACACTCAGATAAACAGTTGGGTGTTTAACGAGAAGACGGTCGACAATGTACTGGAAACCTTGATGGAAAAGGGCGTCCGTGTGAACGGTGGCCAGGATTTGGGCAAGACGGTGATATTCGCCCAAAACCAGAAGCACGCTCGTTTCATCGTTGAGCGTTTCGGAAAGCTTTATCCGAAGTTATCTGGCGGTTATATCAAGACGGTTTTGCATTCCGACGACTACTCGCACACGGTGATCGATGAATTTGAGCTGAAGCCGCAGCCTGTTATTACTGTGTCGGTGGACATGATGGACACGGGCATCGATGTGCCTGAAATTGTGAACCTGGTGTTCTTCAAGAAGGTTCGTTCGAAGATTAAGTTTTGGCAAATGATCGGTCGTGGTACGCGCTTGTGCCCCGGTCTTGAGGTTGATGACCCCTTGGACGGACGCCACACCGACAAGGAACGTTTTTTCATATTCGATTGGTGTCGTAACTTCGAATTCTTTTCCGAGAATCCGAATGTTGTGGAGGGCAAGGTTGGTTCGTCTCTCTCCGAAACGGTGTTCTGCCGGCAGGCAACGCTCGTAAAAGATCTTCAGCAGAGCGCTTTTGCTGCCGGCAAATACCAGAATTGGCGCACTGGCATGGTGCATGAGATCCATTATCAGGTGGTTGATCTCAATGAAGAGCTGGTGAGTGTGCGTCTGCATCGTCAGGCTGTCGAGCGCTTCAAGCAGGAGTCGGTATATGAGTGCTTGAATGACGGCGACTTGGGCATTCTTATCGCTGAAATAGCGCCGCTTGTGCATAACGATGAAGCCGACATTGATGCATTGCGTTTTGATGCGTTTATGTACGGATTCATGTGCTCACTCGTGGAAGGGCGGGCTATATCTATCCATGCCAATAGGCTGGTTTCGATATCTTTGGCTCTGCAGGAAATGGTAACTATCCCGCAGGTCAAGGAGAAACTGCCGCTGTTGAAGCAAGTGACGGAAGACAAGTTCTTTGATGATGTTTCTGCCCTGAAGTTGGAAGAGCTGCGATGTGAGCTTCGTGGGCTTATGCGCTTTATACCGCGAGGGCTGGGAAGGCGAGATGTTATCACGCACCTCGACGATCCGGTGACCAATATTGAGTACGGTGCCACCGCGACTACCGGCGAGGATTTCACAAATTATCGTTTGAAGGTGGAGCGATATTTGCGTGACTACGGAAACTCGTTGGTGATTCAGAAGCTGCATCGCAATCTGCCTATGACTGAGTACGAATTCGTTGAGCTGGAACGCATTTTTACCCAGGAGCTGGGTACAGCCGACGATTACGAACGCACTTATGGCGAAACGCCGTTCGGTTTGTTGGTCCGTCAGCTTGTGAAGCTCGACCATGACGCTGCCACTGAAGCTTTTGCTGAGTTCATTAACTCGCAGGCTCTTAACGAGCAACAGATTTCGTTTGTTCGTAAAGTGGTCGATTACGTGGTTGAGAACGGGTATATGGAGCCCGTTGCGTTAACGCAGCCGCCCTTCGATCGCCCGCAGTCGTTTGTTCGCATGTTCACCACGGAGCAGCAGATGAGTCTTGTTGCGATTATTGGCCGCATCAAGAGCAACGCGGAAAATCCTGCGGCGTAGTTTTTCTTTTGAACTTGAGGCACCTTTCTCTTAACGGCATTTCCGGGGAGAAAGGTGCTTTCCCATGCGTGAGAAGATTGAGCAGATAGACAGGCTTATGAGCCCCGTGTTGAGTGACGCTCAGGCGGTTGAGTTGCATGCAGTTCTGGTTGCCTGCCTGACAAGCGAAGGCAAGGGTGCCGGCTTGCAGAGGTCCACGACGGAATACATTGAGCTTTTCTTAAGTGCCAAGAAGTTGGAAGGATGCTCGGAGCGGTCATTGCGCTACTACAGGAGTACGCTTGCGCGTTTTGCGGAGGGCGTTACGAAAGCTGCCCACGAGATGACGACTGAAGACATCCGCGATTACCTTGCGGGTTATTCGCAGGATGGCCGTGCTGGAAAGGCAACCGTTGATAACGTTAGGCGTGTGATCTCTAGCTTTTTCTCGTGGCTCGAAGAGGAAGACTATATCTACAAGAGCCCCGTTAGGCGAATTAAGAAGATCAGAACATCTCGGGTTCTGAAGCCGGTGTATTCGGATGAATCGCTTGAGGCGCTTCGTGATTGCTGTACGGAGCTTCGAGATCTTGCGATGGTTGATCTGCTTACTTCGACAGGTATCCGTGTGGGGGAGCTTGTGCAGCTTAACCGCCGCGATATCGACTTTGAGGCACGCGAATGTGTCGTGCATGGTAAGGGAGATAAGGAACGCAGAGTCTATTTTGATGCGAGAGCAAAAACTCATTTGCTTGCATATTTGAATTCGCGCTGCGATGATGCGCCAGCGCTGCTGGTTTCCCTGCATAGACCTTTCAGGCGCTTGCAGATAAGCGGGGTGGAGGCTAGGCTTCGCAAGCTTGGGGAGGATGCAGGGGTGAAGAATGTTCACCCGCACAAGTTCAGGCGAACTCTGGCAACAAAAGCCATTGATAAGGGCATGCCCATCGAACAGGTGCAGGTGTTGCTGGGGCACAGCAAGATAGACACGACACTCTGCTATGCGATGGTCGACCAAGACAACGTGAAGCGTTCCCATCGGAAATTTATCTCATGATCCCGAACAAACCGCGATTTGTCGACCTGAGAGACAAAGGAAATAAACTCAACTTGCCTATCTTTTGGGGGCAACTGGACGGGAACGAGCTTAAGGTCTTTCAACGATAGGCCAGGCTGAGCTGCACCAGTGGCCAAACGACCTAAATTATCGTATTTCAGATAATGGAACAGCCAAACGGGCTCGCATGATGTCTTGCAATCAACAACTACCGCATGCTCAGTAGCCCTAAATGTCCCGTGTGCAATTTGGACGTTACCGCACAAAGCGCCCTGACGCCCAATTAACGGGAAAACACCCTCGTGCGTCGGCTCTGCTGAGTAGCCCCTAAAGCCATTGCCTCCATAACATGGGTACAATCCGGGCGCATAGACGTCATGGATTGTTTTCGCCGTAGTCGTTTTCCCGGCTTTCATGTTCGCCACTTCGCCAAGCGTGATGTCAGAAACTGCAGTAACAGGATCCCCAAACATCTCGACAAACCGGGATTTGACGAGGGAGTCGAGGCAGGCTATCTCTTGTTGAAGAGTTCGTTGATCACAGACAATTTCATCCAGCGTGGTCGCAATTGACGTCTGGGCTTCAATCTGCGGTACGCGAAGCTTCAGCTCAATCAGCTTCTTCATCTGCAGGTTCTGAAGACCGGTTGTTTTGCGAGTGTAGCGGTCGAAAGCGTTTCTGTCTTTTAGCCACCTAAGCTGATGAAACGCAAATCTTGGCAGTATTCTGCTTTCATCGAAGCGAAGAACCTGATTGAAGTTGCTGCAAAGGGCAAGTGCGTCAGAGTCATAGAACGCCATGATTCCAACTGGTCGTTTGGGCGTTCCGCCGGACTTTTCTAGGATGATGTCGCCCCGAACCATCCGTTTCTTTGCCACTTTTCCTTCCGGTATGCACCGCATAGCAGGAGTTGAGTAATTCAAGCTTCCGTCTTCGTTGAAGTTAGACGTGCGCAGCACTGGAGTGAGCAACTCGCCTTCCTCTGTTCCCCATTCGCCAGAAAACGTATTTAGAAGCAGCTCACCTAGTTTCACCTTCTCCCCGACAAATCGGGGTTTGCTAGTTGAGGCTGATCGGTGTGCCGAAGAATCACGAAATACTGTATGGGTGCGCTTTTTCTTTGATGGAGCCATCGCTTGGCTTAAATTCAGATTTGCCAACACCCATGGGTATTGCGTTGTACACGTAAAGATGAAAAAGAATGTATTGTTGGGATCAGGCTTAAGCTTGAAATAGAGCCGAGCTGGCAGACGATTAAGCGGGCGAACCGTAACAACGCCAATTGTGCACGTGCTTCCTGCATGCGGGGATGCTCCCAGCCCGTTGGTTATTACGGGAAGCTGCTTGGCGCGCAGCAAACTGACTGACAGCGCATGCGTATGGGCAAAAGGGCGGTGGCGAGGCTTTATGAACGAAATTGCGGAAACAATGATTGACGACCTAGACCCTTATGTTGCGCCCAACAGCTACCCACCGAAGTACAACCCGCGCAAGGTTGCTGATTATTGCAAGGAGATGGGCATCGAAGACCCATCGACCTTGACGAAGGAGCAGCTTGAGCCATTTAAGCTGGAGAAACCGGCAGACTAGAAGTCAGTTTCGACGCTTTAAGTCCCGTTTGCGCGGACGCAGGTAAAAGCGCTCCCTGTATATCGTTCTGTACGAAAGGACGGGAAGCCATGGAATGGCAAGAGCTAAAGAGCATCGAGGAAACGCTATGGGATCACAACGTTGAGGTTCTGTGCACCGATGGGCAGGTTGTGCGCGGCGCGTACTGGTGTCACAATGCGGCAGATGCCGATGAGGACGAGGACATTGAGATCGACATCGAGCAGAAAGCCTTTTTCGTTGGCGTTCCAATTGACGAAATAGTTTCCATAACCGTTCTGGATTGATTCGAAGCCCTGTTTCGTGAGATCTCCGCAATAGCGGGTTTATGGGCCATTTCGTGCTCTCCGCGTATGTTGGGATGATCCCGGGTCATTTGGTAGACGCGGAAACAGCTGAAGAACTTTGGGGTGATGAAGATGCCCAGTAGATGGGACAGCGGAATAATCGTCTGGCAGGCAGATGGTGAGATGAGGGTCCTCAAGGAGGGCGTAGACGGTGTTTACGTTGTGGATCCCAACCAAAAGGGCTGCCCAGTGGTGTTCGAGTACCGCGACATCATGTTCGCCGAGCATTACAAGGGTAGGGCCATGGGCACCAAGAGTCGAATCCCTCGCGCTGCGCTTGGTGCTGCAATAGGCGGGATGCCGGGCGCTGTGTGGCTGGGGCTCGCTGGCAGCGCTGGCAAAGGTGAGTGGAAGTTGCGCGTGAAGGAGAACAACGATGGCGGGGACCATATTTATTCCTGCCGCAACCAGTACGACGCGAAGAAGATGGAGAAGCGCATCATGCGTAACCATGCCCATCGCTACCAACCAGGCAAGCCGCCGTCCTCACCTGCGCCGACGAAGCGACAAAGAGTCAATAGCCGAAACAACGTGTCAGTGCCGCCAGTCGGTCATGCGGGCATGTAAGGAGACGAAGGTTGACCGTATCTGATTATATTGAAAAATGGGGTTCTTTGAAGCCATCGTTAAAAGAGAATGCGAGCCTGCTGCTCGGCGTTGTTGGGCTTTTCGGCTGGCTCGGAATAACGCCTGAGATAGCAGGGCAGGGACTATACACGTTAGTGCGGTTTGCCGTTCCTGTCATCGAGTTCCCCCTTGGGGCTTTCTTCATGTATTCGATGCTGACAAGAAAACATATTGTAGAGAAAAGGGATCTCGAGGCCCTCATTAGCAAGACTGAAGGTAAGGTTCAACTTCTTTCCGAAGAAGTAAACAGGATGACGAAGAAGAACGAAAGCCTTGCTTCTGAAATGGATGAAATGGAGAAAGAGAAGATCAGGCCTGATTTCGGTTGTCTTTCAAAAGAAGAGAAGGCAATGGTTTGCTGCGCGTATGGGACAGGTGAGCCGTTCCTGACACCAGGCACGAGCGTATTCACATACCCTGACATCACCCTCTATCAGCTTCAGAAGAGGAACATCGTGGACCAGGTATCTGTAAAGAAGATTGATTTGACGGCGATCGACATGTGGCAGATCGCTCGATCTGCAAAAGAAGCCCTGGACAACGATGATGGTCTGCTCGAGCAGTGCCGCAATGCCTATAGCTCTCTGTGTGATGCAGCAATGGAAAGAAGAGAGGAGGAAAAGAGAAGAGCGGAAGAGGGGACTCTTAGCGAGTATTCTTACCGACTAAGCCAGATCGACATCACTTCCAGGGCGTTGCTTCGTGCACTTATTCTCGGCTATGACGTGTTTTGTCCCAGCTCGCATTGGAGTAATGACGTGTATGAGCATGATTTGTTGCTTTGCAATCTTGTGGAATGGGAGTGCGATTCAGACATAACGGTCAAGTTCAGCCCAACGCAGCTTTTGATTGATGTGTACAGATACAAGCCGGAGCTGTTCGAGGGGAGCGTGGACGATTGTTTGCTAAATAGGGAGAATGTGCCTAATGGATGGCGTGGTAATGGACTGAGTTCTGATATCAGATTCGAATTTCCGTGGTGGTGGGAAAAGCGCAAAAGCGATTGCGACGTCTAGTGAGTGGGACGGCAGAATTATCGTCCGATAGGCCGATCGGTGCTTTCCTTGTCCTGATGATTGTAGGCAACGTACTGTAAACAACCCTCAGGAAAGGGAGATCATGACAGAGAGCGAGGCGAAGCGGAGGGCGATGCTTGTTTATAGGAAGAGGCGCACGAAGAGTATGACGCTGATGTTCTATCCGTCAGACATGGAACCGCTAGGGTCCCTTGAGGGTTTGAGCGAGCCGAAGGCGACGTATATCAAGTAGCTTATCGTTGAGGAGAAAAAACAGCTTGAACAGCGGAAATGGGTTGAATTCCTGTGGTTGTCATAGAGGTATTGTGCTGGAATATAACCACGGGTTGAAGGAGGGAGCTTCGAGCATGGAAGAAAACCAAGGCATGACAGACGGGCAATACGGCGATCACCTGAGAGCGGTGATTGCCGACCTTGAGCGGATCAAGAAGCTGGGGGTCAGCGAGGAAGCCGAGGCAGAGATCGATTCGATCATAGCCAGGTACCGCGAGACAATCGGGTAGGCAAGAAAGGGGCTCGATAGCACGGCTTCCTTTCGTTTCGCCATGCGCCGAAATATGATTAAAATAGCAACAAGGAAAGGGCCTTGTGCCGCCGTAGCGGCATGAGACCCTTTCCGCATCTATGGAAGGAGAAGTGTTCTCCGCGTCGCAGTGTGACCCATGCGGTTAGGATGGCGGGACTTGAACCTTCTCGGGCGGTCTCACGAGCTCTCGAGACACGCGCGCCTGCCGATTCCGCCATGCCCCGATGCGGCATAATCGCTCTGCACCCAACGGGAGAATGCCATATGCCCATCGTGGGCGTGATTCTTTAAATCGAAGGGCCAGCGTTTCGATTTACCGCCTGCCGTGTTATACTGCCGAAGCCATCATCCCCATGTCGTGGCTATAAAAGGAAGCCTGAAAAATGGCTTCCTTTTGTTCTTTCCGCGCTTGGTTTCTCCTGTTCCATGCAATACCCTGGGAATTATTCTGTACACCTGGGAATTGTGAATTCCGTATCGTTGTCGTTAGCAAAACGAAGCATTAACGCACAACGGAAGGAAACGATAGCCATGGTAACCATCATTATTCTTGCCCTGTTGATATACGGCATTTTCCAGTTCACGAAGTACTTGATGGGCGCCACGGTAAACCATGCCCAATCGCATATTGCGGGAAGCTGGGGGTGTCAAAATCTCAACCCCGAGCCAGGCGAAGATCTTATCACCTTCACCAAATCCGTTACGGCATTCGTGCTCGCTCTGCTTCTGTTTTCGATCTTCTTTTCGTAATCCCGTTATTCCCACGCCGCTTTGGCGTGGGAAAGCGTTGAGGTTCGCCGAAAGGGTCTTCGTCGCTAGGTTCGGGAGTCGGATCGGTGACGTTGACCGTGTAGGTAGCCTCGGAAACCGGGAAGCTGCTTGTTTCGGGTGCGTTGAGCTCGCATGAATGCCCGTCTGCATCTCGCGGCTATCAACCGCTAAAGCCGCATCCATTCAGCATATCCTGTTGCTTTGGTAAAATTTGAACGTTTCGCATGCGTTCTTCTGATGTCTGCCTGGCACCGAAATCGACTTCGGCGCATTTATCAGCGTGTGCGTAAACTTTCTTATTGTTGCCTTCGTCGTATTCCTGCTTATAAAGGCGGTGAACAAGGCGCAGGATCTTGGCAATAAGATTGCTAAGAAGGAAAAGAAAGAAGAAAAGCCTGCTCCTGCCTGCCCGTTCTGTTTGGAGGAAGTTAAGGGAGGCGCAACGCGCTGCCCTCATTGCGCGGGCGCGTTCGCCGGTCCGGCAAAGTCCGAATAGCAGTTCTGTTTAAGCGGCGGGTTTGGCCCGCTACTTTTTATTAGGTGGAAACTATGGATCACATTCAAAGCGAATTGGCGCAGTCTATTGCAGCTGCGGCTCATAAAGGCCAGGTGGACAAAGCGGGAAAACCCTACATCGAACATCCTGCTCATGTTGCAGCTAGCGTACAGGGCGATGCTGCCAAAGCCGTTGCTTGGTTGCATGATGTGGTTGAAGATACCCCGCTTACGTTTGCGGATCTTCGGGAAAGAGGAGTTGCGCCCGAAGTTATCGAAGCGTTAAAGCTGCTTACCCACGATGAATCGGTGCCGTACCTCGAATATGTTCGCTCCCTTAAGCCGAACCCGCTCGCACGTGCGGTGAAACTTGCCGATTTGCGTCACAACAGCGACCTGTCCAGGCTTCCGCGCATCACCGAAAAAGACCAACGTCGCGCAGAGAAGTACGCAAAAGCTATTGCCGTCCTTGAGGGGGAGGGGCCTGAGGGATGGATTGATGGGCGGGGGCCTGAAGGTGCGAATTGATGGGCGGGTCAGTGATACTTCGCCGCATAACGCCATATCAATAGGACAATTCCGCTGATTAGACCCCTCATTTTACAGGCTGGTTGGGCGTACAATTGCTACATGAAGCTCCCGAGCGAACATATTGAAGATTTAGACGTAAAGCATCACGGCATCCATCTTGAGGGCATGCGAGCTCGCTCGGCGGAACGCGCTGCGGAGCGGGCGCTTGCCCATAATCCTTTGCTGGTGGTTTCGGCGGTGGCGGCTCTGGTAACGATGCTTTTCGTTCCTCCCTCTATTGCGTATCTTGATTATTTCAACTGGCATACCCTGGCCTGCCTATTCAGCATTCTTGCGGTAATTGCCGCCATCGATTCTTCAGGGCTGCTTGAATTCGTCGCCCATTCCTTGGTGCAGCATGTAACCAGCACGCGAACCTTGGTAATTGCCTTGGTACTGATTACGCTCGGCTGTTCGATGATTTTGTCTAACGATATGACACTGATTGCTGTCTTGCCCCTTGCTTTGGTGCTTCTGAAATCGGTTAACCGCGAATCGGAGATCCCGTTTGCTTTCATCGCTATCACCCTTACCGCCAATTTTGGCGGAATGCTGCTGCCATTCAGCAAGCCCCACAATTTGTATCTGTACACAGTGTTCGGGGTTAGCTTCGGTGATTTCGTTGCGGCTATGGCTCCTCCGCTTGTTTTGTCAGTGGTGCTCATTCTTGTTTGTTGCTGCTTTGTGAAGAAGGCGGAGTTCCATTACCGAAAACCCGAAAGCATTCAGGTGTCTAAGCCGCGCGTTGCGATATACGTTGTTTTGTTTGCACTCTGCATAGCAATGACGGTTGGTGCGGTGCCGTTTTTGATGGGCATGACCGTTATCGTCGTTGTTCTTGCCATTGCCGACAGAAGGGTATTCGCAAAGACCGATTACGCCTTGGTGATGACATTTGTCTGCTTCTTCATTTTTAGCGGGAACATTGCTCAGATCCCCGCCATTTCCGATTTCTTTAGCACCGTTTTGGATGCTTGCGGCGCATTCGTGACCTCGCTTGTCAGCAGCCAGATTATCAGCAATGTGCCCAGTGCAATTCTGATCAGCCATTTCTCGAACGACTGGGCGGGCATTGCCCTTGGCACCAACGTGGGCGCAGTAGGTACGCCCATTTCTTCCTTGGCAACGCTCATTACCCTTCGGCAGTATCAGAAGTCGGGGCTGGGTAGCAACGGCAAGTTTATCGCTCGCTTTGAGGCATATAACTTCGCCTTCCTGGTAGTTGTTTCCCTGTTCGAGGTTTTCGTTATGGGAATCCGTTAGCCTGCATGGCCTTTTGCCCCTTCGGAAGGTTGGCTTTTCTCTCGTTCCCCTGTATGCGCCGCTAGCTTCCAAGGGTGCGCAAATCCTGGATAAGCTCCGTATAATACGGGCGTAGTGGGTGGATTCTTGCTGCCTATCGCTCGGTTTTTGCTGACCGGACAGCTCCAAAAAGCAACGAAAGGACGTTCCATGAACGATTTCGAGTTTTACTCTCCAACCCGATTCGTGTTCGGGCGTGGTGTCACCGATGCGGTGGGGCAGCACGTTGCCGAGCTCGGCTATAAGCGGGCCCTGCTAGTGTATGGCGGCGGATCGGTAGTGCGCACGGGAACCTTGGCGCGCGTAAAGAAATCGCTTGTAAAGGCGGGCGTCGAATTCGTTGAGCTTTCGGGTGTGCGTCCCAACCCCGAAGTGGCATCGGTGCGTGAGGGCATTGCTGTAGCTCGGGAAAATGATGTCGACCTGGTGCTTCCTGCTGGCGGTGGCAGCACGATCGACTGCGCGAAAGCTATTGCGTTCGGCGTGTTCCACGATGGCGATGTGTGGGATTTCTTCGCCAAGAAGGCAGCCATTGAGCAAGCATTGCCGCTTATGTGCGTGCTTACCATTCCCGCTGCGGGTTCGGAGGGTTCCAGCTCATGCGTTATTTCGAATGATAGTATCGATGCGAAATTTGGCGTGAATTCCGACCTTATCCGTCCCAAGGTTTCGTTCCTAGACCCTGAACTTACATTCACCTTGCCTGCGTATCAGACGGCAGCGGGCGTAACCGACATGATTGCCCACATATGCGAGCGATTCTTCAGCGGCGCAGGGTCTTCCGAGGTTACCGATAACATTGCTACGGGCCTTATTCGTGCGCTCATCAACCAGGCTCCGGTGGCGATTGCCGAACCGGAAAACTACGAGGCTCGTGCCAACATTATGTGGTCGGGCACGCTCGCTCACAACGATCTTGCGGGCTGCGGCCTTAACGCCGTGCCTACGAGCCGTGCCGGCGGGTGGGAAAGCCATGCCCTGGAACATCAGCTTTCCGCATTTGACACTTCAATTACCCATGGTGCTGGTTTGGCCGTTATGATGCCCGCGTGGATGCGTTTCGTGTGGCGCGAAGACCCCAGCCGCTTCCTTGCGTTTGCCGATTTGGTATTTGGCATTGAGCCGGTAGACGAAACAGAAGAAGCCGTGGAAGATGCAGTTACGGCTGCTATCGATGAGCTGCAAGCGCTCTTTGCCGAATTGGGCATGCCCACCAAGCTGGGCGAGTTTGGTCTGAAGCTCGAAAACGTTGACGCCTTCCTTGTCACCCTTAAGGCCAACAAGGGCGAAGCATTCGGGGGATTCAAGAAGATCACCTTGGAAGACGCGCGTGCTATCTACGAATCGGCTTTCTAGCTTCCGTTTATGACCAAAACTATTGAAGGCGGCGCAAGCGTTTGGTAAGCGCTGATGCAGCTGCGTTTCTGCAGTGATTTGTTGGTTGCTGTGGGTGTTGTGGTTGCTACTTTAGCTAAACCGCTCAGTGAAGGCGCCCTTTCGTCAACGCCTTGGAACCATCGGCGCGTTACCTCTGTGGGTAGCGCGCCTTTCTTATACAATGCCTTTCGAGAAAGAAAAAAGTTAGTAGGTATTGTTATGAGTGCGCGCATCAATCTTGCTGTGGCCAATTCGGCCGTGGCATCGCGCCTTGCAGCCGAATTGGATCTGCCTCAGTTTATTGCCGCCACGTTGGTGGCGCGTGGGTTCGACACGGTTGAAAAGGCTCAGGAGTTTTTGAATCCCTCGCTTGAAAGGGATTGGGCGAATCCTTATGAAATAGAAAACATGGAAGCAGCGGTGAATCGTATCGAGGCTGCCATTAAAAATGAAGAACACATTTTGGTGTTTGGCGACTTCGACCTTGACGGCGTTTCGGCAACCACCATCATGACGCGTGGTTTGCGTGAATGCGGCGCGCGTGTTACCCCGTTCATCCCGTTGCGTTTCGAAGAAGGCTATGGCCTCTCGAAAGCCGCCATCGACAGGGCGTCTGCCTGCAATCCGAATCTGGTGGTTACGGTAGACAACGGCATTGCCGCCAAGAATGAAGTGGAAATCCTCAAAGAGCGTGGCATCGATGTGATCATCACCGACCATCACGAGCCTGCCGATTTGGTTCCCGAGGGCGTGCCGGTGGTCGATCCTAAATGCGACGACAATCCCAGCTCCATCCTTGCGGGCGCTGGTGTGGCGTTGAAAGTAGTGCAGGCAGTTGGTTCGCGTTTTGGCAAACCCAACCTCTGGCGTGAGCTTATCGATCTGGCAACGTTGGGCACGGTGGCCGACCTTATGCCTATGCGCAGTCAGAATCGTGCCATGGTAGGCGCTGGTGTGCGCATGATCAACGAAAACCCGCGCCCTTGTATTGCGGCACTTTTGGGAGAATCGGGCTTCGCCGATAACCCCGTTTCTTCTTCGAGCTTGAGCTTCACCATCATTCCTCGCTTGAATGCGGCAGGACGTATGGGCAATGCCCAGTTGGCACTCGATTTGCTGATGTGCGACGATTTCGCTGAAGCGTGTCACCTTTCTGCCGAATTGGAAAACGTGAACACCCAGCGTCGCACCATCGAAGCGGAGCTTGCTGAAGTTGCTTCCGAACAGGCAGAACGCGTCTTTAAGGGCCAGCGTGCCTTGGTGGTTGCTGGCGAGGGCTGGCACGAGGGCGTCAAAGGCATTGTTGCCTCGCGCCTTACCAACCGTTATGGCGTTCCCTCCATTTTATTCACCATCGAAGGGGACGAAGCCCATGGTTCTGGCCGTAGCGTTGGTGACGTTAACCTGTTCGAGGCAGTTTCCTCGTGTCAGGACATCCTTACGCGTTTCGGCGGGCACCACGCTGCTGTGGGCGTTACGCTGCCCGCTTCTAAGCTCCCCGAGTTTTCGGAACGCTTGTGCGCCTACATGGACAAGCTTCCGCCCGAAGATTTCATTCCCCGCATTGAAGTGGACGCCAGCTTGGATCTTTCCGAGCTTACGCTGGAAAACGTGGCAAAACTCGATTTGCTCGCTCCGTTTGGGCAGGAAAACCCCAGCCCTCATTTTCTGGCGCATGGCGTGGTTATTTCCGGGGGTAGGGCAGTGGGTGCCGATAAGACGCATCTTTCCTGCACGCTTACCGACGGGGTGAACTCTCTTTCCAGCATTATGTTCCATTGTCCTGACATCTCGGGGCTGTTGGGATGCGGATGTGCGCTCGACGCGGTGTTCGAGTTGCAGATAGATAGCTGGCGTGGGCGCCGTTCGGTCAAGGCAGTTATTTCTTCTCTTAAGCCTCTCACGCCCTGCAGCGCGCTTGAAACGTGCTTGGGCGAAGACAAGGAATTCGTTTCAGGTTTGGTTGCTGCCGAAGAAGACGAAACCAAAGGCGAAGATGCAACTAGCCTTATCGCTCCGGAATCCGATCGTCTTATGTGGCAGGAATACGCCAAGGCCGATCCTGCGGGTTTTCGCGCTGCATTGATAGGCGCGTTCTTGGGCGAAGCCCAGCTGCACGATTCGCAGCAGCGCACCTTGGACGTTCTTGATGCAGGCAATTCTGCTTTAGCCATCATGGGAACGGGACGCGGCAAATCGCTCATTTTCCATATCCATGCCGTTGAGCAGGCCCTTGCTCATGGTAAAGCAAGCTTGTTCGTGTACCCCCTGCGTGCCCTTGTTGCCGACCAGCCATTCCATCTGGACAGAACGCTCGGTTCGTTTGGCATCCGCTCTGAAGTGCTTACGGGCGCTTCTACGCCGGAAGAGCGTGCTGCGGTTATGGCGGGTCTTGCTGCTCATGAAGTCGACATCGTGCTCACCACGCCTGAATATCTGGCGTTCCATGCGGCCGATTTTGCCGTTACCGGGTCTATCGACTTTGCGGTAATCGACGAAGCTCATCATGTGGGAACCTCGAAGGCGGGGTTCCGCCCCTTCTATGCTCGCTTGGGCGAATCTATTGCGGCATTGGGGTCTCCTCAGGTGCTTGCGGCTACCGCAACGGCAAACAGCGAAGTGGAACAGTGCATTTGCGAAGCATTCCGTATATCGCCCGAATGCGTGGTGGTAGATAAACACGAGCGCGCCAACCTCGCAGTGGTCGATCAGCGCAATATGAAGAAGCGTGAGCGCTATTTGGTTAACCTGGTAGCGCAGGGCGAAAAAACCCTGATCTACGTTAATTCACGCATGGAAACCATTGCGCTAACCCGAAGCCTTCGCAAGCAGGAACCCCATATCGCCTCGCTGATCGGCTTTTATAACGCTGGTCTTTCTCGCTCCGAGCGCGAGCGTGTTGAATCGTTGTTCCGTGAAGGTGGCTTGCAGGTGTTGGTTGCAACTTCTGCTTTTGGTGAAGGGGTTGACATCCCAGGCGTTCGTCATGTGGTGCTGTACCATCTGCCTTTTAGCGAGGTTGAGTTCAATCAGATGGCGGGTCGTGCGGGTCGCGATGGCCAGCCGGCGCAGATCCATTTGTTGTTCGGTAGGGGAGATGCGCAGCTCAACGCTGGCATTTTGGATGATGCTGCTCCCACCCATGACGGAATGGCACAAATATATCGAGGGCTTCGCACCCTTCAGCGCAAACATGGGCAAGGCTTTTTTACTCTCGACGCGGAGGGCGCGGCGAAGAGCTCTTCCCGTTTGTTGGGTGCCGTTATTACCGCTACACAAGTAGAGTGTGGCGTTTCGGTGTTCGAGGAATTGGGACTTATCAAAACTCAAGGTTGCGCAGGGGTTTCGGGTAAAGAACGAAGCATCAATGTCGTAGACTATAAGGGTAAGGTCGAGCTGGACGATAGCGTGCGCTATCGCGAAGGCATGGACGAGCGCGAATCGTTCGCGACCTTCAAGGATTGGGTGCTTTCCAGCTCTGTGGAAGAACTGCAGAGTCGCATAAGGCGCCCTTTGCTTCCCACTACGAACTCCCAGGAGGAACGATAGCCATGTCAGATGCCAACGAACTTCATCCGGTTGGATTAGTGGCTTCGTCTGTTGACCCAACCATCAAATCGGCTACTTCAGCGCCAGTCGGCTCCGACCCGAAGGAGCGCTTCAAGGCACTTGAGGGCTTGGCTTCTACCTATTTGGACAAAGACGAATTGGCTTTGCTGGAAAAGGCCTTCCGCTTTGCCGAGGAAATGCATGCTGGCCAGAAACGTAAATCGGGCGAAGCATTCGTAATCCATCCCGTGGAGGTTGCCATTATCTTGGCCGACCTTCACATGGACGTGGAGACGCTTATTGCCGCCCTGCTGCACGACACGGTGGAAGACACTGTTGCCACCAAGCAGCAGGTGGCCGAAATGTTCGGCGATTCGGTTGCCGAATTGGTTGACGGCGTAACCAAGATCACCAAGATCGAGGTGGAAACGCTTTCCGACGAGCAGGCTGAAACGTTCCGCAAGATGCTCGTTGCCATGAGCAAAGACATCCGCGTTATCGTTATCAAACTCGCCGACCGCTTGCACAATATGCGCACGCTTTCGGCCCTTCGCGAAGACAGGCGTATTTTCAAGGCGCGAGAAACGTTGGAAATCTATGCCCCCATTGCGCATCGCTTAGGCATCAGCTCCATCAAATGGGAATTGGAAGACCTAGCGTTCTTCTATTTGGAGCCCGCTAAGTTCAAACAGGTTTCTCGCATGGTTGCCGAAACGCGCCGTGAACGCGAGGAGTATTTGGAAAAGGTCATTTCCATTCTCCATGGCGAAATGGACAAGATCGGCGTGGGGTCTCAGATCATGGGACGCCCAAAGCACCTGTATTCCATCTATCAAAAGATGTCGAAGAAGGGCAAAGGCTTTTCCGAAATCTACGACCTTATCGCCGTGCGCATCATCACCACTTCGGTGAAAGACTGCTATTCGGCGTTGGGCGCGGTTCACAGTTTGTGGCACCCAATGCCCGGGCGCTTCAAAGACTACATCGCTATGCCGAAGTTCAACATGTACCAGAGCTTGCACACTACGGTTATCGGTCCGGCTGGTAGGCCTCTCGAAGTGCAGATTCGCACCGAGGAAATGCACCGCATGAGCGAATACGGCGTTGCCGCGCACTGGCGCTATAAGGAAAAGGGCGGCAAGGGCGCCGAATCGGCGTTCGATAAACAAATTGCCTGGTTGCGTGAAATGGTCGACTGGCAAGACGAAACCAAAGACTCGCGCGAATTCCTGAAGTCGCTCAAGACCGACCTTGATCCGAAAGAGGTGTATGTCTTTACGCCTAAGGGCAAGGCTATGAGCTTGCGCTTTGGTTCAACTCCGGTCGATTTCGCTTTTGCCATTCATACGGAAGTGGGCTACCACTGTGTTGGCGCGAAGGTCAACGGTTCCATTGTGCCGCTTTCCTATAAGCTGCAGATGGGCGACCGCGTGGAAATCCTCACCCAGAAAAGCGCTACGCCTTCTCGCGACTGGCTGAACATCGTGAAAACGCCTTCGGCTCGCTCGAAGATCCGTTCCTTCTTTGCCAAGATCAGTCGTTCCGACGACATGCAAGAAGGTCGCGACATCCTTATGCGTGAAATGCGCAAGCATGGCTTCGGTATTTCAAGTGCTCAGAGCATGCGCGCAATGCGCGAAGTCGCCGAAGCTATGGGATACAAAGACGCCGACGATATGCTGGTTAACATCGGCACTGGCAAAGAAGCGCCGATGCATGTGGCCAACCGCATGCTGAAGCTGCTGGTAGACAACGGCACCGAAGACGCTTCGAAGCCCCTTATGGGAACATCAGCTTCGTCTACGGGCAAGATGCCGCCTATGCTTACGAGCGTTAAGCGTCCGAAGAAGCATGAAGCCCATTCCTCGAACGGCGTGGTGGTTCGCGGCATCGACGATGTTCTGGTGCGTCTTTCCCGTTGCTGTAACCCTGTTCCCGGCGACAAGATCGTGGGCTTTGTTACCCGCGGCCGCGGTGTTTCGGTTCATCGCGACGATTGCCCCAACGCTGCTGCGCTCAAGCAGCATCCCGAGCGCATCATCGAAGTGTTCTGGGAAGAAGACGGCCCCTCGGGCGACACTTCGTTCAACGTACAAATTTTCGTTGAGGCGCTTGATCGCTTGAATCTTCTTATGGACGTTGCCTCGGTACTGTCCGAGCACGGTGCCAACGTTCTTTCCGTTAATACGAATACGCATCGCGACGGCATGGTTGAAATGCGTTTCTTGTTCCAGGTTTCCGATACGGCGGTTATTGAACGTATCCTTTCAAAGCTTCGTGCGGTGGATGGCGTGTTTGATGCCCATCGCATGATGCCTGGCGCAGCGTCTTCTAAGTAACTATTTAAGAAAGGTTTTGACAATGAAGCTATCAGTGAAAAGAGACGGACGTACGTTCCGTGTAACGGGCGCCGCCGTTGACATCAAGTATCTGGTGCTGGGCCCCATTGAAAACAACACTTTCATTATTTCTGATGATGCAGCCACCTTCGTGGTTGATCCGTCCGATAATGCTTCTGCAATCGTTAAGGCATTGGGCAACAAAAAGCTCGATGCCATTGTGGTGACGCACCATCATTCTGATCACACCAGCGCCCTTGCCGATTTGAAGGCTATGACGAACGCCCCTGTGTATGCTTCGGCAATTGATGCTCCCGTTATCGAGAACCAGCCAGCAGGGGAGTTCCCTCCCACCAAGTCATGCAAGGTTGATCATCTCTTGAAAGATGGCGATAAGCTGCGCCTGGGCAATATGGCATGGCGCGTTATTGCCACGCCTGGCCATACGCCGGGCGGAATCTGCCTGTTCCTTGAATCGGATTCGGGCAAGTACCTTGATGGCGCTAATGTTCTTATTGCGGGAGACACGTTGTTCTGTGCCTCTATCGGCCGAACTGATTTCCCGGGCGGTAATGCTAAGCAGATGCGTGCATCGTTGCGCAAGCTTTCCCAGCTGCCCGATGAAACGCTGGTATTGACGGGTCACAACTCTTTGACAACAATTGGCGACGAGCAGAGGCGGGTGTTTGTCTACTACTGTTAAACTTGCGCTGCGCTTTGTAAGTGCATGCGCATAGAGCGGACGAGACTGCTGCGGCAATCCGCGGCATCGGACCTTGGAGGGGTCATGGCCGGAATCGGTAGAAAAAAGAAGAAGTTCGACTATTACGATGCATTTGAGGCTCAGGCAGCTTTATGCGTTAAAGAAGCGAAGCTACTAAAGGAAATTGTGCATGACTTCGAGTCTGCGGCGGAACTTGAAAAGGAGCTGTCCCGCGCTCATGCTATCGAACGCGAAGCCGATGGCGTATGTCATAGCGTGTTCAAAGCGCTGCTTCCCGATTTCGTGACGCCGCTCGACCGTGAAGACATCATTGCTATGACGGAAAGCCTCGACGAGATCATCGATATGACCGAAGAGGTTATCCAGAACTTCTATATGTTCGATATTCACTTCATGCATGAAGATGCCAAGAAATTTTCTAAGCTCATCGTTCGTGCTTGTGAAGCGTTAAGCGAAGCTATGGTTGACTTCCGTAACTGCAAGAAGGCATCTGAAAAGCTTAATTCCTTGCTGGTACGCGTGAACGATATTGAAGACGAAGCCGATGCGCTGTTCCTGAACATCATTCGCGAGCTGTACGTTAAGGAATGCGACAACCCCATGCGCGTTTCGGTATGGACGCGCTTGTTCGAAGCAATGGAAGATTGCGTCGACCAGTGTGAAGCGGTTGCCAACAAGATGAGCATGATCATGGTGAAGTACGCCTAACACTCAACTCAAGGCTTATGAACATTTAGGCAAGGCCCTTCGGTTCGCGGATGAATCGAAGGGCCTTGTGCGTTTTGGGCGCAACGTTTGTTTGTCTTGGAGCTTTGCCCAATCGCTGAATCGTTCGCCTTATTCTTCCTGATTGCAGTGGTGGTCAGGGTCTGCTTTCAATGCTTCGTGCGGAGCGAATTGAGCGCTTTAGCGGGCGTCGTGGTTCGTATCCCGAACATGCCCGTTTTGTTTCCTGTTTGCTTCTAATCTTTTGTGACAGGGTTTCCCGCTAGGTGCTTTTGGTAATATGTAAGAGTTATCCCATACGAGGAAAGAAGACGATGGCACTTATAGTTTCAAAGTTTGGTGGCACTTCGGTTGCCTCCCCAGAACGAATCAAAAATGTGGCAAAGCGTCTTATTGCCATGAAGCAGGAAGGCAACGACGTTGTTGCTGTAGTTTCCGCAATGGGCAAAACCACCGACGAACTGGTGGGTCTTGCCGCTGCATTGAACGATCATCCCTCCAAACGCGAAATGGATATGTTGCTCTCCACGGGCGAGCAGGTAAGCATGTCGCTTTTGGCCATGGCTATTCAGGCACTGGGCTACAACTCAATCAGCTTTACCGGATGGCAGGCCGGCATTACTACCGACGATGTCTTCTCAAGCGCTAAAATCGAAGACATTAATGCTGACCGAATCCGCGGTGCTCTTGATACGGGTGCAATTGTGGTTGTTGCCGGCTTCCAGGGCATTTCAACCGATGGCGATATCACTACACTTGGCCGCGGCGGTTCTGACACTACGGCAGTTGCCCTTGCCTGCGGTATTGGTGCCGATGTATGCGAGATTTATTCCGATGTAGAAGGCATTTACACAGCCGACCCGCGCGTTTGCCCTCGTGCTAAGAAGCTCAACCGTATCTCATACGATGATATGCTTGAGCTTTCCAGTGGCGGCGCTGGTGTTCTGCAGTCGCGCGCTGTGGAATTCGCTCGTAAATATCATGTTGTAATCCATTCCCGCTCTGCTTTCTCTGATGCAGAGGGAACGCTTATCGAGGAGGTTGTTCCTTCCATGGAACAGGCAGTAATTTCCGGCATTGCACACGATACATCCGAAATGAAGATCACACTGCGTGGCCTTCCTGATGAAGTTGGCATGGCAGCTCAGCTGTTCTCTATCCTTGCGGGCAACAATGTTTCGGTTGACATGATCATCCAGAACACCACAAACGATGGTAAGGCGAACATTTCCTTCACCTTCCCCGGCTCCCAGAAAGAACAGGCTCTGGAAGCTGTTGATACCCTGGTTAAGAAGTTCGGCGCTACCGCTTTGATGGACGAAAACATTGCCAAGGTTTCCCTGGTGGGTACGGGCATGAAATCCGCTCCTGGCGTTGCCGCTAAGGCATTCGGCGCGTTGGCTGAAAACCATATCAACATTTTGATGATTTCCACCAGCCCCATTCGTATCTCCATCGTGGTCGAAGGCAGTCAGGTAGATGCAGCGGTGCGTTGCCTGCACACTGCATTTGGCTTGGACTCCGACACCATCTTCGAGGAAACCCAGCTTTCCCCCGAGGAAATCGCCGCAAAGATGGCAAAGGGCCGATAACTGGGAATATAGGGAAAGCCCCCGTTTTCCTACCTAGCCATAGGGCACAGAGGCAAGGCCTCGCTTGCGCGTTTTGCTGCAAGCGAGGCCTTTTTGCGTGAGAAAACAGGGCCTTACCCCCCCCTATATTCCCACTAAAACCAAACGAGCCCCATCCGTTTGGGTGGGGCTCGTTTGGTTTGCGGCTAGGTATTTGCTTACTTGTCGTCCTTGTTGGAGATAAGGAGCAGGATGCCGCCGATGATGTTAACGAAGATCAGGGTGCATACACCAAAGGCGGTGGTGTTGGGCTTGGTGCCCTTGTAAATGCCCCAGCTGTGTACGGTCATGGGAATTGCCCATGCCAGCGGAATAACCGCCCAGCAAATAGCGATACAGCTCAGAATGCACAGAATGAAGTTGATCAAACGGAGGGTTTCGTCCTGCTTGGTCATGGGGTAGGTTGCTGCCTGAGCGGGAACGGGTTGAGGTTGAACAGGTACCGCGGGCTGCTGATATACAGCCTGCTGGGGCTGTTGAGGCTGCTGGCTAGGTGCGGGCGGCGGAACGGGAGCGCTTGCCGTTTGCTGCTGAGGTTGAGCAGGGGCTGTGTCAGCCTGCTTCAGGGCATTGCCGCACTGAACACAGAACTGTGCTCCGTCAACATTTTCTTTACCGCATTGAGGGCAGAACATTATAGATCCTCTCGTTTAGGGATAATAGTTTTTGGACAGATACATTGTAATGTATGAATTCACTATAACCTTATCATTAGCGGTTTTTACCAAATGGGAAGATGAAAGCCCCAATTTGCATGAGGGTCACCGCCATTTTGATTGTTAGCCTTTCTTGAGCTGGACCGCAATCCGCTCCCCGCAACCCGTTCAAGGCAACATTTTGCGCCAAATGTTAAGTTTATACAGTGCAACTATAGGTGAGTAGTATCATGGTTCCCCAAGTACACGATGCAAAGGAGCTTCAATGACTTGGACGAAGGAAATCCCCGCAAATCCGGTTGTTGCTGTAGCGGGCGCCACGGGCGCTGTCGGCAACGAATTTCTCGAGGTTCTTCATGATCTCGATTTTCCCGCAAGTGAGATTCGTGCACTTGCCTCAAAGCGTTCTGCGGGTAAGAAGCTTCCTTTTAAGGGCTGCGGCCAGGTTCCCGCAGGTGAACTTACTGTTCAGGAGATGACTCCCGAATCTTTCCAGGGTGTCGACATTGCGCTGTTCAGCGCAGGTGCAGGCGTTTCCAAGGAAATGCGCCAGGCTGTCGTAGATGCCGGTGCTGTGATGATCGACAATTCCAGTGCTTTCCGTATGGACGAAGATGTGCCGCTGGTTGTTCCCGAGGTTAACCCCCAGGACGTTGCTTGGCATAGCGGCGTTATCGCCAACCCCAATTGCTCCACCATCCAGATGGTTGCAGCTTTGAAGCCGCTCTATGATATTTCTCCCATCAAGCGCGTGGTTGTTTCTACCTACCAGGCTGCTTCGGGTGCAGGTGCCAAGGCGATGCAGGAGCTGTACGCGCAGACTCAGCAGTTCCTGAACGGCGAAGAGCTCACCGTCGATGCTTTCGCTCATCAGATCGCCTTCAACTGCATTCCCCATATCGATAAGTTCTTGGAAGACGATTCCACCAAGGAAGAGTGGAAGATGGTTGTCGAAACCAAGAAAATCATGGGTGATGACGATATCCAGGTTGCCGCAACCTGTGTCCGCGTCCCCGTCCTTCGTTGCCACGGTGAATCCATCAACGTTGAATTCGAGGGTCCGGTAACGGTGGAAGAGGCTCGCGCTGCACTCGAGGCCGCTCCGGGTATTACCGTAATGGACGATCCCGCTAACAGCTTGTATCCCATGCCTGGCCTGCTTGCAGGAACCAACGGTGCGTTTGTTGGCCGCTTGCGCAAAGATCCTTCCGTTGAAAATGGCTTGGCATTTTGGAACGTTGCCGACCAGATTCGCAAGGGTGCGGCGCTCAATGCCGTCCAGATTGCTCAGTTGTTGCTTCCGTAACGCTGATTAGCTGCATATATGTGTAGACGGGCGGGAGAATGAAAACTCCCGCCCGTCATATTTTGGGATCCAAGTAACGTAAGGTATCCTTAATAAGATTGTTAAGCCTCGCCCATGGCGAGGATTTTTTATGTATGGCGTCCGATGCCTTTCTGCATATGCGGCGCTGAAGAATGGAAATGTGATATATGGCTGCAAACGCAACGCAGGAAAAGAAAGATATAACTCAAGAAGCTGAATGTACGAGCTTTGATGCTCTTGGGCTTAACCAAGAGATTATGGGAGTGGTAGAAGAACTGGGCTATACTGCTCCAACCCCCGTTCAAGCGGGGGCAATTCCTCAAGTACTCGAAGGCCGTGACGTGCTTGCCGCCGCACAAACGGGTACGGGCAAAACGGCAGCATTCCTTTTGCCAACCATGAATAATCTGGCGCATGGCGAAAAGCGCCGTGTTCGCGGTCGTAGCCTGGGGTGCGGTCCGTACCTTCTGGTGGTTACGCCCACCCGTGAGCTTGCTCAGCAGATAGAATCGGTGTGTCGTACCGTTGCCAAGCATACAGGCCATTCCTCGGTCACGGTTGTGGGCGGCTTGGGTTACGGCCCTCAGCGCAATGCTCTTAAGCAAGGCTGCGATATCCTTATTGCCACTCCTGGTCGCTTGATCGATTTGATGGAGCAGGGTGCTTGTTCACTCGATCAGGTTCAGGTTCTTGTTCTTGATGAGGCAGATCGCATGCTCGATATGGGCTTTTTGCCTGCCATTCGCACCATTGTGGGTGCAACTCCCGAACAGCGCCAAACGTTGTTGTTCTCTGCAACTCTCGACGAGGGCAAGGTTGGATCCATCACCGATTTGGTGAAAACTCCTGCTCGTATCGAGGTTGCGCCGGTAACCTCAACGGCGGACACCGTAGAGCAGTATGCACTTCCTGTTTCCCTAGAGGCGAAGAATGCGCTTTTGGCTCAAGTGCTGAAAAAGGCGGGTTCCGAGCGCGTTATTGTCTTTACTCGCACCAAGCATCGTGCCGATGCTTGCCGTCGTCGTTTGGTGAAGGCTAACATCACCTGCGCGGTTATTCACGGCGATCGCACACAGAACCAGCGTGAGCGCGCTCTTCGCTCGTTCAGCGCCGGTGAGGTTGATGTTCTGGTCGCAACTGATGTGCTGGCTCGAGGAATCGATATTGCCGATGTGAACTATGTCGTCAACTTCGATGTGCCTGAAGATCCTGTTGACTATATCCATCGTATTGGTCGTACGGGCCGCGGCGGCGATGTTGGCTGGTCGCTCACGTTTGTTACCGAGCAAGACTTTGATGAGTTCAACGACATCGAGGCCTTGATGGGCAAAACGGTGGATCTCTACGACACCGAAGGCCTTGAACTGGGCGAAAACCCTGTATTCATCGACCCTGATCGAGTCCCTGCTTCGAAGGTGCCTGGAAAGAAGGCCAAGAAGAAACGTCGCAAGGCTCGTGAAAAGAAGGCGGCATCGAAGCAGGTTCAGGCAAGCAGCAAAGCAAGCCAGGATAGGTCCGAGGAAGCTTCCGAGGGCACTGAACGGCCTTCTCGTTCCTCTTCTGCTGGTCGCGGTCGTAGCGGCAAGCGCAATCAAGGTGCAGGCCGTAGCCAGGACAAGAAGCAGCAGGCAAAGCCTTCGCGCAAGAATGCCGTTCGCTCTTCCGATAGAAAGCGTTCGAATGGCGGCAATGGCAAACGTCGCAATTCTGAGCGGAGCGCCGAAGAGGTGCCAGCAGCGTTTAGGCCTGGCGTGCGTTCTTCTGGCGTTCGCCAAATGCCTAAGCCTGGAAAACGTAAGCGTTCCCAAGGAGCGAAAAATCATCGCGGAAGGCGCAACAGCCAATAGTATATCGTCCACTCCCCTTATGGGAAGCGTGCGTGAATGCTAAGGGGCATGCGGCTTTCGCGGCTGCTTGAGGGTAATTGAGCATGATTAGCACGCCTTAAAAATAAAGCCTCCTGATTCAATTACGAATCAGGAGGCTTTTGTGTCTTGGCGGATAAATAGAAAGAGGTTTATCTTTCTATGGCTGTCCTTCGGTTTTGCCGCTAGTCGAGCCTGCCAGTGAACAGGAATTTAATGCGCTGCCACAGGCTGGGCTTCTTCGGCACCAGCTGGATAGCTGCCTTGTCTGCTGCTTCTTCGACTTTCCTTTCCAGGGAAGGGGAAAGCACGATAGGCCTAGCATCGACCTTTTGCGCATTCACCTCGGCGGTGTTGGTAGCGGGCCCCGCAACACCAGGCTCAATTTCCTCGAGGCCACGAGGAATGTTGATCTCGGCTTGCTCTGCGGCCTTTTCGGCGGCAATTCGCTGAGCTTCAGCTTCTTGCTGTGCCTTTTTCAGGGTAGCGAGTTCCGCTTCAGCTTCAGCTCTTGGCTTTGCCTCCGCTTCGGCCTTTGCCTTCAGCGCGGCTGCCTCGGCTTCTTCCTGGGCTTTCTTCAGGGCAGCAAGCTCCGCTTCCGCTTCGGCCTTTGCCTTTGCCTCTGCCTCGGCCTTCGCCTTCAGCTCAGCGGCTTCCTCAGCGGCCTTCCTGCATGCTTCTTCGGCAGCTTCCTTTGCCTTGGCTTCTTCGCGAGCTTTGCGCTCCTCTTCCTCAGCTGCTTTCATGCGCTCGATTCGGGCAAGCTCAGCTCGGCGCGCCTCTTCTTCTTCGCGCAGTTCGCTGGCGTGGCGATAATCATCGCGTGCCTTCTGAATCAGGTAAGCCTGAGAATCGAACGATTCGGTGCTGCCGTCAGCATTTTCACTGCAGAAGAATTCGAGCGGGGTGTATTCCAGGTCGTTCTTCAACATGCGCAGTTTGGCGGTGTCGGAAAGCGAGATGTCCAGATACTCGTTAACGCGTTCCTTTAGCTCGGGATCGTAGATGGGCCAAGCGATTTCTACGCGCTTTTCCATGTTGCGCGTCATCAGGTCGGCGCTGGAAAGGTAGATCTCGCGATTATCGCGCGGACCGAATCCGTAGATGCGGCTGTGCTCCAGCAAGCGACCAACGATGGAAACAACCTCAACGTTTTCGGTGTAACCCTCAACGCCGGGAACCAGACACGAAATGCCGCGTACGAACAACGTGGTTTTAACGCCAGCCTGGGAGGCTTCGGCAATCTTGTCGATGATGTCCTTGTCGGTGATGGAATTGGTCTTGAACGACAGGCCGTTGGGCTTGCCGCTTTTAGCAAGCGCGATCTGCTCATCGATCTTATGGAGAATCATCGGCTTGATTTGCAACGGAGCAACCGAAAGCTTCTGATATTCATCGGAAGCGTTTTCCAAGCTCATGTTGCGGAAGAACTTTGCGGCATCCTTGCCGATTCCTTCGTCGGTGGTGATGAAGCTGAAGTCGGTGTAGAGCCTTGAGGTTTTCTCGTTGTAGTTGCCCGTGCCCAGCTGGGTAATGTACTGGATGCCGTTTTCGGTATGGCGTGCGATGGTGCAGATCTTCGAGTGAACTTTGAAGTCGTGGAAACCGTAGATTACGTTGGCGCCAGCCTGCTCAAAGCGTTGCGACCACTCGATGTTGTTGGACTCGTCGAAGCGGGCGCGCAGTTCGAACAGCGCGGTAACTTCCTTGCCGTTTTCTGCAGCAGTTACCAAGGCTTCTGCCAGATGGGACTGGCTGGCAAGGCGGTACAGCGTGATCTTGATCGAGAACACCGAAGGGTCGTTCGCTGCTTCGCGGAGCAGGCTGATAAACGGATCCATGCTTTCATAAGGGTACGCAAGCAGAGCGTCGCGCTCGGCTACCTGTTCCATGATGGGTCGCTTTTTGTCGAAGCATGCTGGCCATTGTGGCGTGAACGGTTCGTTGGTGATGTCGCGTGCTAGCTCAGAATCGATCATGCTGGAAAGACCCCAGGCATAGCCCATATCGAGCGGGACGCTGGTAACGTAGCTCTGGCAGGGCTTCAGATCCAAACGCTTCAGAAGGAACTTTTCCGTAGCGGAGGAAAGGGGCGTATCGGTTTCCAAGCGAACAGGAGCCAGGCGTGCGCGCTTCTTCAGCATGCGCTTCATGTGTTCGCGGTAGTCGTAATCAAGATCTTCTTCGGTGCCGTCGTTAGGGTCGATGTCGGCGTTGCGTGTTACGCAGATAACGCTTGCGCGCTTGGTGGTGTACATAGAGAACACTTCATCAACGATGGTTTTGATAGCGTGTTCCAGAAGGATGTACTGAGTGCCTTCACCAGGCAGCTTGATTACGCGCTTTGCCTGATGGGGCAGCGGAATAAGGCCGAACGTAGCATCGTCGGCGCCAATGTTCTTGCCCTTCTTTTTGCCCTTGCTCTCAGTTGCTTTGGACTTTGCGCCACCCTCTTCGTCGCTGACCAGGCGCGCAAGAACGTATAGTGCACCGTTTTCCAGGTGAGGGAAGGGGTGGCGCGAATTGATGATCTGCGGCGAAAGGTAGGGAACAACGCGTTCTTTCAGGTGCTTGCGAAGATACTCCGCCTGTTCGGGCGAAAGGTCTTCGGGCTGAAGCTGGCGGATGCCGCATTCGGCCAATTGACCCATGATCTTGTTGTAGATGCGTTCTTCCTCCGGGTACAGCTCATGGCAGCGCTCATAGATTGCCTGGAGCTGTTCGTTGGGCGTCATCTGCGTTTTGTTGTCGCGCAGGTCTTTGTTTGCCAAAGAAAGATCGGTAAGGCTGCCAACGCGTACCATGAAGAACTCCTGCAAGTTGCTGCAGAAGATGGACACGAAGGTGAGGCATTCGAGCAAGGGAACGTTATGGTCTTCGCCTTGATCGAGTACACGCTTGTTGAATTCGAGCCAAGAAAGCTCACGGTTTTGCATATAGGGCAGAACGTGATGGCTCTTATGTTTGGGATGTGTTTCCGTGGTAGCAGATACACCAACACTGGAATTCTGTTTCGCTTCCATGATTTCCCCTCTATTCTTTTCCCCAGATTAATGGCGCATGCGCCAGTATTATCTAGGAATTATTGTAATCGTTAATAGCGGTTTTTCGCAGGTAAGATGCCCTTTTATCGCGCAACGAATCGCAATATCTTGTGACATTCCTCCGTGATGATGGTGCTTTTAGGCGAAACTGACGGGTTTTACTAGAACGCGTTCAGCCAAATACCCCTCGCGCACACCGTACTTGCAGATGTCTAGACGCTCGCCACCGCACAGCTTGAAGGCTTCGCGGATGATGACGCAGCCGGGAATAAGCGTATGGATGCGGTCGGGGAGGGTGCGCAAAGCCTCATGGGCAAAGGCGTTGGGGTCTTCTGCGTAGCGGCTCAGGATGGCATCGATGTGTTCGGGCAGCAAGTAATTGAAGCGGTTGCCGTTGTTGCACAGATCGCCATAGAGCTTTGCGGCAGATCGGATGGAGCCTCCGATGCCGTAAAGCTGGGTACAGTGGTATACGTCGGTTTCTTCCTTTTCTGCAAGTTCGCGGAAAGCCTGCGCTATGGCGTTGACTTCCTTCTGAGTGGGCATCAGCCCCGCTACATAGTTTGCGAAGGACGAAAGCGAACCCTGCGGAATGCTGGTTTTCGCAAGATCGAAGCCACCCTTGATGCTCGTGAGCTCGGTGGAACCGCCGCCGATATCGACCATGGTGCCCGCTTCGAGGTCTTGGTCGAGCTTTGCACCCAAATAGCCAAGATGCGCCTCTTCTTCGTTGGAGAGGATGCAGATGCGCTGCCCAATGCCTTCTTCGATTGCGGCAGTTGCCTTATGTGAATTGGAGCAGTTTCGCAGTACGGCAGTTGCGAAAATATCAATGCGGTCGCAATTGAAGTGCGAAGCGCGGCGCAGGTGCGCGTTGATGGTTTTAATGGCGCGCTTTACCCCTTCTTCGGTCATAGCTCCCTTTTCGACGTACGAAGCGAGGCCTGCCATCACCTTGTAGTTCAGCAGGGTGTCGATATCCTTCTTCCGCAGGGGCTCATGCGCGGCGCAGGACACCTCGTAAATGCAGAGTCGGATGGTGTTTGAACCTAAATCGATAATGCCGTAGCGGGACATTTCATAGCTCCTTGTTGTTAAATCTGGTGCTTTCGAACACATCATTTGATTTAACTATATTCGTGCATCGGGAAGTGGGGTAGCATCGCCTATAACGTGTTATTTAACATTTTTCTGTCATTTGCCAGGTGCGTTGCATGCTGTGTAGGCAAGTAGCGGTGCAGTGGGGACTGGCGTGGCATAGGATAGAGGGGGTTTCGCGATGCTTGATACGGTTCGTTTGGGTTCTCAGAAGGTATCCAAAAAGGAATATAAAGTCCGCTTCAAAGAATTGATCAATAAGTTGGTCGTGCTTCAGCAGGAAGCGAAGCGCCAGGAGCTTGGCGTGGTGGTGTTGTTCGAGGGATGGAAGGGCGCCGGGAAGGGCAGTCGAATCTCAGATTTGCTGTATCACTTGGATGCGCGCGACACTTCGGTATACGTTACGGAAGATTTCGAAGGTGAAGAAGCCGAAAACGTTTTGAGCGAAGAGTTCGGCTCCACTGGCTATTTCCCTGTTATGCAGCAGTTTTGGAAAGCGCTTGGTCAGCGTGGGAGTATGACGTTCTATGATCGCGGTTGGTATTCGGTGGCGGCGCAGCATGTGATCAACATGCTCCCAAAGAAGGGAAAGCTTTCCAAGAAAGAACGCGCTGCGGTTGAGGCTCATACGGCACGCATGCTTCCCTCCATTGAAGACTTCGAAACACAGCTGCGCAACGATGGCTATCTGGTAATCAAATTCTTCTTGCATATCTCCGAGCAGACCCAACGCGAGCGTTTGGTGGGTTTGTATAGCGACCCTGCAACCAAGTGGCGCGTGACCCAGAGCGATCTTGAACAGCTCGAGCACTATAGCCAGTCTTACCGTGTTTATGACGAGATGCTGAAGCGCTCTAACTTCAAGGCTGCCCCCTGGATCCTGCTTGATGCCTCCGATCATCGTCGGGTAAACCTGAGCGTTGCCCAAACGTTGGTAACCGCTTTGGAACGCGAGCTCTCCAGGCCGAAGAACAATGCCGCTTTGGAAGCGGAAGCGAAGGCAAAGGAAAACTCTGCTGCTGCCGTTGCTGGTTCGGTGGCAGACGATGAGCGCGAACGCTCCGACGAGGAAAATCAGCTTCTGCGCTTGCAGGCAGAACATGAGGCCGCAGCGATGAGCGCTCATGCGCCCACGATGACACGCTTTATCCCTAGTGCACATATACCTTCGCTTGATGAGGTAGATCATTCGCTTGCTCTAACTCACGACGAATACAAGCTCCAGTTGAAAGCAGAACAGGAACGTCTTCGTCGTATTGAGCTGGAAATGTACATTAGGCGCGTACCCATGATGATCATGTATGAAGGTTGGGATGCGGCTGGAAAAGGTGGCAGCATCAAGCGTGTGGCGCAGGCGTTGGATGCGCGTTCGTACACCATTTTCCCCAGTCCGGCACCTACGAAGCCTGAACTGCTGCACCCTCATCTGTGGCGCTATTGGACGCGCTTGCCGAAGGCGGGGCATGTAGGTATTTATGATCGCAGTTGGTACGGCCGTGTGTTGGTTGAGCGCGTAGAGGGTTTTGCCAGCACTGACCAATGGAGCCGCGCATACGAGGAAATCAACGAGTTTGAGCGCGACATGGTTGATTGGGGCGCCATCCTGCTTAAGTTTTGGGTGGACGTTTCCCCAGAAACACAGCTTCGGCGTTTTGAGGCGCGTGAAAGCAATCCTGCGAAACGCTGGAAGATTACCGCAGAGGATTGGCGCAACCGCGACAAGTACCCCCAGTATCGTGCGGCGGTAGACGACATGTTCCGCCTTACTTCTACACACAACGCACCTTGGATAATCTTGGAAAGCGACGATAAGTATTACGCCCGCGTGAAGGCGCTGCGTATCATCAACGAGGCCATTGAAAAACGGTTGGGGCTGTTCTAGCTCGGTATAGAGCTGCGATTGCTGCCAGGATGCCGCTTTGGCATTAATGGTCTGCCCCAGTCTTGCTCGAAGAGTTGACGGAGCGGGCGAGCGCGGTGCGTTGTGGGTTGCTTCTGCGGGCTGATCGTTAACCCACTCACTTGCTTTTTCTGCCTGTTGGCAGAACGTTTGAAATCCCTCTTACGAATCTTCGTATGAGGGATTTCTTTTTGTTACTATAGTTTAGTTACATCGCTGCGTTGCATGCTGCGATGGCAGTTCGTTTCAGAACCAAATGTGTGAAGGTGGTTCATGCCAAAAGGCGTAAACAGACGCGGTCCATCGCGGGGGTCCCATGCTGCTCCGCAACGCTCTCAGAGCACCCTGCCTGCTACGTATCGTTCCCAACAGGTTCCTTCCAGCCAGAGCATTTCCCAGTACAGCCGCGATTCCTACGGTTCAGCTGCGCGCGCAAGCCAAAGCAAAAAGGGCGGCATATGGCGTGTGGTGTTTATTGTTTCCATTGTAGTGTTCGTGGGCGCTTTAGCTGCCTTGGGCGCTATCGGCTATCAGTACTGGGCGCAGCAAAACGCTTACAGTGGCCTGGAAGAATATGCAGAGGTGGACGACAATTCCAATCTTGCTCTTTCCGACCTGAAAGTTGATTGGGACGGCTTACGTGCCATCAACCCCGACATCGTAGCGTGGGTGTACGTACCTGGTACGCCCATCAATTATCCTGTGGTTCAAGGGTCTGATAATCAGGAATACTTGCATAAAGCTTTTGACGGATCCACCGGATGGCTTGCTTCGGCAGGCACCATTTTCTTGGATGCTTCCAATACCAGCGACTTGTCCGATCAGAACAATGCACTATACGGCCACCACATGAACGATGGTTCGATGTTTGCTTCTTTGGCCGATTTCGAGAACCAGGATACCTTTGATTCGCATCGCGATATCTACGTGTTAACCCCACAGGGCAATTATCGCCTTAAAACGTTTGCTTTGGTAAAGACAACGGGCAGCGACGCCATCGTTCAGACGTCGTTTGCCAACGACGCAAGTTACCAGGCATACGTGCAGGACAAGCTTAACCGCAGCGTGGTAAGCCAGAAGGGGGACACGCTGACCGCTACCGATATCAAGCAGTCAGTGCTGTTTTCTACCTGCGAATATTCGCAAAACGACGGCCGTGCGGTGCTGTTTGCCGCTGTGGTGGAAACCACGGCAGCAAACGACCCTTACCTGAGCTCGAGCACCTCGGGGACAACTGGTCTTTCGTCAAGTCAGGACGCGGTCATGGATCGCAAATATGAGGAGGCTGCATAGATGAGCATGTCGGTGTTTCCCGGAGAGCGCCCCGACAGAATGGAAGAAGAGTGCGGTGTTTTTGGCATTTACGCACCTGGTGAAGATGTAGCGCGCATGACCTGCTTCGGTTTGCAGGCGTTGCAGCACCGTGGGCAGGAATCTGCCGGCATTGCCGTTGGCGATGGTGCCACCATCATGGCTTCCAAGGATCTGGGCTTGGTGACCCAGGCATTTACCGAAGGCGACCTTTCTGCGTTGAAGGGCGATTTGGCTATTGGTCATGTTCGCTACTCCACGAGCGGCGGTGTCGATTCGTGGGAAGCGGCACAGCCCCATATCTCGGCAATCGATGAAGTGCTTATTGCGCTTGCCCACAACGGAACGTTGGTGAACACCAATTACCTCAAGGCGAAAATCATTGATTACGGTGTTCATCTGCGTGCGGGCACCGACTCGGAAGCAGCAGCGAAGATCATTGGCGAGGTAACCAAAACCACGAATTCCCTTCGTGCGGGCATTCGTATGGCCATGAAAATGATCAAGGGCGCTTACGCTATGCTGCTGGCAAGCCCTGACCATCTTTACGCTTTCCGCGATCCAAACGGTATTCGTCCTCTGGTTGTAGGTAAGTTGCCCAACAATCGTGGATGGGTTGTTTCTTCCGAAACCTGTGGTCTTGATATTGTGGGCGCGGAGCTTATGCGTGAAGTTGCCCCTGGCGAGATTATCCGCTTCGGCAAAGATGGCATGATTTCCGAGATGGGCGTTGAGCCCAAGAAGCGCGCTAGCTGCATTTTCGAATACGTGTATTTCGCTCGTCCCGACTCCGTGATGGACGGACAGAGCGTATACGTTGCCCGCCGTCAGATGGGGCGTATCCTTGCGCGCGAGGCTCCGATCGATGCCGATCTTGTTGTGGGCGTTCCCGATTCTGGTTTGCCTTCTGCTATGGGCTACGCTTTGGAGAGCGGCATCCCTTATTGCAACGGCATCGTTAAAAATCGCTATGTCGGCCGTACGTTCATTCAGCCTACCGATGAGATGCGCCAGCTTGGCATTCGCTTGAAGCTGAATCCGCTTCCGTCTGTAATTTCAGGCCAGCGTTTGGTGGTTATCGACGACTCTATCGTCCGCGGCAACACCTCCAAGAAGCTGGTTGACATGCTGCGAAGCGCAGGTGCCAAGGAAGTTCACCTGCGTATTGTTTCGCCTGAAACCCGTTGGCCTTGCTTCTACGGTATTGATACCGACACGCAGGATCAGCTTATCGCGGCAAACATGACCAATCAGGAAATGTGCGATTTCATCGGCTGTGATTCGCTTGCGTTTATTTCGGTTGAGGGCCTTCACGAGGCAATTCAGTGCGAACACCCTGGTTTCTGTGACGCTTGCTTTACCGGCGAATACCCTGTGGATATTCCTGATACCATGAAGGCCAAGAGCTTCCTTCCCGAAGGGAAGGCAGTGCTCGATTAGCGGCCAGCTCGAAGGCGTGCCATAGTGCCTCGAATTATGGCAATACGTTGTTTGTAAGCCCCCGAACAGGGGATTTGAGTTCCAGGAGATGCTATGACTGATCGCATTAAGGTCAACGCGATGGATAACGATGAAACCAAGTGGCCCAGCTGGACGGCTCAGGGCGCTACCACCTATGCCGAAGCGGGAGTTGATACGGCAGAGGGTGCCCGTGCAGTAGACGCCATCAAGGATGCGGTTCATCGCACGTACCGCGATGAGGTTCGCGGCGATATCGGCGGTTTCGGCGGCTTGTTCTCCATCAACGTGGCGAAGAACATGGCCGATCCGATTTTGGTTTCCGGTACCGACGGCGTTGGCACTAAGATTCAGCTGGCTAAGCTCGCTGGCAAGCATGACACCGTGGGCATCGACCTAGTTGCCATGTGCGTGAACGACATTCTTGCAACAGGCGCTGAGCCCCTGTTCTTCCTCGATTACATTGCCATCGGAAAACTTAAGAGCGAAGCGGTTGCCGAAATCGTTTCCGGCATTGCTGATGGCTGCCAGATGTCGGGCGCTGCTCTTATCGGTGGCGAAATGGCTGAGCATCCTGGCGTAATGGATCCCAATGAGTATGACCTTTCCGGTTTTTGCGTAGGCGTGGTAGATCGTCCTGAAATGCTCGACCCTGCTAAGGTCCAGGAGGGCGACGTGCTTATCGGCCTGGCTTCCTCCGGCATTCACTCCAACGGCTATTCTTTGGTTCGCAAGGTGGTTACCGACGGTAAGACGCTCTATGAGCTGCGTATGCCCCAGGAGTCTCTGGGCGGCCAGAGCGTGCTCGACGCGCTGCTCGAGCCCACTCGCATCTACGTGAAGCCTGTTCGCTCCGTTCTGCGCCAGCTCCCTGGCGCCGTTCGTTCCCTTGCCCACATTACGGGTGGCGGCATTACTGAGAACCTGAATCGTGCGCTTCCCGAAAACATGGACGCAGAGCTTCATGTAGGAACCTGGAGCATGCCACCGGTTATCCCGTTTGTGTGCCGTGCGGCTCATCTCGATGAGCACGAAGCCCTGAAGACCTTCAATATGGGCTTGGGCATGGTTCTCGTTGTTGATCCTTCCAAGGTTGATCAGGTTATGGACATCCTGGAAGCCGAGGGTGAAACACCTACCGTTGTAGGCCGTATCATTCCTGGCTCGGGCGAGGTTGCCTATGTTGATCAGGAAAAGCTCTTTGCCGACAATCCGTCTGCTGAAGAGTAGGTAATCATTATGCGCGATTGGCTCAAGCGACCAATCGCGCTTTATGTTGATGCCGGTCGATGCACGTCGAAGGGTTCTTTTCCAACTTCGGGGCATCGATTGGCACGTTCATTGCGGTAGCGACAAATGAAGGTGTCTTATCGATGCCTTGCCTAGCAACGAAAGGAAGGGCATGACTGCTCAAGTGCAAGAACCGCTGAACATCGGCGTTTTGATCAGCGGTAGCGGCTCTAACCTCCAATCGCTCATCGACCATATTGAAGAAGGCACGCTCAGTGCGAAAATCAGCTTGGTTGTTTCTTCGCGTCCTGACGCTTTTGGCATTGAACGTGCCAAAAAGGCAGGAATTCCCGTCTTGGTGATGAATCGCGAGGCGTATGCCGACACTTCGGCGGCTAACCAGCGTATTGCTGACGCCCTGAAGGAAGCTGGTGCTGAATACGTGGTTATGGCCGGTTATATGCGTATGGTTACCGCAGAAATCCTCGACGCTTTCCCTGATAGGGTAGTGAACCTTCATCCCGCTCTGCTTCCTTCTTTCAAAGGCGCGCATGCCATTGAGGATGCATACAATTTTGGTGTGAAGGTAACTGGCGTTACGGTTCATTTCGCTAATGCCGATTACGATAAGGGCCCCATTATCGCTCAGCAGCCTGTTGAGGTTCGTGAAGGTGAACCCATCGAGGCTCTTGAAGAGCGTATTCATTCGGTCGAGCATGAGCTGTATCCTCACGTGATCCAGCTTCTTGCCGAAGGGCGGGTAGACGTTTGCCCTGAAACGCGTAAGGTGCACATTTCAAGCTAACTAACAGTACTGCCCGCTGGGCGGGCATTTTCACTTTCGAAGGTTTGCGTTTGGCTGGCGCTGCTATGCTGAACGTAACGAATATCAATAGCCAGACAATTCGGAAAGGCGGTACCAGGTGGCAGATCCTAAGGTAAAGCGTGTTCTTATGTCGGTAACGGACAAGACGGGTGTAGTGGAATTCGCTCGTGCTCTGTCCGAAGAGTTCGGTGCGCAGATCATCTCTACGGGTGGCACGGCTCGCGTTATTGCAGAGGCGGGCATTCCCGTTACCCCCATCGATGAGGTAACCCAATTCCCAGAGATGATGGATGGTCGCGTGAAGACGCTTCACCCGGCAGTTCATGGCGGTCTTCTTGCTAAGCGCGACAACCCCGAGCATATGGCTCAGGCTGCTGAGCACGGCATCGAGATGATCGACATGGTGGTGGTAAACCTTTATGCATTCGAGAAAACGGTAGAGTCCGGAGCCGATTTCGGTACCTGTATTGAAAACATCGACATCGGTGGCCCTTCTATGCTGCGTTCTGCTGCAAAGAATTTTGCAAGTGTTGCCGTTGTTACCGATCCTGCGAGCTACGGAAGCATTCTTGCCGAAATGCGTGCAAACGATGGTGCAACCACACTCGCAACGCGTACCCAGCTTGCTCTTCGCGTGTTCCAGACTACCAACGCTTACGATGGCGCTATCGCTGCATGGCTCGGCAGCCAGTTGGGCGAGGCAAACGAGCTGTTCCCTGAGGCTCTTTCTGTTGACCTTGTTAAGCAGCAGGGTCTTCGCTATGGCGAGAACCCACACCAGAGCGCTGCGTTCTACCGCGTTCCTGAGTTTGCTACGCCGCATTCTCTGGTTAACGCTAAGCAGCTCAATGGCAAAGAACTCTCTTACAACAACATCCTCGACACCGATGCATGTTGGACGCTCGCTCGTGAGTTTGACGAGCCTGCTGTTGTGATCCTGAAGCATCAGAATCCCTGCGGTTCCGCAACTGCAGCCGATGTTGCCACGGCTTACGACAAGGCGTTTGCTTGTGACCCGAAGAGCGCTTTTGGCGGTATCATCGCTGTTAATGCCGAGGTCACCCTCGAATTGGTTGAGCATATCAATGAGAACAAGCAGTTCGTAGAGGTACTCATTGCTCCTTCGTATGAGTCAGCTGCTCTTGAGCTGCTTCAGCAGAAGAAGAACCTGCGCGTTTTGGAGACTGGTGGGGTAGATGCTCCTGCGGCTATTGAATTCCGTTCTGTTGATGGCGGTATGCTTTGTCAGCAGGTAGATCGCGTGGATGAGGATCCTTCAGAGTTCACGGTGCCTACTAAGAAGAAGCCCACTGAAGACGAATTGCATGAAATGCTCTTTGCCTGGAAGGTTTGCAAGGGCGTTAAGTCTAATGCGATTTTGGTTTCGAAGGATCATGCTGGGATTGGCATGGGCCCTGGTCAGCCCAACCGTGTTGACTCTGCGAAGCTCGCTTGCGAACGTGCGCATGAGGCGTGCGAACGCATGGGTGTTCCCGCAGAAGGCCTGGTATGCGCATCCGATGCGTTCTTCCCGTTCCGCGATAACGTTGATACGTTGGCAGGCTATGGCGTCAAGGCCATTATCCAACCCGGCGGTTCCATCCGTGACGAAGAGGTTATCGAGGCTTGCGATGAGCACGGCATTGCCATGGTGTTCACTGGTCACCGTCACTTCCGTCACTAGCAGTTACGCTGGCCTACGGCCAGCGTACGTTCTCGCGAAACGCAATGACGCTGCGTGGGATTCTAGCGGTACAGGAAGCTTTCAATCGGTCGGGGCGGGGAAAAGGCCAGCCAATCCTGCTCGATTTTGTCGAGCAGGATGCACCCGCTCGGGCGCATAGTTTGGAACTAAACATGCCACTGGCATGTTTACTCAAGCTTCCTGCACTCGCCAGAATCCCGCTCGCTGATTTACTGGCGCATGCCTGGACTTTCATATCGCCCTTTTGAATGTGGTGCAACAAATGTTCGGCGACAATATTTTTGCGCAATTAATCACTGCGTAAATTCCCAGCAAAGAAAACGCTTTCACGCGTCCATTAACCAAAAGGGCGGGTACACCCCATTCGAAGCGAACAACACCAACACATGTCCCACCTCCCAAAATGCCGAATTTTGCTCGGGGGGGGGGCAATTCAAAAGCGAATATGTTGCAACTTTGTACTGGAAAAGAAAGCCAATTCCCCCGACACCATTAGGTTTTCCGGATGCATTCGGAAAATTCGGATGGATGGAAACTGCCAATTTTGGTTGAAAGACACCAGGTAAAGGCGCTAATATAGCTTCTGCTAAAACATTAAGTGGTAAGAGCATGCCGCAAAGTCGAAATGAATGAGCCCTGCCAAACCATTTGGTTTCAGCAGGTTCGTTCCCGTTTAGCTGGCAAGGGGGTTACAAAGCGTGTTGCACGACAAGAACAAAGATTCGCTGAACAGTGCTTCAAACTAAAATAACCTAGCGGGGGAGGGGCGCGCTTCTAAGCAGTCAAGCTTTCAGGACCACCAAAGCCTAAATTCCAATAGTGAATTAACGCGCATTCGTAAGAAGCGCAAATCTCATAAAGCACGCAACCGAGCCCTTGCTGTTTTGGGCGTTCTTGTTGCCATCTTCGCCATTGTAAGCGGTGCATTCGCGCTGTACCTGCATTCCCTTGATTCAGCTATGGGTTTCAAAAGCCAGGAAGACAAAGACAGCATGAGGGCTGCCATGCTGAAAACCAACCCGGTAGAGGATAAAAGCCAAGCGTTCTATATGCTGGTGCTTGGCTCCGATGCTCGCGTCAACGACGCAACATCCCGTTCCGACGTGATGATTCTTTTGCGCGTAGATCCTACCAACGGCAAAATTACCATGGTTTCCATCCCGCGCGATACCAAGGTTGAAATTGAAGGCCACGGCACTCAGAAGATCAACGCCGCTTACGCTTTCGGTGGGGCAGCCGGTGCCGTAACGGCGGTATCTCAGTTCGCCGGTGTGCCTATTCTCCATTATGCCGAAGTCCATTTCGATGAGTTGGAACAGTTGGTAGACGACCTGGGCGGCGTTTGGGTAGATGTTCCCGTTTCCAACAATCAAACTGGTGCTAGTAATACAGGTCAAAAGCTGAACTCTGGTTATCAGCTGTTGAACGGCAGCCAGGCTTTGGCCTTCGCTCGTGAACGTTACGGCTATACCCGTGGCGATTTCCAACGTGCTGACAATCAAAAGCTGGTAGCGCAGGCTATCGTCAAGCAGGTGCTTGATCAGCAGCCCACAGAGTTGCCGGGCACCATTCAGGAATTGGCTGGCTGTGTAACCACCGATCTTTCCGTTTCAGACATTGCTTCCTTGGCTCAGCAATTCCAAAGCACAGGCGTAACGTTCTATTCGGCAACCGTGCCTTCCACTACGCAGACCATCGATGGTGTTTCCTACACCATTACCGTGCAAGACAAATGGGACGAAATGATGGGCCTTGTTAACCAAGGTAAAGACCCAAGCGCGGTAGACCAGGTAGCAGCTGGTCAAGGTTCTCTTTCCGCAAGCTCTGACACCACAGGAGGAACGGCTCAATAATGACGCTCCTAGAATTGTTCGCGCTTCTTAAGAAGCATTTGAAGTTGGTAATTGCACTCCCCATTGCATGCGCACTGGCAACGGCAGTGTTTTCTTGGGCGTTTTTACCGAACACCTACACTTCTACGGTTTCTATGTACGTGCTTACACGCGCCAATGAGAATACTTCGGTGCTTACCAGCACCGACCTTACGGCAAGCCAGATGCTTACCAACGACGTAGCCACGCTTATCAAAAGTGATCGTATTGAATCTGATACGGCATCGAAGCTGCAGATGGATAGCTTGAAGGGCTACGACGTTAAGGTATCCAGCGAAACCACCACGCGCGTTATCACTGTTTCGGTAACGGGCAAATCGGCTCAAACCACAGCCATTGTGGCAAACGGTTTAGCGGAAACCGCCGATAGTGTTGCGCGCGAGGTTATGGACATTAAAAGCATCAACGTTATCGACAAAGCCGTTGAAGCCAGCGCTCCTTCCGGTCCCAACCGCATTATGTACACGGCTGTAGGTTTCCTGGCTGGCTTGTTCATTGCCATTGCGGCAGTGGTCCTTATGGACATGACGAACACCCGTGTACGCAATGCCGACGAACTGGAAGAGCTGTTGCCCGTTCCGGTTATTGGCCGAATTCCCGTAATCAAGTAAAGGAGGGTACCCATGGCAAAGAAGAGAAAGGCATCCTCCAACATGCAGGAGGTTCAAAACGCGGCGAAGACGCTGTTTGCGAACATCCGCTTTATGTCACCCGACTGTCCGCTGCGCACTATTGTTATGACGAGCTCTGTGCCCAATGAAGGCAAAAGTATCACTTCGATAGAGCTGGCAAAAGCCATTGCCACTTCTGGCAAGAAAACGCTTTTGGTAGAAGCGGATATGCGCCGCCGGAGCTTGGCAAACGCTTTGGGTGTTCGCGCCCAAGCAGGTGTGTATTCGGTACTTACTGATGCTGTAACAATCGAGCAGGCGGTAGTACCTACCAAGGTGCACGATTTGTATTTGCTGGACTCCGAACCGAACATCCCGAACCCGGCGGACATTATTTCTTCAAAGAGCTATGCGTATCTAACGCGTGAACTGGAAGATCGCTTTGATTACGTGATTTACGATACGCCTCCGGTAGGCACGTTCGTGGACGCTGCCATTCTTTCCACGTTGGTGGACGGAACGGTATTGATAGTTAAGCCAGGCCTTACTAAACGTGTGGAATTACAAGATGCCTACGAGCAGCTGAAAAAGGCTGACGCTAACGTAATTGGCACATGCGCAACCTTCTGTGAGGGTACGGGTAGCGAATATTACTACGCCTATTACACGCAGGACGGTAAGCGAGCGAAGCCGGAAGATAGTGCGAATGCTCCGCAGATGCCTGGCCGTTCGAATACTCCGCGGGTTACAGGCCGTTCTGCTGGCGCTAACCGAAGGGGCGGCAGATAAATGCGCGACATGCACTGCCACATACTGCCCGGGGTAGACGATGGTGCGCACAACTTGCAAGAATCGCTTGAAATGCTGGAAGCAGCAAAGCAAGTGGGCATTACTTCCATAGTGTGCACGCCCCATTGCCGCGATCCGTACTTCGATTTCGATGCCATGTGGGAAGCTTTTCGTTTGTTGGAGCAGCATGCAAATGGTTTTCCATTAACCATGGGTTTTGAAGTCAATCATGCAAAGCTGATGGACTTGGGTATTGAATGGGCGCCGAAGCTTGCTTTTCAGGGAAGTAACGAGTTTTTGCTGGAGCTTTCCACACGGGCTACGGAATACCACTTCAGGGAGTACGAAAGCACCATTTACCAGCTGCAAAGCGTGGGGTTGGATGTGATTATTGCCCATCCAGAGCGTTACAAGGCCATTCAAGAGAACGTTGAAATTGCCTACAACCTGGTTGAAATGGGCTGCAAATTGCAAGCTTCAGCCGATTTTATAGTGGGTGGCCGTACAGGGGCGGAAAAGAAGCCCGCCAAGCGCTTGTTCGAAGAAAACCTCTACACCTACATTGCCAGCGATGCCCACAATGTAGCTCACTACGGCTTCTACCAACAAGCAAGGCAAAAATTCCGAACCCGCGGCAAGCATGCCCGCCTGTAACGCTTGCAGCAGGTGGCTCAATGGGAATTGACCCCTTTGGCAAGAGAGATAAAGCATCAGCTGGTAAAGCCAAACATACTTTTTCCGACTTGCAGCAGCAACGAATATGCCAAAAGTGCCTGTCCCCATTGGATCACCCCACAAAACAAATGCCTTGAAAGAAGGCTGTCAAAGGGTAGATACGGCAGCCTTCCTTCAAGCCATTTGGCTTAACAAATCCTAGAGTGCGTGGAATCGTCGCTAGAAGCGTGTTTCGTTAGCAGCTTGGAATCATCAGAAAGCACCCCGCGAAAACGCAATGGCGAAGCCATGCCCAAATCCTGTTCTTTATGTCATTCGCTCAAACAAGACAGGTTTTTGTGCGAAGAAGGGCAAGCCAGCAGGTGCTCAAATGGGGACTGGCTCTCTTGGCAAAAGGAATAAAGCCCCAGCTGAAGTAATCAAGCATGTTTTGTTCAGCAAACAGCAGCAACGAATATGCCAAAAGTGCCTGTCCCCATTTGAGCACCCTCTCAACCCATACGAGGAAAGGAGGTTCCCATGTGGTATGTAGTGCAAGTAATCGGCGGGCAAGAAGATGCCGCAGTGCTGAAAATCCAAAAACAGGCAAGTAACGAAACGTTCAAAACCGTTTTCGTTCCCAAATACGAAATTCGCAAACACTATTCCGGGGCTTGGAAAACCCGAAGGGAAGTCCTTTTCCCAGGGTACGTATTCGTAGATACCAAAACACCCGATTCATTTCGCCAAGAACTGAACAAGGTAACAACCATGACAAAACTCCTTTCAGGCGAAACCGAAACGGGCAAAAAGAAGTTCATCCCACTTTCTAATGAGGAAAAAACACTGATCAGCTCATTCGTAGGCGATGAAGACCACGTTATGAAAATGAGCGAGGGAATCATCGAAGGCGACCAGATTAGGGTGCTGAAGGGCCCGCTTCAAGGGTACGAAGCCCTGGTTGCCAAGGTGGACAGGCATAAGCGCCTGGCCTACATCGATCTGAATATTCTAGGACGAATTAAAACCGTGAAGGTTGGATTGGAAATTGTCCAAAAACGTTGAAAACCAAATAACTGAAACGCAGAAGAAGCCCGTACTTACTCCTGCGCAGGAGCGCTTGCTTGGCTTCATCGTTTCCCAATGCATGGAAAACGGCAGCGTACGCCTTACCAAAAATGAATTAGCCCAGCACATGGAATGTTGCGTACGCACTATCGATCGTGCTGTACGGAAGCTCCGCGACGAGGGCTACATCGAAGTAGTGGTCCTCTACGGCGAAGATGGCGGCCAAATCTGCAACGAGTACCGCTTGGCGGAGCATAGGAGCTAGTAGATTTGAACCTGCGTAGCTTAAACAGTTCGTCAATGCAAGGTGCTTCGTTTGATAGGGAGATAGCTTCGGGTTTCGCTAGGAAGGCTATTAGCCAAGATGGCGAGGCCGTTCGGTCAGATTCAAGTGCGGTGGCCGTGGATGATGCTCAGGTAGCTCGCACCACGTCGGCACCGGTCGTGCTCCGAGTAGGTTTCAAAGCAGGGAAGATGACGGCTGGCAAGCACGGGGAAGACCCAGAGGTTTCTGAGGCCGTGCGGTGCCTGCAGAAGAGCCGGTTGGGTTACCGCTTCGTGAAGCGCGCATTCGACATCGTCTTCAGCGCCTTCGTCCTGATCGCTTTCAGCTGGCTGTTCGCCATCGTGGCCATTGCCATCGAGATCGACGACCCCAGGGGTCCCGTCATCTTCAAGCAGAAGCGCGTCGGGAAGGACGGCAAAGAATTCAACATGTACAAGTTCCGCAGCAAGTGCGTGGATGCCGAGGACAGGCTCGCCGAGCTCAGGGAGCTTAACGAGAAAAGCGGCCCAGTGTTCAAGATCGCCGCGGATCCGCGCATTACTCGCGTGGGCAAGTGGCTGCGCAAGCTGTCGCTGGCTTCGGTAATAATAGGGACACCGGGCGCCGGGGAGCCGACCAACTCCTTATCGTCAGCAGCAAAAACCTCACTTGACCAGCAGTTTTACGAGCGGCGCCCGGAAGTTGTCCCCTGCGACGCAATCCATTATACCAGCCCCGAATTCTTGTCTTTCGCCTTTTTCGGGGGTTCTCGGAAGGCCCAAAATGAGCTCGAGGCTCGTGCGGACGGTGCCGATCAAGGTGGCTCTCCTTGGTGTGACAAAGCCTTCTATTTCATGAACAAAAACGGTGCTTGCGACCCTGCTTTAGCATTGGGGGTGGCGGCATAGTGCGTTCCGAAGAAATCTCGGTCAAATCTGTTTCGTCAATCGCTAGAGAGGGTCAGAACGTGGCATATATTGCGCCTGCTCCAGATTCATCTGTCTGTGCCCCCAAGAAAGGCGGGAAGGCATACCTCTTCGTCAAGCGCGCCTTTGACATTTGCTTCAGTGTTCCGGTTTGCATTGTCCTGGCGATACCCGTTGCGGCCGCCTGCGTCGCGATTTCGCTTGATTCTCCCGGCGCTCCCATTTTCAGGCAGGAGCGCATCGGCAAAGGTGGCAAGCGCATCTACATCTACAAGCTGAGGACCATGGTCTCCGATGCGCACAATCATCCTGAGAAATACATGTCCCCCGAACAGCTCGAAACCTGGAAGCGCGAGCAGAAGCTTGACGACGATCCCCGCGTGACTAAAGTCGGGCGCTTCTTGCGCCGCACCTCGCTCGACGAGGTGATGCAGTTCCTCAACGTGTTGTCCGGAGACCTTGCCGTGATTGGGCCCCGCCCGGTCACTTTGGCCGAGACCTACGAGTACGGGGACGTGCGCGACGAGGTGCTCTCGTGTAAGCCCGGCATAACCGGATGGTGGGCCGTGACCGACCGCAACGACGCGACTTGGGAAAACGGCGACCGCCAGAACCGCGAGCTGTTCTACGTTCGCCATGCGAGCCTTGCTTTGGATGCGCGAGTATTCGTTCGTACCTTTTCTGCGATGAGGAAAGGCAAATAGTGAGTTTGGTTTTTAGGCAGATAGCTAAGGGTTCTGGGATGTTTTCTTTGAAAGAGACTGGCAAATGACCAGCATTGTTAATGATTCAGCCAAATTAAAGCAAATAGGAAGTTTGCCGTTGGTTTCGGTAATTATTCCTTGCTACAACAGTGCTGCTCATATCACAGAGACCATTAATAGCGTAAGCGCTCAAACTATGGGCAATTTCGAGATTCTCGTTGTTGATGATTGCTCGACAGATGGCAGCGCTGATGTCGTGAAGGCCATCGCTTTAGACGAACCGCGGCTTCGCTTTTTCCAACAAGAGACAAACCAAGGAGTTGCCAAAGCGCGCAACAGAGCTTTGAGAGAAGCTGTTGGACGCTACATTGCATACCTAGACTCAGATGACCTTTGGGCACCTGAAAAGCTTGAGCGCCAGATTGCCTATATGCATAAGCATAATATAGGTGCCTGCTTTACATCGTATGAAACAATAGAAGAAGATGGCACACATAGAAACTATGTTCATGTGCCTGATTCCATATCGTACAAGCAATACCTTAAGAACACCGTTACTTGCAGCCATTCGCTGCTGTTCGATACGACTATTGTCGACAAAATTCTTCTCGTCATGCCGGATATCAGGCGTGGACAGGATTTTGCAACCTGGTGTCAGGTAATGAAAGCGGGACACGTCCTCTACGGACTTGATGAACCGCTTGCGAAATACCGAAAATGCGCTGGATCCTTATCGAGTAATCCGATCAAGTCCCTGAAACGTACATGGAACATTTACCGCAACGTTGAGGACCTCTCACTGCCGTATGCCGCTTACTGTCAGTTTTGGCAACTCTATCACGCGGTCATCAAGAGAATAGGAAGAAAATAACATGAGCATCTGTCAGGATCTTCTCGACGGAAACGCAAAGCTGAGTCTTGTTGGCTTGGGGTATGTGGGCATGCCCATTGCCGTCGAATTTGCAAAGCACGTGAAGGTTATTGGCTTTGATATCAACGAGGGCAAAATCGCCCTTTATCGGCAGGGCGTTGATCCGACCAAAGAGGTTGGTGATGAGGCTGTCGCATCTACTTCGGTGGAGTTTACAAGCGATGCTGCTGCGCTAGAGGAGGCACGCTTCCATATTGTTGCTGTCCCTACGCCGGTCAATCAGGATAAGACACCGGACCTGTCTCCAGTCATAGGCGCTTCTCAGACGCTTGGTCGACATCTAAAACCAGGTTCGATTGTTGTCTACGAATCAACTGTTTATCCGGGTGTCACGGAGGACGTGTGCGTTCCTATACTTGAGCGCGAGAGCGGTCTTAAGTGTGGCGTCGACTTTAAGGTAGGCTATAGCCCCGAGCGAATCAATCCCGGGGATAAGGTGCATACCCTCACCACTATTCGCAAAATAGTGTCTGGACAGGATGCCGAGTCTCTTGAAGAAATCAAGAATGTCTATGATATCGTGATTGCTGCGGGAACTTATCCAGTGTCCACTATCAAAACCGCAGAAGCGGTCAAAGTCGTTGAAAACTCCCAGCGCGACATAAATATCGCGTTCATGAACGAGCTTGCCATGGTATTTGACCGCATGGGTATCGATACTTCAGAAGTCGTCGACGGCATGAATACCAAATGGAATGCACTCGGCTTTAAACCGGGTCTGGTTGGTGGACATTGCATTGGCGTTGATCCCTACTACTTTATCTATGAGGCGGAGAAACTCGGCTATCATAGCCAAATTATTCTTGCCGGACGCAAAGTTAACGATGGAATGGGCGAGTTCGTGGCCGATGCGGCTATTCGCGAGATGGTTCAGGCGGGACTTGCCCCTGCTAAGGCTAAAGTTGGCGTCCTTGGAATCACATTCAAAGAAAATTGCCCCGATGTACGCAATTCGAAGGTCGAGGACATTCTCAAACGCTTTGCCCAGTATGGAATCCATTGCCTCGTGAGCGATCCATGGGCGGATGCTTCTGACGCGAAGGCGGCATATGGGGTTGATTTGGTTCCATTTGAGCAGATGAAGGATCTCGATGTGGTAGTTATTGCGGTTGCTCACGACAAGTTTGCGGCGATGACGAGCGACGATTATAAGGCTCTGTTCGCCGATAAAAGTGATTCGGAAAAGGTTCTTGTTGATGTGAAGAGCATCTTGAATAAATCCGATTTTGAAGATTACCGTTACTGGAGGCTTTAGAACGTGAGCATCAAGGATCTTGCGCAGAAGGTCGTTCCGAAACCAATTGAACAAGCTGCCAGAGATTACGTTTACAACAGAAACTGTAGACTAAAGCCCTCGCAGTATAGGGAGGCTTTGGAAAAATGGTACAGGTTTTCCAAAGGGGTTGATCCTCATCTGGACAATCCGCAGACACTTGGCGAGAAAATGCAATGGCTCAAGCTGTATGATGCTACGCCTGAAAAAGGGAAGCTCGCTGATAAATATCTCGTTCGTGAGTGGGTTGCAGACAAAATAGGAGAGGATTGCCTCATCCCAATCCTTGGAGCTTGGGATAGGCCGGAGGATATCTGGTGGAATAGATTGCCCGAAAGGTTCGTTCTGAAGGCGACTCACGGATCTGGATGGAATGTAGTAGTCAAGGACAAGTCAAAGCTCGACATCGAAAATGTCGTGCGCAAATTCAATCGATGGCTTCCACGTCGTATGGCAATGTCCGGTGGGTTTGAGATGCATTACGAGTACTGCGAGCCGAGGATTATCGCCGAACAGTACATGGAGGACTCGAGTGGTGGCTTAAGGGATTACAAGTTCATCACATTTTATGGTGACGTTCAGTTTGTTCTTGCTATCGAAGGCCGATTTACTGATGAGGTCAGTGGCACTTATATGCCGGACTGGTCGCCAGCGCCTTTTAGGTACGGTTATCGTGTAGGCCATGAGGGGGACATTCCCAAGCCGAAAAACCTGGACAAGATGCTGCGGTTCGCTCAGAAGCTGGGGGAAGGGTTTGCTTTTGCGCGAATCGACTTTTATGAAGTTGAAGGAAAGGTGTATTTCGGGGAGATAACATTTACGGATGCTAATGGCTTGTCGTCATTTGATCCTTCGAGTTTCGACTCCGAGTACGGCGCCAAGCTTATGCTTCCTGAGAAGAAATGCTTTAAAGGGTTGATGCTTTGATGCGACCGCTTGAAAAAATCGGCCTCATTGGTCGAATCGACCCCGAATGCAGGCTCTTTGATGGCCAAACGGTGAAGACGCGCATGATGTACCGGTTGTTGTGCGAGACGTATGGCGAAGAGTCTATCGTCACAGTCGATACGTACGACTACAAGCATCGCGCCCCTATGGTAATAGCAGACTTCGTTCGTTGTCTAACGACGTGCGATCGACTCGTTGTTCTTTTATCGACAAATGGTCGCCGCGTATTCTTCCCCTTGCTCTCTTTTGTTTCTAATCATATGGGCAAGAAGGTTTTTCACAACCTGATTGGCGGTTGGCTTGCCAATAATCTTGAGAAATACCCAAAATGGGTCAATTATCTGAATTCCTTCGAGGTCAACTGGGTAGAGGCTCATGCGCTTGTTGAGCGTCTTTCCGAGAAGGGCGTTTCCAATTCTGAATACTTGCCGAACTTCAAGTATTTTACAAACAATGAAGTTCATGCGAAGCGTCATTCTGATGGGCATTTCCGTTTCTGCACATTCAGCCGTGTTGTGGAACAAAAGGGTATTGGCGATGCCGCGATGGCTGTTGAGCAGCTCTGCTCCGAGGGGAAGCAGTGCTTCATGGATATATATGGTCCGATCGATAAAGAATATAAGCAGGACTTCGAACGAATCATCGAGCTGAGCCCCCATGTCGATTACAAAGGTTGCGTAGCCCCCGAGGAAAGCGTCGGGGCTGTCTCTGGCTACGACGCGCTTCTGTTTCCGACCAAATGGAAACCTGAGGGCATTCCAGGCACAATCATCGATGCGCTGTCTGCCGGCGTGCCGATAATTGCCAGCAAATGGCAGTACTACGATGAGATGCTTGAAGATGGCGTTACTGGGTTCGGATACGATTTCGGGGCACAGAACCAGTTGAAAGCAGCTATGGAATCGTTTATGTCGCTCGATGAATGCGCTAGAGGAGAATTATCTTCAAACTGCATGTGCCGCGCGCGCGACTATAGCCCTGAGTCTATTAAAGTGATTGTTTGCAGGGAGTTGTCCGTGTAGACATTCGTTAATTGCTCTATTGCAAATGTGGCTACTTGTTTGTTAAGCAAGTAAGAGGTGCAGCAGGATAGCTGGTATTTGGATAGAGCTCGTTATTAAGTCGTATAGGTGTGACAAAGCTGGGAATTCGCGGAATTACAGGCGCTACTCCTAGGCAGTTCTTATAGGAGGTTTCATGTCGAAGACTCTCATACATTTTCCCAAAGACAGAATCGCGCCTAAAGGTGGTCCCTCTGGATATTTATATAACCTTAGTTGTGGTCTTAATGAAATTGGAGCGGAAGGGTTCGATTTTCTTCCTCCTGTGGGAAGTTCATATGAGCAGAGCAAGGTTTTGCAACGCCTTGTTCCTGGGCGATTAAAAGATTTTCGGCGATTGCGAAATCTACTTATGCTGCCGGATAGAAGTTTGCCTGCGCCCGTAGACTACGCGAGTTACGATTGCCTTCACTTCCATTCGACCGAAGATCTGTATCTTCATAGAAATGCACTCGAGAAATATCAAGGAACAGTTATTTTGACGTCACATTCCCCTTGTGTCTATCACGAGGAGTTGATTTCTCGACTGAATCCCAAAGATGCCGCACGTAAGAAAAACGAGCTAGCGTCTCTTGAGCAAATTGACTCTTTTGCGTTTGGACGCGCTGACGTGGTTGTATTTCCGTGTCCGGAAGCTGAAGAGCCTTACTACCATACTTGGAAAAACTATGCTCTTGTTCGAAATGAGGCGACGCTTCGTTATCTGCCAACCGGAATCCAGGGCTGTGCGGCCAAAGTTGATAGGGATGAGGTACGTAAGAATTACGGTATCCCGAGTGGTGCTTTCGTTATGAGTTATGCGGGAAGACATAACTCGGTAAAGGGGTACGACTCGCTTAAGGATGCAGTTCTGCCCATGCTGGATCGAAATGCAAATATGTGGATGATTGTGGCAGGAAAAGAAGGCCCATTGCCTTCGCCTAGTCACGAGCGTTGGATAGAAGTTGGATGGACTAGCGACCCCCATTCGTTGATTGCTGCAAGCGATGTGTTCATTCTGCCGAATAGGGAGACGTTCTTTGACCTTATTATGTTGGAGGTTCTGTCTCTTGGAGTCCCGATTGTTGCTACCGATACCGGTGGAAATAGGTATTTTCGCAAGTTCGAAAACGTCGGCATCAAATTGTATTCAGATTCGGATGGATTGGCAGCATCCGTATCTGCAATTAGGGAGATGTCTCCGTCTGAGCGGCAAATTTTGCGCGAGTCGAACAAAGCTCTGTTTGCCTTGGAATTCGGATGTGTTCAATTTGCGAAACGCTATAGCGCATTGATTGGAGGATTGTGCGGCTAAATGTGTTGAGCATGTAAGCTGACATTGATCATATGGATGAATTGCAAACCTATTGGCTGTATGGAGCTACGGCAATCGTAAGCTTGCTGTTTTGTTGGTACTCGGAAAGGACAAACAAGAAACGCGGGTTGGTTGCTGCTGCTATTCTGCTCATTTTTGTTTCCGGATTTAGAGCGTATTCGGTTGGCGTTGATACTTCTCTTTACAAAACTGGTATTGAGTACTTTTGTGAAAGAGGGGAAGTATTGTGGAGCAGCAGTTTTGCGTATGGCTATGGGGTATTCACACGGTTTTTGCTCACCTTGAACAAGGATTATACGTTTGTTTTGGTGGCGCAAGCGGCAATTACGCATGGCTTGATTCTTGCGCGGTTCTGGGATTTAAGAAAAAGATGCTCCTTAACTTTCATGTTGTTCGCGTATATATGCACAACGTATTTCTACACATTTTGCATCATCTGTCAGTACGTTGCGGTTGCATTGGTGTTTTGGGGGTCACGCTATGCGGATAGGGGAAAGATTCTCCCATACACTATCGTAATCATTTTCGCATCGTGTCTCCATGTTAGTGCACTGGTTGCGCTTTTAGATGTTGCTATGAGGCTAGTAAAGTTGAGGGGCGTATCTCCTTTAAAGGCCTTGTTGCAGGTTCTCGCACTAGTGTGTATTTGTGTTGCGGGAATGTATGGGGCTGGATTGTTCTCGGATAGATATTCCTCGTATGCAGGCAATTCTTCCTCAGTTGGCCTTATGGTTTTTGTTCAAATCTTCGTTCTGCTTGTTTGTCTTCTCGCTTGCGGTTACTTTGCAAAAAAAAGGTCAGTCGACAATCTGAGTCTTCGTAATGACCTGGAGTCGTGCGCGCCATATGCTTTGCGATTATATTCTTTAGGCTTATTGTTGAGTGCTGCCTCATATGTGATTGCTAACGCTGGAAGAATAGCTTATTATTTCACGATTTACGGATGTGTTTGCTTTGGAGCAATGGCTAAGCATTCAACCAAATCGCGCTCACGCTTGCTATGTGCCATATTTCTGGTTGCATGGCTCGTCGCTTACTGTTCGTATGCATGCTTTATCAACTCGGCTCTTGGCATCGTTCCCTATTCGTTTGTTTGGGGCTAGCTCAGTAGGCGGTCGAAGAAGGTGCGATAGTGCAAATAAAGACTACAAAGAAAGATGTACTGTGGAACTATGTCGGGACTGCATTTTCCATGATTGGCAATTTTTTGCTGCTCCCGTTTCTCGTGTTTTTGCTTAGCGATGAGATGCTTGGGCTGTGGTATGTCTATGTTGCGGTGGGAAACCTCGTAATGCTGTTTGAGTTTGGCTTTAATCCTACGTTTGCTCGGAATTTTGCTTTCTGCTGGAGCGGTGCCGACCGCCTCACGAAAGAAGGCTGCGTACGTTCCGGTGCCGACAAGGACATCGATCCATCTCTCCTTGCTCATCTTCTTGGAGCATGCAGGAGGGTCTATAAGCGCATTACGCTGATTGCCCTATTTGTCCTCCTTGTCCCAGGAACTCTCTATATTGCGAGTGTGGCTGGATCTCTAGACGTTCTTGAAGTCTATTTGTCATGGGCCGTGTTTGCGTGTGCCGTGCTTTTCAATCTGTACTATCTCTACTATGCAGCGATGCTCAGGGGGATAGGGTCTATTGCCATCGAGAGCAAGGTTAAGGTCATCGCGAGGCTTTCTCAGCTCGCGCTGACGATTGTTCTGCTCTTTCTGGGGTTTGGCATCATCGGTGCGGCAATTGGTTTTTTTACCAACGCTCTTGTGTATAGGCTTCTGAGCTATCGAGCGTTTTGGGGTGACGGGAGGGTTAGGTCCCTCGGCTTGAGGTCAATTCGTTTGGACAAAGCGCGCGTTAAGGAAGTGTATAAGACTGTTTCTTACAACGCATACAAAGACGGCGGTATTCAGATATCGAATTACGTCTCGACGCAAGCAAGCTCATTGATCTGCTCGTCGTGCCTTGGGTTGGCACAAGCGGGGACTTTTTCTATAGCCTTGCAGTTTGCCACGGCAATCGGGAATATGGCACTTGCCCTGATGAACTCCTGCAGGCCTATGCTTCAGTCGGCGTTTCAGCGTGGAGATGGTGGTCTGGTAAACAAGACCTTTTCGAAATGCGTTCTGGCATACTGCGTTCTATTCGTGGCGATGTTTCTAGTTGTTTTGGCCATTGCATATCCGTTGCTCACGATATTCAAGCCCGGCGCCTCGTTCGACCCTCTCGTCTTTTGCGGCGTGAGCTTGTATATGTTTTTGTTTGATTGGTGCGCGTTGTTTGCCGCGATGCTTTGCAATATGAACGAGATTCCATATCTGAAAGCGTATGTTATAACCAGTATTATCGGCTTGCTGTCGAGCGTTTTGATGATGGTCTACACTCCTTTGGGGATTTGGGGCTTGATACTCGGGCTCGCCCTTCCTCAATGCGCATACAACGTATGGAAATGGCCGCATGAGGCTAGCATTCGGCTTCGAACCACCGTGATTGAGCTGCTTTCAATGGGCGTAAAAGACGCGCTGAGACGTTAAAGCGCCACGTACGTTGACGGCGATCCTTGATGGTCGCATTCGATTAATTATCCAGATCGATGCCTATAGATTTCGGTCTTCATGAAAGGTGACCTCCATGTTTGAAGAATTCAGGAAGGACTATTTTAGGTACACGGGTAGTTGGAAAATAAAAATGAGCGTTATGGCGAAAGACCATTCCCTTCGTTACCTGTTTTTTCTTCGCGGGGGGGGGTTGTTTATACCTTTTCGTAAACATATGCAGACAAAATACGGTCTTGAACTGGGGCGAGGTGATAATATCGATTCTGGGTTGTATCTCGGCCACGCGTATGGCATAACGGTGAACCCCCATGCGAAGATAGGGAAGAATTGCAACCTCCATAAAGGCTGCACCGTTGGTCAGGAGAACAGGGGGCGACGCAAAGGCGCGCCGGTGATTGGGGAGCGTGTGTGGATAGGGTCAAACGCAACCGTTGTCGGAGCGATCACCGTCGGCGATGATGTATTGATAGCGCCAAACACTTATGTTAATCATGACGTCCCATCTCACTCGATAGTGGTGGGCAGCCCTTGCCGCATCATATCTCGTGAAAACGCTACCGAAAGTTATATTGAGCGATTCGTGTAATGCGGAACCCTGTGGGCTTCGGCTATATTGTCTTTTGGGGATGCGGTGAGGCGGCTGGCGTTTTTGTCGCCAAGCTGTATCTACCCAAGCTGTATCTACAGTTGATGCCTGTGATGTAGGCGGCATGGCGAGGCGTTTTCTTTCGAGCTAGCTGGTGTGTTTCTGGAGGTGCAGGGCGGATGAGCGAACGAAATCATGGACCTAAAACATATAAGGACATGCTCAAGGAACTTCATCCTGAGTGTTATTCCGACTCTGTTGTCAAGCGAGATGCCACGCTCGTGCCAGAATTTCTGGATTTCTTCCTCGACACGCTAACCTCCAAAAATAAAGAGCATGAGTTTGAGGGCTTTTGTCGGCAGATGGTTCGGCTTAGGATTTGCCCTAACCTCATCGTTCAGACCGGTCCAACGGGAGGTGGCGACAGCAAAGTCGATACCGAGACTTTTCCGGTTGATTCTGGTTTGGCCGAGGCGTGGCTTCCAGCCGAAAGCGTAACTGCTGCCGGGGAAAGATGGGCTTTCGCCATTAGCGCAAAGCGCGAATGGCAACAGAAGGTGCGCAGCGATGTCTTGAAAATCAAAGAGGTTGAGGATTCCTTGCATCGTGGGTACGCGAGGGTCTTCTTTATTTCTAATCAGCTTATCTCGGATAAGAAACGAGCCGAAACTGAGGATAAGCTGCGTTCCGAAAGCGGTTTCGACGTAAGGATTCTAGACAGAAATTGGCTTGTTGAAACCGCCCTGTCTTCTCCTGAGTCGCGGCTGGCGACGATTCGTGAGCTGGGCATGTCGGAATCCCTTTTAGATGACCGCAAAACAGGAGCTCGTGATTCGGCCAGAGAGACGGAACTTGCGGAAATCGAGTCGCGTATCCAGACGATATCACCCGATATGTGGCGAGAGAGAATACGGCTTGCCGATAGGGCGGCTGAATTGATTTGCGAGCTAGAGCGACCAGATTACGAGATAACTAATGCGCTGAACAGGCATCTGAACTTAGCGCAAGACCACGGCGACCTAGTTCAAAAATCAGAGGCTTTGTATCTTTTCGTGTACCGAACAGTCGCTAATTGCGAAGAGCCCGACGACACTTCTGTTTGCCGTAGGTATGCTGAATTTGAAGAGGCGGTGCTTTCGGACAAGTCGAAGATAAACATAAGCCGACTCATCACTCTCTGGATGGTTTTGGCGACGAGGCATCGTGTTGGTTTATCCAAGTTTGACGAATCAGCGCATGCTGATGTAATTGATCGAATAATCGAAGAGCTATCGCAGGACGAAAATCGACGCTCGACTTATTTTGAGGTTGCATTGCGCTATCAGCCTATGCGTTTGGTTAGGGGCGCGGCGCCTTCTGATGTACTTGCGGAATCTAAATCCTTGCTGGAAAGCGCGGCGGGCATTGCCGGTGTCGATTTCAGCGTGTTGACGGCACTTTTTGACATCTCGGACGATTTTGTTGAAGAGCCGCTTTTCGATCAGGTCGCCGAGCTGCTTTACTGGCGTACTAAGGAGGAGGAAGGGGCGAGAACACTTGCTCCGTCGCTTCTTAAAAGAGGTCGAAAGCTGAGCGAATCGGGGAGACACTATGACGCGATAACCCAGATGACCCGCGCCTTGACTTGCCTACGTGGCGCTCAAGACAGGTTGGATTTCATCGCTGCATGTCTCGAACTTGCGCAAGAGTGCTACAACGTTGAGTTTATATGGGCGTCACGCTGTCTCTGTCGCATGGCCCTTTCTCTTAGCTTCGACGCGTATTACGGAGACGGTGTTTTGACGCCCGCGATGCTTGTCTCTTGTCACATGCTGAAAAACTTTGAACTCAGGAGTGGCAATCTTCAAGGGGCCGTTCGGCTGCTCGTTCTCGAGCGTTTTGTGCGTGAATTTTTTCCAGAAGCCCCATCTGATTCTGATGGAGACCTCAATTTCGATCAAATGGTTGAGGTTGGGATTGTGGGATTGTCGGAGGAGGAGCTTCGCGCGGCAATAGGCCTGCCTGAATTCTTGGAGGACGTCGGGCTTTCAAACGCTTCGCTTATGGCTATGCTTGCTTTTGGGCACTACGATGAGAAGGCTGCCGAGGAGTTCGAAAACCCGGAAGAGATAGATCGCTTCTGCCTCGAGAATTATGAGCGTTTGGCCGAATCGTCGGGTTTCCCCAAGGTTTTTTCCTTGGGGCTTGTCGATGAGCTTGTACTCAGCACGCGCATCGTCGGTTGCCTCATCGAGGTGGAGACACCTGCTTCTTGGCAATGCTATGAGGCCGGCTGCACTATCCTCAGCTGCCTTGAGGGCTTCTTGACAACGGCTCTCAAGCACGAATTGCTTTCATTTAAGGAGAAGATTTCCGTACGAATCGAAAAGGCAACGGAGGAGCAGGAACCGTTTGCTGTCGAATGCGACGGGGAACAAATATCTGTCACTGTCGGCGAAATCGATAGCCTTGTGCATTCGGATCTCGTTAAGGAAGTCGGGGAAATGGTCTCCCGCGTTCTTGCGCATGCCCTCTGTCTGATGTTCCCCGTACCCGGCGTGCTTGAGAAGATTCAGAGCATTGCGGAATCCGATTATGCGCTTGAGAGGGCTTTCGTTCTGGGCGACAGCTTGTCTTTGAACGGCGATTTCATAGATGAGCTCCCTTGGGGGTTCGATCCATCTGCCGAAAGGGAAGGGGCTCTTCAGTATGTGCGAAATGGTTCGCTTAAGGCGTGTGTGGATGACGAAATTGCGCAAGCTCGCTCCGAATTGAAGGGCACATCCGAGCCGAAGGAAGTCGTGTTCGGCTGGCCGGAAGGCGAAGACAAAGCGCCCTTTGTTCGCCAGGGTTCCATCAGGCATGAATCCATCATAGACAGCAGATTATGGAATCAGGCGAAATGGCGCGGCTTCGGCTATATTGCGTATCCTGGAAAGCAGCCATGCCTCGCTGTGATTTTCTCCAACGATGTTGGTCTGCGGATTTTCGATACCTGGATTCGCAACGGCCAAACCGACATATCCAGGCTGCGAATCTCCATAATCAAGAATGTGTCGCGTGAGCAGCCGCTAACCTATCGCGGGATTATAGGCTCGTCGATCTCAGGATTGTCTGGCGATGCAAAGGAAGGATCTGTTGTCTCCGCGTTGGTCCGATTCATGGACATTACGCCCTCAAGTCATGTGAATCTCGATGCCTTTGAAAAGTGCCATACGAGGGCAGACGAGTGCCGCGTGCTTCCCGCGATTGGGGAGGAGGGACAACAACCTCGTTTTTGCTTCGATAGGGCTGTTACGGTTCCTTCCGACGCCATTCGGATATTGAGTGCGGGGGAGATTTCCCGTGACGACTTGTTCGAGGTTAACGCTTTCCACCCAGGGGATTCGCCGTTGGTGGAAGAAGGCGAACCGGGCGAGATACTTTCGATTATCGAGGAGAAGACACGGGCTGGCTTCGGATCGATTGTCCGCCCTAAAGGAGGCTCCTGTGCCTGAATTGATTTACGAGAATGACGGATCTGATGAATGCCGCTTCGTCCTTGGAAAGTTTGGCGAACGAAACCTCATCTGCGTTGGGCTGAACCCCAGCAGGGCCGAGCCCGGTAACTACGACCCCACAATGAAGCGTGTTGAGAATTGGGCCAGCATGCATGGCTACGATGGTCATATCATGGTCAATCTGTACCCCCAACGAGCAACCAGGCCTTCTCTCATGGACGATTCGAGCAGTTTCAGCGAGTCGATGATCCAAAGGAACCAGGAGTGCGTTTCCCGTCTGTTCGAGATACCGGATTTCGACGTATGGGCAGCTTGGGGCGCCAACGTGGGAAAGCGCAGGAACAGCCACCTTCTGGATTCGCTCTCGCATATATGGCGGGCTTTCGAGAGGCGGGGAGGCTGCTCTGATGCCAAGTGGTTCCGCCTTGGGAAGCTTACGGCAGCCGGTCATCCTCGACATCCCCTGCGCGTTGCCTATTCCGAGGAACCTGTCGAGTTCGATGTCGGCTCCTATTTGAAGGAGCTCGGGTATTGAATGCGAGTTTCTAGATTTGTAGGTCGCGGCAAGGCGAATGGGCGCGTGCGCTGATTGCTTCGTTTCGGATGCTCGACGCCAAGGGGCTTGTCCACATCAAAACAGAGGAGCGGTTTAGCACGATACTGCACTAAAGCGCTCTAGGCTTTGTTATCGGCGCTGTTTAGCTCATCGCTGCATGCGGCTCTTCCTAACGGCTTCGTGCGACGGTGTATTCGGGAGGCCCGTTCGTTGTCGCAAACTCATTCGTAGCCGAGTTCGCTCAAAATCTTGCGCATGGTGGGCAGGATCTTGGCGTGCAGGCGGTAGCTGATGGTCGAGTTCGAGCGGTTCAATTTGGCTGCAATCTCGCTGAAGCTGCGGTCCTCAAGGTAATGGGCGACGAATATCGTGCGGTCCACGTCCTCGAGGAAGCTGGTGGCGTAGTCGAGGGCGTCGTAGAATTCGAGCTTCTCGACGAAACCGGCGCTCGTGTCCGTGAATGCGCTGATCTTCCGGCCGCCTACTTTGCCTGAGAACGAGCGGCTCTCATCGAAAGAGCTGCGTTCGATTTCGCTGAGGTCCGTCTCTCCGTTGGCCATGAACCGATTCCTCTTCTCGCTGCGTCGGCGGATATCCGATTCCAGGAGGTCGGTCCAGTACTGGAGCCTGACCTCCCATTCGACTTCGCGCGGGTGGATGACCGCCCTGCACGCCATCCCGGATTCGTCTTTGAGGGTTCCCGACTTTGCGACGCGGAGGACGCGGTGCTTGATTCCCCTCATGCTACCCTTCACCTCTATCGAGGCGATAAGCTTCTCAATAGCCTTTTGAGCCTCGAGGTCCCGGGCGGTATCGTCTCATCCCAGCGACCTTTGCCCCCCACGGGCGCATTCGCCCATAGCACGGGCGGGCGCTGCGACGCACCTGCCGGTTTCCCCGAGGGGTGCAGACGGACAGGATGCGTCGTGCTCGCGATTTGAGAGCTCGTCGGCATCGGTCGTCTTTTGTTGCCATCCCGTCTCGCATTTGTGGGAGGAGAACTCGTACACGATCGGGTAGTCGAGCAAATCCACGGGGATGGTTACGCGTCGGCGACCAGTGCGCACGATGATGGCCGATTCCCTTACCTCAATGCGGCCGCCATCCTTGTTTTCAAAAGCGTCGATGACCTTCTCCTCTGCGATGCGCGTGCGGACTTTGGCGGAATTGCGTGCGCCAAGCAGCGCTTTCTCGTAGGCATCGAAATCCTTGTACATTGCTGTCCCCGCCTTTCGGTGGAACAGCGGGGCTCCTGGTGGAGATGGTTAGGTGGCAAAGCAACTGCAACCCCGACCCGCCGATCCATTGGTGGCTTAGCCGAGGTGCGCAGGCGCACTTCGCCAGGACCCAGGGGTCGCAGCTGCTTAGCTTTTGTGGATCGGCTGGTCTGCCGTCTATAGCCAACAGGACCAGCTTTTATTGGGACTTCAGCGTCGGAGGCCCGTTACCTGGCTCTTCCTTGCCCTGTCCTTGGTTAAAATTTTCACTGACGGTGCTTTTCGACAAAATTCGTCGAAGGGTGTTTTTGCTTGATTTCTGCCTGATTGCTTGATTGACGAGGGCCTGTATGACCGATTTTCTAAAGAACGGCACGGTTTGCCACGGGAAGCTGGTGCGCGCTCTCGTGGTGGGCATGCTGGATGTGAATTACGTTGCGAGCTCTTGGCTGGAAGGATACGAGGGAGTGCCCTTTGGCCGCACATGCTTCTTCAACGCCATGAATCAATCCATTGCCCCGCTTGGCGGCAGGATGTTCTGTGAAAAGCTGACGTCGTTCGCAAGGCACGTGATGGCTCATGGAGCCGATTACAAGATTGTCACGAAGAAGGTCAGCTGCTCACCGCAGGAAGCTTCCGCGGTCGCTATAGACGTCATCGCCCCTTTCGTCGCGTCGAACAAGCTTGTCGGTCTCGAGGCGTTGATGATCAAGGCTGACGATGACGAGGGGCTGATTGCAAAGAAAGCCAGCGAAACGGCTGCCCTCCTGAACCTCGTTTTGGATTCCTTGGACAAGGATCAAAGATTGACAAGCTTGGTTGTCGCCAAAGCGAGGATGAGGGAAAAGGTAATAGAACATCTGTCTGAGCTTGAATTGTGCGTGGAGCGGATCCCCCTGTCCGAGTTGACGCAGGTGCTGATAAGGAGCAACGAATCGGCGCTGAAGAGCAGCGGCACGTACCGCCTCGATGCGATGGTGAGGGATCTCGTTCCGGGCATCGTCCAAGAAGAGCGCGAGGCGCTGTTCGAATACGAGGGAGGGGCCTCTCCGTTGACTCGGTGCGTGATGAGTGCATGGAGAGATGAGCGTCGGTCAAACCTGATGTTGGTGGGGGAAGGGGGAATCGGCAAGACCGTTGCAATGCAGGAGGCCTCGCTGGCGCTGTGCAAGCTAGGGATTCCTGCCGTGTACGTTCCTCTCCACATGGTCCCCTATCTGAACGTGGGGAGAGCCCTCATCAGGGAGTACGTTGCGAACGGCGTCCTGAAGGGCGACCAAGGGCTGTTCAAGAACCTGGATGATCTCGCGAGGTCCAATCCTCATGACGGCCGTCCTAACGTGGTGCTTCTCTTGGACGGCTGGAACGAGATCAACGAGAAAAAGACCCCGTACGGATGGCTCACCGACGTCATGAAGGAGGAAATCGAGGCGAATCTTTCCCCTTTAGAAGGGGTTCAGGTCGTGATCGCCGCCCGGCATCATGGTCTGCGAGTCCTTCGAGAGGAGCCACCCGAGGAACTCCTCGAGCCTCGCCGCGGTGTCGTCGTACCTCAGCGTCGTCGAGGCGCCGCAGGCCGTGCACCTCCAGCGCTGGGACCCCGATGAGGTTCTGCCGTTGCGCTTGGTCCGACCGCCGCAGTAGGGGCGATAAACGGCCTTCATGGGCACCTCTTCCGAAAGGGCATTTAACGGTTCCAGAAAAGGCTATCTACCGGCGGGAACGATGGGCAACCGGACACACATTCTGTCCGAGCGGTTAAAAGCGGGTACGGAATTTATACGACTGAAAAAAGGGCATCGACCTGCGCCGCCGCCCCTAAAGTAGACACATATTTTGTCCTAATCGCCGCCCCACGGCAAATCAGGGCTCCATTCCCCAATGCCGCCGCCACCGACGTGCTCTCCGCCGGGAGTGACAACATCATAACCGGAGATGACGCAAACGATGTCTTCCTTGCCGAATTCGACAACTTCCATAGCAGGCGCATCGTACTGATTCTTGGACATTTGCAGGCCTCCTTTCCTCTTGTAATCTTGCAATGCGATTGGTAATCTAATTCAATGATGACTGGCAGTCAACAAAAAAGGGGGGGGCTGACATGAGGAAATCCCCACATATGCTGTACCTATGGTAACTTTTTTCTCGGATTCGTGAATGATGGCTTTCCGCCTTGGGCCATGGGCATATTCCGTTGTGCTTGCTAGTATTATCCCCACCAAATGGGGGTAATATGCCTGCTATGGGTTGTTCCGATATGCTGGCGTGGCGGTTACCATAGGAATTCCCACTGCCATGCGGGCTATCTGAACAGACCGGAAAGACGACGACATTGCTTGAAAGTACCGTTTGCCAAATCATCCGTTCGGCGTTCTCCGAAGACGGGTCGCTGAAGTTGCCGGAAGGCCTTGAGCCTTCGGTTGTGTATGCCGAGTTGCAGGCCCAGGCTATCCCCGGGTTTGCGTTGTTGCCGGGCGGGCTGCTTGACGCCTGCGCCGACAACGCGCTTGCCGCCGCCTGGTTCAACCGCGATCTAGGCCGTCGTGCTTTGTTTGGGCATTTGCTTAACGTGCAGGATGAGATGCTCTCCGTTTTGGAGGCAAAGGGTATCCCGACCGTCATCCTAAAAGGCGTGGCGGCGGGCATGTTGTATCCTGATCCGGGTTTGCGCTCCTATGGTGACATCGACTTCATGGTGTCTCCTGCCGATTTTAAGCGCGCCCGGGCTGCGTTGGTGGCCGCAGGTTTTGAGGACAAGGACGACGACGGCGTTTGCGATCACCATGTAGGGTTGGACAAGGACGGCGTGTGCCTGGAGCTTCATTGGGAGCCAAACGGCATTCCCCAGGGCACACCTGGCTTGAAGGCCCTGTTCCAGGAAGCGCTCGGACACACGGAAGCAGCTTGCGTGCAGGGGCACAGCTTCCCCGTGTTCCCCCCGATGGTCAACGGTGTCGTTTTGCTGCTTCATGCGCGCAAGCACCTGGCGCTCGGGGGTTTGGGCTTCCGCCAGGTGATTGACTGGATGCTGTTTGCGAAGGCATATCTCGCCCATGATGGCTGGACGGAGTTTTCCGAGCTTTTGGGCAATGAGCGCGTCAAGCGCACGGCAAAGTGCCTCACGCGTTTCTGCCAGATATACCTGGGCCTTCCCGAGGAGGGCTTCGAATGGTGTGCTGAGGTGGAGCCTACCGTTTGTGCCGACCTGCTCGAGCATGTGATGCTGCTGGGTAATTTCGGTAAGAAGATCAAGGGCAAGACCGGTGCTACATGGCTATCGGGAATCCGAGGCCCCGTCGGCTTTTTCAGGTATCTCCAAAGAGGCGGCGTATGCAACTGGAAAGCCGCGCGCAAGCATGCGCTGCTGCGTCCTTTCGCCTGGGTGTACCAAGCGGGGCGGTGCGTTCGCGTGGTTTTGACGCGCAAGGACATCGCGGGTAGCGTGCGTTTCGATATGGAGGAAACCGCCCGGCGCCGCAACCTCGGTTCGGAGATGGGGCTGTATGATCGCTGATAACGAAGCGATTCACGTAACCAAAAGCACATTCAAGGAAGTGCTCGCCCGCGACGGCGTGCTCGTGTACCGCACGCGCGGCGTGTCCATGGAGCCTATGCTGCGGCAGGGTCGCGACCTTGTGACCATCAGGGCGGCGAAGCCCGGCGAGCGTTTCCACGAGAACGATGTGGTGCTGTATTACCAGGCGGTTGGTAGGTACGTGCTGCATCGCATCGTGGGAGTGGGCCCTGCGGGCTACGTTATCCTTGGCGACAATTGCGTCGCCTATGAACGCGATGTCCCGTTTGAAGACGTGCTCGGCATCCTGGTCTCGTTCGTGCGCGATGGCAAGATGTGCTCGGTCGACGATCCCGATTACCTTGCTTATGTAAGCAAGCTGCGCCGGGGCGAACGCTGCCGTATCGCAAGGCGTCGGGTGGCTATGCGAGCAAAACGGACGCTCAAGCGCGCGTTTCCCGGCCTATCAAAACGTTGGAATCAGCGGAAGCGAGGAAGGGGGAGGTCATGACGCAAAGCGAAGGTAGCGAGCGTCTTTTGAGGTTTAGGCTCGCGGGCGTTCCGGTGCAGGTGGCTTCTCGTTTCGGCATGCTCGAACAGGTTGGCGAGCCGTATCTCGAGGAGCACGCGGACGATGAGCCCTTGTTTACCATAAGGGCCAACGATGACGATCTGACATTCGATAGGGCGATGGCTCCAGAATATCCCGACCCCTACGTTGAGCTTTGCACCGTGCATCGGCTGATCGCCGAGAAGGTTGCTCCGCTGCGCCGCGTGGTGTTCCATTCTTGCGTGGTCGAGTATGAGGGACGCGCATTCGCCTTCACCGCACGCAGCGGCACCGGCAAGTCAACGCACGCACGGCTATGGATGCGATACCTTGGCGACCAGGGGGCGAAGATCCTCAACGGGGACAAGCCGTTCCTATACGTCCCCGAGCGTGGGGAGCCCATGGTCTACGGATGCCCGTGGACGGGCAAGGAAGGTTGGGGCTATAACGGGCACGCTCCACTTGCCGGCATCTGCGTGCTTCGCCAGGCACCAACTTGCTCCATCGAGCGCTTGGCCCCAGCCGATGCCTCGGAAGCCATCGTGAGGCAATGCCATATACCGCGCGAAAGTCCTGTCGGCGCATTGACGGTCTTGAGATGCATCGATCGGGTGCTCGCCGAAGTGCCCGTGTGGGCAATGGGGTGCGATATATCCGAAACCGCTGTCAAAACCTCGTTCGAGGCCATGACCGGGCAGTCATATGCAAAGGCCGTTCGCAAGCAATAGGGAAACGGCATGAAGGGAGTTAGCCATGAACATCAAGAAAGGCTTCGTTATCCAGGAAGTAGGCGGTCAATGGGTCGCCGTCGCAACGGGGGCGGCTGCTGCGGAGTTCAGCGGCATCGTGAAGCTTAACGACACCGCCGCGATCGCATGGCACGGTATCGAGGAGGGTTTGTCACGCGACCAGATCGTTGCGCGCGTGGTTGAATCATACGATGTGGACGAGCCGCGCGCGGCTGCCGATGTTGACACCTTCCTGCAGACGCTTGTGAAGGCGGGGATCGCCTCGGAATAGGCTACGCCTTTCGGGCGGTAGAGATGCGACGATTCGGAGGGGCAAACGGCAAAGTGCCCCTTGCTGCGCAGCGTTCGACCTTGTGTCCTTAATCGCGAAGGGCGCTTCGACTGCGGGATCGGAGCTCCCTTCACATCGTGTTTCCCGCAAGGAGGCCAGTATCGTGGATTCCGGTTCCAAGCTGCATGCCGTTCCCTGGATGGTTCGCGTTTTAGGGGCCGTCTCTGGATGGTTGCCGCCCTTGCCGGACTTGAAGTGGTCATCGCCGGTGGCGGTGTTTACACCGCATGGGTGATGCACGACCTGGTCAATGCTGCGGTTGGCGGCGCTTCTGATGCGCTTCGCCTCAGCGTTGTCGTGTTCGCGGCCGTTTCGGCTGCGTTGATCGCGCTGCAGGCGCTGTATCGCTTTCTGCAGGAACGTGCGCGCACGATGTTTCAAAATATCCTTAGGCTAAGATTCCTCGGCAAAGTGTTGCATGCCGAGCTTTCCAGCGTGCAGGCTGTCCACACCGGCGAATGGATGAGCCGCCTGACCGATGGCGCGTATCGTGGCATCCGGCGCCACCACGGTTGTGCCTTCTGCGGCGGGTATGCTTGCCCAGCTTGTTGGATCGCTTGCGCTGCTTGCCATCATGGTTCCCCAAATCGCTTGGATGCTCATCCCCGCGGGAATCGTGTTCGCTGGGTTCACGTTGGGCTTTCGTCGCGTGCCCAAACGCCTTCACAAGCGCATCCATGAAACCGATGGATGCGCACGTTCCCATCTTATCGCGTGCCTTAACAGCCTGCTTGTCGTGAAAAGCTTCCAGAGGGAAGATTTCGCCGAACGCGGCGCGGCTGCGCTGCTGGAAGACCATCGGGCTGCATGCATGCGGCGCAATCGATTCTCCAATTTGTGCAACGTCGGATTTGGATTGGCCATGCACGCCGCGTATCTGGTGGCTGCCGCCTATTGCGCATATGGGATCCTCGAAGGCTCGGTGAGCTATGAGTCGACCCTTCCGTTGGGCCTGCTATGGAGGCGGCGGGAATTGCCGCTGGGAGATTATTCTCCAATAAGAAAGAATCTGAAAAGAAGGATGCGTATTCTATCAGCCCGAAGGCGGATCTCGACAAGGAGCTTCGCAAACAGGAGCGAATGCTGGTGGTTTTCATCGACGATCTGGATCGCTTGTCTAGCGAGGAAATCCGGCTGGTCTTCAGAATCGTTACCCTACTGCTTATTTTCCTAAGATTATTTATGTGCTCTCGTTTGATCGTGGTGTGGTGTCAAGAGCGTTAAGCGAGGTGCAGGGTTTCGATGGGGATTTATATCTAGAGAAAATAGTGCAACTTCCAGTAGACCTGCCGCCCGTTAGCCGTAAGGAAGTTAGGGAGAAGGTGAACGCGCTATTCGAAAGCCTCAACCAGGATGGTTCTTTTAGGTACTCCAATAATGATTCTTTGCGGCTGGAATTAATTGGTTTGAATCTGGTTGTCTCCTCTCTTAATACTACGCGCCGGCTGATTAGGTTTGAAAACATTCTTGCGCTGAAGCGACTTCATGTTGGCAAAGGGATAGAACCCATCGATTTGCTGGGTATGGTTTCCATTCAACTGTTCTTTCCTAAGGTGTTTGAATGGGTAAAGCGAAATGCGTTGTATCTTTGCGACGAACGGCGGTCGGATTTGCCCCCCTGAATCCGTGGCAGTTTGATCGATGTTGTTTACGTGATTGAAGAAAACATCGAGTTTCTAACGAATGGGCATGCATGCTTGCTTGGCCAGGTTCTTGCTTGTTATCTGGGGAAGTGCAGGAACGAGGCCCGTGGCCCTCTTGGTGCAATCGGCTTCGACAGAGCATATTTACGGCTGATGACTAGATTTTCCAAGAGGTTTGAAAAGGAAGGGCTAACAAATTCGCTTTTATCTGCTTTTGAAAACTTCGATGATGAAAACTGGCAGAGCTTCGCATTCATCCTTAGGTACGAAGCAAACGATAGGGCAAAAGGCGACAAAGATAGCTGGATGTCGGATGACGGCTTTATGGAGCTTTCCGGGCGGTATATCAAGCTTGCTGCGAGCCGGGCCGGCAAGATGCTGAAATCTGGGTATTTTACCGAGCTGGGAGCATGGCGGGATGCGGAGAGCATTGTTGGTGGAGAAACATACGTTTGTTTCTTGAAGAGCCTGCAGAATAATCGGCCCATGCTTGTTTTGCATGAGGTCAGCCGTCTTTCCGAATGGACATCAGGCTCGGCAAAGGGGTACGGATTATCCGATGCTGTATCGGGCGCTCCTACGACGATAGCGTATCCACGGCAGATGCTCTAAAGCTGGCGAATGAAGCGAGGGAGAACTTGGGCGCTGATCCGCTGGAAGAGGGATTTGATGGTTAGCGCGGTTAGCTGCAGAAGCCAAGTACAAGGCCTAGGGGCAGTAGTTCGTTTCTGGTCCAAGCCGTTCCGTGCTATGCGCAGATGTTTTGTCTGGATTGAGCTTACAATCGGTGCATAAGGGAACACCCTGGCATTTCGGCGTGGTTTTCTAGAATACAATACGTGACAAGTCGGTCTCCCTTCCGGGGTCCGCGATTCGTAAACTGAGCCCCCTCGCGGGGCTCAGTTGGTTTTGGACGTTAACCCTGCGAATGGGGTTTTGCCCAGATAAAAAACTAGGCGGAACCGCTTTCGCAACTCCGCCTTACAAAGCCCGTAGGCTTTTTTATCTGAATCTATTATGGCCTATGAAGCTTAACTGTCAACGTGCTGCGTCCCGCCTTTGGTGGTATGCAGTCGGGCACTGCTTTACTGCAGGTAGACGTTCCCGTCACCTCGACGACCTGCTGCGCTCCGACACCTTTGACCTTGAGCGCTTTGGGGTCAACGGGGTCCGACTCATAGGCTTCCATGAACCGCTGCATGTCAGCGCGGATGCCCTTGCTCATGGCGGGGTGTTCGCCGCCTGCGAGCAACATGGCGAGGCGGCAGACGTCGTTGCGGTGCTTCTTCACGCTCTTTTCGTCGACGGCCTGGCCGCCTGCCCTCCTACCCGAAGATGGCCCACTGCTCCAGAGAGTACAGCCCCCTTAGGTAGAGGGGGATCCCCGAGGCATCGATGGCCTTGCTCTCCACTTTCGCGTATAGCATTTTCTCAACGTATTCCCGCACGCTTCGCCTTCTTTCGTAGCTAGATAATGGTGCACTGTGTATTCTCGTGGTTTGCTGAAAGGGAATACGTAATAAGTTGGTCTTCCTTTTGCGGTCTGCAATTCGCAAGCTGAATCCCCGGGAATCGCAGTCTTTTTCCATGCTGAAATCGTTAACGTAGACGTAAACGATTTCAGCAATGCGGAACCACTTTTCGAAATTAGATTTTGTCGGGTCGAACTATGCCATGGGTTTCTATTGTTAGGAGTCTGCTGTGAATACCGTGTTGACCGATGTTGATGGAGAGAAACCCTTCGCTGGTACTTTGGATGCCACCCGCATGGTGGAGCTTTTTGCCTCGCAGGAGTCCGTTTGCAATGATCCCAATGTTGAAAGCCTTGAAGCTATCCGGGAAGGCGATGCGTTTCTGAGGTCAGGTAAAGAGGGTTGTTTCACTAATGGGGCCGATCTTATTGCGGCGGCGATGGCCTGATGGCTAGGTTTATTGCGGAAGACGTTTTAATTGTCCTTGTTAGTTGTTGCTCATTGCTGTTTGAAGGAGGGTGGGAACGTGATGGTGCTGTGGACTTGCACTCCATGCCACGACATCAAGATTTCAATTCTGTTTGCATCTTTTGCTTTCGCCAGGAATTCCTGGTACTGCTCTACCATCCCGTTGACGGGACCGATGGCTTTCAAGAAGAATGATTTTTTGATTTAGCTGAAAAGACATTTGCCCTAAAACGAGGTACCTCTCACCCCAGTATAGCTCTTGTGTAAATAGAACATATGTTCTATAGTAATACCATCATGATTATATATCCACCCATCTGTAAGGATTATGCTGATTATGGACGTTAAGGAAGCGGTTAAGAAAGCGGCAGCGTATGTTATTGACCTTGAATCTATGTCTGCTGGTGGCACTAAGCCGGTGAAAGCTGAAGCACTGCTTCGGGATATCCGTTTTGCTGTCGAGGGTACCCATTTCGACGAGAAGAAGGATGAATGGGATATTGAAGTTGGATTCACCCGAAAGTGGGATCAAGCAACTGCGTCTCCGCTGATGGGGCTTGCGGGCAATGTCAAAGACAATCGAACATACAAGCATGTGTTGATAAGTGACAAAACCGGTGAAGTGGTCTTTTATGGCTGACAGGGTTGCCCTTGATGCCAATATCCTGATTGTTCTTGCTTTTGGTGCAATTGATATAACCTCTTTGGGCAGAAAGAGGCGGGTAAAGGAATACATGCCCGAAGATTACCAGGCTGCTATCGATTTTATAAGCGGATTCAAACAGGTGGTTGTCACTCCGAATGTGGTGACGGAATGTTCTGATTTGCTTTCAGATGATGATGACTTTCGTGAGAAGGAATGGCTCAAATTATTTCTTCAGCCCTGTGATTCGTTGCGAGTGGAGGAATACGTCCCGAGCTATAAGGCCTCTCTGCTTGACCAATACTCATATTTGGGCATCGCGGATTGCTCTCTTCTTTCTATTGTTGACGATGAAACGGTGTTGCTCACTGCCGACTCGAAGCTTTACGTTGCGGCATTGAACATGAATCCTAATTGTGTGAATTTCAACCACCTTAGAAATTATCTGTAGCTCTTGTGCGCGAAGCACTGCGTTCAGGCAAAGGCTATGTGGACTTACGGGTGTAGTTTTATTCCCTCCCGTTAGCCTCCACGATCTCCTGCAGTGAAATGTGCTTGTTGCGGTAGCGGGCTTGGGGGGGGTTGGCTTCGCCCATGGGCAGGGCAATGGCTCCGTTGGGGCAGGCGTGGATGTAGGCAAGGCACGCGTTGCAACCTTGGCCGGCCGTAGCGCGGCGTACGGCCTTTCCTTCTTCTACCGCTATTCAGCCTGCGGGGCAAACGTGCGAGCAAATGCCGCAGCCGTTGCAGCGTTCGGCATCTATCGCAAGAAAGCCCTGCAGCTCGGCAGGCTCGAAGCTCAGCCCGCGGCTTAGGAACTGCGCATGGGCCGCACGGTCTTCTTCGGTTACCTGCTCTATCCATTCTTTGCGGTCCGCAACGCCTGCGCTAATGCGGGCCAGGTTTTCCTCAACGTGCTTCTGGGACAGCATCTTGCGCTGCTCGTTCATATCGAAGTTGGGCAGCCAGTTATCCACCATCAGCAGCGTTGAAGCGTAGCTTACGTTGAATCCATTCCGCTCCATTTCCCTAACGCCAAGCTCGATGGCACTGGCATGGCGGCATCCGTACGTAAGCACCAGGTAAAGGTAGGGAGTGTCGAACTTCGCGCGTTCAACGAAGCGGCGCACCATGTCGGGCATCATGTGGCTGTAAATGGGGTACACGATGCCAATGGCCTCGTCCTGGTAGGCCAGTTCGTCTTCGCGTTGCATTTCCCGCGGGATGCTGCACGCATCGCTATCAAGCTGTTCAGCAACGTAGCAGCAGTTGCCCGTAGCGGTGAAGTAGAAAATCATGCTTTGTCCCTTTGCATTCTTCTTGAATTAGGCGCCGGCATGCGGCTCGTGGCCGGCTTCCAATAAGAACGTTATAGCAACCGATAGCAGCAATCGGTAAAGGAGAGTTTTGTCTCTAAACTTCTTATGTTGTAATACGTACAAATGTTCGATATATTGGATGCATCAGCAATAAAAGCTCTGCAGCTTGAATTAAATTATCATGTTTGATAATTTAATTGGGTAAGAATAGCCAATGCAGGAAATCCAGTATTATGCGGACGAAGAGGGCAGGAAGCCAGTTCAAGAGTTTATCGATGCACTTGACTGCAAAATGCAAGCGAAGGTATTTGGCCGGCTTGAGCTTCTTGAAGAATATGGCCCAATGCTTGGAATGCCATTGGCAAAGCATCTGGACGATGGCATTTTCGAACTCAGAACCGTACAAGGCAACAACATAACGCGCATTCTGTATTTCTTTGTTGTTGGGAAGACGATTGTTCTGACAAACGGATTCATCAAGAAAACGCAAAAGACCCCAGCGAAGGAAATCGAAAGGACAAAGCGCATGAGACTGGATTGGAGGAGAAGGAATGAGTGATTTCAGGGATCATCTTAATAGCCGTATGGAAGATTGCGACTTCAAACGGGAGTGGGATGCTCAGGCCGACGAGCGCCAGGTTATGAGGAAAATAGTAGAAGCACGCATGGCCGAAGGCATGACTCAGGTGGAACTTGCGGAGGCTTGTGGGATGAAGCCCGCAAATCTTTGTCGGCTCGAAAACGGCAATGGGAACCCTTCGGTGGCAACGCTAAGCAAGATAGCACATGGTTTGGGCAGACGACTGGAGATCTCTTTCGTTTAGTTTATTCTTGCAGCTAGGTTCCCGGCCCGAACCGTGTCACCCTCCCTCTGCCTGCGGCCTGTTCCAGCATCGCTTGCGGCAATCAATGCTGGCCATACATATATACTGTTCCGAAGAAGCAATCGAATACATTTTGCAAGAGGGGTGGGGTATGGCAAGCTTGCGACAGCAACAGCAAGCTGGGCTTCATGCGGGTTATCCAAGTTTTCAGCGCCATCAGCGTTTTGCTGAGCCTTGTTGCGCTCGTTTTCGTTTCGGGCAGTAGGCCGTCTCGGCGCGTATTGTGCCTGCCCAACCCCATCTACGTGCCTGTTTTATGGGATGCGTGGGTCTGCGGCAGGTGCTCTGATATACTCAAAAACAATCTTCCTACTGAAACACAGAAAAAAGGTCCTCCCAGCAGTGAAGTTCAATATTCGAAATCTTATGGGCGGCTTGGTCATCATCGTCGTGCTGGCCTTCGTCTTCCTCCGTGGCGATCAGATCAATGAACTGGCGGCCACTATGGCGCAGGGTGCTATGATTCCCCTGGTCATTGCTATTCTTACGCAGCTTTGTAAATACATTTCTCAGAGTTTTGCGTACAGCTTTTCTTTCCAAGCAGTGAATGAAACCATGCATCCAAAGCATACGTTGCCTCTGGTATTTGGCACGTTCTTCCTTAACACGGTGGTTCCTTCCCTGAACCTTGCTGGTACCACCTTGGTGGTTGACGATGCTCGAAGGCGCGGCATCGAACCAGGTAAGGCAACTTCTGCAGCATTGCTTATGCAGATTACGGTAGATTCCGCTTTTGCCACCATTATGATTATTGGGTTTTCCATCCTTGCGTTAACCGTAGGGTTATCTCCCATCTGGCTGTTGTTCGGTTTGGTGGTAATCGTTTTGGTGGGAGCCATGATCTCTGTCATGGTTTTGGGTCATAAGAACCCCGATCTGGTTGTTCGGATCCTTATCCCCATTGCCCGTTTCATCAACAAGGTCTTGGTTCGTTTCCACAAAGACCCGATGGCTCCTTGGGTGGAAAAAACGGTGGGGTCGTTTTCCAGTGCGGCGAAGCTCATCGTGCAGAATCCTAAAACCACATTGAAGGCATGGGGTTGCTCTCTTATTGCAAGCTGCTGCGAGCTTTCTGCGTTTTGTTTGGTTGGCTATGCGTTTGGTGTTGCTGTTCCCGAGTCGTTGGTGTGCGGCTATGTGGTTGCAACCCTGTTTGCTATGGTTTCGTTTACGCCGCAGGGCGTTGGTGTTGTTGAGGCGGCAGTCACTGTTGCCTTTACTGCTTTTGGCGCTTCGGCAACTGCTGGTATGGCAATTGGCTTGGTCTACCGCGGCATCGTGTTCTGGATGCCCTTCCTTATTGGTGCAATCCTTATTCAGACCACCAAGACCTTTCGTCCTAAAAGGGAAAAGAAGGAAAAGCTCCCCGACAACAACTTCAACCGTCAGCGCGTTCGTGCGGAGTTGGGGCGTGAAGCTGCCGAGCACAAAGCGCAGCGTGATGCGCTTCGCCCCAGTGCCGTAAGGAAAAACAACTTCGATGAAGATCTGCAGTCGGGCAAGGGGGAACAAGCCTCTTCGCCCGATGAGCCGGAACTTGAAGAAGCGTAATGAAAATTGTCATTTTTAAATTGAGAGGAATTCCATGCCCAGTTTTATCGAGCATCTTTCGCATACTACCCGCAGTTACCGTAGATTCCGTAGCATCTACCGCGTGCCTGAAGGCCACATGAAGAAGTGGGTCGACAATACGCGTTACACCGCTAGTGCCAAGAACTTGCAGCCTTTGCGCTATCGCATTGTTTCCGATAGGGAAATGTGCGCGAAGGTGTACGACACGCTTGCATGGGCTGGCTACCTTACCGATTGGGAAGGCCCTGAAGAAAAAGAACGCCCAACTGGTTACATCGTAATGGCGGTCGACACTGAAGTCTCTTCGGTTCAGGCCGCTCAGATTGACATGGGCATCTGCGCGCAAACCATTATGCTTGCATCTACAGAAGAAGGCTTTGGCGGTTGCATGATCATGTCCTTCAATAAACAACAGCTTAAAGAAATCCTGGAGATGCCCGAAAACCTTGAACCGGTGTTGGTGCTTGCTTTGGGCAAGCCTTGCGAAGAAGTATGCATCGTTGATATGGAAGATGACGATGTGAAGTACTATCGCGATGAAAACCAGGTGCACTACGTACCTAAGCGTTCGTTCGATAGCATCATGTTCTAGCCATGAAGAAGTCAGAGGCACTTAATACCCTTGGTCTTGCGCAGGGCGCTTCGGAAGAAGACATCAAGAAAGCGCATCGCAAAATGATCATTGAGAACCATCCTGACAAGTTCGGGCAGGATGAACAGGCGCGAGCTAAGGCTGAAGAAAAAACGAAACTCATTAACGAGGCGCGCGATGTGCTTCTGAACCATTCGTGGGATCCTGAGTACAGCACCTCGGGAACTCCTTATGGAGCGCCGTTTTCCTATAACCCTTCTGCGGGTCGTCCTCAGAATGCCCAAGGCAATCCATTTGAAGGATGGCCGTTTACTGAATCGTTTGTTTGGACCACATGGGATGAAAACGGAAACAAAACTACGTACACCAGCACAGGGGGCAATCCCTTCCAAGGGAATCCATTCGGTGCGAATCCGTTTTCGTGGACCGATCCCTTCGACATGGGTGGTGCGCATGCGGGCGATTCTGGCTCCAACGGGGCAGGGGGACGTTCCTACCAAGGCAACCAGTGGGGTGGCAACCCTTTTGCCAATTCGTCGAATCCCTTTAAGGGAACAGTGTTCGATTTCAGTTCATTCTTTTCGAATGCCCCCACAGCAGAAGAGCTGGTCCAGGAAGCAAAAGCCGATTTGCGGCTGGATATTGAGCTTATTGTCGCGAAACTTGTTATTTTGGCGCTGTCGTTTTTGCTGAGCGCTCCAGCAACGGGCTTGTATCTGTACACCATTATCTCCATTGGCCAGGGCATCTGGAAGCGTCTGAATTTCCTTTCCCTTGTCCTGCTCGTGCCTTTCGTGATGTTGGCGCTCATCTTCACGCCAGGGGGAGACGCGACCATTGGGATAATTGCCCTGATTCTGTTTGCCTGCGCGGTAGGCTTCGACATATCGAATGTGTATCGCCATGTGAAAATGATTCATACCCTAAAGAGGAACTAGGGTCAAGTTAAAGGTTGGTTAAGATCGCGCGAGGCTCGCTTTGGCGGGCCTCGTTCTGTAAGTAGGGGTGATATAATCTGAAAACTTAGCAGTAGGTATTGATGAAGGAGAGCGTATGCCACGTCCTATGACCATGGCAGAGAAGATCCTTGCAGCCCATGCGGGGCTCGAGGAAGTGGTTCCCGGCCAATTGATCGAGTGCAACCTTGACCTCGTTCTTTCCAACGACGTTACCGCACCCATCGCCATTAAGGAATTCAAGAAGATCGGCGTAGAGAAGGTTTTCGATCCTACCAAGATCGCTTTGGTTCCCGACCACTACGTACCCAATAAGGACATTAAGAGCGCCGAACAAGCCAAGATGACGCGCGATTTTGCCCGCGAGCAGGGTATCACCCATTACTACGAAGTGGGTTGCATGGGTGTAGAGCACGCACTCCTACCTGAGCAGGGCGTTGTAGGCGCTGGCGACCTCATCATTGGCGCTGATAGCCATACCTGCACCTATGGTGCGTTGGGCGCATTCTCCACTGGCGTTGGTTCTACCGATGCTGCTGTGGGCTATGCCACCGGCAAAGCATGGTTTAAGGTTCCTGAAAGCCTGCTGTTCAACGTTGAAGGCGAGCTTCGCCCTGGTGTTACCGGTAAGGACATCATTCTTCATATTATCGGTATGATCGGCGTAGATGGCGCGCTGTACCAGGCAATGGAATTCCGCGGAAGCGCCATTGAAGGCCTTACCATGGACGAGCGCCTTTCCATTTCCAACATGGCTATCGAGGCAGGCGGCAAAGCTGGCCTTATTCCTGTCGACGATGTGACTCGCAAGTACATGGACGGCCGCACCGAGCGCCCCTATACCGAGTACCACTCTGACCCCGATGCGGTATATGCGAAGGTGTACAACATCGACGCACAGGATATCGTTCCTACAGTTGCTTTCCCGCACTTGCCCTCTAACACGCGTCCCGCATCCGAGGCTCGTGATATCGTTATCCAGCAGTCCGTTATCGGCTCTTGCACTAATGGCCGTATCGAAGATATGCGTCAGGCCGCCGCTGTGCTGAAGGGTCATAAGGTTCATCGTGATGTTCGTTGCATCATCATCCCTGCAACGCAACAGGTTTACCGTCAGTGCATCAAGGAAGGCCTGATGGATATCTTCCTGGACGCCAACTGCGCAGTCTCCACTCCTACGTGCGGTCCTTGCCTGGGTGGCTACATGGGTATTCTTGCCGCTGGCGAGCGTTCTATCGCAACCACCAACCGCAACTTCGTAGGCCGCATGGGCGATCCCACCAGCGAGGTGTACCTCTCTTCGCCGGCAGTTGCTGCTGCCAGCGCTGTGCTGGGTCATATCGGTCTTCCTGAAGATCTTGATTAATTAGGAGAAGCGCAATGCAATTTAAGGGAACAGTTCATCGCTACGGTCGCGATATTGATACCGACGTAATTATCCCAGCTCGCTACCTCACCACTTCCGAGCCTTCCGAACTTGCCAAGCACTGCTTGGAGGATTTGGATGTCGAGTTCGTCAACAACGTAAAATCCGGTGACATCATTGTTGCCGAAGAAAACTTTGGTTGCGGCTCTTCGCGCGAGCATGCGCCTATCGCCATCAAGGCTGCGGGCGTAGATGCCGTTATTGCCAAGAGCTTTGCTCGCATCTTCTATCGCAACTCTATCAACACGGGGCTTGCTATTCTTGAATGCCCCGAAGCGGTAGATGCTATCAAGAATGGCGATGTGGTTAGCGTCGATACCGAAACCGGTACCATTACCGACGAAACCACGGGTGAAAGCTTTACGGCTCAGCCTTTCCCGCCCTTTATTGCCGATATCATCGAGCAAGGTGGCTTGCTGAACCGCACGCGCCACGTGCTGGGGCTTGCCTAAGCGTTCGTTTTGAACGTAATTTGTTGAAACGCCTTTCGGGGCGTTTCTTTCTTTGCAGTAATATCGTTTGCGAACTGTTTTTCGCTGAAAGAGGATTTCACTATGACCAAGACGTACAAGATCTGCACGTTGCCCGGCGACGGAATCGGCCCCGAGATCATGGCCGAAGGCGTTAAAGTGCTGAAGGCATTGGGTGAAAAGTACGACGTCGATTTCGCATGCGAAGATGCTTTAATCGGCGGTTGCGCTATCGATGCTACAGGCGAAGCGCTTCCTCAGGCAACGCTTGATGCTGCCAATGCGTCGGATGCGGTACTGCTCGCTGCAGTGGGCGGCCCGAAGTGGGACACCACCGATCCCTCGAAGCCTCGTCCTGAGCAGGGTTTGCTCGGCATTCGTAAGGCGCTGGGCTTGTATACCAACCTGCGTCCCGTTCAGATTTTCAACGCATTGGCCGAGGCCTCTACCTTGAAGCCTGAGGTGATCGATGGCGTAGACATGATGATTGTTCGCGAGCTTACCGGCGGTTTGTATTTTGGTAAGCGCGAGCGTTTCTACGACGAAGAGGGCGCAGGTACCGATGGCAAACCTGGCCAGCGCGCATACGATACGCTTGAGTATCGTGAATATGAGATTGAGCGCATTGCCCGTCAGGCATTCGAGGCTGCCCGCAAGCGCGGCAAGAAGGTTACCAGCGTCGACAAGGCTAACGTTTTGGAGACCAGCCGCATGTGGCGCGAAATCGTTCATCGAATTGGCGCAGAAGAATATCCCGATGTTCAGCTCGAAGATCTGCTGGTAGACAACACGGCAATGCAGCTTATCAGCCGTCCCGCTGATTTCGATGTAGTGGTTACCGAAAACATGTTTGGTGATATTTTGTCCGACGAGGCTGCTCAGATCACGGGTTCGCTGGGCATGCTTGCAAGCGCTTCCTTGGGTGACGGCGTTGCTCTGTATGAGCCGAGCCATGGCAGTGCGCCCGACATCGCGGGCCAGGGCATCGCGAACCCCTTGGCTCAGATCATGTCGGTTGGCATGATGTTGCGTTACAGCTTCGACATGGGCCAAGCGGCAGATGATATCCAGCGCGCTATCACCGAAGTGCTTGACGAGGGATGGCGCACGGGCGACCTGAAGGACGCTTCCACTCCTGCCGATAAAGTAGTCGGCACAGTTGCTATGGGCGATCTGATCGTTCAACATCTGTAAGCTTAGATGTGCTTTTGCGGCCTCTGTCTTTCTCGACGGAGGCCGTTTTTCGTTTGTCGGGAAAATAGGGACAGGTACCAGATTTCCGCTTTTCGTGGGAATCTGGTACCTGTCCCTATTTTCCTACCCGTGTTCCTTTTTTGCGTGCTAATGCAGCGCTATAATAGTGCGGTTACAGGCACAGGAGTGCCTAAGTTGAGTTTTGAAAGAGAGCAGCACAGAGCATATGGCAGTGAAAGCACCTGAGGGAACCTTCGATCTTCTTCCCGGTGATGTGCGGTTTTGGGATCATTTCCGTCAAACCGCATTTGAGATTTTCGGTCGTTGCGGCTATCAGCCCATTGAAACCCCGCTGTTTGAACAGACGGATCTGTTCGTGCGCGGCATCGGTCAGTCCACCGATGTTGTTTCTAAAGAAATGTTCACTGTTGTTTCCGGTGGCAACATGGAAAAGCTTCTTGCTGGTGAATCGCTGAAAGCAAAAAGCCGCCTTTCTCTTCGCCCGGAGGGAACAGCAGGTACTGTTCGCGCCGTGGTGCAGCATGATATGGTTCCACAGGGCGGTGCTCCCGCAAAGCTTATGTATGCTGGTCCGATGTTCCGTGCTGAGCGCCCTCAGAAGGGTCGCTTGCGTCAGTTCCGCCAGGTGGGCGTTGAGTGCCTGGGTGCTGATGAGCCAACGGTAGATGCCGAAGCAATCATCATGCTGATGCGCTTCTATGAAGCCATCGGTATTCCCGCTTCGGAAACTCGCCTGCTTTTGAACTCTATGGGCTGCGAGAAGTGTCGTCCGGCTTACCGTGAGATGGTGCGCGAGCACATCCACCAGCATTCGGAAGAGCTGTGTGAAGAGTGCAACCATCGTGCCGATCTGAACCCACTTCGTGCATTCGACTGCAAGAACGAGCACTGCCATGAGGTGATGGAGGGTGCTCCCAAGATCACCGATCACCTGTGTGACGACTGCCGTGCTCATTATGAGGCAGTTAAGGGTTATTTGGATGCCGCAGGTATTGCGTATGTTGAGGATTCCCGTCTGGTTCGTGGCTTGGACTATTACACGCGCACGGTGTTTGAGATCCAGGTTGATACAGGCATGGGCAGCCAGAACGCCATCGGCGGCGGTGGCCGCTACGACAAACTTGCTAAAGAGGTTGGCGGTCGCGATACTCCGGGCTTGGGCTTTGCATTGGGCTATGAGCGTTGCGTGCTAGCGCTGGAAGCACTCGGTGCCAAAGCGTCAAGTGAAGTTGCGCCTGCGGCATTCATTGCCTGCGTCGACAATTCCACCCGTGCAACCGCCTTTAACTTGGCACAGGAGCTTCGTGCTCAGGGGCTTTATATTGAAGTGGATCATCAGAAGCGTAGCCTGAAGAGCCAATTCAAATTGGCTGACAAGCTTTCTGCTCGTAAGGTTATCGTGCTCGGCCCCGATGAGGTTGCCGAAGGCGTTGCCAAGATCCGCGATATGGAAACCCATGAAGAGCAGGCTGTGAAGCTCGATGCCGTTGCGGGGGCTTTGGCATAGAGAAAAGGCGTTTTGCCTTAGTTTGATTACCGCACCGAGTTGCGCATGGGCGCTTCTCTGGTGAAGAGATACCGTAGTAAACAATGGCTGCTTTACATGGCAGCTGGTAGCGATAGGAAAGAGGAGTAAGCACTACCATGACCGATTATCTGAACGAATACTGCATGCACTCCCACACGTGTGGGCAGTTGCGCCGCAGCGACGTTGACGCAGAGGTTACCCTGACCGGTTGGGTATGGCACAACCGCGACCATGGCGGTCTTATCTTCGTAGACCTGCGTGATCGTGAGGGTTACACCCAGGTTGTTGTTGACCCCGATTGCGTAAGCGAAGAGGACTTCCATGTAGCTGAGCATCTGGGCCGCGAATACGCCCTGGAGGTTACCGGCAAGGTTCGCGCGCGCTTGGACGAAGCCGTTAACCCGAATATGGCAACAGGCGAAATCGAGGTTTTGGCAAGCTCCGTTAAGGTGCTGAACACCTCCGTTACTCCTCCGTTCTCCATCGAAGACGGTATCGAAACCGATGAAACCACTCGCATGAAGTGGCGTTATCTCGACCTTCGTCGTCCCGAGATGTATGCAAACCTGAAGCTTCGCCATGTTGTTGCCCAGGCAATGCGCTCTGCTCTTAACAAGCGCGGCTTCCTTGAGGTTGAAACGCCTATCCTGGCAAACTCCACTCCTGAAGGCGCACGTGACTACATTGTTCCTTCCCGTCCTAACCCCGGCAAGTTCTATGCATTGCCTCAGAGCCCTCAGCAATTCAAGCAGATGCTGATGGTTGGCGGCATTGAGCGCTATTACCAGATTGCACGTTGCTTCCGCGATGAAGACCTTCGCGCAGATCGTCAGCCCGAGTTTACTCAGGTTGACATCGAGATGTCTTTCGTTAAGGAAAACGATGTAATCGACATGATGGAAGGCGTTTTCCAGGAAGTTCTGGAAGCGGCTGGCGTAGAGCATGAGTTCCCGCTGCAGCGCATGCCCTGGAAAGAGGCAATGGATCGTTTTGGTTGCGACCGTCCCGATATCCGCTTTGGCATGGAGCTCGTTGAGCTTACTGAAATCGTTCGTGGTTGCGGCTTTGGCGTATTCTCCAAGGCGGTAGAAGCCGGCAACATCGTTAAAGCCATCAACTGCAAGGGCGCTGGCGACTGGAGCCGTGGCGAGATTGAGAAGCTGGGCAACATCGCTTCCGAAAACGGCGCTAAGGGCATGGCTTGGATTGCTTACACCACTGATGGCAAGGAAAAGAGCCCCATCATCAAATTCTTGGGTGACGAAGTTCATGCCAAGATCAAGGAAGCCATGAACGTAGAAGCAGGCGACTTGGTTCTGTTTGCTGCAGATACTTTCGATATCGCAAACGCTGTTCTTTCTGCCTTGCGTTTGCACATGGCTGATGCGCTGGACATCCCTCGCCCCGGTCATAAGCTGCTTTGGGTTGTTGACTTCCCGATGTTCAAGTTCGACGAGGAAGCCAACAAGTATGCAGCAGAGCATCATCCCTTCACGATGATTCCCGAGGCTGACTGGGATAAGATTGAAACCGATCCTCTGGCTTGCGGCAGCTACAGCTACGATATCGTTATGGACGGCTTCGAAGCTGGCGGTGGCTCCATCCGTATTCACAACGCCGAGTTGCAGAAGCGCGTTCTTGCTCGTTGCGGCGTAGATGAAGAGGACATGGAAGTGAAGTTCGGTCACCTTATCCATGCTCTTGAGCTCGGTGCGCCCCCTCATGGCGGCATTGCTATCGGCCTTGATCGTCTGGTTATGCTCTTGGCTGGCAAGCAGTCCATTCGCGACGTTATCGCTTTCCCGAAGACGAGCTCCGCTTCCGACCCCATGACGGGCGCCCCGAATGCGGTTACCGCAAAGCAGCTGAAGGAAGTAGCCCTGCGCACCCTGTAAACGGGAACATAGAGGCAGGTATCGTTTTCCACTTTGCTTTGATTGTGGGATGCAAAAGGCTTCTCTCGGCGTAGAGTGAGCATGCTCCTTTTTGCTTTAGCAAATACAGCTATATGCCCGTTGGTTCATTGGCGAACCAACGGGCATTTTATTGTTGGCGTATTCCCAAAATGGTCTGTCGCTATTTAGTCGTGTGGGGTAGGATTGCCCTTGGTTCTTTGTTCGGTGGAAAGGAATTGCGATGGGGAACAAGAAGTACTTCTTCTTTGATTACGATGGCACGCTGGCAGTGCCGCGTACCCGTTCAATTCCTCAAAGCACCCTCGAAGCCCTTGATGAATTGCGAGCGCAGGGGCATTTCATTGCTTTGGCTACTGGACGATTACAGGTAAACGCGGTTGATTACATCGATTCAGCTGGTATTACCAATATCGTTGCCGACGGAGGTTATTCAGTTACGCTGAACGGCGAGCTGAAGTGGATGGAGGGACTTCCGCTTGCTCCAGTGAAGAAATGCCTGCATATCCTTGAGGATCAGGGCATTCCCTGGGCGGTTAGCACCACCAATGAGTTGGTACGCTATTCCCCGCGGGAAGACTTTGCCGAGATAGCGGGTGATTACTATGTTCCCACCAAGTACGACCCCAATCTGCGCATTGATGATTTGAATTGCATTTATAAAGCGTATATACCTTGTTCGACCAAGGACGAGGATATGGTGTTTGCTACAGGAGCCCTCAACGAGGTTCCCCATGTGCGCTATGACTCTGACACCATCTTTGTTGAGCCGATGGATAAACAACGGGGCATTAAACGAATGATGAATTTGCTTGATGCGCCTTACGAAGATGTCGTGGTGTTCGGTGACGGCTTCAACGACGTTTCCATGTTTATTCCCGAGTGGACTTCGATTGCTATGGGAAACGCACGGCAGGTTTTGAAGGAGCGAGCGAATTTCGTTACCACGAACTGCGATGATGATGGAATCATGAACGCTTGCAAGCACTATGGATGGATTCGAGGTTAGCATGGGGCGTTTTAAAAACGCATGGCAGCATTTCTGCACCATCTCACATCATAAGGTTTTAGTTTGTCGGCATTGCTTCAAGGTCGGTTTATATCGCCAGGGCATTATGCATGATTTGTCTAAATACTCTTTGACGGAGTTCAGGGTGGGCGTTAATTACTATCAGGGCGATAGGAGTCCTAATACTGCCGAGCGTTCCGATTTGGGTTACTCTACGGCTTGGTTGCATCATAAGGGGCGCAATCGTCATCATTATGAGTATTGGATCGACATGAAGGGCAACCGTGACGCAACACTTGAAGGCAAGCCTATGCCCACGCGCTATGTGGTTGAGATGTTCTGCGACCGTATGGCGGCTAGCAAGGTGTATCAAGGTAGCGCTTATACCGATGCAAGCTCGTTGGAGTATTTGAGGCTTGAGCAGAGCGCCAAGGGCGAGCTGCTGATGCATCCCGATACAAAGGCGCTTCTAGAGCGCATGCTTACCTGGCTTGCTGAAGATGGTGAGGAGATTGCCCTTCGTCGCGTACGCAATGAAATAGTGAAGCCGCGTCACCGCGAACCAAATACCCCAAAGTTTTAGTGAAGGCATAGGGGTTGGGAATATAGGGGAGGTCTTATTTTCCCGTCTAACGAGAAGAGCCTCGCTTGCGACGTGTTGCGCAAGCGAGGCTCTTCCTTTGTGCACCATAACAAGGTGAAAAATGGGACTTGCCCCTATATTCCCACTATTCGGTTTCTTCAGGCTTTTTCTTTGGTTGACGGACATTTACTTTCAGGCTTGCCAGGCTTACGCGCGAATGCGCTGGAATGGACTCGGTAACAAAAGCGCCGCCTGCTATGACGGTGTCTTCGCCGACGATGGTTTCTCCGCCCAAGACGCTGGCATTTGAGTAAATAGTCACGTTATCTTCGATGGTGGGGTGACGCTTCACGCCAGCAAGCTTTTGCCCCGCGCGAGTGGAAAGAGCACCAAGCGTTACGCCTTGGTAGATCTTCACATGGTTGCCGATAACAGTGGTTTCGCCGATGACAACACCCGTTGCATGGTCGATAAAGAAGTATTCGCCGATGGTTGCGCCTGCGTTGATGTCAACGCCAGTGCCGCTATGGGCGTATTCGGTCATGATGCGGGGGATAAGCGGAACGTTTTGCGTGTACAGTTCGTGAGCGATGCGGTATACGAAGATAGCGAAGAAGCCCGGATACGAGAAGATAATTTCTTCTTTGCTTTGCGCGGCTGGGTCGCCATCAAAAGCGGCCTGAACATCGGTAAGCAGCACGCGCTGGACTTCGGGTAGCTTCTCGAAGAAATTCTTGCAGATCTCGTTTACGCGAGCCTCAACTTCCTCTTCGCTGATGTTTTCGGCTCCCTTGAACAGTAGTGCTTCTTTCAGCTGACGGCGCAAGGAATCTTCGATACGGATCAGCGTTTCGCCGATGAAGTATTCGGGGTTGGTGCCAGTGGGGGTTTCATCGCCGAAATAGCGAGGGAACATCACACGGCGCAGATCCTTGATGATGTTGATGATGGCTCTCTTGTTGGGAAAGTGCTTGTCGGGGTCGGTGAAGAAGATCTCGGTGGCGCTGTAGTTTTTGGCGATACCGGCAACGATTGAGTCGAGGTTTTCGTTGAACATGCGGTCCTCTTTCGGTTGATGATGCGCTTTTGGTTGGTGGGCGCGTTTTTGTTTCTCCTATCGTAGCGTGAAGCGATGCGCACTCCAATACACGAACCGTTAATTCCGACCATTTTTGTAGGTTTTTGGCACGGAAGCGTTGATCGGATGCGGTTGCCAGCCAGCTGTATCTATGCGACTGCGGTAGTTGGGGTGTTTCGGGTGCTGGTAGAGCAGGCGTAAGCCAGATTGATGAGGAGGACATAGGCCAGAGCCAACTGGTGCGACGGATACCTATCAGATTAAAGATATGTGGGGAAATAGTTAGATAAACTAAGTAATTTGCAAAGTGCGCTACAGTTACATCTTGCAGTTATTGGACAAAACATGCTTTTATGAAGAGAACTTAGCGCATTGTACGCAACGACAGTGGTGCGCATAGAGCCGCGTATGGTTTTCGTGGCATTGAGGAGATCGAATTGATTCGCATTATCGTTGATTCAGGATCCGACCTATTGCCGGAGGTTGCCTGTGAGCACAACATTCAGGTTTTGCCTCTTCTCGCCAATGTGAATGGGGTCGAGTATCGCGATGGGATCGATCTGGAACGCGATGGCTTTTATGCGTTACTCGAAGAAACAGGCGCGTTCCCCAAGACCTCCCAAGTGTCACCCCATGCGTTCGCTGAGGCATTCAAAGAAGCGCGCGATTCAGGTGATGAGGTTATTGCCATTACTCTTTCCTCGGCGCTGAGCGGTACCTATCAAAGCGCCAAACTTGCGCAAGCCATGGTGGGGGAAGAGGGCGTTTATGTCGTTGACTCCCTGACTGCAACGTATGCCATCGCCATGATTGCAGAATATGCCTGCGCGCTGCGCGACGAAGGCTTGTCGGCAAAGCAGATCGTTGCCGAAATCGAACGATTCAAAGGTCGAGTGAAGCTGGTAGCCGTGCTTGACACGTTGGAGTACCTGCAGCGCGGTGGGCGCTTGCCCAAAGCCGCCGCCCGCTTGGGCGAGGCTGCTAAGCTGAAGCCCGTTGTGGTAATCAGCGAAGAGGGAGAGGTGGGCCTTAGCACCGCTGTGCTTGGGCGAAAACGCGCTCTCGATACGCTATTGAAGAAGGTTGCTAAATATTCGGTTGATGCTTTCTTCCCGGCTATTCCGATTTATTCCTTTGGCACAAAAACGTGCGCGAAGATGGAGGACGAGATGATAGGCGCTGGTATGAATTTGTCTGGCAGGCGTCAAATCGGGTTTGTAATCGGCTCCCATATTGGCCCAGGCGCTTACGGCGTTGTTTTTGTAGAGCGGGAGTAACTGCACCGAATCCCACGTCAGTCCGTTGAAAGTTCACTACGGCTAATTTCTGACGATATTCTTTCCGCTTACGGGTATCATGGGCATCGATAAAGAATGCCCTTTGCACTGGGCATAAGGGCTGTAATGCAAGAATCGAGGGCTCCATAATGCGTTTACTCGGCGAGGATATTACGGTATTGGCGGGACATGGTTTCGATGAAAAAGGACCGTATCTTCTCATCAACGATATAAGCAAAGCGGCGCAGTATCGTTTTAGCGTGAGGAATAGAGCATTCACTTTGAAACAACTGCCTGAACGGTATTGCGTTGGCAGGTTTGATTTGCTTACGCACCAGAAGAGCGTGTGTCCTTTGCAAGTGAAGTTGCTGTCTTCGGAGCAGGACAACATGTGTCCTGCTTGCAGAGAAGCAACGGGATTCAACCCATCTTTCTATTATGCTGAAACAATTTCGCCGCAGCAGCGCGCCTACAACGAAACGCCCCATTACGTATATCTTGCCTATTTCTCTAAGCAGCATATTAAAGCGGGTATTTCATCGGAAACGCGAGGCATAGAACGTTTGTTGGAACAAGGAGCTCGCGCCGCTTGTATTGTTGGACGCTTTCCTGATGCGTATGAAGCTCGCATTTTGGAGGCTGCATTGTGCGCTCAGTCGCAGATACTGGAAACTATGCGTGCATCGGTGAAAGCGCGATTACTTGCGGAAGAGCCCTATAAACCCGTGGAGGCTTGCGAGGCGCTAGAAGCTAGGGCGAGTGCTCTGGCACAGATCGATGAGGTGACCCGTGCGGGGTTCTCGTTGAAGGAACCAGCCCAGGATCTTTCTCATTATTATTTTGGCGGCCCTTCGCCTGATGTCAGTGAGTTACAGTTGCCGAAAGGCCATGAAACCGAATGCGCGGGAGAGTGCCTTGGAATGGTTGGGGATAAACTAGTTATGAGGCAGGGTAATTTTGGGTATGTGGTTTCCCTTAAAGAATGGGTTGCTCATGCGATCGATCTTTTTGAGGGAGAGGTTCACTTCGAATATGAGTCGGCACCGCAGCAGATTTCATTATTCTAGCTCTGAGTGCTTGGGGCTCTACAAATGCTTTAGTTTTAAGCGTCGTTCCGGTTTCGGGCGGCGCTTTCTATTTTCTCAGGGAAGCTTCTCCAGAAACGAGACTTTTAGAAAGCTCGGCTAAACGCTTAGCCGAAAGATGCTTTCCCTCTTTAACCCACTGTCGATAGAGGGTTAGCGCTGTATTACAGCTAAACATAAGAACAAGGGATATTTCGGCAGCGGAAAGGCGCCCGAACTTTCGGGTATTGATGCGCTGAAGTTCGGTTAATCGGGCAATGAGTGTGCTGCTGATGCTTTCCGAGCTGGTACCGCAAATCAAGCATTCGTATACGGGATTCTGATTTCCTCCCTCGCAGAGATGGAGGATCAATTCGGCGACGAACTGCTCGTTGTTTTCAGGCAGATTCAAACCTTCGGTTTTGTCGAGAAACGACCCTATGAAAACGTCGAGGTATTCCTGGGCAAGGTTTTCAAGTGCAGGGTAATGACGGTAGAACGTCTTTTTGCCGATGCGTGCTTGGCGGCATAGTTCAGCAACGGTAATGGACTCGAACGCTTGTTTGCCAGCGAGCTCTTCAAAGGATCCGTGGATGGCGTCAAGGGTCTTTACGATGCGAAGGTCGGTAGCGTTGGCCATTCGTTTCTCCTTGCTGCTTTTGGGTGCTTGTCTGCCTGTTTGATTCATAGTACCCAATAACACTGCAGGATTGGATTATTATGACGAATAACACATGGGTATATTAAGCTATCTAAGTATCGTAACTATTTATAATCCCAGGTAAGAACGGTGCTACTAGAGTGCTGTAGGTATGGGTTTTGACATAAGAAAGGGCAGCTGTTTTGCTGCCCTCGATTCAATGATGGTTTAATTCAAAGCGTCTGCGTGGATTATTTTCTGGATGCCTTCTCTAAGGCTTCAGACAAAAGCGCATCTACATTTGCCCCGATTACATCTAAGCCTGCGGCGCTTACGCATTCCGTTTTCTCAATGCCATACAAGCGGGCAAGGACAGCGATGTTTTGGTAACCGCAGTCCGCTTCATCGGGAAGCGCGCCTCCTCGAGTGGTGACGTACGTGAGCTTGTCGGCCTTGCAGAGTCCAACGGGGCCATGCTCAGTGAAGAGATAGTTGACCCCCACTATATCGATGTGCTCGATATATGTTTTCAGCGAGGCTGGGTAGCTGGAAGCCCAAAAGGGGGCCGCAATAACGATCCGATCGGCATCGCGGAACTGACGGGCGTAGGAAAATACCCCATCGTCGAATTCCCCTTTTTGCTCCAATGCTTGTCGCGCATTCAGCGATTCGGTAGTGAGTGGGGCGAGTTTTTCTTCTTCGAGGACGATCTCTGTAACCTCAAAGGGCTCTTGTGCCTGCATTGCCTCAATAACGCCTCTGGCGAGTTTCAGAGTGCGGGAAGTTGCGCGATTCACGCAGGCATTTACAAAAAGCAGTTTCATTATGGGTCCTTCTTCTGTTGGATCAATACGAGAAAGCCCCTTTAGCGTAACGCTAAAGGGGCTTTCGTGATCTGGTTTGTTGTGTTTGATCGGATGATCGCTGGATGGCTATGCCTGTCGATAGTGGTGCAGGAAGTCGTCCAGATTGGTCATGCATTCACTGAGCACTTCGATGCGCGGCAGATATACCACGCGGAAATGGTCGGGCTGTTGCCAGTTGAAGCCCTTGCCTGGTACCAGCAGGATCTTCTTTTCGTGCAGCAAATCAAGAGCAAATTGCTCGTCGTTAGTAATATTGAATTTCTTTGCGTCAATTTTCGGGAAGATGTAGAAGCCGCCCTTGGGTTTTACCGCGGTAATACCGTCGATGCTGTTGAGGGCGTTGTACACGTATTCACGTTGTTCGTATACGCGTCCGCCGGGAACCACATAGCTTTCTACGCTCTGGTGTCCCCAAAGCGCTGTTTGAACGATGCTTTGCGCGGGAACGTTGGAGCACAGGCGCATGTTCGAGAGCATATCGATTCCCAGGATGAAGTCACGAGCGCAGTCGCGGTTGCCGGAAAGAACCATCCAGCCAATGCGATAGCCGGCAATCATGTGGCTCTTCGAGAGGCCGCTGAAGGTGACGCAGAACAGGTCGGGAGCCATGCTGGCGATAGACACATGCTCTTCACCGTCGAACACCAGGCGGTCATAAATCTCATCGGAGAAGATCATGAGCTGGTGCTTGCGAGCCACATCGACTATCTCCTGCAGCACTTCGCGCGGGTACAGTGCGCCTGTGGGATTGTTGGGGTTGATGATGACGATGGCCTTGGTGCGCGGTGTGATTTTGCTTTCGATGTCTTGAATGTCGGGATACCACTCCGCCTGTTCGTCGCAAATGTAGTGAACGGGATTGCCTCCAGCAAGGGTTGCGCAAGCCGTCCAAAGCGGGTAGTCGGGGCTTGGGATAAGGATCTCGTCGCCATTATCGAGAAGAGCTTGCATGCACAGGTTGATAAGCTCGCTCACGCCGTTACCGGTGTAAATGCTGTCCATGTCCACGTTGGGCAGGCCTTTGATCTGAGAGTACTGCATGATGGCCTTGCGGGCGCTGAAGAGCCCCTTCGAATCGCTGTAGCCTTCGCAGTCGGGTAGCTGGTGACGCATGTCCTGCACAACTTCATCTGGGGTGCGGAAACCAAAGGGGGCGGGGTTGCCGATGTTGAGCTTCAGGATGCGCATGCCTTGGCGTTCCATGCGTGCCGCTTCGTCAACAACCGGGCCTCGAACGTCGTACAGGACATTGTCGAGCTTGGAGGATTTCTTGAACTGACGCATGGGTGCACTTCCTTCTGTGATGGTTGCAGCAGTACCGCTTGTTTGTTCGCTGCTGGCTTCTGTGGTGTTGCCTTTGATGGTTGCAGTGGTTGCCGGCTTGGTTTGGGCGGGGTTATCCTCGCGAGTTTTGCCTTCGGCGAGCCATGATGTAGGAACGTTTAGTGTTTGGGCTAGCGCCGCCATGACGTCGGGACGGGGAATCGTTTTTCCGCTTGCATATTGGCTTACCTGACTTTTGCCAAGTTTGAATCCAAAAGCTTCAGCGGCATGGATAAGGTCGGTTTGTTTCATGTTAGCGCTGCGCATGGCAGCTTTAAGCCGATCGGAAAACGTTTGCTGCGCCACATTGTCTCCTTAAGTTCAAACCTTCTTTGAACTTTTCTTAGCACTGAAGTGAAAAGTTCAATTTATAGAAGGATAGCATGCTATTAAATTGAACTGAAGAGAATATCGGTAAAGTAAATTGAACTAGTGCTGCAAAAAAAAGCGAACGGCAACGCGCCGTTCGCTTGAAAGAGCTAGGGGTGGGTTGTTTCCCGTTTGCATCGTGTTAAGTGCGAATAGTGGGAAAATGGGACCTGTTCCTATATTCTCACTATTCCTGCAGACCCTCGATGTAGTTGATCAGGTCGCCTACGGTTTCCAAGTCTTCGGGCTCGCCGAACTCGATGCCGCATTCGTCTTCCAGATCGCAGATGAGTTCAACCATGTCCAAGGAATCAATTCCCAGAGAATCGAAGGTAGCGTCTTCGGTAACCTGCTCGGGCTCGATGTCGAGGTTGTTGTTAAGGAGGGTGGTAATGGTGTTCATGATATCCATGATGAAAATCCTTTCATTGTGCGGTAAAACGCGAGGACATTGTACCCGATTACGCTGTATCGACGCGCGAAAGCGCGAGATCCTAACGAATTAGCACCGAGGGGAATTGCAAAGTGGAAATGGCGGAGACGTGTGCGAATCGAACACACCTGAGACGTTCTGCGCGCCTCTCAGCGGCTTTGAAGGCCGTGGGGCCCACCAGGACCCATCCGTCTCCCTATAGAAACCGTGCCCATAATACCTTTTCAGGCGCGAGAAGCCAGACTTTTACCGCTTAATTCGGTAATCGGCAAAAGCTGGACAGGCAGTCTTTTATCTGTTTAGCGGATAGAGGGCGACCTGCATATTTAAGCTAAACATCTTTGGTCTTCCGATCGTTTTGTGATGCGCTTTTCGTCAAAGTATTCAAGAAGGGGAATGGCGTACTTACGGCTTGTGCCCATCGCGTCTTTTAGCTCGGTTGCTGTGGCGCTCCCTTTTTCCTGGAGGCATTTAACGGTAGCTTCCTGCAATTGCTGCAGTGATTCTGCGGTAAAGCAGTAGGTTTTGTTCACGCGCAATGCCCGTCCTTGTTGCTCAAGCGCCAAGAGCGCTTTGCGGCCTTGCGCGGCATTAAGCCCTGCCTCCTCGAAGATATCATCAACAGGGGGTGGGGTAGTGCCATGCGAATGCAGCGCGGCGTAAAGGGAATCGGCTGCCTGCTTTTCCAGATTGCGGGCTCCGGCTCCTGCTTTCGGGTGGCTGATCTCGTTTTTCTCAAGGACAAGCTTTCCTGTTGTTATGGCTTCTTCCAGCAATGCCTTGAAGCATTCGTCTGGTAGATGACGTGGGTAGCGCTGATTGAGGGCGTTGATTGCCAAGCCGGTAGCAGCTGGTTCGTTTGCGTGGAAGGCCACCAGGATATTCTCCATGGCCATGATGTGTCGTTGAACCGTGGTGCGCTTGGCCCAGAGTTCATGGTTTGCGCCCAATGATGTGTACTCAGGGCGTTTGGCGCTTTTGGCCTCCGACCCAAGCAATTTGGCAATGCGCTCCACAGGGAGGTTGGCTATACGGGAAATCTCCTTTTCCGAAACGGGGATATCGTACGAATCGATAATCGCATGGCAGATGGCAAGATCGTCGCTTTCCGTTAAGGCGGCCAAAAGTGAGCGGTCCGCATCCCTCAGATTCGTTCGGTGATGCGGGATGCTGTTAAGGACGGTGCCGCCACCGATAACGCGAACTGGTGAAAATGATCGGACGATAAAGCGGTCGCTGCGTGAAATGGGCAAGGGTACGTCAAGGCGTATCTGCGCAAAGGCGGTTTGCCCTGGGGCGAGTTCGCTGAGGCCATCCATCAAAAGAAGACGTCCCGTTACTTCTCGGGTGCCGTGTGCAATGTGCACGGTTGATCCGCTCTCGAATGGCTTTGCCTGCGTGTTGGTTGCTGGCAGGTAGGTAAACTGAGCGTCAAAGCGGTTGCTTGCCTCCAAAGTGCCTGGCGTTATCAGGAAATCGCCAGGGTCGAGGTCTTCTTTTTTAACGCCGACCAAATTCAATGCGGTTCGGTTGCCGGCAAGGCTTTCTTGAACTTCCGACCCATGAACCTGCACCGACCTTACGCGCGTGAGAATGCCCGAAGGAACCACCTCAAGCTCCATGTCGGGCACGACAGACCCCTGCCATAGGGTTCCCGTTACAACCGTGCCTGCGCCTTTGATGGTGAAAACGCGATCGATGGGAAGGCGGACGGGACCTTCCTTAAAGGCGCTTCTCAGTTCCCGTGCCTGATCCGCAAGAACGTTCTTCAGCTCATCAAGTCCCTGTCCAGTTCGTGCGGAGACGGGAACAAGCGGAGCATCGGCAAAGGGCGTTCCTTCTAAGCCTGCTCGCACTTCCTCGCTTACCAGCTCAATCCATTCTTCATCCACGAGATCGCATTTGGTGAGGGCGATGACGCAATTGGTAATGCCGAGCAGTTGAAGGACCGCGGTGTGCTCGCGTGTTTGGGGCATGATCCCGTCATCTGCCGCTATACACAAAAGAGCAAGGTCAATGCCTGAAGCGCCGGCAATCATTTGACGAACAAAGCGTTCGTGACCTGGCACATCTACCACGCCGAGAGACGTTCCGTCGGGAAGGGAGAGACGGGCGAACCCCAGTTCGATGGTGATTCCCCTACGCTTTTCTTCGGCAAGGCGGTCTGGGTCAGTGCCGGTAAGCGCTTCAATCAATGTCGATTTGCCGTGATCGATATGGCCGGCAGTGCCGACGATAAGGGGGCTTTCGCTTTTATGATGTGCCATAAGGGATCTCCAAACTAATGTGAGTGAGCAAGGAAGCCTGCGAGTGCTGTGGCGATTTCTTCGATCTCTTCGTTGTTCATGAGGGTTCGTGCGTCAAAGAGCAGTTTCTCTCGGTTAATGCGAGCTATGACGGGAGTGCGACGGTTTTGGGCAAGGTAGGCGGCACACTCTTGTGCGTTCCAGCCCAAGGGTTCGATCTCAACCGAATAGGAGGGGATGTCGTACATGGGAAGAGAGCCGCCGCCTGCTCGTGCAATGCTCGTTACGACAGAGATCCTGCACGAGCCTTCGGGGACTGAAGCGGAAATTGCTTTGCGCAGTGATTCCGCCTGCTCTTCTACTGTTTCGACAGGTGTGGTGAGCATATGCAAGGTGGGTATATGCTCGTGTGCCTTCTCGGGGTCAAGGTACAGGCGAAGGGTGGCTTCAAGTGCGGCGATGGTCATTTTGTCAAGGCGCAAAGCACGTGCTAACGGATTCTTCTTCAAGCGATCTATCAGGCATTTGTTGCCGACAATGATGCCTGCTTGTGGGCCGCCGAGCAGTTTGTCTCCTGAGAAGGAAACCAGGTCGCACCCTTCAAGCGCTTCGGTGACCGTGGGTTCCCCGTATCCCTCGAGACCTTGCAAGGGGAGAAGCATACCGGAGCCAAGGTCTTCATACACCAGAAGGTCTTCTTCGCCGGTACCACTTCTGCGCTCGTTTTCGCGAGCAGCGATTGCTTTCAGCTCTTTTGCCTCAACCGATTCGGTGAAGCCAATAAGGCGATAGTTGGAGGTGTGAACCTTCAGCAGCATGGCGGTGCCGGATGTGATGGCACTCTCGTAGTCGGAGGGGTGGGTTTTATTGGTGGTGCCCACTTCAACCATGTGCGCATTGGAGAAGTCCATAATATCGGGAATGCGGAATGAGCCCCCGATTTCGATGAGCTCGCCACGGGAGATGACCGCTTGACGGTTGCGGGCGAATTCGTTGAGCACCATCATCACTGCAGCAGCATTGTTATTGACCGCAATTGCTGCTTCTGCTCCAGTCAGGGTGCAGATCAACTCTTCGCAGTGGGAGTGCCTGCTGCCGCGCTGCATGGTGGTAAGGTCGTATTCCAAAGTGGAGTAGCCCTTTGCTGCGTTTTCGACCGCCGTTACTGCCTGCGGTGCAAGGGCACTTCGCCCCAAGTTGGTATGGAGTATCACGCCTGTGGCGTTGATTACCTGCTTGAGCGAGGGTTCGGCCTGCGCCTGCAGGCGACGGAGCGTTCTGTTTGCTATCTCTTCTTCTGTCGGTGCCGTATTGTCTTCGAGGATCGTAGTGCGGGCTGTTTCAACTTCCTTGCGGATGCAATCGACTACAAGTTCGTGGGGAAAGACTTCCATCGGGATAGACCGAGAAAGCGTGGTGAGCACTTCGTCTACAGCAGGAAGGGCTCGTAGGGCTTTGAGCTGGAGTTCTGTTGGCATAGTTTGCAACCTCTTCTGTGTTTGATCGGTTCAAACCCAAGTGTCGGGAGTGTATTCAAGCGCACATTATAAGAAGCTTCGTATTTAACGGGCTTGCTTTTCCCATTAGTGGACAATTTGAGGCACTGAAGTGAAAAGCTCGCGTGACAATCTCGCGCCAATGGGTATAATCAGCGCGGCAAAAGCATGATGTTCAGCTGTTTTCTGCCTATGAGCTGATCACGATGTGTTTGCCGTCGTTGCCCGATCGGGCATTTGCTGCGCTTGATTCTGCTCCAGGCGCCATCTTTTCTGCATTCCCGCCCGTGTGGTGGGTTTCCTGTTGTGTCGGGCAAACTGTGCCATCCCCCAGTGCGGCATTAGCGGTTTTGCCCCTTTCCCCCTCAATTAAGGAGACTTGCGTGAATTCTGAGACTAAAGAACGAGTGATTCTCGTTGTATGCGGCGTTGTTGCTGCCGCCGTTGCCATCATGCTCGCATCAAGCGGCAATCCGGGCAACATGGCAATTTGCATCGCTTGCTTTGTTCGTGATACCGCCGGCGCTATGAAGCTGCAGACCAACGAAACGGTGCAGTACCTGCGCCCTGAAATCATTGGAATCATCGTTGGCGCTTGCGTTATGGCTTTTGCAAACAAGGAATTCAAGGCCACAGCTGGTTCTTCCCCCTTTACCCGCTTTGTCCTTGGCTTTGTAATGATGATTGGCTGCCTTATCTTCTTGGGTTGCCCGTTGCGCATGGTTCTGCGTATGGCGGGCGGCGACCTTAACGCCTGGGTTGCCCTGATTGGCTTTGCCGTCGGTATTGGTGTTGGCGTTCTGTTCCTGAAAAAAGGCTTTTCGTTGGGCCGCGCTGAAGCGGTAAAGAAGGCAGAAGGTCTTGCTCTCCCCGTTATCGTTATCGCCGTGTTCATCTTGAGCATCACCACTACCGTGTTTGCTGTTTCCCAGTCTGGCCCTGGCAGCATGCATGCTCCGGTTGCTCTTTCCATCATCGGCGGTATTGCTTTTGGCGTTATCGCTCAGCGCACGCGCCTTTGCTTCGCTGGCGGCCTGCGTGACACCTTCCTGGTACGCGATGGTTGGGGTTTGGTTGTAATCGGCATCCTGTTTGCTGGCGTGCTCGTTTACAATCTTGCTTCCGGTCATTTCAACCTTAGCTTCGTCGATCAACCTATCGCTCATACCGATGTCCTTTGGAACATTTTGGGTATGTTTGTTGTGGGCTTCAGCGCTACGCTTTTGGGCGGCTGTCCCCTGCGCCAGATGGTATTGGCTGGCTCTGGTTCCGGCGATTCTGCCGTAACGTTCATCGGACTTCTGGTCGGAGCGGCGTTTGCTCACAACTTCGGCATTGCTTCTAGCCCCAAGGGCGTAACCGAGGCTGGTCAGATTGCCACTGTAGTTTGTATCGTCGTATTGTTCGTCATTGCCGCTGTTAACCTTAAGCGCGCACGTTCATAAAGGAGCTCAATATGGTTACCGTAGACGCTAAGGGTTTGTTTTGCCCCGAACCATTGATGATGACCCAGGATGCCCTGAAGAAGAATCCTGGCGAACAGGTGGTTGTAGAGGTTGATAGCGCAACTCCGCGCGATAATATCCTGCGCCTTGCTCGCCGCAAGAAGCTGAATGCCACTGTTGATGAAAAAGACGGAGTGTTCACCATTGCTATCGGCTAACGTTTCGTAGCTTTGTTTGCCCCGATCAGTGCCTTGTTTCCGAGGAAAGTCTGGTCGGGGCTATTTTATGTAAATGAGAACGGATTAAGATCAAGCGTTTTGCAGCACGTTTGTCGTTTTGGGTGTACCGTAGGCGCTTTTCCGCAAGGGGGTTTTGCCACCGGTGTCGCTGACGTTCTCACCGTTGCCTGGGCGGAACTTACCTCTTTGATCGGTTGGGGTGATGTCTGGTGGAGTAGGGTTGTTTTCATGATTATTGTTGCTTTCCATACCACGGCCGACGCATTCGGGTTTGAGGAAATTGCCAAACGCTGCGGCCTTGAAGGTCGTTTGGGCACTATCCCGCGGAGCATTTCGGCTGGTTGCGGTTTTGCTTGGCTTGTCGAACAGGGTTCGAGGGAAAAGCTCCAGCGGTTCATCGTCCAGCAGGGACTCGAATGCGAAGGGATATACGAACAATGAGGATCCTGAATGTTACCGCCCAAAAGCCAGATAGTACGGGCAGCGGTGTGTATCTGGCCGAAATGGTGCGTTGTGAAGTCGCTGCTGGTCATAGTGCCGCAGTTATTTGCGGCACCGCCCCCGATGATCCGCTGCCGTTTCCGGCTGGTGTAAGTGCGTACCCGGTTCACTTCGAAACGGACGAGGTGCCGTTTCCCGTATGCGGTATGTCGGACGAAATGCCCTATCGGGCAACGCGTTATCGCGACATGGACCATCAGATGGTTTCTTGCTTTCGCGCTGCTTTTGCGAAGAGAATCGAGCGGGCTATAGAGGAATTTTGCCCTGATGTGGTGGTATGCCATCACTTATATCTGCTTACTGCTTTGGTGCGAAGTATGGTTTCCGACATCCCGGTGTTTGCTATTTGCCATTCCACCGATCTTCGTCAAATGCGTACGCACAGTCTTGAGCGCGATGTCATTATTGAAGGCATCCGTTCTCTGACGGGTGTTTTTGCCCTCCACGGTGAACAGCGTGGCGAGATCATCGATCTGTATGGATGCGAGCCTTATAACGTTCAGGTGCTGGGTACCGGGTACAACTCCTCAGTGTTTAAGGCTTCATCCCCGCATTCGCAGGAGGAAGGTGAGCTATCGCTTCTGTACGTTGGCAAGATTTGGGAAAAGAAGGGCGTTGGGTGTTTGCTTGATGCCGTTGACCAAGTTCAGGTCCCTGGGAAACAGCTAAGTCTCTGTTTAGTGGGTGGACACAATGATGCTGCCGAATATCAACGCTTTACCCAGCGAGCGGCTGCCTGCACTGCTGCTGTTGAATTTGCTGGCCGCCTTGAAACGCATGAATTGGTGCGCGCCTATCAGAATGCCGACATCTTCGTGCTCCCGTCTTTTTTTGAAGGGTTGCCCCTAGTTGTTGTCGAGGCGCTGGCCTGTGGCTGCCGTGTTGTGGTGAGCGATCTGCCCGGTATTCGTCCGTGGCTTGAAGGCCATGTCCCTGATGCGCCTGTGGTGTTCGTACGTCCGCCTCGTATGCGCACGGCAGACGACCCTTGTCCCGAAGAGCTGGGTCCTTTCTCTGAGCGTATTGCTTGCGCTATTGATGAAGCGGCGCATTTGGCTCCATTTGAGGGCGATATGCATTCGCTTACGTGGGAAGGTCTTACGGCTCGTTTTATTTCCTTCGTTCGCCCATTCTGTAAGGGGTGATCTTCATGATCTATTTCGACAACGCCGCCACTACACTTATGAAGCCGCCCGGGGTTGCTGATGCTGTAGTGCGCGGTATCTCGTCTTTTGGTGGCGTGGGGCGTGGGGTGCATCCAGCATCCCTTGAAGCGGGTAGGGCTGTGTTTGAGGCTCGTCGCAGTGTGGCGCGTTTGCTTGGCGTGCCTTCGCCCTCATGTGTCTCGTTTGCCCTCAATGCCACAATGGCATTGAACATTGCCCTTCAAGGCTTGGCGACTCCTGGCTGTACGCTCGTCACCACAGCGGCTTCGCACAATTCTGTGTTGCGTCCCTTGAACCGTCTTCGCGATGAATCAGGGTGTGTGGTAAAGGCTGCTTCGATTAAACCCGATGGCAGCCTCGACTTCGACGAATACGAGCGCATGCTTTCGGAAGGTGGCGTTCGTTATGTTGCCGCAACCCATGCATCGAACCTTACAGGCGATGTGTACGATGTTGCTCGTATGGCTCAGATTGCTCATAAGCATGGTGCCCTGTTTATCCTTGATGCCGCTCAAACCGCTGGCGCTCTTCCTCTGTCCCAAGAAGAACTCGGCGCCGATGTGGTGTGCTTCACGGGGCACAAGAGCCTGTTTGGCCCGCAGGGCACGGGAGGCCTTTGTGCAGTGCCCGACCTCGATATAGCACCTTTGATGGAAGGCGGGTCGGGAACCCATACGTTCGATGAGCGCCATCCGCGGTTCATGCCGGAAGCGCTTGAGGCAGGTACAGTAAACGCCCATGGATTGGCTGGCTTGGCGGCTGGCGTACGTTATATTGAAGAAACGGGCGTTGACGCAATCCATGAAAAGGTATCTCGTATAACGTCCCGGTTCGAGGAGGGCGCTTGTGGTATTGGGGGCGTTTCTGTTCTGGGCGGTCATGGGGGCATCGATCGAAGCGGCGTTGTTGCCATCGATGTCGAGGGCGTCGACTCTTCTTTGTTGGGCGATGCCCTAGCGCGTGATTGGGGCATTTGCACCCGTGCTGGTGCTCACTGCGCGCCTTTGATGCACAGGGCGCTGGGTACCGAACAGCGCGGGGCGGTGCGATTCAGCTTCTCGTGCTTCAATACCGAAGAGGAGGTAGCCAAGGGCATCGTAGCGCTAAAAGAAAGCGTGAACGCACTCAGGTAATCAATGGCGCTGTATCTATGGCGCCTTGCAGGAAAGGAAACGCATATGAAGGAAGTTGACGCACGTGGGCTGCAGTGCCCCAAGCCTCTGATGATGGCGAAGAAGGAACTTGACGGTGGCTGCGATTCGCTGTTGGTGAAGGTCAGCAACGAAGCCGCCGTCTCGAATCTTCAGCATCTGGCGGGTCGTATGGCACGTCCTGTTTCGGTTGAACAGGAAGATGATTTCTGGAATGTTCGGATCGGCGGTACTGATGGGGAAGAGGCCAACGCTCAGGCTGCTTCTTGCGAATGCGCCGAGCTGGAGCCTTATGCCGTATTTGTTGGTAAGGATTATGTGGGCGATGGTGACGAAACCTTGGGCAAGAGCTTGATGAAAATGGCGCTGTATACCCTTTCGGAATCGGGCAATCCTCCCGCGCATTTGCTGTTCATGAACAGCGGCGTAAAGCTGGTTGCCGGCGGCGAGCAGGCGATTATCGACAGTGTTAGCTCCCTTATCGCCCAAGGCACAGAAGTCCTGGTATGTGGAACCTGCCTCGATTTCTACGGGCTGAAAGAACAGCTTGCTGTGGGCGAGGTTTCCAACATGTATGACATTTTGGGACGCATGCAGGAATCTTCAAAAACCATCACCTTGTAATCATGGCGGAATATCTGGTTGCCTTTGGTTCAACCCATGCGGCGCTTTCGTTCGAGGCGGCGTTTGGGCCCGAGGGCTCATTAGTGCCTGTGCCACCCAAGGTGCGTGCGGGCTGTGGAATGGGACTGTTGTTTCGCTGTTCTGATGACAGCAAGGCGGTAGGGCAGGCGCGCAACGTAGCTTGTGAGCTGGGTGTTGAAGATCAGATCGATGGTTTGTTCGCAAAGGAGCTGGGTGCTTATCGCTCCGTTCCTTTGGCTGAATAGAGCGAGGCTTTGTTTACGGGTTTGGACCTTGATAGCACGGTGAGCAACGAAGCATCTGGAGGGTTTGCTCGATAGCGATCGATCGTTGCAGCGGCTCTCGGTCCATATCCCGTTTTTCACCTCGATAGCAAAGTGGGCCGAAAGAACACTCTTCCGGCCCACTTTTTAATGGCGTCTATAACATCATTCGTTCGTTGCCCTTTTGCCAGCTCCCATTCCGCAAGGGATAGTTTTCAGGCGCGGGCAGCAACGGTACGGGCTTCGTTAGTGATTGCGACGTCTTGCAGCTGCGGCGCCTGCTGCTGCAGCAGTGCCGGCAAATCCCAGGGCGGCAACTGCCACTGCGGTATTGTCGCTAGTGACGGGTAGGGCTTTCTCGTCATACTTGGCGGGTTTATCGGATTTGACCGCCGCTTGGGTCAATTTGTTGGCGTCGTCAATGGCGGCGTTGCTGCCGGGCTGCGGCGTGGGATCGGATGTTGGTTCAGCCGCTTCGGGTGTAAAGGTTAAGTCGGTGTTGAGCCACAGTGTATGGATCCAGCCGCTCTCAGGATCGACCACGCTTAGCTCGCTTGCCTGGTAGCCACACTCCACGCCATTGATCATCAGCTTGGTGTCGGGCGTGAAGTAGAAACCACGCGCCGGCTTAAAGTACAGGCCATAGCGATAGGTCACACCAGGCTTAAAGGCATCGATGTGGTTGGTTATGTTTTGGTCCCAGAACTCAACGGAATTCACCTCGCCGCCGTCACTACCCGTCCAAAACTCACACTGAAGGATAGAGTTCGAACCCGTCGGAGTGCCCGCCGTAAAGACCGGCCTATCGCCCGCCTTAAAGGTGGTCGTGGCACCGCTGATCTCGATAACGTCGATAGCTTGCCATTCGTCAATCGGCTGCTCGCACAGCATATTGGCCGCATTAGGCGCGAACATGCCGTTAATGGTCTTGATGGTATTGCTCGCCCATTGGCCGTTAACGTTCACGTTATAGACGTCGGCAAGGGTGTTATCGTCCTTGAGCCTTAGCTCGACGGAATACATGTAAAACTTGCCCTCTTCGAAGTGGTCAATCTTCTTCATGCCTGGCGTGTACTTTGCGGGGTCGGAATACCAAAAGGCAACGGGCGTGAGTTCCGTGGGGTCACTGCCGTCCATTTCCTCCCAGCACTCATACGCGATCTCGTACTTGTCGGCATCGGCGGCAGGGATCGTTCCCGTTGCGTGTGGAGCCTCACCGGGTGCGTAGTCGGTCTTCACGTCGTTGACATTCAGATTCTCGAGGCTCTGCTGCTGCGTTGCGGCAAGGGTGAGTTCGGTGCTGATGTTGTAGCGGAGATAGTAGTCGTCCCTGGTTTCGTTGATGACGACCGAACCGCCCTGCTGGTTGCCGTTGAAGATATCATCGGGGTCCCCAGTAATGATGGGGCCACCTTCGTAGTCGGTACCAGTGTAGGTGAGCGTTGATGCGACCTTCTTCTCTTTCTGCAGCGTTAGGTTGTAGCTGACACCCAGATCAACGTTGCCTCCAGTGTACGTCAGCGTCCCTTGCATATGCGTTCCTACTGGGGTCATATGCAGCATTACGACGGATTCGGAGGGATCTTCCGTTTCGACAAGAGCATGGGAAGATCCATCTGTCTTGAAGTACACGGTATCTTCGGAAAGGCACTTGGCATCGACATCGGGAACATCTGCGAAATCGATTGTTTGACCTGTTCCCTGAGTGAGTGCAAAGGTGCCGTTTAGCGTGCAATCAGCGTAGTGGTTGACCACCGTTGTATTTATCTTAATACCGCCTGGATTGTCGGTTACGTCGGTCACGCCGCGGGTCTGGATGGCGTCTGTTGGCATTGAGCTGTTTGCGGGAGGTGCAGGCGTCTGAGAGGTTGCCGCCGCTTCGTTTTGATTGCTTGCCGTAGACGCGGCCGTTTCTGCCGAAGCCTTCTGGGATGTGTCAGTTTGCGAGGGGTTTGCCTTCGGAGCAGATTGTGCCTCTGGTGCCGCTGCGGACTCCTTGCTTGCTTGGGTTGGGGTCGACGGTGCTTCGGTTCCATTCGTCGCGTTGTTGCTCGCGGTCGGGGCAGGAGCGGCTTCCTCGGCTGTGACAGTCGCAGTGCTGTTTGCCTGCACCACATTTTGATCTGTATCTTCAGCTGCTAGCGATATGCCTGGCATCATGAGTTGACCCGCTATCAGGGCGCTAACTCCAACGCGAGCTATCCTGGTGCTTGTGCGGCGCTCTGTTCCGTTGGAAGGCGAGCAGTTGCGCTCGCGCTGGGTTTGCTGCGCAACGTGTTTTCTGTCCATGGGGAACTCCTTGGTCGTGGGCGGTATTGATGCAACCACCGTGCACCGGATTGACCAACCTGCCAAGGTACGTACATACGCACCTCCATTATGAGCTGCGGGTTTATGTATTGATGGCATTGTTTTTCTGATGGTGGCAAAGCTCAAAGGTGAGAACGATTCGCATGTTGCTATGCGATCAAAAGAGTTCTAAACACAGAAGGACCTGGAGCGATTATTCTGCTCCAGGTCCAAAATGAGGTTTGCTATTCGTCGAAGTTCGCTTTCTTGCTGGGGGGCAAACGAGTGTGGGGGTATCAGCTGTCGCTGAAGGTAAGGTGGCCAGCGTTTCCTTCGGTTATGTATCCGATGCGTGCGGGCTTGCGACCAGAAAGCTCTTCAAACGTTTCCTCGAAGAGCCTTGAACTCTCAGCAGGGATGGCGGCCAGTATACCGCCTGAAGTTTGCGGGTCGCAGATGACCCCTAGGCGATTATCGAACTCTTCTTCTTCGATATCTCCTTGGTCGATGAAGCCCTCAAGGTCATCCATGATGGAGAACGTGCGGCCAGGACGGCAGTAGTCGCAGGAAAGCTGCCAAACCTGCTCGAATAGGGGGAGCAATGCGAAATCGATAACGGCGCTGCAATTGCTCGATTCGAGCATTTCATGCAAGTGACCAGCCAACCCAAAGCCCGTTACATCGGTTGCAGCATGTACGTCTGCGGCTCGCATGGCCGCACCGCCTGCCGCGTTCAATTCCATCATCGAATCGATTACGGGCCTCATTTCTGCTTCGGTGATCTGGTCAATCTTTGCCGCAGCACTCATGATGCCAGTGCCCAAGGGCTTGGTGAGATACAGTACGTCACCAGGGCATGCGCCTTCATTGCGCACAATAGCATCGGGGGCAACCGTTCCGAACACCGAGAGGCCATACTTTGGTTCCGTGTCGTCGATGGTGTGACCGCCGGAAACGAAGGCTCCCGCTTCAGCTACAGCGTCTGCTCCGCCTTGGAGAATAGCCGCTGCGACATCGGTTCCGAGTGAGCAATCGAGAGCCAATAGATTCAACGCAACATGAGGTTGAGCGCCCATGGCGAATACGTCCGAGAGAGCATTGGCCGCCGCTACACGTCCGAATTCGTAAGGATCATCTACCACGGGAGTGAAGAAGTCGACAGTGAGCACGGCAGCTAAATTGTCGTTGAGCTGCCAAACGGCGCAATCATCGCTCGTCTCGTATCCAAGCAATAGGTTACTAGCTGCAGGTGGTGCACCTGCAGGATGGAGGGAAGAAAGTATTTCCTTGAGATCGCCCGGACCCCACTTTGCAGCTCAACCGCCTTTCGAAGTTAGCTGCGTGAGGCGTACACGCTCTTCTTTCTCGCTCATATTCCCTCCTTATACCGATATTCCAGTATATCAGGTCAAGCGATTCGGGCTTATTCTTCTATGCTGCAAACTTTGGCTTTTACCTGGTATTTTGAGTTATTTTCAGTTGAGAATTATTTAGAATAATCGACCGTTTATCGATATTTTGCAAAATGGCGTCTTTTTTCGAGATGGTCGACCCTAAGAGCTTCGATACGATACGCCCGTAGAGCCCTGTCCAACAGCAGGGAAGGATAGCAATCGAAAGGAGTGGGAAATGGAGCTGTCGCGCAGAAGCTTCTTCAAGGCTGCCGGTGCCGCATTCGCAACCAGCATGGCCTTCGAGTTTATGCAGCCTTCACCGGCTTTGGCAGTGGAATCCTCCTCCGAGTGGAAGCTCGTTAACACCGAAGAGTACACGAACATCTGCTGCTACTGCGCAGGTGGTTGTGGCTCCCTTTGCTCGGTGCGTGATGGTGAGCTTATCAACTTGGAAGGCGATCCCGATCATCCCATCAATCAGGGTGGTTTGTGCCCCAAGGGTGCAACGATGTTCCAGCTGCGTAACGTCGTAAACCCCGAAACCCATGAAATCGAAAAGAGCAAGGTTCGTCAGACCAAGCCTTTGGTTCGTCGTCCCTTCTCAAAGAAGTGGGAACCCATTACGTGGGAGCAGGCAATTCAGGAAATTGCCCGCAAAACCAAGGAAACCCGTGATGCTGGTTTCGTCGAAACCGAAGAAGTCAAGGGCAAGACCCTTACCGTGAACCGCTGCGAAAGCATTGCCAGCTTGGGCGGTTCTCAGCAGAACTCCGAAGAAGAGTACCTCATCCTCAAGATGATGAGAGCGCTTGGTATCGTGGCAATCGATAACCAAGCCCGTGTTTGACACGGCCCCACCGTCGCCGGTCTGGCGGCATCATTTGGTCGCGGCTCAATGACTACTCATTGGTGCGACATGCAAAACACCGATGTCATTATGAACATCGGATCCAATTCCGTTGAAAACCACCCCGTTAGCGCCAAGTGGCTGCATAAAGCTCATGATAAGGGCGCAAAGTGGATGGTTGTCGACCCCCGTTATACCCGTACTGCAGAGCAGGCAGACATCTATTGCCCCATCCGCAGCGGCACGGATATCGCGTTCTATGGTGGTCTGTACAAGTACATCATCGATAACCTGATTGAGCCTGGCTTGGCAGAGTACACCCGTACGGGCAAGAACCCCGACAATTACAACTTCGAATACCTGATCAACTACACCAACGCTTCCTACATTCTTATGGAGGAATTCGACTTCGATCCCGAAACGGGTCTGTTCAGCGGTTGGGATGCTGAAAAGGAAACTTATGACGCTCATTCTTGGCATTACGAGACCGATCACGAGGAGCCTTGGGATACCTCTGAATCTGGTGCGTATGCATGGTCGGTAAAGCCTGGCGTACCTGGGTTTGAAAAGCCGGTCCTTACTGTTCCTAAGAAGGATGCCACACTTCAGCATGAGCGCTGTGTATACCAGAAGTTCAAGGAGCACTACTCCCGCTACGACATGGATACCGTTTGCCGTGTTTGCGGCATGGACAAAGAAGACCTCGAGTTGGTGTACTCAACTTGGGCTACTTCTTGCGCTCCTGGCAAGGCGGGCACCATTCTGTATGCACTGGGCCAGACCCAGCACACGTATGGCGCTCAGAATACTCGTTCTATGTCGGTTCTCCAGTTGCTCTCTGGCAACATTGGTGTTCCTGGCGGCGGCGTCTGCGCATTGCGCGGCGAGCCCAACGTTCAGGGTGCAACCGACATGGGCATGCTGGTAAACGAGCAGCCTGCATACTTGAAGTGGTCGAACACCACCGACCGCGATACCTTGGCCCACTGGCTTTCCAGCCAAACCTATTCCGATGGCTATTACACGAATAAACCCAAATTCATGATTAGCCAGCTCAAGGAATGGTATGGCGAAAACGCTACCGTCGAAAACGATTACGGTTACGACTGGTGGCCAAAGGTTCCCAGCCACGATGGCTCCGACTGGTCCGAGATGTCCTCCTTCGAAAAAATGAAGGAAGGCACCATGAAGGGTTACTACGCATGGGGCATGAACCCCTGCCACAGTGCGCCCAACTCCGGTAACGTTCGTCGCTCTATGGCCAACTGCGACTGGGTCGTAGTTGTAGACCAAGTAATCACTGAAACTGCTTCCTTCTGGGATGCTCCCGACATGAACGCCGAGGAAATCGGCACCACGTGCTACTTCCTGCCTTGCGCTCTTATTTATGAAAAGCCGGGCACCATCCTCAACTCTGGTCGCTGGATTCAGTGGCGTCAGCAGGCAGTTGAGCCCTGGGACGAGGCAAAGCCCGACTACGAGATCTGTGATCTTCTGTGGAAGGAAATCTGCCGCCTGTACAAGGAAGAGGGCGGTGCTAACCCCGATCCTATTCTGAAGATGAAGTGGGACTACTACGTCGATGGCAAGATCGATCCCCGTCCTGTTGCTTGGGCTCTGAATGGCTACAAGCTGGAAGGCTCCGATTGGTCTCAGGGCTTCGAGTCAAACGCAGACGGCGCAACGCTCGCAAAGGGCAGCATCAACCTGCTTCCTGGTTATGCGAAGTTGGAGGCCGACGGTTCTACTGCATGCGGTATGTGGATCTACTCCGGCTTCTACGCCAACAATGATGCTCCGCTTTCCGCTGAAAGCCAGCCCGTTTACAAGCGCAACAACGTGGACACTTCAGGCTTGGGTCTGTACTCCGACTGGGCCTATGCTTGGCCGAACAACCGCCGCGTCATCTACAACCGTGCTTCTGCAGACCTTCAGGGTCAGCCTTGGGCGGAGGACAAGGCGTTGGTCAAGTGGGACTTGAACGAAAAGAAGTGGGTAACTGGCTATAAGGCCGGCATGGATATCCCCGACTTTGCAGCTACCAAGGCTCTGCCCGACGGCACCACCCAGCAGATCGAGCCCAACAACAAGGCGTTCTTCATGCTGTGGGAGCAGAATGGCCGACTTGAAAGCTACGGCATGGTGGATGGCCCGCTGCCCGAACACTACGAGCCCTTCGAAACCCCGCTTTCCGAGAACTTGCTCAATGGTCGTTTGAATAGCCCCTGTTATCTGGGTCGTCCTGATGATGAGGGCAAGAAGGGTCTTGGAACCAAGTACTCTGACGAGTCCACGCGCCGTGCAACGGCAGACGAGTTCCCCTATGTTGCCACTACGTACTCTGTTACGGAGCATTGGCAGACGGGTGCTCAGACGCGCGCCTGCCCGGCACTTGTTGAGGCTATGCCTGGCGACATGATTGAGCTTTCGCCTGCTTTGGCGAAGGAGAAGGGTATCCAGACTGGCGACGATGTTCGTGTTTGGAACCGTCGTGCTTCTGTCGTGGTTACGGCAGTGGTTACGCCTCGTATCCGTCCGCTTACTGTCAATGGTAAGACCCAGCATCTGGTTGGCATGACCCACCACTATAGCTGGAGCAAGCTTTTCGGCCTTACTACGCATGGTGCGGTAAATGATTTGACACCAAACGTCGGCGACCCGAACAGTCAGACGCCTGAATACAAAGCGTTCCTGGTTAACATCGAGAAGACTACGGTTTAGGAGGAGGTGACCCTAGATGACTGAAATGGCTATTTTGTTCGATTCGTCTCGCTGCACTGGCTGCAGGGGTTGCCAGGTTGCCTGCAAGTGTTGGAACGACTTGCCTAGTGAGCCCACCGCGGAAAACCCTTATGATTCCGTGAATTGGGACGGTAAGTTCACCCATCCTGCCGACCTTAATTCCTGCACCCGTTTGATTATGACGTTCGAAGACTTCGAGGATGAAAAGTCCCAGAAGCGCGTTGGCTGGGCATTTGGCCGCCGTGCTTGTCAGCATTGCACCAACGCGGGCTGTGTAAACATGTGTCCCGCAGGTGCGCTGTATAAGGACGAGGAGACCGGTATGGTCACCTACGACCAGGACAAGTGCATTGGTTGCCAGAACTGTTCGGCAGCTTGCCCGTACGATGTTCCTCGCTACGAGGACCGTGGTGGCAAGACCGTTATCAACAAATGCTCGGGCTGTGTCGATCGTATTGCCCAGGGCATGATGCCAGCATGTGTTACCACCTGCCAGCCTGGCGCCCTGCAGTTCGGCACGCGCGAGGAAATGATCGCACTTGCAAATGAGCGTCTGCAGCTGCTGCGTGACCGGGGATACGAAGATGCCTGCATCTACGGCGAAAACGAGATGGAAGGCTTGCACGTTATTCAGGTTTTGAAGCACGGCACGAAGCCCCATGGCGCAGTGGAGAATCCGCAGATTCCTCCTGCTGCTTTCCTCTCGGGCATCATGAAGCCCGTCACCGCTGTTGGCGCTGGCGCTACGGTTCTCGGTCTTGCTGCAATGTTCGGCCTTGCTGCTGGGTACAAGCGCGATACGTTGGTTTACAACGACGGCAACGGCGATACCATCAGCCTGGAAACAGGCGAGGTTACCAAGCAGGGCAATGGTCCTGACGAACGTACCGTGATGGAGGCCATTACCGAGAACCTTCCCATTGGCAAGAAAGGGGGCGATGACCATGAGTAAGCACGCTGAGTTCGACATCACGCCTGAAGAACAGGCTGAAAATGAAGCGTTCCTGCGCGGACGCGAAGTTGCTGGCGAACGCTATATCAAGCGTCACTCCAGGCAGGCTCGCTGGACGCATGGCATCACCGTTAGCTGCTGCATGTGGTTGATGTTCTCTGGCGCTTTCGTGTTCGTGCCTCCTCTGGCCGCCATGGTGGGTCCGGATGTGGTCTTTGCATTCCGTATGAGCCATCGTATCCTTGGCGTCGTGTTCGTATTGGTTCCCATCATCAGCGCCATCATGGCACCAGCTGGTGTGAAGCACATTATTCACAACAACATTTGCCATTGGACCGAAGACGACAAGAAGTGGATGATTCTGTTCCTGCCGTATCTGTTCATGGCCAAGTGGATTCACATGCCCGATCAGGACGAGCAGAAGTCTGGCCAGCGTGTGGCTGACGGTGCTCTGTGGATTTCCGGCATCATCATGGGCATTACGGGCGTGCTGCTCCTTCTGAACTCGACGATCTTGCCTATGGGCACGGGAGCTCATTCGTGGCTGCTGTTCTTCCACGACCTGTTCTTCTGTATCATGCTCATTTTCGCCCTTGCCCATATCTTCTTGGGCGCAGGCATCTTCCAGCCGTATCGCGGCATGTGGAAGGTAATGTGGAAAGATGGTCTGATCTCCGAATCCGACGCGTTGTACCACTGGGGCCACTGGGCACGCGATGTCCTTAAGACCGACAACAACGTTGTCCGCAAAAAGGACGACGAAAAGTAGCGGTCGTACAAGGCCAATTGAAGATGCCGTTCCCCCCCCTTGGTGGAGCGGCATCTTTCTGCCAAGCTGCACCATTCAGGAGCAATTTCTTGTTCTGTGTGCAGCGGAGATAGAGGCAAGTACCTATCCGGAAGCAACAAGAGGATGTGGAATGAACCTTAAGTTTATTGATCGCGTAATCAAGGCGAACGAGGATACTTTTTCTGAGGAAGACGTCAATCGTCTAAAGTATTTTTATGGCTTATGGGATGACATGGATCGCTGGTCGAAAGGCCCAACTACCGCCGAAAAGCACTATGCAGTTCCGTCGGCAGAGGAGTTGGAAGAAGCTTGGATGGCCGATCGCCCTGTGTTTTCGTTTGCCCCTCCGAAAATCCAGAAAAGTCGTTTTGCGGCGATATGCTATAGCCTTCGTGAATACGTTTGCGACGAGGGGGGATTGAGCGAAGAAGATGCCAAGGCGCTTCTTGAAGTCAATTTCCGCTCACTGGTTGAGCAGGAGGATATGGAGCTTGCGGCAAGCGACCCTGAGGCATTTATTGGGGGATTGCTTTCCAATGCCTACGAGCAGGAAATTCCCTCTGCCGCAGCTCACATGGTCGCTATGGTTGGCATGATGGCCTTGCGTGTTGATTTGGAACTCGTGGCAAAAGCCGTGGTAAAAGAGCAGCGCAAGATCAACAAAATGAACCATAATCCGCTTTCCTGCCCCGTGTGCGGAAGCACACCTGCATTGGCTAAAGTTGGTGGCGAAAGTCCTACTGATGGTCGTGGCCGAACCCTGTATTGTCAGCAATGTGGAACCGAATGGGCATTCGAGCGCATTCGCTGTGCGCGTTGTGGCTCACAGAACCCTCAGCATCTTCATTATTTCAACGTTGAGGGTGATGATGCTCATCGCATTCACAAGTGCGATGAATGCAACGGCTATATTCGCACGGTGTTCATCGAGGATGCTTTGCGTCCGTTCTCTTATGAGGTTGAGGAAGTGGTAACCGCAAAGCTTGATGCTATTGCCCGTGATCCAAAGTTTCAGACGCAAGAGTAGTATTGAAGCATAGACTTGAAGGCGACCATGAAGGTCGCCTTTTTTATTTGTCGGTAGTTGGAGGACTGTGTTGATCAACCTGGCCGAAGAGTGGCGAAGGCTCGATGGGAGCCGTCGAAAGCCTGACTCTCAAGATCATTGGGACGAGCGCGCGAAATCTTTTTCATTCAAAGATGCCCCTGATACTTATTTGCGGTCTTTTATTTCGAAAGCTGGCATTACCGGCAAAGAAACCGTGCTTGACATGGGCTGTGGGACAGGTTCGCTTGCCGTTGCCCTTGCCGCTATGGGTTGCTCGGTTGTTGCTGCCGATTTCAGCAAAGGGATGCTTGATCGATTGCATTCGAAAGCGGCAGAGCGGGGGATGCTTTTGGAAAGGGAAACGTCTGGATTTGGTTCGGACGACTTTCCTGCTGGCGATTTTGAAACATGCCCCTTTGAGGTTCGGGCGGGGAAGATCCTTCCTCTTCACGTGAGCTGGGAAGACGACTGGGCGAACTATGGTTTGGGGAAAGGTGCGGTCGATGTGGCTGTCGCATCGCGTTCAGTGATCACCCACGATTTGGAAGACTCGCTGAAAAAGCTTTCAGCGGTTGCTCGCGAAAGGGCGTGCGTAACTGTTTGCACGGGTGTTTCTCCACGTGTTGATGTGCGTGTGGCTCGCGCGATGGGCTTGGAGCTTGAGCGACACAATGATGCGTTGTTCGTGTTCGGCATTGTCTCCGATTTAGGGTATGAGCCCACCGTTTCTTACATCCATTCGCCCAGAACCAAGTCTTATATTTCACCTGATGAAGCTTATTATTCTTTGTTGAGAACAAGAGACTATCTTGCCGATACAGCTGATCAGATCAGCGTTGAGGAAAGTGCTTGTCGTTTACGCAGTTTTCTTGCCGATCATTTGGTAGAAATCGAGGAAGACGGCGCTAAGCGCTGGACGCTTGACCAGCCACGAGTTGTTCCCTGGGCATTTATCAGCTGGGATGTGGGTATCTGATTTCGCTTGTGGCTGGTGCTTCGGCGAGATCCCGATTCCTCTTATCCTGGGGAAGAAAGGCTGTTTAATTTAATGCGGTCGATTATTTGGCTGTGTCGGCAATGAGACGCAGAAAGGATACTGCATGAGGTCGTTTGAGGAAGATCTGAGCCGCGCGATAACCTTTCATGGTCATCTGTGCGGTGGTCAAATAACGGGTGTGCGTATGGCGCGTTATGCGTTGAAGTATTTCGGCATTGAAGACCCTGATCATTACCGCGATCTGATCGTCTATGTAGAATGCGATCGTTGTCTCACGGATGCGATCATGGTGGTTACCGGCTGCCATCCTGGTAAACGCCGCATGAAATGCTTAGATTTTGGCAAGCAGGCGGCGACGTTTTTTGACGTGAATCGCAATGAGGCAATTCGCTTGGTGAACGTGAGCGAAAAGTGCCCTAAGGGCGAGGATGCGAAAGCGTGGTTTGCCACCCGTAGCGACGAGGATTTATTCAGCGTCCAGAAAGTAGTGGTCAATTACACCGACCTTGATGCTCCAGGAAAGCCCCATTCCCATGTGATTTGCGCAGTTTGCGGCGAAGAGGTTACTGATGGCCGTGAAGTTCAGACAGGCTGCGGAAAGGCTATCTGCAGAAGTTGTGCCGGGCAGGCTTATTACGAAATGCTGCAGCCTTAGGGGATAGACCGTTTTGCGTTCCCCAGCGCAGGGCTGCGGCAATCGCAGGTTGTTGCAGCCAGAGATATTTCCCCATTCCTTTTGAAACCCCCTAACGTAAGGATTCTTATGAACCCCAATGAAATGATGAGCGTCGAAGAGGCACTCGATTGTGTGCTCTCTCATGTTGCACCTCTTGATGTTGAAACCGTTTCGTTGCTCGATGCAGTTGGGCGCGTTGTTGCTGAAGATTTGATAAGCGATTGCGACATTACCCCGTTTGACCATGCGGCAATGGATGGTTTTGCGGTTCGTGCGGCCGATCTGGCGAACGCATCTGAAGACTCGCCTGTTTCCTTGCAGGTGGTGGGTGAAGTTCCTGCCGGGTCTGTCTTCAACGGCGAAATTGGCTTCGGCGAAACTGCGCGCATTATGACGGGCGCATCTGTGCCGGATGGCGCAGATGCGGTAGTGAAATACGAAATCGTCGATTACCTTGGTGGCGACGGAAGGCAGGGGGGCACCGTTTCGTTCTCTCGGCCGGCGGCGCCTTTCGAAAACATCCGCGCTAAAGGTGAAGAGATAGCGCAGGGGGAGGTTGCTATCCATGCGGGTGAGGTAGTAAGTGCTGCTGGTGTCGGGTTCTTAGCAAGCTGCGGCGTTACGACAGTTCCAGTGTACCGTCGTCCGCGTGTCGCCATTATCCCCATCGGCTCCGAGCTATTGGCTCCGGAAGAACCGTTCCGTCCAGGGTGCATTCGCGATAGCAATTCGTATGCCATGGCGGCATGTGTTGCCAAAACTGGGGGTATCCCTGCTCAGCTGATGATCGTTCCTGATAAAGAGGAGTGTTTGGCGCGCTCTATCAAACTTGCTGCAGAAGATTACGATTTCATTATCACTACAGGTGGAGCCTCTAATGGTGATTACGATTTCATCAAACCCGTAGTTGAGGATTTGGGTGAGCTCTACATGACATTGGTGAACATGCGCCCTGGTAAGGCGCAGACTTTCGGCATGGTGGATGGCACACCGGTGTTTGGCTTGCCAGGAAATCCTGCGGCAGCTTACTGCGGTTTTGAGGTTTTGATCCGCCAGGCGTTGCGCAAGATGCAGGGTTATTCTTCCGTTGGGCGCCCTTTGGTTAAGGCTCGTTTGGTGGGCGACCGCAAAAAACGCGATCCACGCCGCATCTATCTGCGCGCCTCGCTTTCCCGAAACAAGGAAGGGGTTCTTTGTGTGGTGCCCGCAAAGAACCAGAGCTCGGGCTTGTTCAGCACTCTTCATCGGGCTAATTGCCTGGCAATACTCCCAGAGGGTACCGACCAGAACCCTGTGCCCGACGGCACCCTTATCGATTGCCTATTGCTTGATGTTGAAGAAGGAACGGTGCTGTAAATGATCACGTTTGCTGTTATTACCTGCTCTGATACGCGTAGTGAAAAGGAAGATACGGCTGGCGCGTTGCTACGAGAGCTTATTGCCGATCAAGGGTGGCAATGCGCTGCGTATGACGTGGTAAAAGATGAGCGCCCTGAAATAGCGGCCGCCATTGTTCGTGCGGCGGATGAGGAAAAGGTCGATGTGGTGCTCACGTGCGGCGGCACGGGCTTGAGCCTAAGGGATGTGACGCCCGAGGCCACGCGTGATGTGTGCGAGCGAGAGGTGCCTGGCATCGCCGAGGGCATGAGAGCGCACAGCCTCGCCATTACACCGCGTGCCATGCTTTCGCGTGCATTGTGCATGCAGCGTGGCACAACATTGGTGATCAATTTGCCAGGAAGTAAAAAAGCCGCTCAGGAGAACTGGGACGGCATAGTTGAGGTTTTGCCCCATGCTGTTTCTATGATGCATGGGGGCGGGCATTAATGAGCTCTAAGCTCTATTCCATGTGCCGGTTTTGCCGCCTTCTTTATGAAGTAGGCGAACCGCATCGATTTCCATTCCGCGATCGATTGCTTTGCACATGTCATATACGGTTAGACCCGCTACGCTTACTGCGGTAAGCGCTTCCATTTCCACGCCAGTTTTCCCGACGAGCGAACAGGTTGCTGCTAGGTGGATGCCGCAGCGACCGTCTTCACGCTCTTCGGCATGCTGCGGTGCGCACTTAACCTCAACTTTAGTGAGAGCCAACGGATGACAGAGAGGTATAAGGTTGCTGGTTTGCTTGGCTGCCATTATGCCGGCAATACGTGCGGCTGCCAGCACGTCGCCCTTTTTTGCGCTGCCGCTTTCGATGACCGCAAGGGTTTCGGGTTGCATGGCAACGAAGCCTTCTGCGATGGCGGTTCGTTTGGTTTCTGCCTTTTCTGAGACATCGACCATGCGGGCATCGCCTTCGGCGTCGATGTGGGTAAGTCGTTGAGTCATATGATTCTCCTTGGGGTGGGGAATAGGGACAGGTACCAGATTTCCACTTTAGCCGCCGACCTGGCTCATCATGCGGCGGGTTCCTACGCGATGTTCATGGCCGCTTGGTTTATGGAACAGCGCTGCCTTGAACACCGAAAGTACCTCTTCTTCGCTGCCTTTCCGAAGCGCACTGCGAATATCGTACTCGGTGTCGCTGAATAGGCAGGGTTTTATCTTGCCATCGGCGGTAAGGCGCAAGCGGTTGCAGCTTGCGCAGAAGTGGTTTGAGATTGCCGATATCACGCCGACGGTTCCTTGAGCGCCGGGAAGGCGATAATATTGCGCCGGACCCCATCCATCGGGCGTGGCAATGGCGGGCTGCAGGCTTCCCAATCCGATGGATTGTGCTTGGGCACTGATGGTTTCGATAATCTCCTTTGCGGGAACAACATCGGCCGGCCCCCAGCCGCAACCGCCACAGTCATCACCGTTTCCGATAGGCATGTATTCGATGAAACGAACATGTAAGGGGGCATCTACCGTTAAGCGGGCAAAAGAAAGAAGATTTTGGTTTAAACTGCGGACGACAACCGTATTGAGCTTGACGGGGAAAAGGCCTGCCGAAAGGGCCGCCTCTATACCTTTGAGAGCATCATCCAGGTTACCGAGCCTGGTAATGAAGCGATACTGTTCCGCGTCAAGCGTGTCCAGCGATATATTCACGCGGGAAAGGCCCGCGGCTTTCAGGTCGGCTGCCATACCGGGCAGGAGTATTGCATTGGTGGTTAGCGCAACGCTTTCGATGCCAGGGGTTTGAGCGGTTCGTTCAATGAGGCTCAAGAGTCCTTTGCGAACGGTTGGCTCGCCGCCGGTGAAGCGGATATGTTTGATTCCGAGCTGCGATGCGCATTCGATTGCTTTATGGACTTCTTCGAGGGTTAGTACGCTTTCGTGGGGAATGCTCTTAACGCCATGCTCAGGCATGCAGTAGATGCAGCGCAGGTTGCAACGGTCGGTAAGCGATATACGCAGATAGTCGATTTGTCTTCCCTGACCATCTTTCATGGCGTCTCCTTTCGGGTGATAGTGGCATGCGGGTTGAGCCGTTGGGCGTAGCCGTGTTGGTGGGGCTATTTGGATACGAGGTAAACCTTATCGGAAGGGATGCGGATCAGAAGCACTTCGTCTTTGACTGGTAGCTTTTCTCTGGGTACCTTCAATTTGTCGACGCGCCAGAATAGGTGCTGTTCAAGGTATTTCATCTCATTTTCAGTCTGCTCAACTACAGGGTCTGAGCCTGGCGTACGGTCGAGGAATTCCAGCAGTACCGAACGATCAAAACGTGAGTCGCTCGTGCGAACAACCCGAACACGATAAGTGTTTCGTCCTGGCTCTTCCGCGCGTTCCAGAAAGAATGCTCGGACTCCCATATAGGTTAGGTTCTCTGGTATATAGGTTAGGTTCTCTGGTGCGGATTTGTCGGTTTCCACTTCGATGCCCCACGCGGGCAAGAACACCCGATGATCGTCAATCCGATGGGCAGGGGTTGTGTTCTTGCAGCCGGAGAGCCTGATGCTTGCTGCTGATTGGGGGTTGTTGACTAAATTGTTGCCCGTGCTCACCTCCATGACATGCCCCTTTTCGATCACGGCGATACGATCACAAAAACGCAGTGCCTCATCGATATCGTGGCTAACGTATAGGATCGTTCCATGGAAGGTTTCGAACAGTCCAGCCAGGTTCTGCTCCAATACTCCTTTTAAATGCGCATCGAGGGCAGAGAAAGGTTCATCAAGCATAAGGATGTCAGGTTTTGCTGCCAACATGCGAGCCAGGGCAACGCGTTGCTGCTGTCCCCCTGAAAGTTGGGAGGGGTATCGTTTGCCGAATCCGTCTAGGCCAAAGCGCTTCAGTTCAGCGTCCACTTGAGCGTTACGTTCTCCTTTGGGCAGCTTTCGGTCGATTCCTGCCGCTACGTTTTCTGCCACGGTTAAGTTGGGGAACAGCATATAGTTTTGGAACAGCAGAGCGGTTTTGCGTTCTTGAGGGGAAAGGTTCACAGCGGGGCGTTTCCCGGCTTCCCGTTCAAAGAACGTTTTTCCGTTCACTACGATCTTTCCTTCATCGGGTGTTTCGATGCCTGCAATGCACCTCATGGTAAGGCTCTTTCCGCAACCCGATTCGCCCAGCCAGCCTATGGTTTCGTTGCCAGCTTCTATATCCACGTCGAGGGTAAATGCGGGGAAGCTCTTTTTTATGGATACGGAAAGGCTCATTGCTCAGCTCCCTTACGGTATTTGATAGTGCGGTTGCTCCACAAGTTGATGAACAGGAACACGATGAAGCTGAATCCGATAACGATCGCGGTCCAGAACCAGGCAACGCCATCGTTCCCGTTCATCCACTCGAAGTAGATGGCGATGGGAATAGTGCGGGTGATGCCCAGATAGTTGCCTGCCAAGAACAACGTTGCGCCGAATTCACCAAGTGCACGTGCGAATGCGAGCGCGGTTCCGGCGGCAATGCTGCTCCAGGAAAGGGGGAGCATCAATTTCAGGAAGATGCGTGTATTGCTCCATCCCAAGGTGCGAGCTGCATCGAGCATATTGGTATCGAGGTTTTCAAAAGCACCCAGGGCACTTCGATACATCAAGGGGAATGCAACCACTACTGCGGCAATAACCGTTGCGGGCCAGCTGAAGATAAGGGGAAATCCGATATCGATGAAGAAGCTGCCAAAGGCGGTATTCCTGCCGCATAGATACAGCAAGATGAAGCCACATACAGTCGGGGGAAGCACCATGGGGATGGTGAATATGCTGTCGGCGATATTCTTTGCCTTTTGCGAAAGATGAAGACACCAATATGCAGCCAGCAGGCCAAGGACGAAGATGAAAACGATGGCAACGCCAGTAGTTTTAAGGGTTACCCACAGGGGACTCCAGTCAAGTTCTGAGAGAAATTTGCCCGCTGCGGCAATTCCTGTGGCCCCTTCGTTCACGGTAACCTCATTTGCTGGGGCCAGTCGACCGAAATCGGCAAATGAGGGTTTGAAGTAGTTTGGGTTGTCACTGTCGGTGAGGTCGGAGCCATCGGTGCCTATAACGCTAGCATACACATTTCCATTTATTTCTTGATCGAATGAGAAGCGGATGTTGCCGATTTCGTAGGTTGGGTTGCTCGTGAAGTGCCAGGTACCGATTCGGGAAAGGGGAATCGAGCCCGCTGCCGTTTTGCCATCGAGCGCACAGAGGTAGCTTTTTAAGAGTTTTATATCATTCTCGTCGTCGATATCGATGCCAAGAGTCTGTGCTGCTTGGGCGGGAACGTAAGCAACTGCATAGGATTCGGAGGCAATAAGCTGAAAGAATTCGCCTGCCTCGTTTCCAGCTAAGTACGAGTAACCGTAATACGTTCCATCGATAGCTCGATTCGACCCTTTTTGGGCACGTGCGAAATCGCAGACTGCGTAGGAGGTGCCCTCAATCGATGCGCTGGTTGCATCTTCCGATACGCTAACTTTAGTCGATTCTCCGTTTTCAGAGGAAGAAGCCTGGGAATTGGTAGTTTTGGGGGCTTGGGGAGTGTCAACATCGCCCAAAGCCTCATCGGCAAATGCCTTGCAAGGGAGCAACGCCGTCATCAAAACCAGTATCAGCATGAATAAGCAGGTGGCGTTTGCCGTGCCTCGTTTTGTATTCATGGAAGGTCCTTATCTGAAAAGGTAGCGTATCGAAAAATGGGAGATGGGTGTTGCTGCGCGCCCATCTCTAGAAACTAGCGAAGTTGAAGTGGTTGTTTGCGGCTTACGCCAACTCGAAGCCCCACTTCTGCCAGATTGCCTGAGCCTTTTCGCTGTTCATGCACCAGTCAAGGAATTCCTTGGTGGCGTCAACGTTCTTGCAATCCTTAGTGATAGCGCCAGGATACACGATGTTCTTGTGGGTGTCGCCAGGTACGGTGCCAACAATCTCTACGCCACCAAAGCGATAGACGTCGGAGGTGTATACAAAGGCAATATCAACATCGCCAGACTGAGCATGCTTGCAAACGTTGCCAACAGAGGTGTCGGTTACGACCTTGTAGTCGGAGCCGTAAGAGCCGCCTTTACCGGAGATTTCCTTGCCGGTTTTGCCTGCGTCATCACCAGCGGGAGTGTAAACGCCAACGGTGGAAAGGGACTGTGCTGCATAGTTGCCTGCGGGAACAGAGTCATCGCCAACGCAGATGGAGTACTTGCCGGCGGCAATGTCCTCAAGCGTTATATCGGAGAGACCAGAGCCTTCCTTAGAAACCATAACCAGATCATTCTTGAACAGGGCAACGCGGGTTCCTTCGTCAACATAACCTTCCTTGACGGCGGTATCCATGGAACCCTTGGATGCAGAAATCAAAAGATCGGCATAGGATCCTGCACTGAGCATCTCGTTCAGCTCGCCTGAAGCCTTGTACTGGGTGTCGGCGAAGGATACATTGCTATGACCGTCCTCAATGTAAGCTTGTTGAGCTTCTTCCATTGCCTTCGAAAGAGAGTTGGCGGCAAATACCTGAAGCTGAACGTCCTCTTTCCTTTGCTCTTGTTGGCAACCGGTAAGAGCTACAGCAACCAACGCGCAGCAAGCGAAAGCCGCAAATGCGGTGGCGAGTCTTTTCGCCTTTTGGGTGACAGTCATGGGGGAGTCCTCTCAACTCGGGGCGTGGTTTTGTCCTTTCGCGAGAATAAATGCAAAATCCCTTGTTTGGTTTGGGAAAATAGTCGAAACGATTGTGAGGTGTCGATTCCGAGAGGTAAACGGTATGCGCAGCGATGAAGTATCGGCAGACATCAAAGTTTTCATAAGTTCAAAGAGCCAAGCGCGCCACAGCCCCGGGCTTGGGCATGGCGTTGTGGAATTGTGTGAGCGGGTTGAACGGTTGGGCTCTCTGAATAAAGCTGCAGCAGATATGGGCATGGCCTACAGTAAGGCATGGCGTATTGTTAAGCAGGCTGAAGAGGGTCTTGACGTGGCTTTATTCCTTCGCCAAGGTGCCCGTGGTTCTTGTCTGACTGAAGAAGCCAAAGCGCTAATCGAGTTGTTTCGCAAAGTGGAGCGCGAAACGAACGCCTGCGCCAATCGGGTGCTTCGTGAGTCTTTGGACGATTTGGTTGACAAAGGTGTTCTTTCCCATGCTTCGGCCCCTGATTTGGAAAAGAAAGCCACACCTGAGCTTATTGCGCAGGTGCGTGCGTTGGGGCTTTAGGTATCCCTCTTCATTGTTCATTTGGCTGATAGCTTGATATGGCGAAATTACCAGGTAACCGTTTACCGCTTATAGCCAACCGTTTACTGAGGGTCTTTTCGGTAAGCGGAAAAGCCGTTTTCTTGCTGCTTTATGAACCGGTTTTTTTAAAGGCGGCTCTTAGCTATACATACGGTATAGGACCTCTGCTTGAGCAAGCTCTTGGGGTGTATTCACGTTGGCAAAGGGGTCAATCGATCCAGGCTTGCGCATGAGCTCGGCGTTGAATCGAGTGCAGTCGATTGACTCGATCAAATCACGCATGCGCTTTGACCCTTGCGAAGTGATGGTCTCCAGAATAGGCTGGCACGTGCTTTTGCGATACACCGCTGCAAATGGTTCGTAATTCCCGTTATTGAATGGCACCACCGCATCGCTTCCATTTGTCTGCATCGCAAGAGCCTCGCGGGTAAGAATTTGTGGCGAAAAGGCAATCATGTCGCAAGCAACAACGCCAACGGCATCGTTGGAGCTCGCCTCAATTGCGGTAAGGAGTCCAGGTAGGGCTCCTCGTTCTTCCATGACATCGCTGACAAGGCGGAGCTTGGGGTGCCGCTCATGGAGATAACGCAGCTCTGGTTCTTCGTTGGTTGTGACGATGAGCTCGTCGGCAAATGAGGCAACTACTTCCAGCATATGCTCGATTAGAGGGCGTCCCAAAAAGGGGGTCAATGCTTTTGATTGTCCCATTCGTTTCGATTCGCCGCCTGCCTGAATGGCAATGGTAAGCGGCGCACGCGTGTATCGTTTTCGCAAAAACGTCGCAATAGCTTCAATGTCCTCGAAACCGAATACCTCGACAGTAGTTTTGCGGGCAATTTGCTCAACGGCCGGCATGTCGGTAACAATGGCGGCCGGCATTGCGGGCCGGTCGGGTGTTTCATCATCAGACCGTGAGGGTTCTATACTGGACAAGCGATCGATTAGAGCTTCTGCGGCTATTTGATCTTTTGGATTTTCTGCTCGAAGCAGTTCGATAGTTGGCAATCCTATGCCGCGAAACCCTTCCACGAGCACCAAATCGTAATTCGGCATAAGTTCCAATGCCTCGGAGCAGGAAATTTCTTGGGCTAGGTCGCATGTGAACGCCAAGCGTTTACTTGAAAGGATCGCGGTGGCTTTTGACCCAGCGGCACGATGACGGTATGAGTCTTTCCCCGGAATGTCGATTTCAAACTCAGGGTGTCCGTGGTGCTTCATGGCGCCAATAGCAAATCCTTGGCGAGTAAGCTCGGTTATGATTTTTTCCAACAGGGTTGTTTTCCCTGAATTCTGCCTTCCCACGAAAGAAACGGCAGGGCTTGGTCGATAAGGCTTATGGGGTAGAGGTTCGTAGATCATGCCATTCCTTGTGTTTGTTTTAGGCTGCTCAGCATGGCAAGTGTAGGGCATCATGTGGGTTTTCGGCATCCGCAATATATGAGTGGTTTGGGTGGGGGCGTGTAGGCAAATTCTTTTCGCCGTGAATAGGCATCCGTTAGCCCAGCTGATTCTGCCGAAGGAAGGTTGAGCGGAATGCTTATTGCGCAGCCGTCACTACTATTGGAGCGTTACTTATTGGCGTTCGAGGAGGCATCAATGGCTTGCATCACATCCATCAACATTTCTGCTCGCAAAGGAGTTCGGAAAACGCCTGTTGGTGATGCTCCTCAGGTTGTCCTTGTCGATGATGGGTTGGAAAACGATGCTCATGCAGGAAAGTGGCACCGTCAGGTTTCGTTTTTGGCAGAAGCATCCCTTGCGAAAGCTCGTGATATGGGCTTAGAGGTTGGTCCTGGCGATTTTGCCGAAAACTTTACAACCGAGGGAATCGATCTGCTTGATTTGCCTTTGGGTACGCAACTCCGTTTGGGAAAAGACGTGCTGGTGGAAATCAGCCAGATCGGTAAAGTGTGCCATACCCGTTGTGCCATTTACCATTTGGCGGGCGATTGCATCTTCCCCCGCGAGGGCATTTTCGGGGTGGTGCTGCATGGTGGTGCTGTTTCGGCTGGTGACGCCATTGAGGTGGTAAGGCGTGGTGACGGTACGTGCACACATACTCCACCTGAGGCGTTAGCCGAAGTGGAAGCAGCACGAAAGGCAGGCACCCTGTGAGCAGCGAAATGCAAGACCTCTCTATAAGCGAGAAGAATCAAAGCTCCTATCGCGAAGCTTATCTAGACAACGCAGCCACAACCAAACCGCGCCCCGAAGTGGTGCAGGTTATGATGCGGGAACTTCGGAACTACGGCAACGCGTCTTCTGTTCATGCGCTGGGCAAGAAGGCAAAGCACGTGTTGGAAGATAGTCGCGCTGTTGTTGCAGCAGCTTTGGGCGCTGAGTCCGACGAGGTTTTTTTCACATCGGGCGGAACCGAATCGAACAACCTTGCCATTCGCGGTTCGGTTATGGCGCGCGGAATCGGCGCAGGCCGAATCGTAACTTCTGCTTTGGAGCATCCTTCGATAACGCGATCGGTGCGCGGTCTTAAGCGAGAGGGCGATTGCTGCGTTTCTTACGTTGAAGCTGTTCATGGCAATTTTGATCTAGAAGCATGCGCGCGTTTTCTGCAGGAACCAACAACATTGGTAACGGTAATGTCGGTGCAGAACGAGCTTGGATATCGGCTTCCTATCCCTGAAATCGTCAAGCTGCGCAATGAATATGCCCCTAATGCATTGGTGCACACCGATGCTGTTCAGGCTTTTGGCAAAATCGATGTCCCTGTACATGAGTGGGGTGTTGATTTAGCTTCCCTTTCTGCTCATAAGATTGGGGGCCCGAAGGGTATTGGCGCATTGTTCGTGAAGCGTGGGACGAATATGTTCACCACGGCGTTTGGGGGTGGGCAAGAACGCGGCCTTCGTTCAGGAACTGAGCCTGTTTACCTCGCCGCCGGTTTCGCCGAAGCGGTTCGCTGCGCATTTTCTGACAGGCAGGCTGAAGAAATGCGCGTTCGCGGATTGTGGGACCATTTACGCATGCGGGTTAACGCAGAGATTCCTGATGCGGTAATCAATTCTCGTGAAGACGGGTCGCCTTATCTGTTCAATTTCAGCGTTCCCGGTATGAAAAACCAGGTGGCCCTCCGTTATTTGAGTGACCACGGCGTCTATGTTTCCAAGGCTTCTGCGTGTGAGTCAAACATCAATACCGTTCCAGTTGGCACATGGCGTCATAAGCATCCGCTTTCGCTCCAGGCGGCTGGCATTCCCCTTGCAATGGGCAAGCGCACGCTGCGTGTCAGCTTCGGTTACGATTCATGCGAAGACGATGTCGATCAATTCGTGGATACCCTGAAAGCGTATCTTGCTAGCTGTTAAAACATCGTCGTTTTGTTTGCGTTAAAGATCATCAGTGTTAGCTTTTTTTACACTTGGTGTTGTTAACCTGCGGTAACCGAATTCGGTGTTAAGGTGTGGTGAATCGCTCACGTAGGTGGGCGATTCTTTTTGCCTTTAAGCGTCTAACCTTGAGTGGCGTTATTTGATGGAAGAAGTTGAGCGTTATGAATAGTGGGTCTTATCAGACATCGAGAATGGCCGAAGTGCGTCATGTTCTGTGGATTGTTCTTCTGCTTAATCTGCTGGTTGCGCTTGCGAAGTTCTTCTATGGCTTGGCCACCAATTCTCATTCTATGCAGGCTGACGGTATCCACTCGGTGTTCGACTCCATGGGTAATGTGGTTGGCTTGGTTGGGATCACACTTGCCCTTCGTCCTGCAGATGAGGGCCACCCTTACGGGCACTTTAAGTTCGAGACATATGCGAGCATGGTTATTGGCATTTTGCTCATAGTTGCCGCGTTTGAGGTTGGATCAAGCGCTATCAGCGCGCTAATTTCGGGTGACCACAATGCTTCCGTTACGGTGGTTTCCTATGTGGTCATGGTAGGCACGCTGTGTATCAATATTGGGGTTACAACCTATGAGCGAAGGGTCGGTAAGCGTTTGAACAGCGATATCTTGCTTGCAGATGCAAGCCATACGCTTTCCGATGCCATGGTTTCCATTGGCGTCATTGTTGGTCTTGTGCTGATCCAGCTCGGCTTCGCTATTGCCGACTCCGTTATGGCTTTAGTCGTCATGGTTGCTATTTTGTATACTGCATTCGACGTGTTCCGTTCTGCTTTTCAGACTCTTTCCGATAAGGCTCGAATCCCCGAAGAGGAAGTCCGCAAGGTCGTGGAAAATATCGCAGGCGTTCGGAATGCGCATCGTATTCGTACGCGCGGTACGCAGGGTGATGTATATGCCGATCTGCATGTGCTGGTTGATCCGAGCATGACCGTTGCTGCTTCGCATGAGCTTGCTGATCGTATCGAATCCGAGATCGTCCATAAGTTCCCGCAGGTAAAGGACATCCTTGTCCACATCGAGCCCGATGACGCCTATCATCGAGCGGAGAGTCATACGGAATAACAGTTCCATTTATGAAAAAAACGAACCTAGACAGTTGACGCAAAGTGCTGTTCTGGTAATATACAAGCTCGCTGAAGCAGTTCGGCATTTTCGGGCGATTAGCTCAGGGGGAGAGCGCCACCTTGACACGGTGGAGGTCACTGGTTCGATCCCAGTATCGCCCACCACTTGCACACAGGCCAGAGGCTTAAAGCCCTGGCCTGTTTTCATTTGCGCAGCGTTTACTGGGGAAGGGAAGAAGCATGCACACCAACATATCGCTCCAACAGCTTCGTTACATTATTGAAGTCGCTGAATGCGGCTCCATCAACGCAGCGAGCCAGCAGCTGTATGTTTCCCAACCCACGCTTTCAACCACCATTAAAGACACCGAGCAGGAACTGGGAATTTCCATTTTTAACCGTACAAACCGTGGCATTACCCTCACAAATGAGGGTACCGAATTCATCGGTTACGCTCGGCAGATCCTTCAACAGTTTGATTTGTTCGAGGCACGTTATTCCAACTCGAACAGTGCCGCCAAGGGTAGGCTTTGTGTTTCTTCCCAGCATTACGCCTTCTGCGTCCATGCATTTGTCGATTTGGCTGAGGAGTGCGACGAAGAGGAGTATAACTTTTCCTTGCGTGAGACGCGCACAGCTGAAGTGATTGATGACGTTAAAGAATTCCGCAGCGAGATCGGTGTTTTGTACCTGAGCGAGTTCAATCGTAAGGTGCTTACTAAGGCTTTTTCCGATGCAGGGTTAACTTTTACGCCGCTGTTTGAAGCACACCCGCATGTGTTCGTCGGCTCGAACCACCCTCTTGCTGGTCGAGCAAGCTTGAAGCCCGAAGACTTGGAAGAGTATCCTCGTTATTCGTTCGAGCAGGGCAGCAACAATTCTTTCTTTTTTGCGGAAGAGCCGTTGAGCCATCTGCCTCACAGCCAGAACATTACCTATTACGACCGCGGTACCTTGACAATTCTCCTTAATCGGCACAACGGCTATACCATTTCAACGGGTGTTCTCTCCGGTGAAATGGGGCAGAGCATCTGCTCCATCCCTCTTGAGGTTGATGAAAGCATGACGGTTGGCTATCTGTATCATGCCGAGCGTCCGTTCTCTCCTTTAGCGCAGCGTTACATTGATAAGCTTCGTGCTTACATTGAAGATAACCCCACGGTAACCACGTACTATCCAGTTGATTGATAGGTTTCTCTCTTTTTGCGCGGTTAATGGTCCGCGCTTTCTGTTGGACTGCTGGTAGGGCCTACAGTTTTATAAGGGTTGAATAATTATTCCTTTCGCCGATAAATAGATGCCGTTGCCGTTGGATGGCATCGAAAACAAGTACAGTGTTCGCAAGTGCCTTCCCCTCGGGGAGGGCGTTTTTGCTTGCTGGATGTTGAGCTATTTGGTGCGGTTATCGGCTATGGGCTGTTGCTTCTGTTCGGAGCTTTATAAGGCGAAATTCGCGATGCTGTACAGGGAAGGGGGATGCGTGTCTGCGCTATCTATTGAGCCCAAGACGGCGGCCGATGTGAAGGTGGAATCTTATTTAAAGCGATTCGAGCGAAGGGTTGAGGCTGCACCTCCTGGTCAGTGCCCGCTGACCACCGTTGCATCTCATATTGAGACTGGCGCAAACCAAACGTGTGGGAAATGCGTTCCTTGCCGTGATGGGCTGCCGAAACTATCTGAGTTGATGCGGGAATTGGCAAACTGCCAGGCAAACAACGAAACACTGGAAACTTTGCGTGCGCTCGCCCAGATGATTCGCGATGCATCGGATTGCGCGGTGGGGTACGAAGCTGCCCAGGTAACGCTTGATGCGCTCGATACTTTTTCCGAAGAGGTTGAAGCTCATCTGGTTGGGCATAGTTGCACCCAGGGCATGGGTCAAAGCGTTCCTTGCGAAACTCTATGCCCGGCTCACGTTAACGTGCCGGGGTATATTGCCCTTGTTGGCGAGGGGCGCTATGCCGACGCTATCAAACTTATCCGCAAAGACAATCCATTCCCTACGGCATGTGCACTGGTGTGCGAGCATCCTTGCGAAAAACGCTGCCGTCGTATTCTCATCGATGCGCCGCTGAATATCCGCGGTATCAAAAAAATGGCAGTCGATCAGGTTGCTGCGGATTCTGTTTCTACGCCCGGACGTTTGCCCGATTCCGGTAAGCGAATTGCAGTTGTTGGGGGTGGCCCCTCCGGTCTTACCTGCGCCTATTATGCGGCACTGATGGGGCATTCCGTAACGGTGTTTGAGGCGAATCACTTGCTGGGCGGCATGATGCGTTATGGCATTCCTGCATATCGTTTTCCCCGCGAACGTTTGGATGAAGATATCCGCGCCATTCTTTCCGTGGGCAATATCGAAGTGAAATGCGACGTGCGCATCGATGCCGTTGCTATGGCTAAGATCAACGACGAATTCGATGCAGTGTACGTTGCCATTGGCGCTCAATTGGGAAAAACGCTAAAACTCGAAAACGGTGATGCCGAAGGTGTTGTGTCTGCGGTTGACTTGCTGCAGAAAATTGGCGATGGAGATTACCCCGATTTCTCAGGTAAGAAAGTTGTTGTGGTCGGCGGTGGCAATGTTGCTATGGATTGCGCGCGAACCTCGGTTCGTGCTGGCGCATCGGAGGTTACGGTTGCGTATCGTCGTAGACAATCGGATATGACGGCTTTGGTTGAAGAAGTGGAAGCCGCCGTTGCCGAAGGTGTCGAGATGGCTGTGCTTGAAGCCCCTGCTCGTGTTGAGGTCGATGAATCGGGGCACTGCACTGCCCTTATCACGCAACCGCAGATGATTGGCGCGGTTAAACGAGGCCGACCTGCACCCGTTGCCGCCAACAAGCCCGAACGCCGCATCGAAGCTGACGTAATTCTCATTGCGGTTGGACAGGATATCGACGTAGATCCTTTTGCCGATTTCGGTATGCAGGCGGAACGCGGCAGCTTTGTTGCCAATGGGCAACTTGAATCTCCTAATTTGCCTGGAATCTATGTGGGCGGTGATTGTCAAAGTGGCCCCGCAACGGTGATTAAAGCCATCGGTGCGGGCAAGGTCGCCGCGCGCAATATCGATGAGTACTTTGGCTACCATCACACTCTTCCTTGCGATGTTGCGCTCCCTGAGCCCAAGCAAAATGATCGAACGCCAAAAGGACGTGTCGAAATCGCAGAGCGCCCTGCTCGCGAGCGCAAGAATGATTTCCTGGGAGTTGAGTATGGCATGAGCTTGGAGGAAGCGGAACAGGAGTGCGGACGCTGCCTGCGTTGCGATTGCTTTGGTGCTGGCTGCCAGGTTGATGGGAGGTTCCAGTATGTCTAACGAATGCGCAAGCTCTTCTGTGGTTGCCGATGAGCAGGCTATTTCGCTCATTGTTGACGGCGTTTCGTTGTCGGTGCCCAAGGGCGCAACGATTCTTGACGCTGCCGAAAAAGCTGGCTCCCACATTCCTACGCTTTGCTTCTTAAAAGAACGCAGCGCCATCTCTTCGTGTCGTATTTGCATGGTTGAGGTCGAGGGCGAAGATGGTCCTGTTCCTGCCTGTTCCACCGTTGCAAAAGAGGGCATGGTCATAACTACCGTTTCGGAACGTTTGGTTGCCTATCGTAAGTTGGCTATGGACCTGATTCTTTCCGATCATGGCCTCGATTCCACCAACTATTGCTTCAGCTGCAATAAGAACGGCGCATGTGAGCTGCAGGCGGTGGCCCGAGAGGTTGGGGTGCAGCATCCCTCGTTTGAGGGAGCAGGAAAACGCAAGCCGGTGTTCGACTCGAACCCCTTCATTTCGTTCGATCCTAATCTTTGCATTCGCTGCCAACGCTGTGTGGGCGCATGCAATTCCGCTGCAGGCAATCATTCGCTTCATGCTGCAAAACGTGGTTTGCGGACATCGATTGAGGCTCCTTTTGGTCCCAACTGGAAAACCTCAGGGTGCGAATCGTGCGGCAACTGCGTGCAATCCTGTCCGACGGGCGCCCTTACCATGAAGCGTCGCGCAGAATACCGGGAATGGGAAGTTGAACGCGTACTTACTACGTGCCCCCATTGCGCTACAGGATGCCAATACAATCTCATTGTGAAAAACGGCAGGATCGTTGATACTGAAGCGGTTGATGGACCCTCAAATCATGGCTTGCTGTGTGTGAAGGGCCGCAGCGGTAGCTTCGATTTCGTTCATTCGGAGGAACGTCTTACTACGCCCCTTATCCGCAACAGCGAAACAGGGCAGCTTGAGCCCGCTACATGGGATGAAGCCCTTGATCTTGTTGCAGCTAAGATGGGTGCACTGCGTGATGAGTTTGGCGGTCAGGCCCTTGCTGCGTTTGCGTGTGCTCGCTCTGCCAATGAAGACATCTACATGCTTCAGAAAATGGCACGTACGGTGTTCAAGACGAACAACATCGATAATTGCGCCCGCGTTTGTCATGGTCCTTCGGTTGCCGGTTTGGCACAAACCCTGGGTTCTGGCGCTATGACCAATCCCATTACCGACATCGCTCGGAACGCTGATGTAATCATGCTGGTTGGTTCGAACCCAGAGGAAGCCCATCCGGTTATTGGCATGCAGATCCGCCACGCGGTCGAAACGGGAACAAAGCTTATCGTGGTCGATCCGCGCAATATCGGCCTTTCCGCTAAAGCTGATATTCATCTGAAACTACATCCTGGCACCAATGTCGCGTTTGCCAATGGTGTTGCAAGGGTACTTATTCACGAGGGTCTTATCGACGAGACGTTTATCGCAGAACGCTCTGAGGGTTTTGACGACTTCAAGGCGATGGTGGAAAAGTACACACCTGAATACGTAGCGGAAATCTGCGGCATCGATGCTTGCGATTTGATTGCTGCGGCAAAGCTGTATGGTGAAGCGGGTGCCGCTGCTATCGTGTACTGCCTTGGCGTTACCGAGCATACTAGTGGCACTGAAGGTGTAATGGCGTTGTCGAACTTGGCTATGATCACGGGCAATTTTGGAAAGCCAGGGACGGGTGTTAACCCTATCCGCGGGCAGAACAACGTGCAGGGCGCCTGTGATATGGGTGCAACCCCCGGCGATTTCCCTGGCTACCAGAAGCTCGCCAATGCCGAAGTGATGAAACGCTTCGAGGGCCATTGGGGAGTTGAGATCCCTAAGTGGAAGGGTATCTATGCAACCGAGTGCTTCCCCAAGATGATCTCGGGAGATATCAAGGGATTGTTCATCTTCGGCGAGGACCCAGTACGAACCGACCCCGACACCAACCATGTTATCAAGGCTCTTGAAGCACTCGATTTCTTGGTGGTAGACGATCTGTTCTTAACTGAAACAGCCAAGTTCGCCAACGTTGTTCTTCCTGGTCGTAGTTATGCGGAAAAAGAAGGTACGTTCAGCAATACCGAACGTCGTGTTCAGCGTATTCGCACGGCGGTCACTATCCCTGGCACACGTCTCGATACCGACATCTTCATCGATTTGATGAATCGTATGGGATATGCCCAGCCGCAGCTTACAAGCGCTCAGATTATGGATGAAATTGCGGAGCTTACTCCAAGTTTCCATGGCATTAGCCATAAACGGCTTGATTCGGAAGAAGTTGCAGGTCGGGGCTTGCAGTGGCCTTGCCTCGACAAGGACCATCCAGGTACGCCGATCATGCATGTGGGTGCCTTTACTCGCGGTTTGGGCATTTACTCACTGGCCGACTACATTCCTCCAGCAGAGCTGCCCGATGAAGAGTTCCCGCTTATGCTCACTACGGGTCGTATTTTGTATCACTACAACGCAACGGCTATGACGGATAAAACTCCTGGTTTGAACGAGATTTGCGGCCATTCGTTTATTGAGGTCAACTCTTTTGATGCCGAACGATTGGGCATTTCGGATGGCAGTAGGGTTTGCGTTGAAAGTCGTCGAGGAAGCATTGAATCGGTGGCACGCGTTTCGGACAAGACCAATCCTGGAGAAACGTGGATGCCGTTCCACTTCCAGGATGGTAATGCCAACTGGCTTACCGATGCAGCGCTCGATCGTATTTGTTCTACGCCTGAATACAAGGTGTGTGCGGTTCGGCTTTCCGCAGTGTAGCGCTGGCTTATAACTGGTTTTCGCCCTGTCGGCTTATGAACCGCATCTCCAAATTTGGATTGAGAAACGAAAGTCCAAGTTCGGGAGGTGCGGTTCGGAGTCTGCGGGGCTTTTCAGTAGGCGCCTGCATGCTCGGAAGGGCGGTGGTTGATGCTTCTTGTATATCCAAAGGGGATGTGGAAATAAATAACGTAGTGTTGTTTATTTTGGTGTGGAAGAGGACAATCGGCAGCGGAACATGGCAATTGAAGGGGAATGCGGCGTGAGCACTGCGGCGGAAAGCAAGAAAACCAACAGTATAGATATGCTTCATGGCCCCTTGGCTAAGAAAATCGTTCTGTTTTCCATTCCCCTTGCTATTACCAGCATTTTGCAACAGTTGCTGAACTCCACCGATGCGGTATTTGCCGGCCAGTGGCTGGGCGGTGATGCGCTGGCTGCTGTTGGTGGCGTTGCTCCAATTATCAGTTTGTTTGTCGCGGTGTTCGTTGGGCTGTCGGTTGGCGTAAACGTGGTAATCGCAGTCCATATCGGGCACGACGACATCGACAAAATCAGGGGTGCGGTACAGACCTCAGCCGCCGCCGCAGTGGTTTGTTCGCTTGTTTTGGCTGTTGCCGGTGTTCTTTCAACCGATTTTATTCTTGCTGCAGTGAATATGCCTGCTGAGGCGTGGGCTGAGGGAGCGCAGTACCTGCATGTCTACTTCATAGGCATCGTTTTCTTGGTTATATACAACTTCGGTTCTGCTGTGCTTCGAGCTAAGGGAGATACGCGTCGCCCCTTGTACGCCTTGGCGATTGCTGCAGTGCTCAATATTGCATTCGATTACGCTGCGGTAGAGTTTCTTTGCTTAGGCGTATTTGGCATTGCGGTAGGTACGGTTATCGCCGATGCCGTATGCGCTGCTGTTATTGTTTATTTCTTGCTTACCGAAGATGAATCCTACCGTCTGGAGCTTAAGAATTTTAGGGTTGTGGGAATCGATCTCAAAACCCTTATGCACATAGGCCTTCCTGCCGCCTTGCAGGGTGCGGTATTCGCTCTTTCCAACATTATTATCCAGGGTGAGATCAACGGCTTTGGCGCAGACGCAACTGCAGGTTCATCTGCGGCTATGAATTTCGAGTTCTACACCTACTTCTTCGTGAACGCTTTTTCCCAGGCCGCAGTTACCTTTATTGGCCAAAATTATGCGGCAGGCCAGTATAGGCGTTGCGACAAGGTCATGAAATTCTGCATGGCGGCATCGTTTGTTTCTACACTGGCATTAAGCTTGCTTTTCACTTTAGGTGGCGATCTGTTCTTGGGTATTTTCACCGCTGAGGCGGGAGCACTTTCGTTTGCCTATATTCGCTTGTGGCATGTGGAGCTGTTTGAGTTCATGCCGTGTTCGTATGAGGTCACGGCGAGCGGTATGCGTGGTATGGGTTGGTCGGTCCTGCCTACCATTGTGGTTATCGTAGGCTCATGTCTTTTGCGCATCGTGTACGTATTTACTTTGTTCCCGCTTATTCGTTCGTTTGAGAATCTGATGCTTATATACCCCGTAACGTGGATTGTGACAGGGGCAACCATGATTGCGCTTTACTTTTATGCCAGGAAAAAATCCTACGGAAGGTAGTGACGGTCGTGCATGCTAACCGTGTTCTCTCTATCGGTGCCGTGCGCTTATCCTGACGCTCATTAGGGCAATAGAGGCAACAACCAGCACAATGCCGAAGATGGCGGCAGGGGACAAATACTCGCCGAAGAACGCAACACTTATGATGGCGGTAGCAATCATTTCTACGGAAGCGATGATGGGGACTTTGCTCGTTTCCTTCATCTTCAAAATACCCTTGTAGTACAGCAGGTATGCCAGCGAAGTAGGAATCAAGGCCAGTAAAAATCCATAGGCTATGGTTGCGGCGTTGTACGATTCGGGACAGGTCCATGGTTGGAAGAGGATCAGAACAGAAATAGTGGCGAATAGGTAACTGTAAGCACTCATGACGTAGGTATTGGTGGCGCTTCCCGCAATGCGCGTGATTATCGCTGCCATTCCGTAAGTGAACCCCGATGCAATGCCACAGCTAACTCCAAGAACTGATAGCGTTTCCAGGTTAATCTGGCCTCCCGTTGCAGCAAGCGAGCAACCCACCACATTGATGCAGAGGGCGATAACCTTTAAAAGGGAGATGCCCTCATGGAATATCAGCATTGAAAATACGGTGGTAAAAATAGGCGCAGTGTTTAGCAGTACCGCCGAAACGGCGATGCCGGCATTGGCGATGGCCATGGTATAGAACATGTTGTAGATACCGTTGGAAACAACGCCCAGTACAGCGCAGGCGACAAGGGTTCGCTTGTCGACTATCAGCGCTTTCGGTCCAAATTTCATAGCGGTGAATGCGGTCATGATAAGAAAAGCAAAGAGCATCCTGATAAAGCTTGTGCTCGCCGCTGTCGAGCCGTGCAATTCCATCATTTTAACCAATGGCCCAACAAGCCCCCACAATATGCCCGCAGACAGAATTTGCAGGATTGCTAAGGTCTCTTTGCCGAGGGGCAGCTGACTCACTGGTTTCCTCATTCCGTGGTGGCTATGCTCGCTGCTTTGGGAGGCAGCTATAGTGATTTGCTTTATTTAGATAAAGTGTAGCGATAAAACGTGTTCAATCTTCTATACTCAAGTGCATTCTTTACCGTCGGTGCGTCGATTTGCTTGACTTCATGGGCGAATCGTCAGAAAGAGGGACTTTGATGGAAACCCCATCTCCTGCTGCGTCCGCCCAGCTTCCATCTGCAGAATGCGCTTTTCAATGCGCGGGAAGTGCCGTTGGCGGTCTTCCGTTGGCCGAGATTGATATTCCCGATAGCTTGCGGGGCGACCTAGCCCTGTTCCTTCGCCTGGAGCGAAAAGTGCTTGATGAGTACGATCCTGAAATCCGTAGTCTGTTCGATAGGCTTTTGCAAAGCGTAATTGCTGCCAACGAGGGCGATCCGGGCAGCGCTGCGAGTGATGAACCCGTTGACGAGCAGGGGATCCCGCTCCCTTCAACTGAGGGGAACAAAGCATTTCGCGAAGCGGTTGATCTTCTCGACATGCTTCCTATTGAGCGCGCTCAGGTGGTGGTGCGAGCATTCACCTCGTTCTTTCATCTGGCTAATCTATCTGAGGAAAATTATCGCGTTAAGACGTTGCGTGAGCGTGGCCGTGAGCCCTTGGGGCAAATGGAAACCGACCCGACCAATGAACTTACCGTTGCCTATCGTCAGCTGGTAGATGAAATGGGTGTGGGTCGTGCCACCGAATTGCTGAATCGTTTGGAGTTCCACCCAGTGTTTACGGCTCATCCCACCGAGGCGCGCCGCAAAGCGGTTGAAGGAAAAATCCGTCGTATTGCATTGCTGTTAGCGGAACGTCCTTATATGGGCGGTTCTGATTTAGCGGAAAATGAGCGTCATCTGCTTCAGGAAATAGATGCATTGGTGCGCACTTCGCCCATTTCTGTGAAGAAGCCTACCCCCGTAGAGGAAGCGGACACCATTATCGATGTGTTCGACAACACGCTCTTCACCACTATTCCTAAGATTTACCGTCGATTCGATGATTGGGTTCTTGGGGAAAGGGCAGGTCGCGTTAAGCCGGTTTGCCCGCCGTTTTTCCGCTTGGGAAGCTGGATCGGGTCCGATCGCGATGGTAACCCGAACGTAACTGCAAAGGTAAGCCGTCAGGTAGCTGCTAAGTTTTCCGCCCATATGGTTTCCGCTTTGGCGGAGGCATGCCGCACGGTAGGGCGTAACCTGACTTTAGAATCGGGCTACACTTCGCCTTCGGCCGAGCTTTTGAATCTCTGGAATCATCAGGTTGAAATGAGCGAGGAGTTAACCGGTCGGGCCGAGGTCATATCCGCTTCTGAGCCGCATCGCGCGGTAATGCTCGTCATGGCGACGCGTCTTGATGCTACCGTTACGCGTAATGCTGACACGATGTATCGTTGTGTTGAAGATTTTTTAGTTGACCTTCGGGTAGTGCAGCGTTCACTCGTTGAAGCAGGCGCAGTGCGTGCGGCGTATGGTCCCGTGCAAACGCTTATGTGGCAGGCGGAGACGTTCGGTTTCCATATGGTGGAAATGGAGTTCCGTCAGCATTCAGTGGTTCATGAGCGTGCGTTGGCTGATATTCGCGAAAACGGGATCCATGGAAACTTGCAGCCTATGACCCGCGAGGTTCTTGATACGTTCCGTGCCATCGGTTCTATCCAACGTCGTTACGGCAAGAAGATGGCCCACCGTTACATTATTTCGTTCACGAAAAGCGCTCAGCATGTTGCCGATGTATACGAGCTGGCGCAGCTCGCTTTCGCGCATGCCGAAGATGTGCCGGATTTGGATGTTATCCCCCTGTTTGAGCAGCTGGAGGATTTGGAGGGCTGTGTTGAGGTCCTGGATAAGATGCTGGAGCTTCCTGCGGTGCAGCGCCGCCTGGCCCAAACTAATCGCAAGATGGAAGTGATGCTGGGGTATTCGGATTCATCGAAAGACGCCGGTCCGACTACGGCAACGCTGGCATTGCATTCAGCTCAGGGTCGTATTGCCCAATGGGCAGAGCGCAATCGCATCGACCTTGTCATGATGCATGGTCGTGGTGGTGCGGTTGGTCGTGGCGGTGGACCTGCTAACCGTGCGGTCTTGGCGCAACCGAGGGGCTCGGTGAACTGCTGCTTTAAGGTTACCGAGCAGGGTGAGGTAATTTTTGCCCGCTACGGGAATCCTGTTCTTGCCCAGCGTCATGTGGAAAGCGTGGCGGCGGCGACGTTGTTAAGCTCGGCTCCCTCAATTGAGCATACCAACACTCAGATGACCAGCGAATTTGCTGGCGTTGCTAAAGAGCTGGATGATGCTGCCCACAAGAGCTACCTCGATTTGCTGAATACGGATGATTTCACCCCGTGGTTCGCTACGGTAACACCCCTTGCTGAGGTCGGTTTGCTTCCTATTGGCAGCCGTCCGGCCAAGCGCGGTCTCGGTGCTAAATCCCTCGATGACTTGCGAACCATTCCCTGGGTGTTCTCCTGGTCCCAAGCGCGCATCAATTTGGCTGCGTGGTATGGCTTCGGTACCGCCTGTGAAAGGCTGGACGATATCGAGCAGCTTCGTCGCGCCTATCGCGAGTGGCCTCTGTTTGCCACCTTTATCGACAACCTTGAGATGTCTATCGCTAAAACAGACCAGCGCATTGCGAAGATGTACTTGTGCTTGAGCGATAGGCGCGATCTTTCCGAAAAGGTATTCGATGAAATGCAGTTGACTCGTAAATGGGTGCTTTCCATTACTGGCAGCGAATGGCCCTTGGCCCAGCGACGAGTATTGGGGCGCGCTGTTCGTGTGCGCAATCCCTATATTGACGTTCTTTCACTTGCTCAGGTTCGTGCCCTGCGTGCTATTCGCATTCGTGGCGAGGAAATGGCAGCTAAGGAAAAGGCGGATTATCTCGCGTTGATTCTTTCTACCGTTACAGGTGTTTCCGCTGGTCTGCAGAATACTGGGTAAAGAGCGGTTGCCCTTTTGCGTTGAAATGCTGAACAGCAACTAAACGGTAGATAGCAAGAAACTAGTAGCAAGTGTGTATTCCGTCTTTCGAGAAGATAAGGAGTGAGTCATGCAGGTAGATTTCGATTCCATCCAACCTGAAACCATTGAGCATTTTAAGGGTGGGGAAGGCTCCGTTACTACTCAAGCGTACGTTGACGGAAACAATCGGATTATGAGGGCAACAGTGCATCCGCATTCTTCCATCGGTTGGCATCAGCACAGTGGCAATTCAGAGATCGTGTACGTTATGTCTGGTGTTGGCAAAGTGGTGGTTGAGGGCGGCGAAGAGCCTTTAGCTCCTGGCATATGCCATTACTGTGCGGAGGGGCAGTTCCATTCTGTGGTGAATCCTAATGAGGAGGATTTAGTCGTGTTTGCTGTGGTTCCCCAGCACGGCTCTCTGTAGCTTCTGGCGCTATTTGGAACGCTCTATTAATTTGCGATATACGTGCTCTACCATCCAAGGCTCGGTTGACGCGGTAAGGGCTTTGTCGAACGTGAGCCAACGCACTCCAGAGTTTTCTTCGGGGGCTATGCGTAGCGCGTCTTCTTCACTTGCCTCGAATAGGTAGGTTGCATTGAGGTGCAAATGGGAGGGAACATATGCCCCGCGTTTCCAGTGCCCATCAACGGTAAGCGTTTCGCAGGAAAGAAGGCCTGAGTGTGCCATTTTGGCGCTGCTCAGGCCTGTTTCTTCTTCGAGCTCTTTTGCGGCAACGAGCGAAAGGTCGTGTATGCCATCAGCGTGGCCTCCAATCCATGACCACGATTGATAGATGTTGTGATATATCATCAGCGTTTTTGTACGGAGGGGGTTTACGACCCAGGCTGATGCGGTAAAGTGCGCCGGCCATGCCCGATTGTAGGCCTCTTCGCGATGAGCGGCTTCGAGAAGTAGTGTGTAGTCGGCTGCTTCTTCATCGTTCTTGGGCGTAAACGTTTTTAGATCCTCGATCAGAGTGGCCATAAATGGGCTCCTTTGCGGGCGTTGCGTTTCTCGGCTTTGGTCATATTATCGCCTCGATATGTTGTTTGGTGATTTTTCAATTTTGAGTTGCCATATTGCAGGGTTTTTCAGTTGCGATTGTTTTGGGTTGGATCTATGACAATCTGTGATATTTCGCGTAGGTATTGTTTTCGGTCTACGCGCGGAGGGGTGTCTCCGTGCGTATGATCCGGACACCATGGTTTTGACGTATCCGATTTGACTGATTCTCCGATAGGGAAGGTGAAAATTTTTTCAAAAAAGGGGTTGCGTGAAAAACTGGTTTCCGTATAATATTTTCTTGCGCGCGGACGTGGCTCAGCTGGTAGAGCACAACCTTGCCAAGGTTGGG